>Ga0182024_10000130_pt1 | contig 163269 bp, 146 predicted proteins | sample P32metaG_FD_120480 | JGI IMG/M metagenome (GOLD analysis project Ga0182024, IMG submission 120480) | Permafrost microbial communities from Stordalen Mire, Sweden - P3-2 metaG (Illumina Assembly) | ecosystem: Environmental > Terrestrial > Soil > Wetlands > Permafrost | place: Sweden: Stordalen... | reverse complement strand
TTTTGTTTACCTTTTGCGATTTCTTCGCCATGACACTCTCCCGTTTAATGAAAGTGTCTAACTTCGCCGCTGTCTCAAAACTTGGGGGCACTCCATTAGCCGCCGATGAACACAGATGAACGCTGATATGAATTGTTTTCATCGGCGTTTATCCGCGTTCATCGGCGGCTCATACTCTTGACTGGTAATGGACTCAACCGAAGACGATCCCTATGCGGCTTGTTCAATGAAGCCACCGGGCTGGGATTGACGCGAGCGTTTCGTCCACAATTTCGGCAAGGTCCGTTAGGGCTCTTTTGCGTGAAGGGACCCGGTAATCCACAGTGGCAAAAGCTTCCGGACTTCTTCTATAGGAACGGTACGGCCCGTGTTGGCGTCACGGATGCCCTCGTCGATGGCCGCAAGCGTTGCCGCATCCTCGTCTTGGATTGTGGGAGCCCGATCATTGCCATCGAGCTTCTTCGCATCAGCCATAATCTACAGTACCGTGGTTCAGGTACGCGGCGCGTTCTAAACCCGACACAGGCAGGAATGCCTGTGCTACGACACATCGAAATCAATCGTGAATTGATGTTCCTTCTTCGGCCCCCGCTGGCCCCCTTGCTTCTCTAGCCGACGGCGATGTCCAGCAACGCCAGGCCCAGCGATCGATGATCCTCAGATCCGTCCTCGTCGGGAGAGGCTTGTTCATGGGCTACGATCCGGAGCAGGAACGTGTCCCCACCGGGCGTGTCCATTTCCAAAGTGAAACTCTTCGCACCCTTCTCATGCCGGAAAAAGGTGAGGCCGCCAATTACCGTTTCACCCACCTTAAAGGTGAATGACCGGGAGTCGAGCCTTCGGGGCAGGAATGCCGTCAGGCGCATTCTCACGGTCAACGTGGGACATTTTTTCGCCCCGGCTGGGATTGCCAGTTCCAGAACCGCTTCGTTATCGACCATCCAGGTTCCCCAGGCTTCTGGGAGATCCCATCCGGTCCGAAGGGAGTGTTCGCCGGATTCGCCTCGGCGAAAGCTGAGGATATCGGGCCTGAAGGCAGTTGCCAGAGGCTGGGATTTTTGGCGGCTGGGCGAGAGGTCGAGGTTGCCCGGATCTCTGACGCAGAACTGAGGGCTCAGATTCTTCCACATTCTGGCGGTGGGCGCTCCGTGGTTCGATATCACGGCGTACATCATGGTTGGCTTGAGCACTCCCAGCTCGAGCAGGAGGGAGTTCAACTGCTCCACGGAGTCGATGAACCGGGTGTGCGCGGGAATACCGGGATCGAAATTGGGGCCGTAGACCCGATCGCAAAAGACGTCCGGAAGGTTGCCAAACGCCAGGAATTTCTCGAACTGAAAGCGCTGCACCAAAAGCGGCAAGATGTCTTGCGCGCGGATGCCCTCAAAACCGCCCGGGGAACAACAATCCCAATTAACGTAGGCGTGGTCTGTCTTGCCGGAGATGTGGTTGTACCGAAGCGCTTCCGGCAGGGTGTCCCACAGGGCGTTAACCAGCGCGAGCGCTTCGGGCCACCGCATATGGCCGTTTCGCCCAATCATGTCGGTTGTAAGAAAGACACCGGTGTCGCCGATAGCCACAGCCACATTGGCGAAAAGGTTTTCGAGTTCCACCACGTGATGGAGAATGTGACTCGCGAGCACCGCCGTGTACGGGTCGCCGGGCGACGCGGCGTGCGACCACGAATTGAGATCGGACTGGACCATGGTGATGTGCGCATCGAGGCCCGCTTCGTGGATGCGCTGCTTCGCCCTGTCGATCAGAATGGGCGACAGCTCCAGGCCCTCCAGGCGAAACGTTCCCAGGCCGCTCGCCAAGAGTTGCTGTGCGATCTGAACTTCCATCTCCGCATCCCCTGCGCCGATACTGAGGATGCGAACCAGCTGGTGGGCGTTGCGCGCAGCTCGCTGGCGGATGTGCTCCACATAGAAACCGGGGACGGTATCGACGCCGATAACGGCGTTCAATCTGGGCCGTATATAGGTATTCGACCAGTACTGGTAGATCGGCGGGTGGTCGTGAATCTTCGACGCGGAATACTGCGCGATCTGGTCCGCTACTCTCGCCTCATAGTCCGTGTTTGGCATTTTGCATCACCCTTAAGGTATCTGCCTATTCTCGCTGTTCCGCCCGCTTCCCGGCGGGGTGGGGGTTCACGTTACACTGGTGTTACCCTCTGCCAACGTGAATGCCGTCGAATTCCATAATGTTTCGAAGAGCTACGCGATCTACGAATCGCCCGGCGACCGCCTGAGGGAGCTGCTCTCGCCGACCCGCGCCAAGCATCACCAGGAGTTTTGGGCGCTGCGCGACATCACCTTCGAAGTGAAGCAGGGCGAAACCTTCTGCATCGTCGGTGAGAACGGATCGGGCAAGAGCACCCTGTTGCAGATCGTCGCGGGGATTCTGCAGCCGACATCCGGAACCGTCACCGTGAACGGGCGGGTTTCGGCGCTGCTCGAGCTCGGCGCCGGATTCAATCCCGAATTCAGCGGGCGCGATAACGTCTACCTGAACGGTTCGATCCTGGGTCTCAGCAAGCGCGAGATCGACCAGCGCTATCACGACATCGAAGCCTTTGCGGAGATCGGTGATTTCATCAACCAGCCTGTGAAGACTTATTCGAGCGGCATGGTGGTGCGGCTGGCCTTCGCCGTGGCCATCCATGTGGACCCCGGCATTCTTTTGGTGGATGAGGCGCTGGCGGTGGGTGACATCTACTTTCGCCAGCGTTGCATGCGCAAGGTACACGAATTGCGGTCGAAGGGTGTCACGATACTATTTGTCTCGCACGCCACGGCCGACGTGAAGGCCATCGGCGACCGCGCCCTCTGGCTCGAACATGGCCAGTTGATCGAAATCGGCGAAACCGATCGCGTGGTGGCAAAATATTTGGCCGCCATGGTGGAGAAGGATTCCACTTACCAGAAAGGGCATCACGAAGTGAAGCGCCCGGGAGGCGCGGTGCGGCGCGCGCCCGAGATCGTCGACACGATCCCCAATATCGACCACCGCTATGGAGACGGCCGGGCGGAAGTGCTCGGAATTGCCGTGCTCGATGAAGATGGCCAACCGCTCCATCTGCTGGAGCCCGCATCGCGCATCGTGGTGCGCATCAGTGTGCGCGCCAAGGAGGACGTCCCGCTGCCGGTAGTCGGGTTCATGCTGCGCAATCAACTGGGCATGGATTTCGCAGGCAGCAACACCGCGCGCGAAGGGTACGAACTAGCGGCCTTGCAGCCCGGCGATATCGTCACCGTGGATTTCCATATCGACTTGCCGGAGCTATATCCGGGTTCCTTTGCGCTTTCGCCGGCGATCGCGGACGGCACTCTCACCGAGTACCAGATGTGCGACTGGATCGACAACGCCATCGCCCTGCAAATGGCGCGCAGTGAAGGCGAGATCTACGGCTATCTCCACTTGCCGTGCAAGATCGAGATCAACGGCCGCCTGCGCAAGGATGCGCCCGAAGCGGCTCCGCTGGTGGAGAAACGCATTGGCTGAGTTCACGGGCGAGCGCGTAATTCCGGGACAGGTCGATATCGACTTGATGAACGAGCACCTGGCTCGCTACGCCTTTGCGGCGCGCCTGGCGCGGGGGAAGCGCGTGCTGGATGCGGGCTGCGGCACTGGCTACGGCTCGGCGGAACTTGCGAAGACGGCGGCAGCGGTGTTGGGAATCGATGTCGCAGCCGACGCCGTGAGTTTCGCGCGCGAACACTACCGCCTGCCGAACCTAAGCTTTGAACAGGGCTCCTGCACGGCTCTGCCACACGCCGACGGCTGCTTCGACCTGGTGGTGGCTTTCGAGGTGATTGAGCACCTAGAGCAATGGCGCGCATTCCTTCTGGAAGTCCGCCGCGTGCTGGCAGCGAGCGGCCAGTTCATTGTTTCCACGCCGAACAAGCTCTATTACTCCGAGTCGCGCGGCGCCGAGGGCCACAACCCATTCCACGTGCACGAATTCGAGTTCGAAGAATTCCGCTCCGAACTGCGGGCGGTCTTTCCGGACGTGTCGCTGTACCTGGAGAATCACACCGAGGGCGTAACGTTTCAGCCGCACGAGCGCGGCAATACGGTGGAGGTTCGTGTGGATGCGGGCGAGCCGGCGCCGCAGGAAACCCACTTTTTTGTGGCCGTTTGCGCGCATCGCCCGCAACTGGGGAATCCCACATTCGTCTATGTGCCGCGCGCCGGCAACGTGCTTCGCGAGCGCGGTCAGCATATTGCGCTGCTCGAACAAGAGGTTGCCACCAAGAACGAATGGCTGGAGAAAGCCGCGCGTGAGCATCAAGATTTGCTGGCGGCGCATGACCGCCTGAAGGAAGAACTGGAGCGCAGCAATCGATGGGCCGAGGCGCTGAACCGGGAGATTGAAGAGCGGCGCGAACGTGTGGCGCAATTGCAGGCGGAGCTGGTGGAACAACAGGAAGCCGCCCGCAGCTTGGCCGAGGCTTATGCCGCCAAGGTGAGAGAGCTGGAGGAGGACATTCTAGCCAAGACGCAGTGGGCGCACAACAGCCAGGCCGAGCTGGACCGGGCGGCTGCGGAGCTTACTCGGCTGCAGAAGGAGTTCGATGAGCGCACCGCATGGGCTTTGCGTCTGGACCAGGAGGCGCGGCAGTTGGAGCAACAGCTCTTGCGGCTGCGCGGTACCCTCTGGATAAAGCTGGGCCTCAAGGTCGGGCTCGGCCCGCATCTGCCCCCGAGCTGACATGGCGTTCCTCAAACGTTTCGTTCGAGGGCTGCCGCTGCTGGTGCTCTCGCCGGTCCTCGTAGCCGTTTCCGCAATCACGCTGGCAATTGTGGATTTGCTGTGGCACTTGTTCGGCAAGCCTTCCGATGAAATTGAGCTTCCTGAGCGAAAGAGCGCCCGCAGTGCGGCTTCGGTGGTCATCCCCAATTGGAACGGGAAAGATCTCCTGGCCAAGTATCTGCCTTCGGTGGTGGAAGCGCTGGCGGGCAATCCCGGCAACGAGATCATCGTAGTGGATAACGGGTCGAGCGATGGCAGCGCGGAATTTGTGCGCGCTCAATTCCCTCAGGTAAAGCTGCTCCCTCTTCCGGTCAACCTGGGGTTCGGCGGCGGCTCCAACGAAGGCTTCCGCGAAGCTCGCAACGACATCGTGGTGCTGCTGAACAGCGACATGCGCGTGGCGCCGGATTTTTTAACGCCGCTGCTCGAAGGCTTTCGCGATCCCGACGTGTTCTCCGTCTCCTGCCAGATCTTTTTCAGCGACCCTGCCAAGATTCGCGAAGAGACCGGCCTGACGCAGGGCTGGTGGCAGGATGGCGGTCTGCGCGTGCGGCACCGCATCGACGCGGCCATCGACGATCTCTACCCCTGCTCCTATGGCGGCGGTGGATCGTGCGCGTTCGATCGCCGGAAGTTCGAGGAGCTCGGTGGCTTCGACCCGCTGCTGCGCCCCTTCTACCTGGAGGATACCGATCTGGGATACCTCGCCTGGAAACGCGGTTGGAAGGTGCTCTATCAGCCGAAAAGCGTGGTCTACCACGAACATCGCGGCACCATCGGCAAGCGCTTTCGGGAAGAACAGATCCAGGCGGTGCTGAAGAAGAACTACCTGCTGTTCTCGTGGAAGAACATCCACGAATGGCGCAGATTGGCATCGCACTTTCTCTACACCTGGGCGGGCGCGATTGTCAGCGTGCTATTCGGCGATGCGCCGGGCCGCCCGAACCTGCGGGCCTCGTGGCGAGCCTTCCGGCAGCTTTCCGAAGCGTGCGGGTCGCGCTGGCGCGCGCTCGGCTTGGCCCGCGTGAGCGACACCGAGGCTTTTCTGCGTCCGCTCGGCGGCTATTACCGCGACCGCTTCGCGCGGCTCGATCCGGCGCCCGAGCGCCCGCGTGTCCTGTTCGTGTCTCCCTACCCCATCTGCCCACCGGTTCACGGTGGCGGCGTGTTTATGTACCAGACTCTGCGGGAGCTGGCGCAGTTGACCGAAGTGCACGTGGTAGAACTCCTGGAGCTTCCCGAGCAGGAGCGCGACAACCAGGAGCTGCGCGAGTTTTGTGCGTCGGCCGAGTGGCTGGTCCGCCCGCCCGGCAACCCCGTGGGCGCGGGTTCGCGGCTGCCACGAGCCGTGCGCGAGTTCGCCCTGGACGAATTGGAGTGGCTCATCCATCGCCAGCTCTACCGCAAGCAGATCGATGTATTGCAACTGGAATACCTGCCCATGGCGCAATACCGCGGTTCCTTCCAGCGAATTGCCAGCGTGCTGTTTGAGCACGACGTCTACTTTCAGTCCATCAGCCGCAGCTTGAGCCACATGGGCGCGGTGCAACGATGGAAGGCGCGTGCGGAATACCTGCGTGCCCTGCGCTACGAGCTGGAGACGCTTCCGGAGTGCGACCAGGTGCAAGTCTGCACTCCCGAAAACCGCGATTATCTACTGTCCTTTTTGCCCGGCCTCGCACCCAAGCTTCGGGACGGCCTGCGCGCCGGCATCGACACCGCGCGTTACGAATTCCGTCCGTGCGGCCGCGAGCCCCTGACCATGCTCTTCGTGGGCAGCTTTCGCCACACTCCGAACCGCGTCGCGCTGGAGTGGTTTGTGGAACATGTGCTGCCGCTGATTCTTGAGAAGCAACCGGCGGCGCGGCTGGCGATGGTCGGCTCCGACCCGCCTCCGCCGCACGTGTTTGGCGGGGCCTCGCGCTCGCTGGACATGCTCGGCTATGTCGAGGATGTGCGCGAGCCGTTATCGCGCTATTCCGTATTCGTGTGCCCCATCCTGAGCGGCTCTGGCGTGCGCGTAAAGCTGCTGGAGGCGTTCGCCGCCGGGATTCCAGTGGTTTCGACAACCGTGGGGGCCGAGGGACTGGCGCGCAAAGATGGCGAGTTCTGCTCTCTGGCCGATACGCCGGAGGCGTTCGCCGAACGGGTGCTGGCGCTGCTTGCCAACCCGCAGATGGCATCGGAGATGGCGGCCCGTGCGCGGCAAGAGGTGGAGGCGAACTGGGACATGGCAGTGCTCACCCGCAGATTGGTCGAGAGCTATCGGGAAGTGGTGCGGGAGAAAAGGGCATGAGTGGGGCAGCGCCATGCGCTGCCGAAGCCGGCGACAAAGATCGGCAGCGCATGGCGCTGCCCCACGTGTTAGCCTGAGGTTTCATGGCCGCAGCATCCGCGCTTCGCGCCACTCCGTTGAATCCCGTACATCGCGCCCTAGGGGCGAAGTTGGTGGATTTCGGCGGGTGGGAGATGCCAGTCCAGTATTCCGGAATCATCGAGGAACACCAGACGGTTCGCCGGGCCGTGGGACTTTTCGACGTCAGCCACATGGGCGAGATCGAGATCCGCGGCCCGGAAGCCGGACAACTGGCCGATTTCGTCGCCACTAACTACGCCGAGAAACTGAAGATTGGCCAGGCGCACTATTCGGGCCTGCTCTATTCCCACGGCGGTTTCGTGGACGACATCCTGGTTCACAAAGTTACAGAGGACCACTACTTCCTGTGCGTGAACGCTTCCAACCAGGAGAAGGATTTCGCCCATATCCGCGATTTGAATCGTTTCGATGCGCGGGTTGAATTGGTCAGCGAGCGCTACGTGCAGTTGGCTATTCAGGGCCCTAAAGGTCCCGCCACACTGCAGAAACTCACGCCGGTGGATTTGTCCAAGATCCGCTACTACTGGTTCACCGACGGCGCCGTGGCCGGACGTCCCGCGCGCATCGCGCACACCGGTTACACGGGCGAAGACGGCTTCGAGATCTATATCGCCCCCGAGGAAGCGGAGCGGATGTGGAACGAACTGCTCGCGGCCGGCGCCGAATTTGGCATCAAGCCGTGCGGGCTGGGCGCGCGCAACACACTGCGCCTGGAAGCGGCCATGGCGCTGTACGGTCACGAAATCGACGCCTCGATTTCACCCCTGGAGGCGGGGCTGGATTGGATTGTGAAGTTCGATAAAGGGGATTTCGTGGGCCGCGAGGCGCTGGTCCGCTCGCGGGATAGCGGTGTCAAGCGGCAGCTCCTGGGATTCGAAATGCGCGCGCGCGGGATTGCTCGCGACGGCTACGAAGTCTACCTCGATGGGGCGCCGGCGGGTTGGGTAACCAGCGGCTCGCCCTCTCCCACGCTGAACAAGAATATCGGCCTGTGCTATCTGCCGGCGGGGCGCGCGGAGACCGGTCGCACCATCCAGATCATGATCCGCAACCAGCCCGTGGACGCGATCACCGTGGAGACTCCCTTCTACAAGCGAGCGAAATAATGTATCCACAAAACTTCCGATACACCAAAGAACATGAATGGGTCCGCGTGGATGGGGATGTGGGCACCATGGGGATCACCGACCATGCGCAGCAGGAGCTTGGAGATATCGTCTTTGTCGACCTTCCCAAGGTGGGCACGCGGGTCGCGCAAGGGGCCTCGGCCGGTTCGGTGGAGTCCGTCAAGGCGGTGTCCGATATCTACGCACCGGTGAGCGGCGAAGTGACCGAAATCAACCCGATACTTGCCGACGCGCCCGAAAAGTTGAACGCAGATCCGCATGGGGAAGCCTGGCTGTTTAAGATCAGGCTGAGCGTGCCCGCGGAAGTCGCGAAACTTCTGTCCGCCGACGAGTATCAAAAGTATATAGAGGCCGAGAAGTAGGCTTGCGCTATCTCCCTAAGTCCGATTCGGAACGTCGCGCGATGTTGGACGTCATCGGAGCGGGGTCCGTCGAAGACCTGTTTGCCCACCTGCCGGAAGCGGTCCGGCTGAAACGGCCGCTGGATTTGCCGCCGGGGATCTCCGAATACGAGATCGTCGAATACTTCCGCGAGCGTGCCGCCGAAAACGCAAACGGCTACGCGTGTTTTCTAGGCGCCGGCGCGTATTACCATTTTCGGCCGGTAATGGTGGACACGGTGGTTTCGCGCGGCGAGTTTCTCACCTCGTACACCCCTTACCAGGCGGAGATTTCGCAGGGAACCCTCACCACGATTTTCGAGTTCCAGACCATGATCTGCCAGCTCACCGGCATGGATGTGGCCAACGCTTCCATGTACGACGGCTCCACCGCGATGGCGGAAGCTGCCATGATGGCCGTGCGCACCACGGGCCGCGGGCGCGTGCTGGTGGCGCGCTCGGTGCATCCCGAATATCGCGCGGTGTTGGGCACGTATTCCGAAAATCAAGGCATGCCGGTGGAGGAGTTTGGATACGTCACCGAAGCCGGCACCATCGATTTGGAGGACCTCGATCGCAAAATGGACGATTTGACCGCGGCCGTGATCGTGCAATCGCCCAACTTCTTCGGCATCGTCGACCAGGTGGGTCGGGCGGCGGAGATCGCACATCGACGCGGGGCGCTGCTGATCGTGGTGTTTACCGAAGCCGTGTCCCTGGGCCTTCTGCAGCCGCCGGCGGGAGCGGATATCGTGGCTGGGGAGTTGCAATCGTTCGCGATTTCGCCGAGCTACGGCGGGCCGTACGCGGGAGTGATCGCCACCCGCGATAAGTACGTGCGACAGATACCGGGACGCCTGGTGGGACAGACCGTCGATACGCGCGGCAATCGCGCATTCTGCCTGACCCTGGCGACGCGCGAGCAGCACATCCGCCGCGAGAAGGCCACCTCTAATATCTGCACCAACCAGGCGCTGCTGGCGCTCATGGCCAGCGTCTTCATGACGGTTTATGGCAAGCAGGGCCTGCGCGAGTTGGCTGAGCAGAACTTAGCCAAGGCGCACTATTTATCGGGCCGGCTCCGGCCGCGGTTTTGCGGGAAATTCTTCAACGAATTCGTGGTGAAGGCGGAGAGCAAAACGCCGGACCAAATCAACAAGGCGCTCTTGAAGAAGAAGATCATCGGCGGGCTGCCCTTGGGCCGCTTCTATCCCGAGCTGGCCGATTCGATGCTCCTGTGCGCCACGGAAATGTCGCGCCGCGCCGATATGGACGCGGTGGCGGAGGCTTTCCAATGACCCCTCGCGTGCAGCCGCACATCTCTCTGCATGAGCCGCTGCTCTTCGAACGCAGCTCGCCCGGAAAAGTAGCTTACCAGCTTCCCGAGTTGGACGTTCCCGCGGTGGATTCAAGCGAAGCGTTGGGCGCCGAAAACGTGCGCGCGGAAATCGAAGGCTTCCCGGAAGTGAGCGAGGTGGAGGCGATCCGCCACTACACGCGTCTGTCCACCTGGAACTACGCCATCGATTACGGCATGTACCCGCTGGGTTCGTGCACCATGAAGTACAATCCGCGTGTGAATGAGGTGGTGGCGCGCCTGGATGGTCTGGCGTGGGCGCACCCGTATCAGCCGGAGGCGCTGTCGCAAGGCTCCATGGAAATCATGGCGCGCCTGGAAGCGGCACTGGCGGAGATCACCGGCATGGATGCTGTGACGCTGCAACCGGCGGCCGGCGCGCAAGGTGAATTGACGGCCATCCTCATGATGCGGGCGCTGCTTGCCAAGCGCGGCAATCCCCGCAAGAAAATCCTGATTCCCGATTCGGCGCATGGCACCAACCCGGCTTCCGCGGCCATTGCCGGCTACGCGGTGGAGAACATCAAGTCGAGCGAAACCGGGGTGCTGGACGTCAGCGCGCTGGAGCGGATCGTCAACGAAGACGTCGCCGCCCTAATGGTGACCAACCCCAACACGCTGGGCGTTTTCGAAGAGAACATACTGCGCGCGGCCGATATCCTGCACGCCAAAGGCGCGCTGCTGTACATGGACGGCGCCAATATGAACGCCCTGATGGGGATTGCGCGGCCCGGCGATTTCGGCGTGGACGCGCTGCACCTGAACCTGCACAAGACTTTTTCCACTCCCCATGGCGGCGGAGGGCCGGGCGCTGGTCCGGTGGCGGTGAAGAAGGCGCTCGAACCGTTCCTGCCGTTGCCGCGCCTGAAGCGCTCCGGCAAGAAGTGGGCCTACGATTATAAGCGTAAGTACTCGGTGGGACGCGTGCGGGCGTTCTACGGAAGTTCCGGCGTGCTGGTGCGCGCGCTGGCCTACATCCTGGCCAACGGTGGCCCGGGGCTGCGCAAAGTAAGTACCGACGCGGTGCTCAACGCGAACTATCTGCGCAAGCGGCTCGAACCGTTTTACGATTTGCCGTACACCTCGCACAGCATGCACGAAGTGGTGTTCAGCGACGAGCGCCAGGCCAAACAGGGAGTGCACACCGGAGATATCGCCAAGCGGCTGATCGACTACGGCTTTCATCCCTACACCGTAAGTTTTCCGCTGATCGTGCACGGCGCACTGATGATCGAGCCGACCGAGACCGAGACCAAACACGAACTCGACCGCTTCACCGACGCGATGATCTCCATCGCTAAGGAAGTGGAGACCGACCCGCAGATGGTGAAGAACGCGCCCTACGGCACGCGCACCAGCCGTGTGGATGAAGTGGCGGCCGCCCGCAAGCCGGTGCTGCGGTGGAAACCGGGGTAGGGGGCGGCTCGAGATTGATCTGGCGGCCTCTAACGTCGGGAGGGCTACTCCATCAACCTGAACCAGTCGCGCAGGCTTAACTGCAAGCGGAGCACTTCATCCTCGGCAAGCGGACTGCAATGGGCGATTGGTCCACGCAGCGTGTTGAGGCTCGCCATCACCCTCTCAACAGCTTTAACGCTGCTGAAGATTCCACCAAAGAGTACCCAATTCGACTTGATGATCTCGGCCAATTCACCGAAAGTGGTGTAGTCAAGGGGGCCCTGAGACCGCGGAGTGACGCCCGTATCCTTCTCTCGTTGCGTCCGATCAGCGACACCCTTTTCGATTGGCTGGGGTACGCATCCGCTGTTCCACCAACTTGTACCAGCCGGAGAGCTCTCTATTGTTTCCGACACAAGCTTGCGAATGGACTTCTCTAAGCAATAAAAAATCTCGTAGTGGCGAGCCATCTCGGCGGCCTCCCGGCGAACACGGACCTCAAATTGCGGATAGTACGTGTCATCGTGATCGTCACCGCGCCGTAGGCCTCGCCCGAGATTCACACCGAGCTCAGCCTCTACTTTGGAAAGCTCCGTCTCGGCGATGTGATTTGTCATGCCAAAGACTTTGACCGCATCCGTCAGATTTTCTAATCTACTCATCTCTTAATAGATTTTTCCGCAAGCTTTGAAAGATGGCGTTGAACACCGCGATGTCAGTGGAGGCAGGCAAATTCAAATTGATAGTGTAAGAAAGGTTCATGCCGATGCCCCTTTCAGAGTATCCCGAGGGGGCCTGCCCTCCAACATTGGGCGACGTCGATTCTTTTGCAGGCTCTGTCTTGGATTGAACCAACTCCCCTCCTCCGAAGTTAGCCCGCGACTTTAAGGTCTTGAAGCACTGGAAAATGAACTTCGTGGCGCTATCATCCTTCTTTCCTCCCGTAACCTGGACGATCAGCCCTTTCAAACTGGTCATCTCCAAGCTCGTGCGCTTTCTCGTTGATCTTAAATAGCGAAGCGTAGCCTATACGAGTAGCTTCCGCCATCGCCCGTTTCGACTCATCGTCGTTTCGAAATCTCCTGTATATCTCCGTCGGGCTACCGTCCGTACCCAGAAAACCAATCTTCTTGAGGAAAGGAATTACCGCCAGTGCGTAGTTACCCTTGAAGCCAAGTGTATCGGCGACGAAGTCCTGCGTGAAGCGCGGTGGGGTGGCAGCTTCCTTCATTTTGTCCAAAACCTTCCCAAGCGTGCCAGGATTCGAAATGTAGGGAGGTTTTGGCGTCTCAATACTCATATTCCAACCTCTATGGTCTGATCAATCCGAAGTCAATAACGTTTCCCACCGCGAACTTCAGTATATGCATTTTGCCAGCATGGGATACGATCGACACTATGCACCACTTCACAACGTATCGCGCAGACGAGCAACTAGCGACCTCAGCGCGTTAATCCTCCTTAAGACGCTTCTGCTTCTGATTCCCCCGATAACCAGCCACCGTGCACCCGAGTTCCGAAATGTATCAGAATGGGAACCATGCAGCGCTTCGACCGCATAACGTGGAACCCAAACCAGATGAACGGCCAGCCGTGCATCCGTGGAATGAGAGTGACGGTACGTCGGGTAGTTGAGGCCGTGGCACTTTATCCAAATCGCGACGATCTCTTTCGGAATTATCCCGAGCTTGAGCCGGACGACGTTCAGCAGGCGCTCGCATTCGCCGCTGCCAATCTTGAGGACAGCGCAGCGGAAGGTAACGCCGCTTGAATGGCCTCGCGGCCACTCGCTTGGTCCTGGATCAGGGAGTTCCGCGAGACGCCGCGGCTCGGCTACGCGCTCTCGGATATGAATGCATGCATGTCGGGGAAGTCGGAATGGGCAAGTCCGCCGATGATGAGATCCTCGCGTGGTCGCTGGGAAAAAGTGCGATTCTGGTGACCCTGGACGCAGACTTTCATGCGATCCTGGCAGTCACCGGGGCAAGTGGACCGTCGGTGATTCGAGTGCGAATACAGGGTTTGGGTGCCCAAGCGGTTGCCGAATTGGTACACGATGTAATCATCGGATTCGCAGACGATCTGAAGCGCGGATCTCTGGTCACCGTCAAGGCCCACAAAATGACCTGTCACCGGCTGCCGATCGGCACCTCCGATTGACAGGAGCGGCTCCCCGGCCAACTCTAGCCTTCCCTCCCGCGCGACTACGCTATGCTGGACCTATGGGTTGTGGCAACGGCGGGTTGACTCCGATCGACAATGCGGTTCGGCCGGGCGCGCGGAAGGTGTTCTGCGTGAAGTTCCAGAAGGAAATGGAAGGCCTGGACGAGGTGCCGTTCGAGGGCCATCCCCTCGGCCAAAAGATCTACGAAAGCGTTTCCAAGGAAGCCTGGAAGATGTGGGTTGAGCACATGAAAATGATCATGAATGAATACCGGCTCAACCTTGGCACCAAGGAAGCGCAGGAGTTCCTGATCGAACAGATGGACGCCTATTTCTTCGGCGAAGGCGCCGTGCTTCCGCCCGATTTCGTTCCCCCTAAGACGAAGGCTTGAAGGTTTCGAGAGCCGTCGCAACTTGGAACCGCAGCTCCGCGTGCGAGCGGCGCAACGCCTCTTCCACTTCCGCCGGCCCATCGCCCCGCGCAAAGATGAACCCGAGGTAGCTGGCGCCTTCCGGCAGCGGTACCAGGCGCTGCCCTTCTTTGGCGGTTATGATCACATCGTCGATTCCGGCAACGGCGCGCGCCTGTTCGAGCCCCTCCACCGATTCGTAAATGCCGTCCCTAGGAATGGGGATCATCATTACGCCGGAGGCCGGGCTCGCCAAGCGCGCACCGGTTACGTCTTCGCCGAGCGCATGGCGCAGGATGAGTTCTTCGAGCGGCACCTCCGGTTCGAAGAGCAGCGCCTTGGCGCACAGGCCGCCGATGGGGCGCGCCGCGGCTTCGAGCATCCAGGCGCCTTCGCGGTTATAGCGCAGCTCGGCGTGCACGGGGCCGTGATGTAGCCCCAGGGCGCGCACGGCACGCGCGGTTGTCTCGATCAATTCCTGTTGCACCTGGGAAGGTTCGCGCGTGGGTGTCACGTAGATGGTTTCTTCGAAGAACGGGCCTTCCAACGGATCGGGCTTGTCGAAAATGGCGAGCGGTTGAAGACGCCCGGCTGTAACCAGACCTTCGATTGCGAATTCGCGCCCTTCGATGTAGCTTTCCACCTGGAGCTGCTGCTCTCCCATTTTGCGGATGCGGTGGAAGGCGTGGACAAATTCACGCTCGTCGTTGGCGCGGATGACGCCGCGGCTCGCCGAAAGGCCCAGCGGTTTGAGCACGCAAGGATAAGGCGCGCGCGACGCGAGCGCGCGAGGCTCTTCGTCGAAGCCGGCGCGGAAAAATTGCGGAACGTGCAGGCCGGCCGCCTGATAGAGTTGCCGCGCGAGGAACTTATCGTTCGCAGCGCGGGCCGCGGCCGGAGAATGAAAGGCAACCCCCAGCATCTCGGCGGCGGCGGCGGCCAACACCGCGGGCCGGTCGCCTACCGCGGCTATACCATCGCAGGCGAGCGACCGAAGCGCGTCTAACGATTCCGGAATGCGATCGAACTTTACGGCGATGGCGTGATCGCCCCAGGGATCTTCGAGGATGTGGCAGCGGTCCGTGGCCAGCGTCAGCTCCGCGCCCAGCCGCAGCGCCGCATCGGCGAAGACGCGGATCTGGTATCCGGTGGTGGCAGCGAAAAGGAGGAGCCGGCGTGGCACTGCTTTTATGTTACTGGGTAGAAGCTGCCAAAGGACTCGCTTCGCAGCGTCCGGCCGGCGGCAAGACCGCCAGCGCTACGTAACGCCGGCGGTCTTCGCCGCCGGTGGGGGAACTCAAAAATACAGGCCGACTCGGAACACGTTCACGGCATAAAAGTACAGCTCCGCATCGAGCGACCGCTTGATGTTGGCAGCCTTCCGGAAACCGTGCTGTTCGCCGGCAAACAGCAGATATCCCACGGGCACGCCCTTGCGGCGCAAGGCTTCCACCATCAACTCGGTTTGGCTGGGCGGCACCACCATGTCTTCGTCGCCTTGAAAGAAGATGACGGGCGCGGAGAGGCGGTCGACGTGGAAGATCGGCGAACGTTCGCGATAGAGATCGGCGCGTTCGGGATACGGCCCGATCAACGAATCGAGGTAGCGCGACTCGAACTTATGGGTATCCTGGGCCAGCGCGGCCGTGTCGCTGACGCCGTAGTGACTCGCGCCACCGCGGAAATAATCGTGAAACGTTAGTGCGGCGAGCACGGTATACCCGCCGGCGCTGCCGCCCGTGATTACACACCGGCCGCCATCCACCAGCCCTTGCCCGGCGAGGTGGCGCGCACCATTCACGCAGTCCTCCACGTCCACGATGCCCCAGTTGCCGTCGAGACGCTCGCGGTACTCGCGGCCGTAGCCGGTACTACCGCCATAGTTGACGTCCAACACCGAAATGCCACGGCTCGTCCAGTATTGAATGCGCAGATCCAGCGTGCTGGATGCCGCGGAGGTTGGACCGCCGTGGCACTTCACCAGCAGGGGCGGCTTCTCGTCTTCGGGCGCGGCGTAATCCGGATTGTGTGCGGGGTAAAAGAGACCGAAGGCAGTGCGGTTTCCTGCAGTCGGAAATTCGATCGGTTTTACTTCCGTGAGGTACCTGGCAATCGAATCGTCCAGAACGGCAGATTTCTTGAGGACTTCGGTTTCGCCGGAATTGAGATCCAACCGCACGATGGACGCGGGCGCAATAGCGGAACCGGCACGAAAGACCACGCGGTCACCGTCGGCGCAAATCGACGAGAAGTCCGTGTAGGACGTCTCGATCGGAGTGAGCCGTGCCGAAGCCAGATCGAGGATTGCCAGGCGTCCCAACCCCTTCGAGATATACGAACAGACCAGACGACCGGGGCCGGCGAACGCATAAGCGGATATTCCGAAAACCCACTGCGGGCGGCCGAACTCGGCTTCCATGGGCGCCAGCGGCACGGTCTTTCGGGTTGCCAGCGAGTGCCGGTATAAGTTCCACCACCCTGTGCGATCCGATACGAAGATTAGCTCGGAACCATCCGGCGTCCATTCCGGCTGAAAAACGGATTCCCTTTCTCCGCCGGCGATGGCCACCGGCGCGCCCGGCGTGCCATCCACGGCGAGCGCGACCGTGTAAAGCGTGGTGCCCATCCACGGCATGCGCGGGTGATCCCAGGCCAGATATGCGAGCCATCGGCCGTCCGGCGATAGGCGCGGGGATGAGTAGAAATCGTGGCCCGACGAGAGCACACACCCGCTTTCGGGGGCCGTTCCACTCAAGGGAATGCTGACAATCGTGTTGACGGGCTCGTGGCCGGCCGCGCTGTGATCCTCGCGCACCCCGATCCACTGCCGGCGGCGGGCGTCGACGGTGCCATCGGCGTATCGCCAGGCACCCTCCGGTGTGAGCGGAACCGGCTCCGCTCCCGGTCGCAGGCTGTATAAGCGGCGGTCGGCATCGTGCGAGAAGTAAAGGACGCCACCGGCGACGATCCACGCGCCGCCTCCATACTCGTGCACACGCGTACGCACGTCGAACGGCTTGGGCGTGACATCTTCGCCGTCGCGCACCACCACGCTGCGTCCGCCTTCTTCGGGACGCGATTCGAGCCAGTAGATGCCATCCCCGTCGAGTCGGACCTCGGAGAGACCGATGGACTTGGCGACGATCAGGTCGGAGGTGATGGGCGATTTCCAGGAGCCGTAGGAGGCATGTTTCACGCGAATATTGTAGCCCCGTGGGGCAGCGCCATGCGCTGCCCGCTGGTGTATACTCCCCCAATGGCATTTCGTATCGTTCTGGCAACGACCCTGCTGTCGTTGGCGCCACTCTGCGGGCAGGAAAGCGGTGCGCACCAGCCGCCCGCCGGACCGGCGCCGCATCTCCTAAACGGCAAACCCGATATGAGCGGCGTCTGGGAGCACCCCTATGCCGGCGACATGACCAAGGATGCGCCCAACCAGAAAGGCATGGCGGAGCTGCCCTTCACCGATCTGGGGCGAAAGGAATGGGACGCTCACGACGCCGCCAACGGGGACTACACCGGTGCCTGTCTCCCCTTCGGCCTGATGCGCTCCATCAACTCGCCGCATCCCATGCAAATCGTCCAGAATAACGACTACATTGCGTTCCTGTTCGAGCAGAATACCTGGTTCCACGTGGTGCCCACCGACGGCCGGCCGCACAATAAGAACCAGGAGCCCACCTGGCATGGCGATTCGGTGGGGCGCTGGGAAGGCAACACCCTGATCATCGACACCGTCAATTTCAACGGCAAGACCAGGCTCGATACCATCGGCCATCCCCACAGCACGGCGCTGCATGTGATAGAGACGCTCCAGCGCACCGACGCGGGGCACATTGCGTACACCATCACGATCGACGACCCGAAATATTACACCAGGCCCTGGAAGAATACGCGCACGTTCACGCTCCGGCCCGACTGGCAGATCATGGAATATTCGTGCGAGGAAAATAACAAAGATATCTTCGACGGCCACATCAAAGGGATCAAACAGTAACGGCACCGCTCCCTCCGGTCACGGCTCTGAAACGGTTTTACCGAGCCGTGACCAAAGGGAGCGGTCAAGACTTGGCCAGTGGTATCGTAGACGCGAGGGTACTCGTGGTTATGCTGTCGCGACTGCTCGCGGTCGCGGTCCTCGCGCCGGCTTTGTTGGCACAATCATCGGTCAGCGCGAGCCGGACCTGGGAAATCCCGGCCTTGGCTTACGGACCGAGCATGTGGTCGATCGTGCGGGTCACCAATCGAGCAGCCACACCCCGATCGCTGCGCCTGGAAGTCTATCGCGAAAATGGCGACCTCCTCCCCATCGCCGGCGCGTTGGATCTCGCACCGCGGGAAATGCGGGAGATTCGCATCGATAGCCCGGCCGGTGAGGAGGAGTCGTGCTGGGCGAAAGTGATGGAACTCTCGGATGACGCGGCGGTGGAGGTGGAAGCCTCGGTCGAGATCCTGAAGGGCAATGCGATTGAGTCGTTTCCGCGTAGGGCTAAGGACCCTTCCGCAAATGACGTCTGGGTAACCCGCGCGACCGACGTAGAAGGCAAGCAGGTGTATTTTCTGAACGTCTTTGACCGGCCCACCACGCTGGAATTTTGCGCCACCAACCGTAAGGAGCAGCGCACCTGCCAGGCACAAGGGCGGATTGCCGCGGCGCGGTTTCGGGTCAAACCCAATCAGGCGATTGCGGTGCAGGTGAAGAAGCTGCGCCAGCGATACTTCATCGCGGAATCGACCGTCCCGGGGAGGGCGATTCTACTCCTATTCACCGATGGGCCGGGCAGCAAGCGCGTGTTTTCCTCCGAATCCTCCGTCGAGTTCGACGCGCCCGGGCGTTAGAAACCGTGGCGCGGGGCCATGCCGTGCGAACGCACCGGCGGCGAAGACCGCCGGCGTTACGTAGCGCTGGCGATCTTGTCGCCGGCGCCGCAGGGCCATGCCCTGCGAAATGGGCAGGGCCATGCCCTGCGAATCGAGACACAGGGTCTGTTTGGGCCTTTCGGGCGGCCGTACCCGCGTTTCCTAATCTAATGATCGCGGAGCCGCCACCGAAGTCTCCGGTTACACTGGAGGCAGAGAAGGATATGGACAAGAGACTTGAGAAGCGGCACAAGCGTCAGGTTTCCCGCGCACGGGAAAAGGTCAAGCTCTCGGAACCCGACACGAGAACCCCCGAACAGATTGCAGCAGCCAAAGCCGCCAGCCGGGACCGCCTCCGCAATACCAACCCGTGGCCGTCGATGCCCGGCGATTCCGGTAACGCGGGAAAGGCCGAGGGCTCGGAGTGAATCGCGCCGGGTAATGGGCGGCCGGTTTCGTTATTTGCTATTGGGCTGGAAACTGCCCAGTTGCGCTTCGATGCTGGCGGTGAGCGCTGCGGGAGCTAACAACGGGGAAGTCCGCAGGCGCAGCGGAAGCAGCCGCTGGAATTCGCTGGTAACTTCCCCCAGATTGGTGCGCCGCACTTCCGGGAATCCCAAAACGTCGGCGAGACGGCATGCTACGCCCACCAACTCGAACAACTGGCCGGCGTGCGAGGCGATATCCCAATGGTGGAAGCGGATGCAATCGCACAGAGCGATCGGAAAACCCCAAGCCATCGCGAGAAAGGCCCCCGCATCATCGTGGCTGCACTCGAAGAGGAACTTCTCCAGTTCCAGGAATTCCTCGTTGCCGCTGAACTCGCGCGAGAGCACTTGCAGGTAAGCTTCCGGAGAGATCTGGAAGAGCGCAAGCCGTCCGATATCGTGGGTCAACCCGGCGGTGTAAAGGAGCGGCACTTGTTTCTGGTCCGCGGCGCCGAGCGCTTCGGCGATCACGGCGGTGGCCATGCTGTGGCGCCATAGAGTCTGGATGGCGTCACCCCAGCGGTTGCTCCGCGCATAGCCTTTCAGAGAGATGGTCAGCGCCAGCGAACGAACCCGTTCCAGGCCGAGCATGGCAACGGCGTGCCGGATGCTCTGCACTTGTACACGCACCCCAAATAACGGGGAGTTGGCGGTGATCAGTAAGTCGGTGGCCAGGGCCGGGTCCATCTTGAAGGCGGATTCAAACTCGGCCAGGGCCGAATCGCTGTCGACGGAGATAGAAAGCAACTGCAGGCTGGCTGGGCGCAAATGGGGAAGCCGGGAAAGGCGCCCGAACACGTTGGCGTTGCCGGGAAGTTGCTTCGGGCGATTCGCCTGCTGCAGCAGAGAGCTTTGCACGTTGCCGATCCTCGGAGCCACGACCAATAGGCTCTGCTTTCTTATCGGCTGGGATCGGGTGTTGCTCTAGTACCTTAAGTAAATAGTACGGTGTTTCCTAGTGGGTATTATGGGACCCGTACAAACTCGGTGAACCGACGGTACTTTATTGAAAAGATTGGTACTTGTAGGCACTCTTTCGGTACAGGCAGGACTGTCGGCGGCCGGGCCATTGGGCCGATCATCGGATTGTGCAACCGGACATCATCCATGGCGATCGCCGCTCGATGAAGCGGTACGACTGTCAACTGGAACTGCGCTTCGAGTCCTGGGACAAGCGCGGGGCGGATCGCCGGGGACACGGCGTTACCCAGGATCTCAGCCGTAAGCACCTGCGTTTTCAGACCGAAGAGCCGCCGCAGGTGGGCGACCGCCTGGAGGCCCGTATCGCCTGGCCGTTCTTGCTGCAAAACGTATGCCGGCTGCAACTGGTGGTCCGGGGTCCGGTGATGGAAACAGGGGATCGCGGAACCGTAGTGCGGATCGATAGCTACGAATTCCAGACCTGCGGGGAGCGATCGTTCGCCAGCGCGGAGCCGCTCGCCAGCAACTGGAGCGTGGGATAAGGTGCGCGCGTTGCCCACGGCTCGGACCAATCGCGGGTAAGCACGCAACTCCGGCCGGAAGACCAGCCTTCCACGTGCACTTTCTTACCCAGCCGCTTCACCCGGTATACCGCCGTGGCTCCGTGTTCGGCGGCCAACGCCGGCAGAGACCACCCGGCAGCTTCCGTCAGGATGTGGATCGACCCTAAATAGGATACCGAGATCAGGTACTCGGCGGCCGCGCTGTCCCTGGCTTCCAACGCCGTATCGAGAATCTGTTCGGCGTGCCGAATAAAGGTGTCCACAAACCTCTCTTCGGCGACCGCGGGATTTCTTTCGGAAGTATTTTCCCGGCTATTGCAGCGCGGGAAGCAGCATCATCACCCGCCGGATATATTCCAGCGTTTCGGGGATAGGGGGAATACCGTTGGCTTCGTTCACTTTCCCGGGACCGGCGTTGTAGGCGCCCAGCGCCATCGGTATGTCGCCGCCGTAGCTTTGGAGCAGTTGCTTCAGAAAACGCGCTCCGGCGTCCACGCTTTGGCCTGGATCGAAGGGGTCGCGGACGCCCAATTGAGTGGCCGTGGCTGGCATCAACTGCATGAGTCCCATGGCGCCTTTGGGAGACACCGCGCAGGGGCGGAAAGCCGATTCCTGCTCCATTACGCCGCGTATCAGGGCCGGATCGATCTCCTCGCGCTTGGCGGCTTCACCAACCAGCGAATCGATCTGGCTAACCGGCAGTGGATCGCAGGCGGCGGTGGCGGTGCCGGTGGCGGTGCCGGCGAAACCGGTGTAGAGCGGACCGCCGGACGCAGGCGGACCCGAAACGAAGAACGGCTCATTGGCGGTGCGCGGCGGTACTTGCTTGAGAACTGTTTGCCGCTGCATTTCGATCGACGCTTGCATTTGCGAAATGGACCGCCGTTGCTGGGCCATGGCAGTGTCCTCGGGCACTTTCCCGGAGGCGGCCGATGGCTTCTCTTCCGCGCCCAGGAGGGCACTGGCCAGCACTAGAAGGCAGCAGAAATCAGCGATACGCTTTTTCGAGTAAATCGGCATAGAAAACTGATCGGCTTTCGTCGATATAGGGAATACGGTCCGGAATGCTCATTCCACCGAGAGGGATTATGAAAATTGACCCCTTGAATTCGTTGAACGCGTTGCCGGGCGTGGAACCGGTGCGCAACGAAGACCCGACCGTTACACGGCAACTGACCACGGCAGTGCGAGCTCTCAACCAGGCCGGGTTGTATGGCCAGGATCGGCAGCTGCAGTTCGCGCGGGATCCAGAGACCAAGGCGATGGTGATCCAGGTAGTGCAGTCGAGTACCGGGGAGGTCATCGATCAGATTCCGCCGGAAACGGTGCTGGAAGCTCTCAATAACCTGGAGCAAAATGCAGGCTAAGGAACCGCAAGAATGATGGGAACGGCTTATCTCGAAGCGCACGTGTTGGCTGCGGACCCGCTGGAACTGGTCTGCCTGTTGTACCAGCACGCCATCGATGAGGTGCAGCAAGCCCGCCGTTACCTGGCAAGCGGGAAGATTCCGGCACGCTGCAAGGCGATCACGAAGGCGATTGCCGCCATCGGCGAACTCAGCAAATCGCTGGACTCCAAGGCCGGCGGGGCCATCGGCAGCAACCTGGAGCAGCTCTATTACTACATGACGGTGCGGCTGACGGAAGCGAATCTGCGCCGGGACGACAAGGCGTTGGCGGAAGTGGAATCGCTGCTGGAAACGCTGGAGGGCGGTTGGAAGGAAACGCGGGCGCGCCAGGTTACGGACTCGCTGGCGCCTGCGGCGGTAACGGTGGAAGCGTGGCAGCCGGCGGGCGAGTCCGGCGACGCGCGTGCCTGGAGCGCGTGAGAAGCTACACAAGCAATTCATAGCCTGATCTCCTGTTGCCAAAGTTCTTGGACCGCTCCCTTTGGTCACGGCTCTGAAACGCCAATCCCTTGACCGCTCCCTTTGGTCACGGCTCTGAAACGCTTGTCATACTACCCTGTTGCGTCCGGCGCGCGGGAGGCTTTTCTGAGCCGTGACCAAAGGGAGCGGTATTAAGTCTTGTTCGTGGGGCTCAAACCCGCCGCCAACAGTTTGGCCAAGCCTAAGCCGCCATTCTTGGCCATCGATTGCGCAAACATCTCCTGCCCGTATTCCATCGCGGAAGATGCGGCATCGTCCTCATCCGTGCCCATCCAGCCGCCTTCGGAGTCCCGCATGGACTTCATCATTTGATTCAATAGCAGAGCTTCAAACTGCCGCGCGGCGTCCATCACCTTGGCGGGATCGTCTTTCGGTTGAGTGGAAGGGACAGAACCAGTGGATGGCGATAGGGGTGGCAGCACTGGGCTCATATGACCTCCAGCTCGGCTTCCAGAGCGCCGGCGCTTTTCAGAGTCTGCAGAATGGCGATGATGTCTCGCGGCGTGGAGCCGATGACGCTTAAAGCTCGTACCAGCTCCTCGATAGTGGCGCCGTCCTTCAAAATGACGTCGCGAGCCTTCTCTTCCTTCACCCCCACATCCACCTGGGGGGTCACCTGCGTAGTCCCGCCGCTGCTCAATGCATTGGGTTGCGAAACGTTGAGCGTAGTCTGAACTTCGACCGTAAGGTTGCCTTGCATGATGGCCACGGGCGCAATGTGCACGTCCTTGCCCATGATGATGGTGCCGGTGCGCTCGTTTACCACGATGCGCGATTTGTGGTCGGGGTCTATAGTGAGCCGCTCGAGCTCAGATACAAACTCGGTGGGCGTCTTCTCATATTGAGGGGGCAAGCCGACCGAAATGACGTCCGCATTTTCGGCGGTGGCTATCGCCCCGAATTTTTCGTTGATGGCGCTGGCCACGCGGGCCGCGGTCGTGAAATCGGCTTGCCGCAACTGGAGCCGGACAGGGCCACCCAGTTTCAGTGAAGGCCCGGCGCGTTCCACGATGGCGCCGTCCGGGATGCGGCCGACGGTGGGATGATTCACCTGCGCGCTATTGCCGCCGGAACCTGCGATGAATCCACTGACGACGGCCGGCCCTTGGGCCACGGCGTACACCTGTCCGTCTGGCGCCTTGAGGCCAGTCATGATCAGGATGCCGCCCTGAAGGCTGGGCGCATCACCCATAGCGGCCACCGTCACGTCAATGCGTGAACCGGGCTGCGCATATGGTGGCAGGGTCGCGGTCACCATCACCGCGGCGGTGTTCTTCACCTGAATGGCCGTGGGCGAAACCGAGACCCCCATGCGTTCCAACATATTGGTAAGGCTCTGCGCCGAGAAGAGAGCCTGTTGGCGATCGCCGGTTCCACGCAGGCCCACCACCAGCCCATATCCCACTAGCTGGTTGTCGCGAACGCCTTCGATCGCCACCAACTCTTTGAGCCGGATCGCGGCGTGGACTGAATTCCCCGCTAACAATACACCGAACAGCGCAAGCTTCTTCATAGGTTTAGAAAGGGAGCAGACCCATCAGGACACGCCAGAGAACGAAGGGACGACGAATGGCGTCGTTGACCACACCTTTACCGTCAATCCGCAGTTCCATTTGGGCGATCTGATCGGAGTTGATGGTGTTGGCCGTGGTGAGATCGGCCGGCCGGATGATCCCGCGCACAGTCACCAGCTGATGCTCGGAGTTCACGTCCACTTCTTTGCTGGCCTCCACCACCAGATACCCATTCGGCAAGACGTGTGTGACGCGCGCGCTGAGGGCGGTGCTGAGGGTGGTGGTACGGCTGGTGGTGCCTTGCCCGTTGAGCTGGGTCTGGGTGTTCGTGTTGAGCAGGTTGTTCCAAGCTCCTGTGGGGTTAGTCAGCCCGGCGGCCGCGGCGATGGCGCTGGTTGCGGTGGATTGGCGCTGCGTCTGGGTGACGCCCTGCACCACAGCGGAAGCCTGCTCATTGACCAGGATGGTGACCAGGTCGTCTACATGGTTGGCACGTACATCGCTTCCCAAATCGGTCAACCGGGAAGCCGGCGACCAGAGCGAACCAATGCTGGCTTGCGAGGAGTCCGTCGGGCGGGCCAAAGCATCCTTTAGGTATTGATCGAGCGGGGAAGGCTGCGCCGCCTTCTTGGGCTTCTTTTCCTCAGCGCTCAGGCAGCCGACTGTGGCGCCGACGGTAACCAGGAGGAGGAGCGGGAGAAAAGCATTTCGCATATTAATTTCCGGGTGTGACGCCCAGGTCGATGGTAGCCTTGTCCTTGCCATCGACACGCGCTTGAAAGATACGATTGCTGGAGGGATTTCGGAGAGCGATGATGTCCCCATTGCGTCCATCCGATTCGGAGCGGGCGCGTAACGCCAGCCGCATGGCGCCGCTGCGGACCACCACATCCACCGGGTCGCCGCTCTTCACGTCCGGCGGCGCGCCTACTTGTGCGAGATGCACCACCTTGCCGGCCGGAATGGTGCGGGTAGCAACCTGGCCGGCGATTTCATCCAGGTTGCGCGCTACGTCGCCGGGCGCGGGGAATACGTTACTGTACTCCATGCGGATCATTTCGGGCAGAATCGGCTGACCGCGCTGGATGGTTTCCTTGGCAACCATGCGGGACAGTTTTACGGAGATCATGACTCTGGCCCAGACTGCGAAATGGTGACCGTCGCCAAAAATCACGTTGCCGCGCCAGATGGCCGCAGAGCGCTTTTCGGGCGTGGCGGGCACACCCAAATCCTCATGCAGGAATTCGAAACGGCCGCGGGGGACCAGATACAGGCTGGTCTCCAGGATATCGATTTGAGCGTCCGGATAAGGCAGCGCCTTTTGCATGGCTTCGAGCATGCGCGCGCGATCGAGTGGTTCCATGGCCCACTCGAAGCACAGATCCTGGGGAGGATCGATCTGCAAAGAATGATTGCGGGCCAGGGCCGCGATTTCGGTTGAGCGGAGCACACGCTGAGCGCCGGGCAAAGGCGCGGGCGCGATGGGGGTATGGGGAACCAGGCCCGCGAAGGCCGGGGATACCGAGGCCAGGTCATGCGCGGTGATCGGGTCGTGGTCCACGGCCACGCAGGGGGGCGTGTCAGCCGCGAGCAGCGGGAGAATCGGGAGCAGATAAAGGATGAGCCGCGTCATTGGTTGATGTTGTTGACTTGTTGGTACATTTCGTCGGCAGCCTTCACCACTTTGGAATTGGCCTCATAGGCGCGTTGCGCCTGAATCAAATTAATGAACTCGTCGACGATACTGACATTAGATTGCTCGGTGTACCCTTGCATCAGGCTTCCCAGGCCGTCTTGGCCGCCGGGGACGCCCACCACCGCGTTGCCGGAGGCGTCCGTGGGCAGGTAGAGGTTGCCGCCAATGCTGTTCATGCCCGACGGGTTTTGGAAACCGGCGACCTGGATTTGGCCGGCCTGCGCTGCAGCGGTTTGGCCCGGTAAAGTGTAGCTCACGGTTCCATCCGCCGCGATGGCGATCGTCAGGGCGTTCTGGGGGATAGTGATGGCGGGCTCAACAGTATTGCCGTCCAACGTCACCATGCTGCCGTTCTTGTCCTGGTGAAAGGAGCCGTCGCGGGTATAGGCCAGAGTTCCGTCCGGCTGGCGTATCTGGAAGAAGCCGTTACCCTGGATCACAAGGTCCAGTGGATTGCTGGTGCTGGTGAAACTTCCCTGCGTGAAGATGATCTCGTTGGAAGCGGCGCGGGTGCCCAGGCCAAGCTGCAAACCTGTGGGCACAACGGTTTGCTGTCCGGCCGCGGAGCCCGGCTGCACCATGCTTTGATAGAGCAAATCCTGGAACTGCGCGCGCCGCGATTTATATCCGGTGGTGTTGGCGTTGGCGAGGTTGTTGGCGATGTTGTCGACGTTGAGCTGCTGAGCCGTCATCCCGCTGGCGGCGCTATAGAGAGCGCGGATCATGCCTGTTCTCCGTTCGTAACATTGGCGAGTAATGAGTTAATGTAGGACTGCGAATACCCGTGGTCGAAAAAGTTCGCGATCAACCCGGCGTTGACAGAGCTGCCATTTGCGAACTGGATCATCTCGTTGGATTCCGCCTGTTGAAAGACCCCGACATTGGTGATGGTGGCATCTTCCGCAACAACCGTGCCGCCGACCAGGGAAGCCACTTTCTCGGCAGTCGCTTGAGTGGCGAAGTAGACGGGGTTGAAATTCAAAATAATTCCCTCGGGACCGGTGCCGCCTGGATTGTCCATAAAGGGCTGGGAACCGAAGGCGGATGCGAGTGTGGGATTGGCAGCCGCGGCGGTATCCGGCGTGGTGGAATCGGACTGAGCCGCCGGCGCGACAGTATCGGGCGCCGATCTCGGCTGGGCCGCGGCATTGGGGGTCGCCGTCATCGGGCTGAAGAGCGCGTAGAAGTCCGGCGTGGACTGCTCATCCTCCATCACGCCGCCGATGGGAGTTTGAACCAGCGTCTTGCCGGAGGCCGCTGCTTGGCTGGAGGCCGGCGTGGGTGTGGGTACACCGGTAGATGACGATACGTTACCGATCATGGCTTCTCCTAGGTCGGAATGCGGGCGACTTCCTCGAGTGCTTTTTGATTCATATTCGAGTTAAGCGTGATCGCTTTCTGCAGCATTTCAAACTGGCGCATCATGCCGACCATGCGCATGGCGGACTCGGGCACGCCCACATTGGACGCTTCGGTCTTACCCTGTTGCACTTCGACGTTGGTGGCCGGGACCGGTGTGTTCTTGGGGTCCGTATTCTGGAAAACGGCGCCGGTCATCTTTTTGAGCGAGTCGGTCGATTTGAAATCGACGATCTCGATCTGGCCCAGGGTCTGGCCATTTTGGCTCACGGTGCCGTCCTTGGAGATTGAGATGGGGTTGCCGGCGGTAACGTGGATGGTCGCTCCTCCGACGCTCCGCAGCGTGTAGCCCTCGCCGCCGGTGATCAAATCGCCTGCCGGTGAGACTCGCAGGCTGCCATTGCGCGTGTACACCGTGCCGCCAGGGCCGTTGACAGCCAGAAACCCACGGCCGGAGATGCCGATATCCAAGGGACTTCCCGTGGTCTGCAGGATTCCTTGGCTGAAGTCGGTCCATTGCTTGTCGACTACCGGCAAGCCCGAGAGAAGGTCCCCACCCGTGGAGGGGTCTTCGGCATTGGAAGAGGTGAACACTCCCAAGAACTCGTGGTCCATCTTAAAGCCGGAGGTGCCGGCGTTGGCCAGATTGTTGGCCAGGAGCGAAAGCGAATCCATGCGGGATTGCATTCCACTCGCGGCTGCTACTGAAAGAGGATCCATAAATTACCCGAGTCGAGCGTGCGGTGCTCGTGCGGTGTGGAGCAACTGGCGGTCCAAAGAGAATCGGGAACGAACACAAGAAAAGTGCTGGCGATTCGCCGATGAGATGGACGAGCTGGCCAGGTTTCCGTCAACACTTTGACAACCGCGGTTGACTCGTCAAAAGCTCAACACGCTATCGTTTCTTTCATCTCGTTGAATTGAGAAGCGCCGGGTTTGGCTTCCGATCTGCATTTGTTCGCAGCCGTGAGCCCAACTGCCGCTCTTAGTGGCCTTAGCGCAACCGCCGGCGATCCCCAGGGTCTACTCGCTCCAGATCCAGGGTCCTCGCCGGAGGCGGGCGCCTTCCGAGAGCAGTTACTAGATGCCTCCGCAGTCTCACGCCTTCCGGGTTTCGCGAGCCTACCCCAAGTCGCCAACCGCGTGAGCGAGACCGCGACTCAGAAGAAGGACGCGGGTCAAACGGATGGGAACGGAGCTTATATTCCGGTGATCCCAATCCCAAAGGTGACCCAGTTTGCGCAGCCGCTTAACTTCGCTCTACCGGCCGATACCACGGAGGAGCAGGCGGTTAAAGGCGAGTCACCGGATACCCCGGCGTTCACCGATATCAGCCCTGCGCCGCCGCAATCGCAGAGCGATCCGCAACCGGCTGCCCGACCGGCACACCTGGCGCAGACCACTCCGCTGATGGGCGGATCTATTCCAAGCCAGACGGTCGCGGACGCTTTACTACAGGCTCCGCAGAACAGTTCGCCCACGCTCGCCAGCGCCGCGCCACCGCAGCAGCCGCCCGTCCAGCCGCAATCGATTTCCCGGCCAGCCGTTGTCACTCCGAGTTCTCGGTTGTTGACTGGAACCAGCCAGAACCAGCCCGTCACCGAAACCACGCCACAGGCGCCGGCCGCGACGCCCACCATCGTTTCGCTGGCGATGAATAAGAGCGGAGAGCGACCATACGAGAACGTCCCAGCGGCGCCTCTGGTGCGGCTGGCGCAAGTCCCGAAGGAAACGAGTACGCGTCCACAAGCGACCGTCTTACCGCCCACCGCGCGGCTGGCGGTGAACAATTCGATAACGGCCCCCGCTCCCGTAACTGCACCGCAGCAAGCTCCGGTGAAAGAGAAATTAGTTTCACCGCTAGAGAGCGTAGCGAGCGAAAGTCAGGCAGTGTCGGAAGAGCCTTCTGCCCCTGTTCCGCAGCAGCCGGCCGGCCGTAATTTGGAGAGCGCCCCATTAACTGCCCCGCCGCGAGTTCAGATGAAAGAGAATGTGGCTTCGCAGCAGGCAGCCGTTCTTCCGACCCGACCTTGGGTAGTTACTCAGCCCGGCGTCAATGTGGCCGAACCGGTAAGGGAAGCGAACCCAGCCACTCCGATCACCACGCGCCCGACGACGACGCAGACGGGGGCCGGAACAGATGCCGTCGCTCAGCCGGCTGCTCCCGCACCTGATCTGACCGAGCTAAGCGTCGTGAGTCAACAGCTCGCGAGTCTACAGCCACCACAGCCGGAGCGGAAAGACAGCCCTCAGCCGCCGCTGCCCGAAGCCGGCACCACGCCAACACCGGTTGTGGTCTCGCAGGTTCGGCCGCTCAGTGGCGAAGTGCCCCGCTCGCGTGAAGGCGCGGCCACGAAGGATGACCAACAGGAAGTGAGTCAACCTCCAGCGAACCCGGCGCCGCCCGCGATCCTCCGCCCCGTGCCGCTTGATCCGTCGCTGGGGACCGCACCATCCAGTCCCGTCCAGCAGGCGACCGAGGCGGCTACCCAAGTCTCGCAGTCCAAATTGCCGCCTGCGCCGGTGGGAGGCCAAGATCCGCAGCCGCTCCAAACCCAGCCTGATACGATTCCGCAGATGGTGAGCATGCCCGTAGCGCAGCCGGTTTCGGGAGAACTGGCGTTTGCCGTAAAGGTCACGCCGCAAGAGACGGCTGATCCCACCACCGGGAGTAATGATGGCGTCAAACCCATGGCGACTTCATCCGCCGCGCAGGTTACGGCCGTGAAGGATTCGCGCCGCGCAGAGGACGATGGAACGTCGGCGGACAGTGCTCCACAGCACGACACCGCACACGAGACGCCTGTTCCGACTGCTGCCCTCCCGGTTGCGGAGAAGCCGGCCGTTGCTTCGGTTTCCGTTCCCGAGGCACACACGGCAACCCCGGTGCACACCAGTTCCGCGGAAGTGCCGCAGTTGAGTGAGACGCCCGAGGCCAAGCCGCTCCAGCCGCTGAAACAGCTCTCGATACAGATGGGCCAGGATCCGCAGCAGAGAGTCGACGTGCGGATAGTCGAGCGTGCGGGAGAACTGCAGGTGGCGGTTCGGGCCGCGAACCCCGATGTGGCTCAGGGCTTACGCCAGGGCATTTCCGACCTGGTGGGGCAACTGGAACAGAGCGGCTATCACGCCGATGCGTGGCGGCCGGGAGTTACGGCCGGCACTGCGCCGACAGCGGCTGAGAAGCCTCAAACGCAGGCCGGGCCGCAAAATAATAACCCGCAGTCTCAATCCGGCTCGCATCAGGATCGCCAGCAAGGAAACCAAAACAACCCATCCCGCCGTCCGCAATGGGTCGAGGAGTTGGAAATGACTTCCGCGGGCAGTGGAGAACAAATCGCAGGAGAAACTTATGGCATCAAGCGTTAATCCTCTTACAGGTTCGACTAACTCCGGAACTTCAGCTTCATCGTCGAGCACGTCGAGCACAACTTCCGGAGCTCCCACCGAGGAGATGTTCCTGCAACTGCTGGTGGCGCAAATGCAGAACCAGGATCCTATGAACCCCACAGACGGCACGCAATTCGTAGCGCAACTGGCGCAGTTCAGCGAACTCGAGCAAGTGATCGCCATTCGCAGCGACATCGAGCAGGCTATGGGCATCAACCAGACTTCCGGCACCAACACCACCGGATCGACGACAGACCCACTCACCGGCCTATCCGCAAACCAAACCACAAACCCAACGACGAACTCGGCACTACTTTAGAAACCAAAGGAGGAATTTCATGTTTAGTTCATTTTCTACAGCACTCTCGGGACTCAACGCAAACTCGACCGAGATAGACATCATCGGCAACAATTTGGCCAATCTCAACACCATCGGATTCAAGGCCGACAGCGTTCAATTTTCAGACCTGATGAGCCAGCAGTTAGGCGCTTCCGCCAGCAGCGCCGTCGGTTTGGGCGTCGCCCCCGCCGAATCTGTCATGCAGTTCCAGCAAGGCTCGATCGAACAGACGGGCGGCGCGCTGGATGCTGCCATAAGCGGCAACGGCTTGTTCGTGGTCAGCGACAGTACCGGCCAGCAGCTCTACACGCGCGCCGGTAACTTCACTCTGGGGGCGGATGGCAGCCTCCTGACCGCCACCGGTGAGAACGTGCAGGGTTGGGGCGCCACGGCCGGCGTCGTGAACCTAAGCGCGCCGATAGGCAATATTAAGGTTCCACTGACGGGCGTCGTGCCCGCCAAGGAAACCGCCACGATTTCAGTCGACGCCAACCTTGACTCCGCGGCAGCCGGCGGCGGCGCTTCAACCAGTTTCTCCACTCCAGTTACGGTTGTTGACTCTCAGGGCGGCACGCACACGGTGACACTCTCGTTTACAAATACCGGGGTGAACGCGTGGAGCTACACCGCCACCATCCCGGCCGCGGACCTGACGACTGGCGGTACGACCACTCTGGCAACTGGAAACCTAACCTTTAATGGCGCGGGCCAGTTGCTAACCCCGGCTGCCACCGCCCCCATTGCAATGAATATTGCCAATCTGGCCGATGGCGCCAACAACATGACCGTTAACTGGGACCTCTACAACTCAACGGGCACCGGCCTTCTCACGCAATTCGCGCAAAGCTCGGGCACGTCGGCGACTAACCAGGATGGCCTTACCGCCGGCCAGATCGTCAATATCAACATGGGCGCCAACGGCGTACTTCTCGCCAACTATTCCAACGGCCAGCAACTTCCGGTGGCCCAACTGGCATTGGCCAATATTCAGAACCCGGAGACGCTGGTTTCGGTGGGCGACAACAATTTGCAAGCCACCTCAGCCACGGCTACACCGGCCATTGGAACAGCCGATAGCGGCGGCCGCGGCCAGGTAGTGGGCGGCGCGCTGGAACAGTCGACTGTGGACATCGCCCAGGAATTCACGGACCTCATTTCGGCCCAGCGCAGCTATGAGGCCAATGCGAAAGTCATCACCACCAGCGACCAGATGCTGCAAGACCTCATCGCGCTCAAGCAGTAAGGCTCGGCATGGAATCGATGCAACAGGCGTTCAGCGTTCTGCTGGTGCTCGCGCTGCTGGGCGGAACTCTATGGTGGCTGCGCCGTAAGGGTATGGCCGCCTTCGCGTTCAAGAGCGCGGCGGGCGGCAGGCGAAAATCCATCCAGGTAATCGAGCGGATGGCGCTTACTCCCCAGCACTCTCTTCACCTGGTGAAGGTGGAGCGGCGCACCATGCTGATAGCCGCTTCGCCAGCCGGTTGCTCGATTCTCGAAGGTTTCACAGAGCCGGTCGACGAAAGGATCGAAACGCGATGATCCGGATCGCCGGCCGGTTCTTCCTGGCGCTGGCGGCAGCCCCGCTGTTCGCCGCGCCCGCCCCACCCACTTCGGTGATGGGCATCAACCTGGGTAAAGGCGGGGAGACCGTCAGCCTGCCGATGCAGATCATCATCCTGATGACGCTGCTGACGCTGCTGCCGGCGGTGGTAATGTCCATCACGCCGTTTCTGCGCATCGCCATCGTGCTGCATTTTCTGCGGCAGGCGCTAGGGACGCAGTCTACCCCTTCCAACCAGGTGCTGGTCGGAATTGCCCTGTTCCTGACCATCCTGGTGATCCAGCCGGTGGCCGTGGATATGTATCACCAGGGATGGGAGCCGCTGCAGAACAATCAGATCACATCGGCGCAGGCCTTTGACGCCGGCGCCAAGCCTCTCAAGACATTCCTGCTGCGGTTCGCGCGCGAAAAAGACGTCAAGCTATTCCTGGAAATGTCGCACGCACCGGCCCCGCGCACACCTGACGACTTGACCCTGAGCGTGCTCATTCCGGCGTACATCATTTCCGAATTGAAAGCGGGTTTTCAAATCGGCGCAGTGCTGTTCCTTCCCTTTCTGGTCATCGACCTGGTAGTGGCTTCGGTAACCCTCTCGATCGGCATGGTGCAACTGCCGCCGGTGATGATTTCCGCGCCGTTCAAAATTTTGCTGTTCGTGCTGGCCGACGGATGGAATTTAGTGCTCGGCTCGCTCATGAAGGGATTCTACGCATGACGCCGGATTCAGTGATTCCCATTCTGCGGCAGGCCCTGATGATGGCCTTCTGGTTGAGCGCGCCGTTGCTGATTGTAGGCTTCGTCGCCGGGATTGTGGTGAGCCTGGTCCAGATTGTAACTTCCATCCAGGATGCCGGATTCAGCACCATCCCCCGCCTGGGCGCATTTCTCGCCACGCTCCTGCTGGCGTTGCCCTGGATGCTGACCAAGATTACCAGTTACACCATTCTGCTTCTGGGGGACCTGAGCCGCTATGGGCGGTGATCTGGTCCTTTCGACCGCCACGCTGCTGGGCTTCCTGGTTACCCTGGCGCGAGTCACCGGAGTGTTCGTCTTTGTCCCGCTGCCTGGCCTGACGTCCGGTTTTGCGATGGCCCGCACGCTCCTTTCGCTGAGCATGACCGTGGCGCTGTTCCCCTATTGGCCGCACGTTCCCGGAGAGCTGTCGGCCGGACTGCTGACGGTCTGGATGATTTCGGAAGCGGCGCTGGGGATCGGAATCGGGCTCACCGTAGCGTTCGTAACGGAAGGGTTTAACGTGGCGGCGCAGGTGATGGGGCTGCAAGCGGGCTATGCGTACGCGTCTACGGTCGATCCCAACACGCAGGCCGATTCCACCGTTTTGGTGCTTCTGGCGCAACTGGCCGCCGGGCTTCTGTTCTTCACCATGGGGCTCGACCGCGAGGTGATCCGCATCTTCGTGCGCAGCATGGAAATCGCGCCGCCGGGATCCTTCGTACTTTCACCTGGAATGGGGCGGCAACTGGTCTCCATGGGCGGCGCGATGTTTTCTACCGGCGTGCGGCTGGCCTTGCCGGTGGTGGCGATCCTTCTACTGGTGGACGTTTCGCTGGCGCTGCTGGGGCGGGTGAACTCCCAGTTGCAGCTGCTGACGATTGCATTTCCCGTGAAGATGATGGTGGGGCTGGCGGTGATCGGCTGGCTCATGCTCTTGATCCCAACGCTTCTCAGGAGCGGCAGCGCGTCGGCCTTTTCCATGAGCAGGGCATTGCTGGCGCGGTGAGCGATGGCTGACCACGGCCAGAAAACCGAACAGGCTACCCAGCGGCGCATCAAAAAAGCGCGTGACGAAGGCAGCTTTCCTTCGGCGCGGGTTTTCATCGGCTCGGTTCAATTTGTAGTCTTCGTTGCCATGGTGCACTCCTGGGGCCCTGCCTGGGTGAGCGCCATACACGGGACTCTGGCCGGGCTGCTGAATCACGCGCTGGAACCGAACCTCGACGCCAACTTTCTCCTCAACCTCAGTCTCGCTATGGTTAGGGCCACCCTGCTGCCCCTGGCCATCATGGGCGGCACGCTGCTGGTAGTGACGCTGGCGGCGCAATTCCTCGTCACCCGATTCGGTTTCAGCCTGCACAAGCTCACGCCCGATTTCAAGCGCCTTAGCCCGCTGAACCGTCTGCGCGAACTGCCCAAGCAGAACATCCCCGCGCTGTTGCAGGCGATAGTCATGCTTCCGGTATTCGGCGCGTCGGTCTATTTTCTGGTGCGCGACAATTTCACCGTCTTACTAACGCTCCCGCTGCGCAGCGCCGTGTCCGGCGCGGTTCAGGTGGGCCGCACCCTGGAATCGCTGCTCTGGAAGGCGTCGGCTCTGTTTCTGATTTTTGGGTTCATCGACCTGTTCCGCCAGAAGAGGCGCTACACACAGGATCTGCGCATGAGTAAGCAGGAAGTGCGCGACGAGCTGCGCGAGGTCGAGGGTAGCCAAATCATGAAGGCGCGGATCCGGCGAATCCGCCGCGATATGGCCCGCCGGCGCATGATGCACGAGGTACCCAAAGCGACCGCGGTGATCGTCAACCCGACGCACTACGCCGTGGCCTTGAAATATGACATGAGCGGCCTGGGCGCGCCCAGGGTGGTGGCCAAGGGCAAGAACTATCTGGCGCTGCGCATCCGGCAAAAGGCGATCGAAGCGCAGGTGCCGTTGATCGAAAACCCGCCGCTGGCACAGGCACTGTACGCGTCGGTAGAGGTGGGGCAGGAAATCCCGACGCAATTCTACCGCGCGGTGGCGGAGATTTTGGCTTATGTGTACAAGCTCATGAACCGGTAGGCAACAAAACCCGACACAGGCCGGGAGGCCTGTGCTACCGCCCGTAGCACAGGCCTCCCGGCCTGTGTCAGGTTTTCATCATTAGCAAGGAGCACGACCAGTGGCAGACAACAAAGCAGTAGCGGCACTGAAACAATTTCCGGGCCTGGGCCTGGTCAACTGGCGGGATATCGGCGTCCCTCTGGCGGTCTTGGGAGTGGTGATCGCGCTCATCACGCCCCTGCCCCGCTTCGTGCTCGACATCCTCATCGTGACCGACGTCATGATGTCGGTGGTGGTCATGATGGTGGCCATGTATATTCGCAAGCCGGTCGAATTCAGCGTGTTCCCCACCACGTTGCTGCTGCTCACCATGTTCCGGCTTTCGCTGAACATCTCTGCGACGCGGCTGATTCTGATGAACGGAAACACGGGCACCTCGGCGGCCGGCGACGTCATCCAGGCCTTCGGGAATTTCGTGGTAGGCGGCAACTACATCATCGGCACGGTAATCTTCCTGGTGTTGATCGCTATTCAGTACGTGGTCATCAACCACGGCGCGGTGCGCATTTCCGAAGTGACCGCCCGCTTCACCCTGGACGCGCTGCCGGGCAAACAGATGTCCATCGATTCCGACTTGAGCTCCGGACTCATCGATGAGCACGCCGCGCGCGCCCGACGCAAACAACTCTCCGCCGAAGCGGAATTCTACGGCGCCATGGACGGCGCCTCGCGTTTCACCCAGCGCGATGCCATCGCCAGCATCATCATCACCAGCATCAACATCGTGGCGGGATTTCTGATCGGCGTTCTACAGCACGGCATGGATTTGAGCCACGCGATCGAGACGTACACGGTGCTGACCATCGGCGACGGCCTGGTGACCGTGATCCCGGCCTTGATGATTTCGATCTCGGGCGGTTTGATCGTGACCCGCGCCAGCTCCGAAGAGCGGCTGGGAACCGATTTCGGAAAGCAGCTCTTCGGCAATCCACAACCGCTCCTGCTGGCCAGCGGCGTGTTGCTGGTGCTGGCCCTGTTTCCGGGCCTGCCAACGGTGCCCTTCCTGGCGATGGGCGCTGGGCTCGGCCTGGTTTCCTGGAACATGCAGAAGAAGGACGATGCCGCCACCAAGCACGCTAACGAAGTTGCCAAGCCCGCCGCTGCCAAAGAGAACCTCGAGGGTCTGCTACGCGTGGAACCCCTGGCCCTCGAAATGGGATTGGGGGTGGTCAAGTACGTGGCCGGCGGGCAGGAGTCGCCGCTCATCAAACGGATCTCGGGCATACGGCGGCAACTCGCCACCGAGTTGGGATTCCTGCTGGGGCCGGTTCGCATCATTGACAACATCGCCTTGAAGGCCCACGAGTATGTGATTCAGCTCAAGGGCGCGGAGGTGGGGCGTTACGAGCTGGCCGCGGGCTGCGAACTGGCCATCCCGGTTGGGCCGGTGGAAAATCCGCCGGAAGGCAAGCAGACACACGACCCAGCTTTCGGAATGACCGGCTGGTGGGTGCCTTCCGACGCCGTGGACCGCGCGCGGCGCGCCGGGTTTACGGTGGTGGACCCCGTCAGTGTTATCGGAACGCATCTCACCGAAGTTATCCGCCGCCACTCGTACGAACTGCTCTCGCGGCAGGATACCAAGAAGATCATGGACCGCGTCGCCGCGGACCATCCCAAAGTGGTCGAGGATTTGGTACCCAAACTGCTCCCCCTGGCGGCGGTGCAGCGCGTATTGCAAAATCTGTTGCGGGAACGCGTGTCGGTTCGCGACTCCGTGAGCATTCTGGAAGCGCTCGGCGAAGCTGCCGTCACTACGCGCAATACCATTCTGCTGACCGAGTACGTGCGGCAGTCGATTCGGCGCACCGTGGTCAAACCGTTCGTCAACGCCACGGGCGAGCTGCCGGCATACCTGCTCGATGCGTCGCTCGAGCAGACGGTGGAGTCCGCCGTAGAGCACGGTGAACAGGCCAGCCATCTGACGCTGAATCCTAACGCGCTGCGGGATGTGATGCGGCGGCTCGGGCAGAAGCTCGGCAACCCGGAGACGCCGGTGGCCGTGATCGCCAGTGCAGGATCGCGCTACTTCTTCCGGCAGATCGTGGAGACGTCGATGCGCAATGTGTTCTTCCTGTCGCACAACGAAGTACCGAGCGAGATCAAGATTATTTCCCTGGGGGTGATCCAGTAACATGCTTGTGAACGAAATGAGCCCCAAGCTCTTCGTGAAATCCTTTTTTGCCTCGTCGATGGAAGAGGCCATCGAGCAAGCGCACGCCGAGATGGGGCCGGACGCGCTTCTGTTGAACTCTCGGGAAGCGCCTCCCGAAGCCCGGCAGCAGGGAGCCTATGAAGTAGTGTTCGGCACCAGGCCCGCGTCCCAGGCGCTGGCCCTGTGCCCCGCCGATTCCGTGGAGGACTTACGCAGACGGATGGAAGAGCTGCGCGCCATGGTGCAACGCATCGGCGCGACTCGCCATCCCGCGCTGGCCGGCGCCGTTTCGGATGGGCTGCTGGAGGCCGGTGTGGATTCCACGCTGGCGGTAGAGATCGAAGTAGCGGTGCAGCAGCGCCTGCGGGCCGATGGCGTGATTCCCATGGGCCGCCTGAGGGGCACGCCGGACTGGGACCCGGCCATCGTGCGGCGCCAGACCGCGGCGGAAATCGAAGCGCGCTTCGACGTGGCTCCGCAACTGGGACGGATCGCAGCGCTGGTGGGGCCGCCCGGTTCCGGCAAGACCACCGGGCTGATCAAGCTGGCGATTGTGCACGGCCTCGCCAGGCGGCGTCCGGTGCGCTTGATTTCGATCGACAACTACCGCATCGCGGCCGCTGCGCAATTGCAGACGTACGCTGAGGTGCTGGGCCTGCCGTTCGCTCTGGTGGAGACCACCACGGCATTAGCTCACGCCGTCGAAGCCGCTCCGCAGGAAGCTCTGGTGCTCATCGACACTCCCGGTTACGCGGCCGCCTCGGTGGAGGACTCCGGCACGGAGCTGGCGCGCTTCCTGGCCACTCGTCAAGATATTGACATCCACTTAGTTTTGACAGCTTCCATGCGCCTGGCGGATCTGCGGCGCGCGGCGGACCGCTTCGAAATTTTTCGCCCGGCCAAGCTGTTATTCTCCCGCCTGGACGAAACGGACTCTTCCGCGGCAATGTTTTCCGAGGCGGCGCGCACCGGAAGACCCCTCTCCTTCTTCTCCACCGGGCAGCTGGTGCCGGAAGATCTGGAGCCTGCCACTAAGGAGCGCGTGACCAGGTTGTTGGTACCGGAATTGCCTCAAGCTTGCGTAGCAGTCGCGTAAACATGCATGGCAGCTACCCCGGCCGACTATCGTCCGGCATACGACGAGGCGACCACACTTCGCAGAGAAGCGCTGGTAATGCAGCATCTGCCACAGGTGCGCCTGATCGCCCGGCGCATCCACGAGCGCCTGCCGTCCTACATCAGCCTGGACGACCTGATCTCGACGGGCGTGATCGGCTTGCTGGCCGCCATCGATAATTTTGACGCCTCCCTGAACGTTCAGCTCAAGACTTATGCCGAGCGCCGGATTCGCGGCGCGATCATGGACAGCCTGCGCGAGCTGGACTGGGCGCCGCGCGAGACGCGCAAGAAATCCAAAGTTATCGAAGCCGCTATTCACAAAAGTAAACAACGCTTCGGACGAGAACCTTCGGAAGAAGAGATTGCCGCCGAGTTGGGTATCGAGCCCGCCGAATATCAGCAGTGGCTGAGCGAAGTTCAGGCGATCGACCTGCAGGCCCTGGAGTTCGTCAACTCCGACGGGGGCCGGTCCGATCTCCTGCGCGTGGTTCCGGACCCAGAGGAGAACTGGCCCTCGCACGTGGTGGAGCGCTCCGAGCTGGTGCGGATTCTGGCGCTGGCCATCGAACGGATGCCCAAGCTGGAGCGCACGGTTCTCAATCTGTACTACTTCGAAGAACTGAGCCTGGCGGAAATTTCCAAGATCGTGAAGCTGCATCTTTCACGGGTGGCGCAACTGCGTGTGCAAGGCGTGCTGCGCCTGCGCAGCCATTTGCAGCGAGTGTGGAGCGGGACCGCGGGGAGGAAACATTGACGCCGTCACAAGAGCCTGCGGGCGCGTTGGATCTGCTGATGGACATGGAAATCCCCATACAGGTCCGCTTCGGGAAGACTGTGATGGTGCTCCGCGACGTCCTGGCTATTGAGGAGGGTTCGGTGGTGGAGTTTCACCGGCCGCCGGAGGAGCCGGTGGAGATCCTGGTGAACGGGCGAGTAGTGGCGTGGGGGATGCTGATCGCGCTCGAGGGCAATTATGGAGTGCGGATTGCGGAGGTCGCCGCGCCGCAGGAAGCCACGAAAGAGGGAGAAGAAAACGGATGAACCTCGAATGGATCCTGAATCCGCTCACGGTCTATGGGGTCGTGGCGGTAGCGCTCCTGGCCTGTCTGGCCTTGAGCCTGGGTACGAAGCTGGAACTGGTTCGCGTGCGGCGCGCGGCCAATGAATCGCAAAAAGCGGCCACTAAGAAGATCGAAGAAATGGAAAGGTCGATGGTCAAGCTTGCCGATCAAGCGGCGCAGGCGCAACCGGGCGGACCTATTCGCCATTCGATCAACCTCACCAAGCGCGCGCAGGCGCTGCGCATGAGCCGGCGCGGTGAATCCGCCGAGAGCATCACGGCGGCTCTGGTGGTCCCGCGGAATGAGGTGGAACTGTTGTTGAAGGTGCATGGGATGGTGGAGACGGGGCAGTAATTTGGGGAACTGCCACGTTTTCTCGCCGCGCTGATCGAGCTATAGTAAAGACGTGGACGACCTCAAGCTACAAGTCCCGGTGACGGAAGAAGTCGACGTTGACGCCGAGACGCTGGCTGCAATCGATCGGGGCATCCAAGCCGCCGAGGAAGGCCGCACCGTACCCCTCGAAGACGTGCGCCAGATGATCCCAAAGTGGATTTCCAAGTTCGAATCTCAGAGCCGGCGCTAGCCGAGCTCGAGGGCATCATCGAATATTCCTGGGCCAATTTTCCAGCCACTGCTGAGCGCTTTGGGAACGCCCTCCTCAACCATCTCGATATTCTGAGAACCTTCCCCTATATTGGCAGCCCAGTGACCGGTTGGCTTGGCGTTCGCCAGCTTGTCCATACCCCGATTCTCATCTACTACCGGGTTCGGGAAGATTCAAACGTTGTGGAGGTCCTGCATTTCTGGCATCGTGCTAGAAAAGATCCGCCACTCTAAACAGTAGAGAACGGTATTCTCGTCTCAGCGACGAGCGCGTAGGCTTACGGCTTTTCGACAACGGCTTCTCCCTTACTAAGTAGTTTGAAACGAGATCCTGTCCACTCGTAATAGTACGGCCCACAGTTGTCATCCTCAGGGCATCCATGCACAATCAGTAACCGGCTCTTCGGCTTGTAGGATAATTCATAGAAGGAAGCATCATTCGAGGACACTCCGTCGGAGTATTTCAAAGACGTTCCGTAGCCGAGGATGCCGAAGGGCGGCTCACCAATCTTGCCGTTCGCTGCATCTACGATGGCTATTGAAACACATGATGTCCCACAGCCCCACTCGACGATCTTGTAATGGCCTGCGAAATTTGGCCCCTTCGCGGCGCCCTCCCGGATTCTGCTGCGGAAGAGTCTGTCTCCTGGTGTCCTGAGGACCGGCGGTGCTGGCTTGCCAGAGAACGTCTCCATTGCCGGGTATTGATCGAATCTGGGCCATCGCTGTGATTGGCCGTAATGGGCTGAGGCCAGCACGAGCACTAGCGCCGGCAGCCTCCACCAATTCAGTTCCCGCGTAACCATGAGGAAGATGGTAGCTCACTTTCCGACTCGATCCAGCACTTCCGGATTCACTACGTTGATCGGCTTGCCGGCAGCATACGCCACGATCTGGTCGAAGATGTCGGCGAATTGAATCTCGTATTCATCCCGCGTGACGTATCCGATGTGCGGCGTGCATACCACGTTTTCCATCGTGAGCAACGGATGGTGTATGTCCCGAAGCGGCTCTTCCTCGTAGACATCGACGGCGGCCATTCCCGGACGCCCCGCCTGCAGAGCACGCACCAGGGCGCCCGGTTCGATGAGCGGCGCGCGGCTGGTATTCACAATCAGCGCTGTCGGCTTCATGCGTGCCAAATCACCCGCAGTCACAATCCCACGCGTTCGATCTACCAGGCGCAGGTGCAGCGAGATGACATCGCACTCTTCGAAAAACTCCTCTTTGCTCCGCGCCGTGGCGTAACCATCTGTCTGCGCTTGCGCCAGCGAACCTTCGCTCGACCATACCAGCACCCTCATGCCGAATGCCGTGCCGTATCCCGCGACTGCGCTTCCAATCCTCCCATAGCCAAAGATTCCGAGTGTCTTATCACGCAAGGTGTGGCCCACGCCGATTTGCCACTTCCCGGCTTGGAGCGCGGCCATCTGTTGCGGGATCTGCCGCATGGCGGAAAGAATCAGCCCCCAGGTCAATTCCGCCGTCGCGTAGGACGGCGTGCCCGCATGCATATTCGAAGACACGATCACGCCTAGCCGCGTGCACGCATCGATATCGATGTGCGGATATACGCTGCGCTGGCTGATGAGCTTCAGTTTGGGCAGGCGCTCGAGCAGAGGCGCGCGAATCTTGGTCCGCTCGCGGATCAGCACCAGCGCTTCGGTATCCTTCAGACGCTGGGCCAGCGCTTCCACATCCTGCACGTGGTCGTTCCAGATTTCGACATCGTGACCCTTGAGCTTTTGGAAACACGCCAGCGTGCGCAGGGTGTCATGGTAATCGTCCAGTATCGAAACCTTCATTTCAATCACTATAATGGCTCAAAGCCATGAACGCACGACTCACGGCGCTCGCCGCCATCGGGGCCGGTCTCCTGTTGGCAGGCACGGCTCGCGCGCAGTGGTTGAACTACCCATCACCTGGAATTCCGCGCCTTGCTAACGGCAAGCCGAACCTGTCGGCGCCGGCGCCGCGCGGGGCAGATGGAAAGCCCGACCTTTCTGGTATCTGGGCCGCCGAATGCAGCGTCTACGGCCGCGATGCCTGCTTCATCCAAAGCATATTCTTCGATTTGGCCAAGGACCTGAAACCCGAGGATGTACAGATGACGCCGTGGGCGGCCGCCATCCAGGCCCAACGAGAGAGCCGCGATCACGTCGACGATCCGTACGGCTACTGCATGCCGCCGGGCGTTCCGCGAATCGATTACTCGGGCGGTGCGTTTAAGGTGCTTCAGACGCCGGGAATCACAGCCTTCCTGTACGAGACGTTAGTCGGCATGATCTTCCGTCAGGTGTTCACGGATGGGCGGCCTCTTCCGGCGTCGAGTGAGCCAAGCTGGTTGGGGTATTCGGTGGGGCGGTGGGACGGCGACACATTCGTGGTAGATACGAATGGACTAAAGGATGGCGGCTGGCTGGATACCAAGAAGGGCCGTCCGCACAGCGACGCGCTGCATGTCACCGAGCGGTTCCGGCGCACGGACATTGGCCACATGGAGCTAGCCATTACTATTAATGATCCCAAGGCCTACTTGAAACCGTGGACTTCCAAGACCAAGTTGAATCTGCTGCCGGACACTGAACTGCTGGAAGCGTTCTGCGACAGTCATGAGAAGACCATGGAGCACCGGCGCATTGAGCCTCTGTTGGCCGAGCCACCGAGCCCGGCGGCGCCCGGCGCAAATAAGTGACCGACGCCAGTCTGGCGAAATCATCTGCCGTTTTGGCTTTTTAACCCTGCCGTAACCACTTCTCTCGCATCTGTGCCACCCCGCCCTGCTTTTTGTAGTCGCATTTTCATACAGTCGTAATCTTCCTGTGACGCACGGCCGCTAGGCTTAGAACTCAACAAAAATATTCCTTCTGGGGGGCACTTGATGCACAATCCATCGAGTTCAGGTGGAGGTCTGTTTGCCGTTGCTCGCGTTTTCACGATCGCCCTGATCGCGCTGGTGGCCGTTTCGGGACCGGCCCGGCTTTGGGCGCAGGAGGCGGCCTCGACTCTTACCGGCAACGTGCTCGATCAAGCTGGCAATTCCGTTCCGAGCGCGGCCGTGGTCGTCAAGAACGACGCCGGCAACTTATCGGCGAACACGACGACGAACGCCGAAGGCCATTTCGAAGTCACCGGACTGCCGGCCGGGGTCTATACGGTCGAAGCGTCGGCCCCGGGATTCGCGACGTCTAGCCTTACGGGAGTGCAGGCAGCGGCCGGAACGGCGCAGGAAATCTCCATTTCGATGAGATTGGCCGCGCAGTCCCAAACGGTCGACGTGAATGCAGTGGTTTCGCTCGCGGCTCAACTCGCGCCTTCCGGCAATATCCTCGACGCGACGGCGGCAAGAACGGAAATCACCGGCGACTTCATCAAGAACTTTGAGACGCCGATCGCCGACTTTGGCGAATACGTCAACTACGCGCCCGGAACGTACACTCTCAGCCCCAACGGAGCTGGGCTCGGCCAAGGCAAGACTTTTTTCCGCAGCTTCCCGAACGGCGATTACACCATGACCTTCGACGGCGTTCCGTTCCAGGATACGAACAGCGTCTCGCAACACAGCTGGGCGAACTTCCCGGTCCAGTGGATCGGGGGCGTCGATTTCGACCGCAGCCCCGGCACGGCCTCCACGGTGGGCCCCGCCAATTTCGGCGGTTCCATTAATCTGCAGTCCAAGGAAGTGCCGACCACCCAGAACATCCAGGTGACGGAATCCTACGGGTCGTGGTCCACGAACCTGTTGCAATTGGATTACAACACCGGCCTGTTCGGGCCCGGCGACAAGAGCAGCCTCCTGCTCGGTATTCACCAATTGAAATCGGACGGCTATCAGTCGTTTAATTACCAAAAACAAGATGGCGGCGACGGTAAGTACTTGTACCGGTTCTCTCCTCACACGTATCTCTCCGTGGTTGGCGGGATGGTCGACATATGGAACAATACGCCGAACACGACAAATCCAACGCGGCAACAGGTCGCCCTGTTTGGGGATAACTTCCTGATGACCAGCACGCCCATCGTGACGCCGGGCTCGCCGTCGAACGTTCTTGGGCTTGCGGTCGGCCAGCCCGACCCCCTCTGCTACTGCTATGAAACCTACCACGTGCAAACCGATTTCGAAAACGTCAACTTTAACAGCGATCTGGGCGATGGCTGGAGGTTTGACAACAAACTATTTACGTACCGGTATTGGAATAAGCAGTATTACCAAAACGTCGGGGCGGGCGCGATAGCGCCGATAATCCTCAGCACCGCCAAGCCCAGTGGTGTGGACAAACTAAATGGGTACCGCCAGGCCGGCGACATCGCCACAATGACCAAGGAAATGAAGTGGGGCATCTTGCGATTTGGCGCCTGGTACAACTGGGCCTATACCGATCGGTATCAAATTCCCGACAACCCCATCACTCAGCTGGACACGCCCCTCGGCAACTTCCACGAGCACTTCATTTCGCAATCCTTCCAGCCGTTCGTAGAGTACGAATGGAAGGTGACCCCGAAATTCGTGATCATCGCCGGCGTCAAGGCCGCCAACTACTCGCTGGCTTTGAATCAATATCAGGACAACACCAAGACGGTGGGCTGCCTGGGCGGCGTTGCGGCCAAGGATCCCGCCACCGGCGCGCCGATTTGCGTTGGAGGAGGGCCGTTCACGTCCCACAGCATCGACTGGAACAGCTGGCTGCCCAGCATCGCGGCGCGCTACCGCGTGCAACGCAACTGGTCCGTGTACGCCCAGTTCGGCGAAGGCAGCATCACTCCTCCGACCGCCGCTTTCGATGTGCCGGGTGGGAATGTCACGACTCCGCTCCAGCCGCAAATCGCGAAGACCTACCAAACCGGTTCGGTGATTAAGTACAACCGCTGGACGCTCGACCTCGACGCCTACTATGTCCATTACGGTAGTGGGTACCAGAACTACACGGACCCCGCTACGGGTGAACCGGTTTTCACGCAGACCGGGCCATTGAACACGAAGGGCATTGAAATGGAGAGCAACATCGCTATTGGCCACGGACTCGCGTTCTACCTCAACGGCTCCATCGGCAACGCGAAATACGCGGAAGGTCCATACATCCCCAACGGCGGGCTGTGGGTGGCCAACACGCCCAGGGACGTCGAAACCTTCATGCTCCTCTACCAACACAAGAACTGGGACGTCGGAATCGTGAACAAGCGCGTGGGCACGATGTACAACGACAATGCGTCGCTGCCTTACAAGAACCCGATCAGCGGAGTCACGCTAACCTTCCCGGTGGATCAAGCCGTCGCCATCAATCCTTTCGACGTGACCAACGTCTTCTTCAACTACACCCTCAAGAACGCTTCCTGGCTGCGCGGAAGCAAGCTCGGCTTCGCCGTCACGAATTTACTCGACAGCCACAACATAGTCGGCGTTACGCCGGCCGTCGCCCCGACAGTCGCGGCGCCCTACGTCTATAGCCCTTACGACCAGATCAACATTTTGCCGGGACGCAGCGTCATGGTGACCCTCGTCCTCGGCTTGGCCCCGCGGAGATAGACGGAGCTACGGGCGAGATCGCCATTTTGTGTCTGGCCGATCGTGATCCTGCACTTCGATTTCAAAAGCGAGGAAGAGCCGCTCCTTCGCGCCGAACTACCCCGCAAACACCACCGTCAACCCGACCAGCGCAGTGGACAAACTGAATGGCTATAGCAAACCCGGCGACATCGCGGCCCGACCCTAACAACGGCAACGAGCCCATCTATTACCTGCCCGGCCCTTCCAACAGCAAGGATGTGGAAGCTGAGACCAGTTTCTATGTCGGCAGCGGATTCAGCGTCTACCTCAACGGAACCGTAGGGGTCGCGAAGTATACTCAGACCGACCTGTGGGTGGCAAACGCGCCCAGTAACACGGAAGCCGTGGGCCTGACCTGGCAGCGCAACAGTTGGGACATCGGCTTCTTCGACAAACGCGTTGGCCACATGTGGAACGACAACACCAACACTCCGATTCAGAACCAGGCGATTCCCAACAATCCCTTCAGCATCACGAATTTCTACATAAATTACACGATGCGAGGAGCGTCCCACTCAAGGGGAACGAAAGTCCAATTCGCGATCAACAATCTCCTGGACAGGCACAACATCGTGGGCGTAACGCCGGCCACAGTGGGCACGGCTCCCAATCCGCTCGACCAGTTGACGCTGCTACCGGCGCGCAGTTTTTCGATTACGCTGACTCCGGGTTACGCACCGAACCGGTAGGGCGGGGCTTCGCCAAACCCGACACAGGCCGGGAGGCCTGTGCTACGGTTATTTGAGCTTACGCAACTGCTTCTGGGCCTGGCGGCTCCAGCGGGCGAGGACACGGCGGCGGTAGCGGGGCGCGGTCCGGACGGCCTCGGTGGCCCGCTCGTACATTTCGCGGGCTTCCGCGCTACGGTTTAAACCCTCCAACGCCTGCCCATAATAGAACAAGCCTTCGGGATCGAACGGGCGGCGCTCGGTGTAAAGATTCAGCTCATTGGCGGCGTCCTGGTATTGCCGCACGGAAACATACATGGCACCGAGTTCGCGCAGGATCTCGCTCTGGCTGTGCTTCTCATCCTGGTCAAGCACCGTTTGGAAGTGCGCGAGGGCATCGTGAAGGCGGCCCTGTTCGCGCGCGATACGCCCCAATTGAAAGTGCGCATCCGTTTCCTTCGGATCGATGGCAATGGCGTTGCGGAAGCGCTGGATGGCTTCGGTGTACTGGCGGCGCTGCTGGTAGATCAGGCCGAGCTGGTACTGGGCTTCGCCGTCGTGGGGGTTGACGGCGGCGGCTTCCAGCATCCGCCGGAAATTCTGGCGGGCGCGCAGACTGGTGCCCAGGTTGCTGATCTCGCCGCCCAGATAATAATAGGCGTAGAACAAGAAGAAGGGCGACGCGATCCAACCCAGCAGGAAGCGGAGCGGCCCCCAAAGGAACGCCGCGACCACCAGCGGAATCCACGATAAGAAAACGATCAAGAGCGCGGCCCCATTCTCGGTTCCGAAGACGGTGCGCACGGCGAAGAACATCAAGAACACAAAATACAGTGCGGCCGCAGCGGCGACGACACCGACGGCGGCGGACGGCAACAGCCAGGCGGCTAGTATGAGAGGCACGCTGGCGGCGGTCCAAGCCATGGCGGCGCAAGTGAGCAGCGGGGAATAGTCGCGTTGGAAGACGGCGCCCCAGCCGCCCCCCAGGCCGGCCAGGAGTTTGCTAAGCAGGAGCACGCCGGGTGTGTAGACTAAAGCCAGCACCAGCAGCGGCGTATAGAAGCTGAAGGAGAACGGGAGGGACGCCGGGAAGAGGCGGAACAGGAACCCGGCGACGAGCACCGCCAGGCTGGCGAACAGCAGGCTGCTACGATCGAGGACGGCGCTCATGGCCGCGCCAGGCTGCGCATAGACGCGCAACAGAAGCTTGGCGTTGTCCAACAACAGACAAAGGATACCACCCGAGCTAGAGGTCTGCCGGATGCCCTGCGCTACGTAACGCCGGCGGTCTTTGCCGCCGGTGCGGTTGCTTTGAGGATCGCAGCGCGTCGTCTAACGCCTGCCGATTCATTAATTTCGGAACCAGCGCGGAACTAAAGCCAGGATACCTTCGTCTAAGTTACGAGTTTTTAGCGTGCAAACAATATTTAGCACTCCCCTCTTGCGAGCCTACCTGGCTCTGACATTGATTCCCACGGCCTTCGCGCAGTCGGAGGTCTCTATCCTGACGCCCACGCCTCCGCCGGTCGTGGGCCCAGTCTGGACCCCTTTCCATATAGAGAAACGAATCGTACCGCCGGTGCGGCTCACCGACTCGCCGCGGCTGGACACGATCATACGGGCCGGGAGTCTCTACATTTCGGCGCAAGATGTGATCGCGCTGGTGCTGGAGAACAATCTGGACATCGCCGTGCAGCGCTACGGCCCATTTCTCGCGCGTGAAGTTGTGCGCCGTACCGAGGGCGGTGGCTATCTCAGGGCGGTGGACACGGCGTTGATCACTCCGCCGGCAAGCGTCAGCACGGCGGGCGTGAGCTCCAATGCAAATGGCCTTGCTGGCGGCACCGGCATCGGGTCCACGGGAACCATTGTTACCCAGATCGGACCCGCGCCGCCCAGTCTCGATCCGCAGTTGTACGTGAATTTTCAAGCCGGCCACAACACCACGCCGGAAACCAACGTTCTTTTCGATCAGACTAGCGCTTTGACCAACAACTACCGGCAATTCACGTTCCAGTATTCGCAGCAATTTTCGAGTGGCACCAGCGGGACATTGACCTTTTTCAACTACCGCAGCACCCTCAACAGCGGGATTCCGCAGTTCAACCCCGCGCTCAGCGGCTACCTCGATTTGGTTATTAACCAAAACCTCCTGCAGGGATTCGGCAGGGCCGTGAACAACCGTGATATCCGGGTTGCCAGGAACAACGTGAAGTGGGCCGACCTGCAATTGAAGTTACAGGTAGCCACCACGGTTGCCGCCGTGCTCGATCTTTATTGGTATCTGGTGAGCTTCCAGGACGCGGTTCGCATCAAGCAGCAGGCCCTCCAAACGGCGCAAGAACTCTACGAAGGCAACAGGAAGAGAGTCGAGCTCGGGGCTCTTCCGGCGATTGAAGTGACGCGGGCGGCCGCCCAGGTGTCGGCCAGCCAAGAGGACCTGTTGATCGCCCAGACGAATGTGGCGCAGCAGGAAATCGTGCTGAAGAACGCGCTGAGCCGGCGCGGCGTGGAGCGCACGGCGCTCGAGGATATCCACATCGTTCCCCTGGACCACATCGAGATTCCACCCTCCGCCGAAGTTCGGCCGGTGCAGGATCTGATCCAGGAAGCTGTGGCGAATCGGGTGGAAATCGAGCAGAATAAGCTCAACGTCGAGAACCAAAAGACCCTGCTCAAAGGGACCAAGAACAATCTTCTGCCCAGCCTGACAGGCTTCGCCGAGCTCACCAATAACGGTTTGGCCGGCCCCGTGAATTCGCTCTACACCAATTGTTGCGGCGCTCCTTACCCCTTATTCATCGGCGGCGATGCAAGCGTTCTTTCCCAGATTTTCAGCCGGAAGTTCCCGAATTACTCCGTCGGGCTTTCGCTCAACATTCCTTTTCGCAACCGCCAGGCGCAGGCCGACTATGTCACCGATGCACTCCAGCTTCGGCAGAACGAACTGCAATTGCAGCGGGCCAACAATCAGGTCCGTGTCGACGTGAAGACTGCGTTGATCGGATTGCAGCAGGCCCGCTCCCGGTACGAATCCGCCGCGTCCGCGCGCGCCCTGGATGAGCAGAGCCTGGCGGCCGAGCAGAAGCGGTTTCAATCCGGCGTATCCACTGTTGAGCTGGTGATCCAGGCCCAAAAAGACCTGGCGGCCGATTCCGAAGCCGAAGTGCAGTCTATGGCCAACTTTTCGCACGCGCAGATCGTCTTCGACCTGGCCCTCGGCCGAACCCTGGAGGTAAATCACATCTCCATGGAAGAAGCCGTGGCGGGACGAGTACAGAGGGATTCGACGATTCCCGATGTGCTTCCACAGGCAGGAAAGGTGGGGGTGTCGCGATGAGATCGGCGTATCTATTGTTGGCCGCGGCCTGTCTGGTGCTTTCGCTGCGTGCGCAGGAACCGCCAACCGCTCTTGCCGAGCCGGCCCTGCCCGTTCCGTTGCGGTCGTATGCCGCTCCGATGGTTCCGCCCATCCGATTGACCGACTCCCTCCGGCTGCGTTCCCTGATGCGGGCGGGCAACGTGTATCTGACCGTGCAAGACGCGCTCGCACTGGCGATCGAGAACAATCTGAATCTGGAACTGGACCGCTATGGGCTGCTGGATGCATCATCCGCATTGGAACGGGCGAGAGCCGGCGGCCCGCTGCGCGGCGTTCCCAGCGCCAGCCAGCAGGTGAACAGTATCGATGCCGGCCTGGGCGTGAACGGCAGCCAGCAGGCGGCGGGTTTGCTGAGCGGAACGGGCGGAGGCGGTGGTGGTCCCGCCGGCGGGGCAAGCATTCAACAGGTTGGGCAGATTACGCCGAATCTCGATCCCGTCGTGCAGAACACCACCACCTTTTCCCATCTGACTGCCCCGCAGTCCAATTTGCTGGTGGCCGAGACCCCCGTGTTGATCAGAGACGTGCACAGCTACAGCACCGTCGCTACCCAGGGTTTGCTGACCGGCGGCGTAGTGCAGTTCTACGACTACGAGCAGTATTTGAAGGAGAACTCGCCCTCCGACAATCTCAACCCCGCGGTGGGCCCATACATGGCTCTCTTTGTCCGCCAGCCGCTGCTGCAAGGCTTTGGCACGAGACTGAATGACCGTACCATCCGCATCGCGCAGATCAACACGGCTGCCGCACGGGAGAGGTTCCGTTCGCAGTTGCTCGACCTGTCTGCCAGCGTGCTGAACCTCTACTGGGACCTGGTGAGCGCCCGCGACGAGTTGCGGGTGAGGCGGCAGGCGTTGGAAATCACGCAGAAATTCTACGACGACACCAGGTACGAAATCTCCGTGGGCGCCATCGGCTCGTTTGAGCTGAGCCGCGCGGAAGCCGAGGTGGCAACCCGACGGCAGGACGTCATCATCAGCCAGGATACGGTCGAGCAGCGCGCGATCGCGCTGAAACAAGCCTTGACCCACACGGAAGATCCTGTGTTGGAGGGCGCGCCCATTATTCCTCTCGACCGCATCGAGGTTCCCGACGCGGACGACTTACTTCCTCTGCCGCAACTGGTCGCTACGGCCATGATGAAGAGGCCGGATGTGGCCGTTTCGCATTTCCGCGATCAGACGGACGAGATCAACCTCGTGGGAACCACTAATCCCCTCTTGCCGAGTCTACAGGTGTATGGATACACTTACGACCGCGGCGTTGCCGGTACGCCCCAGGCCAGCGGCGGCGGCGCGCTTCCCTACTTTTACGGAGGCTATGGTACGGCACTGGGACAGATTGTGCGCCGTAATTATCCGAACAATGTAGGCGGCGCGTATCTTTCGATTCCCGTGGGGAACCGTCAGGCACAAGGCGATTACGGCATCGACCAACTGCAATTCCGGCAGTCGCAATTGCGCGGCGAAAGGGATGACAAGCAGATCGCGGTGGATATCGCCAACCAGGGAAACGCGCTGCGGCAGGCGCGTGCGCGCTACGCGGCGGCCAGAAATACGCGCGTCCTGCAGCAACAGTTGCTCGATGCGGATCAGAAAAGGGCCTCCGGAGGGGACACTTTCAACACGCTCATGATTGACCGCCGGAGCCTGGTAGCGGCGGAAATATCGGAAACGAATGCGCTAGCGGCATATGCCCGCGCGCGCGTATCGCTGGACCAGGTGCTAGGCGAGACGCTGGAACGTTACGATATTTCGCTCGATGAGGGATTGAGCGGCGGTGTGAAGCGGGAATCCAAGTTGCCGGAGGTTACGCCGCCGGAGAAGTAGGGCTGCTGCCGCATCGACATAGCTGTATCAAATCGGGCGGCGTAGAGCTACCGCGCACGTCGGCGGCCACGGTTCAGCTTTGAACTGCAGCTGAGTTTCCCATTCGCAAGGTCTACAGGAAAGGAAACATGTTCGTGAACGATCATCCATTTCCCGTCGATCTTGCGCATAACATCAGTTACGCGCATTGTTAGATCGACTGTCTTGTGACTCCTATCTGCCGCCAGTATTCGAATGGTCGCATGCGCATAACTCAGGTTACCTTCCACTGACAACGTAACGCCGTTCATCCTAGCCCGGATTGGTCCTGGAAAAGCGGCCAGGAAGTCTTCCCAGTCACGTCTGTAAGCCTTAGCGCCGGCAGATGGGTGCTGTGGAATGGCATTGATAATCAATAGGTTGTCATCGGGAGCGTAAGGCGCCATGATGGATTCGATGTCCTTCGTCTTCAAGGCTTTGATCCACCGCTGCTCGACAGCCCGTATCTGAGCCCTATCGACGTGATTCTCCGACTTCGGAATTTCCAGGCGAAAGCCCAGCCTCGGCCGGTAATGCACCCACGAGCCATACTCCTGCAGAGCCTTTCTAATCTCACCAATTGTGACGGCCACGGTATGTTTCGATACCATAGCTCCGTCCCATCCATCTTGGACCATCTGCTTGTAGTCCACGTGCTGTCCAATATTTCGACCTAACACGATAAACGCACGAAAGGCCTGCGGCCTCAACACAACTTCAATACCGTCACGGAATAACCGAAACGACTTAGTGTCCGCCACGAAAGGGCCGAATGCGAGACGTTCACTACGCATAGTCCGATCCACGAGAAGAATCGGTTTAATAGTCTGATTCGCGGTGGCCATGATCAATCTATTAACTCGATATAGGGAGCTGCTGTCTAGTTCTTGAGGTTCGTGGAGGCATCGTTTAGCCACTTAGGGAAGGTAACGCTACGCTTCGAACGTTCCATCGAACAAACGACACACGAAGGTCGCCCTAGGCTGGCCCTTTCGAGTCCATGATTTCAGAAGCAACTCCACCAATAACACAATGGGAGAATAGATGCTCTTCTCGGTGCATAGGTTACGGCTGGGGCTTAGCTCTTTTGGGCTAGCGATTCGAATAATGGCAAGGCCTATCACAATGAGTGTGTCAGCTTCTGGGGGGATGCGATCGTTCCGGGCACCGGTGATCCGGAGGCGGAGGTTCCACGGCAAAGGCCACTGTATCCCTATCGACTCCCGCCCTGACCCACCGCACGTTGCGCCCTACACTGTAGTCCTTGAAGACGGTGGAGGAGGAGCTGCGAGTAAACGCCGGTCCGCCAAGCCGAAGCCTGAGCGGACCGGGTGCTTCTTAGGTTAGTTGAAGTGTGATCACGATAGCATGATGGGGGCTACTCTCCGCATGACCAAAAGTGGCTATGCGTGAGCCGTCTGCTGTTTCTAGGCCGTAACAAAGTTGGGTATCATCGCAGAAATCTTAGATCAAGTCAGGAGCTAACTTGAGTCAAAGAAGAGTCTAATATAGGTCTAAGTAGAAGCTAAGTTAAGTCAAGGGAGACGCTAGCCGCTGGGGACGGCAAACTATCTTGACGAGTGACTAACATTCGGATATACTCCCTGACGACTTAGAGTCTGCCTCCGGGAGCTTCAGGGATACAAAGAGGCAGGCTTGCTGGGGGAAAGAGGTTATTCTCGATGCGCTCATTAAGAGTAGGATTGTGTCTGTTGGTATCGATGTTGGCCGCGTTCGCTCAGACCGATCGCGGCACGATAACAGGTACCATTTCCGATCCGGCGGGAGCTGTGGTCGCCAATGCTGTCGTGGAGGCTAAGAATGTCGCCACAGGCGCTGTCTACACTGCGGCCTCTTCGGGGACAGGCAATTACACCGTAGCTCAGTTACCGGCTGGCAATTACGAGCTGTCGGTGGCCGTGCCCGGCTTCAAGAAGTATGTCCGCGAGAACCTAACGGTCGAGGTGGCCGGCACCCTGCGCATTGACGCTGCGCTGGAAGTCGGCTCCGCCGCGGAATCTGTCACAGTGGAAGCCGCGGCTCCACTGCTGAAAACGGAAGGCGGTGAGGTGGCCAGCAACATTTCCACCAGCACCCTCGACGACCTTCCCATCCTCACGCTCACCGGCTCGGCGGCTGGCATCGGAGCCGCAAACAGCTTGGGCAACATCCGGAACCCGCTGTCCGCGGTCCAACTGCTACCGGGCGCGCGTATCTCAACGGATACCATCCTGCGCATCAACGGGATGCCTTCCAACTCGCAATCCATCAACATTGAAGGCCAGGACTCCACCAACGGGTTCTTTAAGCAGCAGAACCAGATCAACCAGGCCGGCGTGGAAGCGATCCAAGAGGTCGCCATCCAAACCAGTAACTTCGCCGCCGAGTATGGCCAGGCGGGTGGCGGGTACTTCAACTACACCATGAAATCGGGTACCAACCAGATTCATGGAAGCGGGTACGACTATTTCGTAAACGAAGCTCTGAATGCCGGCACGCCCTTCACCGACAACGGTAACGGAGGCCTGATCCGGAACCCGATCCGCCAAAACGACTACGGTTTCACGCTAGGCGGCCCGATCGATATTCCGAAGGTCTACAACGGACACGACAAGACCTTCTTCTTCTTTAGCTTTGAGCAGTTCCGTCAAAGCGCCGTCACCAGCAATACGGTCGGCATCGTGCCCACCGCGGCCCAACGCGGCGGGAATTTCAGCGCAGCCTTGAGTTCCACCTGCAACGGCCCCGATCCGGCCGGCCAGCCGGTCTGCCTCAACGAGATCTTCGATCCTTCTACTCAAAGGACCGTGGGCGGCGCCCAGGTGCGGACACCGTTCCCCAATAACGTCATTCCTGCCACCCGCATCGATCCCACGGCGGCGATCATTCAGAACATGATTCCGTTGCCGAACACTCCCGGCCTGTTCAACTATACGGCGCCGGCCTACTCCGACTTCCGTCACACCGAGATTCCTTCGATCAAGATCGATCACAGTCTGAGCTCCAAGACGAAGTTGGCCGTATACTATTCCGCGACCAAGACCTTCTCGCCCGAGACCAACGGCTTCTCAGAACCGTACACCGCTTTACAGCCGCAGAACGCTCTGGCGCAGACCACACGAATCAACCTGGATACGACCCTCTCGCCCACTCTGCTTTTGCATGTCGGCGCAGGCTATATTCACACGTCCAATCCTCAGACTGCCCCCACGTACAACCAATCGCAACTATTTCCGGATGGGATACCTTTCACGGTGAATAACTACTTCCCCTATTTGGCGGGCATGTTCAGCCTGAATGGTGGCGGGTGGACCGGTGGTGTCGGATTCCCGGGCGCAGGCAATACGGGCGTTGCGTTCACTCTCACGCCCGAGCAAAACGATTACAAGCCAACGTTTAACACCAACTTGACCTGGGTCAAGGGTAACCACACTTATAAGCTGGGAGCCACAGCGCTGTTCGAGGGCGTGCAAAGCCTCAACGAGAGCCGCGCCGACGGGCAATACGCATTCGCAGCCGCTCAGACCAGCGATCCCTGGCAAAACGGCCTGCCTTTTTCGAATTCCGCCAGCAGCGGATTCGGATACGCCAGCTTCTTTCTCGGTACCACCAGCAGCGTTTCGACCGCGGCGCCCGCGGATGTGCGGCTGGGTATGCACTCCTATGGGATATATATCCAGGACAGTTGGAAGGTCACTCGCACGCTGACCTTCGAATACGGTTTGCGATGGGATTACGCCACTCTGTGGAAGGAGCAATATGGCCGCATGCAAAATGCCGCCTTCACCTTGCCCAACTCATTGATCGGCGGACGGCTGGGCACGGTGGAATACCAGGCTACTTGCAATTGCAACTACGCCAACGCCTACCCGTACGCCATCGGACCGCACCTGGGGGTCGCCTACCAGATCACGCCAAAGACGGTGTTCCGCGCGGGCGGTGCTGTCTCCTACGCGGCCACGTCGGATCAAGCCGGGCTGAACAGCAGTGCCGGTGACTTCTACACGATTCCTGCTGCGTCCTATGGCGGCAACGCGGGCAGTCTCGAGTATGGGGACCCCTATGGGCCCGGTAACCGTTACGGAAATCCGGTGGTCCACTGGCCGAATTTTAGTCCCAATTACCCGATCGTGGCTTCGACGAACCCGTTGGTGATCCCTCCCTCCTCGCCGTTCGTCTCGATCGCTCCGAACTCGGGCCGGCTACCGCGCACCTTCCAATGGAGCATCGGCTTCCAGCGCGAGATCTCGCCCAACCTGGTGGTGGATGCCGCCTATGTGGGCAACCGCGGCGCCTGGTGGGCCTCGCCGCTGCTGGCCGGTATGAATTACAATGCGCTCACGCCGCAGGGGTTGATGTCGCAGTACGGGATCAACGTCCAAAACCCAGCGGACTTGGCGCTTCTCAATGACCAGATTAATAACCCCGCCGTGATCGCCCGGTTCCCGTACCTGGCCAATCCGAATAGCGTCTACCCAGGATTCCCCAACACGCAAACCCTCGGTCAGGCGCTGCGGCCGTATCCGCAGTGGGGAGGCATCCCGCCTTTCCTTGGGCCTCCAGATGGGAATACCTGGTATGACTCGCTCCAGGTCAAGCTGACCAAGCGCTTTTCGCATGGCCTGAGCTCACAGGTGGCCTACACCTGGCAAAAGGAACTCACCAACGGCACCAACTCTAACACGTCCTATGTGACGCCTTCGCCACCGCTCATTAACGACGTGTTTAACAAGGGGCTGGATAAGCAGATTTCCGGCTTCAGCATTCCGCAGGCGTTGGTTATTTCGTTCAACTACACAACGCCCAAAGTTAGTGGGAATAAGTTCGTGTCGGCGCTGCTTCGCGATTGGAACTATAGCGGAGTCCTGCGATATCAGAGTGGCCAGATACTTCAAACGCCATTCTCCTCTGACAATCTCCTGGGAGATCTGCAAAGAGGACCGTCGAACAATCCCGCTCTCTGGGGCGGCGGCTACACATTTATGAACCGGGTGCCTGGACAGCCTCTGTTCCTGGTGAATCCCAACTCCCATTTCGACCCCACTCAGCAATTGGTGCTGAATCCGGCCGCGTGGGTGGAACCGCCGACCGGCTCGTTCGGGGCTTCCGCGCCTTACTTCAACGATTTCCGTTGGCAGCGGCAGCCGGCCGAGAGCATGGGCTTCGGGCGAACCTTCCGCATCAAGGAGAGAGCCCAGTTCATGATTCGGGCGGAATTCCAGAACATCTTCAACCGGTTGTTCTATCAGGCGCCCGCGGATGGGCAACCCTTTACCCAGCAGTTCGTTTCGGTTTCCACGCCCACGGTCAGAGGGAACAGCTTGAGCGGCACCAGCGGCTTACTGTCCTCCGGCTTCGGGTATGTTAACTGGGTAAACGGCGGCCAAGTGGCATACGGTGGAGCTGCACCACGAAGCGGCCAGATTGTAGCTCGCTTCACGTTCTAATCGCGACCCAAATCGGGCTTCCGTTTCGCGCACGCCGCGATGCGGAAGCCCGACGTCGTGGCATCCGTGAGTAAGAAAACCGCCAGCCCTAGCGGTTTTCGCTTGTAACTTATTGATGCCTCGTGCAACGACCGCCACAGCTGGCGGTTTTGCTTTTGCGAGTGACAACACCAAGATACAGCTTTGCCCCCACTCTCACCCGGCCACTTGGCCGTATGACCCCACGCCGGAAAATTAACCCACCACTCGACAACCGGCTATAGAAGTTCTGGGGGAACTTTTCCGGCGTTCCCTCGTCTAACCCTCCATCTTCAGGTAAGAGGAGCGTCAGTGAACGGCCTGCTGAGAGATCTGCAATACGCCCGCCGGACTTTGGCCAAGAGCCCGGGTTTCACTATCGTGTCCCTGCTCACGCTGGCCATTGGTGTCGGCGCCAATACAGCCATTTTCAGCTTGGTGGATGCGGCCCTGCTGAAGCCGTTGCCCTATCCCGACGCTGACCGGATTGTCCGCGTACTCGAGAAGCCGCCGGGTTTTCCGAGAAATGGCATTTCGACGATGACCTTTCTGGATTGGCAGCGCCAGAACACCGTCTTTGACTACATGGCCGCGGACGCCGGAGGGGGAGTGACGCTGACAGGCTCGGGAGAGCCCGTGCAATTGCGAAGCTCGCTCGTCTCGGCCCACTATTTCGATATATTCGGCATAAAGACGTTGCTCGGCCGCACGTTTGCCCCGGACGAAGATCAGCGCGGCAAGGAACGAGTGGCCGTGCTTAGTCACGTGCTCTGGGCGTCGCAGTTCGGCGCAGATCCGAAATTGGTCGGCAAGACGATCCGCCTGGATGGACAGCCCTATATCGTCATCGGCGTCTTGCCGGAAGGAAGCGCGTTCGATCGGGCTTTCAACCAGATCTGGATGCCGCTGGCCTTCCAGCCCGAAAACATGACGCGCAATTTCCACTGGTTCGGCTCGTTCGCCAAACTGAAACCCGGCGTCACCCTGGAGAAAGCCCGCGCGCAGATGGATGCTATCGGGGCCCGGATCGCGCAAGATTACCCGGATTCCAATAAAGGTTGGGGCGTGGTGGTGGAGCGCTTTTCGGATGTCATCGTGGATTCGGATCTGCGCCGGTCTCTGTATGTGCTGCTGGCGGCCGTGGGCATGGTTCTCTTGATCGGATGCGCGAACCTGGCGAACTTGACGCTGTCGCGCGGCGCCGCCAGGGAGCGTGAGGTCGCCGTACGTTCCGCACTGGGGGCCGGGCGGCAGCGCCTGGTCCGGCAGTTTCTTACCGAGAATGTGCTGCTCTCGCTAGCGGGCGGCCTGCTCGGCTTGGGCGTGGGATACGCCACCTTAGCCGCGCTCAAGGCGGCGCTCCCGCCTTATTCGTTGCCGCGCGAAGTTAACGTGACGATGGATGGCCGAGTGCTATTGTTCGCCCTCGCGATCTCCGCGCTCACCGGCATCCTCTTCGGTCTGGCCCCGGCGTTGGGCGCCACCAGGACGAACCTCGTCGTGTCACTCAAAGAAGGCGCCCGCGGCACGATTGGAGGCACGCGGCACAGGCTTCGCGGTGCCCTGGTGGTGGCCGAGGTGGCCTTGGCGTTCGTGCTGCTCACCGGAGCCGGACTATTGATCCGAAGCTTCTTCCAAATGCAGCAAGCGGACACCGGCTTCGATGCCACCGACGTTGTGACGGCCAGACTGCCGCTTTCGGATAAGGTCTACCCCGATCCCGTTCAACTCGATACCTATTTGCGTCAGATCGTAGGTAATCTCCAGTCGTTGCCCGGCGTTCGCGATGTGGCATTTAGCTCCGCTTTGCCGATGCAGGGCTGGGGTTATGGGATGCCATTTCAAATCGCCGACCGGCCAACGGTCGACCGAGCCAACCGCCAGGTCTGTTTTTTCAAAATGGTGACTGCGTCCTACTTCCGGGCGGTCGGGATGCGGCTGCGCAAAGGTCGCGGCCTCAGCGATCGCGACTTGGCCGGCGCTCCTCCGGTCACCGTCGTAAACGAAACCATGGCGCGCAAATATTTCCCTAATCAGGACCCCATCGGCAAGCGCATCCTGGTGCAGCAGATCATCCCCGGGAAAACCAAACTGGGGCCGGAGATTGGTTGGGAAGTGGTCGGTATCGTGGCCGACGAGCGGGTCACCGACCTCGACAATAAGCGCGACAATCCCGGTATCTATGTAACCAACGAGCAAAGCCCGGTGTATTTTGGCGGCTTGGTGGTGCGCTCGGCGATCGACCCTTCCCGGCTGGAGAAAGCCATTCGCAAAGCGGTTTATGACGTCAACAAGGATCAGCCGCTCACCGACTTCAAGACTCTGGAGCAGATCAAATCCGAGTCGATGGCGGGCGACCGGCTACGCTCGTTGCTGCTGGGCGTGTTCGCCGGAATTGCGCTGTTACTTTCGTCGGTGGGGATATATGGTGTGATCTCTTACTCAGTGGCACAGCGATCCGGCGAAATCGGAATTCGCGCGGCGTTAGGAGCCAGCCGCGGAAATTTGCTCGGCCTCATCCTGCGCCATGGAATCTGGATGACGGGAGCCGGGCTGGCGATCGGGTTATTAGGAGCGTTCGGCTTGACTCGTCTGCTGGCGACGCTACTTTTCGGCGTGAGCACATGGGATCCGCTCACGATTATCAGCGTGGCCGCCATTCTCGGCTGCATTGGGTTGTTAGCCTGCTATCTCCCAGCACGGCGGGCCACGAAGGTCGACCCGGTGGTTGCGCTGAGATATGAGTGAGGCGTTGGCGCGGGGCCATGCCCTGCGACCGGCGGCGAAGACCCGGAACGGGCTGGTCGCAGCCGGCGTTACGTCGCCGGTGTGACGAACTCAAAGGTAAAGATGACTTCGTGCGATTGAGGAGTCGTCCCCGACTGGCCTTGGTTGCCAGGCCGCCAGTTCTTGGCTCGGTCAAGAGCCGTCTGATTGAGGCTGGCGTTGGTGCTGGCAAGGATCTCGGGTTCAGTCAACTGTCCGTCCTGTGAAGCGACTCCGAGCAGCACGACAAAATCCAAGTTACCCTTTCCGCCCACAGGCATCGGGCCCACCATCCGGTGGACGCGCACCGGCGGCGTCATCACGGAACCGACTCCGATGGGTCCGAGGCCGGCCGGAGTGAAGAGGCTGGGATTCAGGCCGGTGGGATCGGTGACACTCTGGGTTTTGGCTTCGATAACCGCGCGGCCCTCTTCGGAGATGGTGAACGCCCCAGGAATCGTCTTGTCATGAAAATGGATGGCATTGGTGTAATCGTAGTGGATATACAATCCCGGCGTCGGCGAATATGTGACCAACAGACCAAACTGCGGATCGGTGCAGTATTCGGACTCCTCCCAGTTACGGCCGCCGGAAAACGACTGTCCGCCGAATGCCGGGGCAACCAGGACACAGTTGAGTGCAGCGCCGTTCAGATTTCCGGTTGCCGTGCGCAGTGACATGTTGGGACCGGTTCCGGGATAGATGAAGAAGATGGCCTCGCGAACCTGTGTGAGGCGCAAAGGGATGGTCCCCGCGGGCTGATTGCTATACAGGAGGCGATCGTTGTAGAGATTGATCGCGGAGTAGGCTGGCCCCTGCGCGGTCCAGCGGTAAATGTTGCGCCTGGGCGAGATGTCTTCCAGGCTCCAGGCGCCGTCCGACGACGAGGAGCCGGAAGACGTAAAAGTGGTCTTGAGCTCATAGGGGTAGGCGCGGACATTGGAAAGAGCGCGAGCATTATTGAGGAGCATGGTGGCCATCTGGCGCTGTTCGGATGTTTGCACCGCTTGCGCGTCGCTCGTGACAGGTTCCGACAGATCGGCCGGTATGGGGGGCCGCACCAGCGTCTCGGTGCCCGCGGCGCCTGTCTGCGCCCACACTGCTCCTTGTAACGCGAGTGTAACTGCCAAGGTTATAAATCCGCGAGGTAACATAAATTACAGTTCCCTTCTGGGTTAGAGTCTCTATTTTCGTCTAAGTGTACACCCAGCCGACGAAGACCGCTCCCTCTGGTCACGGCTCGGTAACAGCGGTTTTCCGAGACCAGAGGGAGCGGTTGTCCATGCTACTTAACGGCAAGCCCCCCCGCCGATGGACTGTTGATAGTTCTGGAAGAGACGCTCGACCTCGCCCGCTTTGGAAGGATCCCCGGAGTAAATGCGCCTCAGAATCGGGTCCAGAAAACGGTTGTAGCGATCCAGCGCCGGCCAATCACTGTTAGCAATGGCTGATTCCACAGCTTGTCTGGTCTCCGGAGTCACTAACTCGATTCGCCCAACGAATACGCGCACGGTTCGCGATGGCGCGGGCTCGACCTGCAACGGAAGAAGGGCATTGACTGCGGGCGTGGGAAGAATGTAGATCAGGCGCGAACCCTCCTCGAACCAGGAATCCCGCCATGTCTCGATCATGGCGTGAGCCTCCTTCGGAAACAGGCCCTGTGCGATGAGCGCAGTCTCCAGTTCCTGCCGCAGTTGTGGTAAGGAGCCATCGAGCGCGGGCGCATCGAGTGTGAGCGAGCCCGGAATAGCGCCAGCGGCGCGGTAGCCCATCCGTCCATCGAGATTCTCAAAGAGGATTACGCTGGGAACGGGTCGCTGGCCGCGGTTGTCCACCGTCACTCGCCCGTCGCTGGAGACTCGGGCAGATAGTGGAATCGGAAACCGTCCCACGCCGCGATAGAACAGGAACTTCTCCTGCTGGTCGCCGACCGTGATGGGAGCGGCATCCGTCTGCCGTGCGGCATAGTAGCGGCTCGGCTCACTCTCGACAGGCAGATTAGGCGATGCGCCCGGCTGAACGTGGATGTTGCTCCACTCGATGGTGCCGGTCAGGTTCTCAACCGACGTATCTTTCCCGTTCAGGCCCTCGTGGTGGCAAAGCAAACATCCAGCCACGTTTCTGGGCGCTGGAATCAGCACTCTTTTCGTGCCGCTCTCCGTCGTCGAGGCGTCCGCAACGTTATTCTGATGAACCTCGTATTCCGCTTGGGGATACCACTCCGTAAGAAGCCCTTGAGGGAAAGTAACCTTGACGTGGGCATCCAACTCGCGCGAGCTATAGAAGTACAACACGGGCGTTTCCATGCGAACGGTACCCGAAATCCCTAACTTAAGGCCTCTGTATCCGAAGTCATGGACGAATCGGGGAAGGTCGCTCTTGCAGCCCAGGGCGTTCCACTCAATAGCGGAGCCGTCCTCCCCAGCGACGGAAGTGAACGTGCCCCATTCGTGTACGGTGAGACCATCAGGCTGGACAGAATCAATCTTAGTCGCCGCAAAAAGTACGGCGGAGATAGCCATGGCCGCGGCCACCGGCGGCACAAAACGGAATGAGGATCTCATTTTTTCTCTCCCTGGGCGAGTGCTTTTAAGGACGTTTCGATTTCCGAGTCAGTAGCCGGACGCGGAAAGAACTTCGAGGATTCCCGGATGAAGCCTCTCGGGCCGATGGGAACAAGGGCGCCGGCATTGGCGCCGTCGCACGCGCCCTTGAGATTCACTACCCACGCGCCTTCCGGGGGCCAGTTCTGATTCACGGCATACACGCCTGGCCTGGAAAGTGCCATCACCTTAAGAGGCAGCGACCGGCGCGCGCCCTGCACAAGCCCTTCAGCAGTGCCGCTGATTTGTGATTTCGCGGGATTGGCGCAACCTTCCGTGCGAAACACGAATGCGGCATTTTTTGCCACAAACTCCTGGGATGCCACGGGGCTACCGATATTGAACGTAAACCCGTCCGCGAGCGCCAGTGCCGCTACGGCGCAGGCGACCAGAACAAGTCGGAACATGCAAACTCCTTTCGGGACCGTTAGACGGGCGGCCGCGAATTTTCTTCCCGGCTCACCACGTCCAGGCCAGCTCATCTTTCCAACGTTTTAGTGTTTCCGCGTCCAGATTGAGCGCCCGCTCGCGCGAAACTCCTGCCGGTATGGGCGTCAGAGCGGCGATGCGGTCGAATACGCGTCCGCGATCGCCGGCATCCACGCGGGAGAGCAGGTGCCAGAGCGTGAGCGTATCGCGGACACGGGATTCGGAAAGGATGGTGTTGACGGCCTCATCTCCGGCTTTGGCTTTTTCAATGCCGAAGCTTTCGACCGCGCGTTTGAGTCCCTCGGGCGCGTCGTCGAAGTACGGAATGGTCGGTCCGTCCCGCGGTCTTGTCTGACAACTCGCACCGGCCGGCACCAGCGATTCAAGGCCCTTCCACTGGAACGAAACCCACCCCCTGGTCACGCGCAGCAAACCGGAGCCGTCCTCGCCGGCCTTCAGTGTGTATTGGCAACCCAGATCCACCGCGGTACCGGACGAGGTGTCTACGAAGAATAGCCGTGGCGGCGCCGAAATGGTGGCACGGATCTCTCCCCTGGCGAGCGCGAGCCGGTGTTGGTCCGGCCGGGTGGCCACCACGCGCAGCCGGGTGTTCGGCGCTACCTCCACGGAGCCAATCTCGCCCACCTGAATGGTGGCGCGCGACCGCGCATCGGTTTCGATCCATTCGCCGGCTCCCACGGATCGCGAGCCATTGAGCTGCACCACTTCCCATCGCGGCCCTGGTGGATGCGCGAGGCGCCAATACGCAGCGCCGGACAGAGCCAGCACCACGGCCGCCGCGAAGGCCCAGCGCCACCGTGGGGCCACCAACTTCCGGCGCGACCCGTTCTGGGGAAACGCTGCCGCGAGGGCCGGCCAGATTGCCTCAGGCGCCTCGACCAACGGAAGATGATCCACCATCGCCATTCCCCGCCCGATTTGCTCGTGCTCGGCCTGGCAGCGCGGGCACTGTCGCAGGTGCAACTCGACCTGCTGCGCTTTCGGCTGCGCGAGTTGGCCATCGCGATAAGCTGCCAGGTGCCGCGAAACGTGCTTCCGAAACATCGCTAACCCTTTGTGCCGATCATGTTCTTCAGCCGCTCCGCGAGAATCTTGTGCCCCCGGCTCAGCCTGGAAGCCACCGTGCCCATGGAACAGCCGAGCGCCTGCGCCATCTGCTCATAGGAAAGATCTTCGAAATACCGCAGCAAAATGGCGATGCGGAATTTCGGGGGCAGAGCCGACACGGCCACCCGCACTGAGTTGGCTGTTTGTGCGTGCGCGTACTCGTCCTCCTGAGAGCCCGGCGCGGCGAATGCTTCCATACGAAATCGATCGGATGTCACTACGTCTGTCCTGCGGCTTCTGGCTGCGTCCGTGCATGCGTTGACGACCAGCCGGTACAGCCAGGTGGAGAACTCCGCATCCCCACGAAACTGGTGAATGGAAGTCATTAGTTTGAGAAAGACCTGCTGGGTAACATCGCTGGCCACCGCTGGATCGCCATGAAAAAAATAGAGCGCGATGGAGTACACGCGGTCCTTATACAGGTCGTAGAGCGCACGAAAGGCATCCCGGTCGCCCGAGCGGCAAGATTCGATGATCTCCGTACTGAGCTCGCGACCGCTCAGATTGACCACCAGCGATTGAGACGGTGCCTCGAAGAGTTTTCTTCCAATTTCTCCCAATCGGCGGCGCGGCTCTGCGAAGGGGCAGCGCCGTGACACGTTTTCAACTCTATCTGGACGTTCCCGCGGGGCGCAATAGCCCACCGCCGGTAATTGCATGTACGTGGGAAATCAGATAGTTTGGAGATGGAGGAATGGCCGAGCGGTTGAAGGCGGCGGTCTTGAAAACCGTTAGTGGGGTGACTCACTCGGGGGTTCGAATCCCTCTTCCTCCGCCACCACAAGTTGTTTATAATCAGTCACTTATTTGAGGCCCGTGCTTCATCTGTGGCGGGTTTGGGATCATGAGGCCTATCAACTAAACTAAAGACATGGAGAAGACGGTCCAAGCAGTGTACGAGGACGGAGTCCTCCATCCCTTGGAATCGCTCCAGCTTGGTGAACGGCAGCAGGTGACCGTCACCATTTCCGACAGGATCGATGTGTCCCCGAATCATCCGCTGTTGGTTTCTCCGGACGAGTGGTCGCAGGCCTCGCACGATGACATCGGTTTAGAGGAAGTGAGACGAGCGCTAGCGAGTATCCATGGCTCTCTTTCGGAAACCGTCCTTGAAGAGCGCCGAGAACGCTGATTGCCCAGATACTTCCTTGATACCAGCGCTTTGGCCAAACTTTATCGTAGTGAGGCCGGCAGCGCCTTCGTCGATCGGATTTTTCTCAGAGCCGGCGTCCCAACACCTGATATCCCGCCTCACTATTGTAGAAATGGAATCCGTCTTTGCCCTGAAGCTGCGAACTGGAGAAATCGATCAGCAAGCCGTGTTCATCGTGCGCCGGTGCTTGGAGGCCGATCTGGGTCGTCGTCGGCTGTTGGTGGCCGCTGTGAATGACGACCACTTTCGCGGCGCCCGACAATTGCTCATCAAGCACGGCGCTGCTGAAGCGTGCCGCCTCGGCACTCATGCCGACGCGCGATGGTTTCAAAATCCCGGGACACCTTACTAGTGGGCGAAGGCAGCAATTTTCTGAAGTCGAAGACGGACCCGATTTCTTTGTACCGCACTCACTCGCTGCACTGGTTGGCGCAAATCGTGTGTCAGGTGATCAAAACAGTCGGGTCGGAGAGTGACTTTGTCTGCGAAGGGATTTCCAACCTGACTGAGTTCAGTTCTCTTGTCAACGAGATTGAGTCCTTGGACGCCGTTTCGTGCGCCGTGCACTTGGCCAGCGGTCGAGATCACGGTTCGGCCGCGCAGACCTTCCAGAAGATCAGTGGGGTGCAGTTCGCAAGGAAGGTGGATGCGCTGCTGGAACTGTTGGACGTGACCGCAGATGCGCTGGCGGCAACGTGGGATCAACGAGCAGAACCGTCGGGCCAGAATGATCTCGGGCCGACGATTCAATGATGCTATGACAGCAGGGATCAGTTGGTGTGGAATCGCTGTAGCGAGTTTGCAAGTCAAAGCTGCCAAAATCGCCGGAACCGGTCCAGGAGATGAATCGCTGTGGAAATTCCCCGAATTTTCCCTTGCAGACCTCACTCGTCTTCATTACACGGCTCCGCACTCCCGATGAGGGAGGGCCCCAGCGGACCGTTGAAGTCGGGACAGATCGCAGGCGCCTGAACGCCGTTCCAGCGCCTGAATGAGTCTACAACTACGCGCCAGATCGCGCCCCTGTTCTGGACGACCAGCCTTAACCATTGCCATGTCCCCTTTTGCGGGAAATAGATCCCGCGGAAGAATAGTCGGGACATCAGGTGGCTGATCTTGTAGGCGGCCGGCTCGTTCGCTATTGACTCCAGGGCACTCTCAGTCGCGGCTGGGCTGTAGGCGTTCGTCCAGGCATATCGAACCTCATCCTCAACTTCCGGGATGGTGATCTTCATCGGCGTGTGCGCCATACGGAACGGGGCGAACTCAAGCCAGTGTTTCGGCCGTATCAGCCGTCCTTCCTTTTCCAGGCGGGAATATAACGGAGTTGCGGGAAAGGGAGTGATCTGTCCAAAGACGGGCAGCGTCGGCGGCCACGTGCGAATTTCGGCAAGAGTGCGCTCGCCCACCCCGGGAGTATCGTAATCCAGCCCAAAGATAAACGAAGTGATCGCATACACGTGGCGCTGGGCCAGCGCCTTTAGTACGCCGGCATAGTCCGCGGGCTTGTTGAAGCTCTTCTTGACGCTGGCGAGGTTGGCAGGATCGAGGGATTCCATGCCGATGAAGATCCATTTCCCGCCAGACGCAGCGATCAAATCGAGCAGTTCTTCGTCCCGCAACAGGTTGGCGCTGATTTGCCCCACCCATGACAGTTCGGCTCCGGCGGCGATGATGTCGCGCAAAAGCGCCTTGGTCCGCTTCACGTTGATCGCGAAATTATCATCGACGAAGAACACCGCGATCTGGCCGTGAGTGTGGCGTGCACGCTCTTTAATCTTGAGCATCTCATCGACGATGCTCCGGTTGGACCGGAACCGAATCGAGTCGCCAAAGAAACCCGTGACCGTGCAGAATTCGCATCCATAAGGACAGCCGCGTCCGGATTCGATGGGGATAATGTGAAATGTCTCCCAACCGAACCCGAAGTGCCGCATCACCGGACGCAAGAAACCCGGAATCCGGTTGAACTGCCTCAAGTCAATCGAGTCCCAGGGAATGATCGGGTAATCCTGCAAGCTCGGCTTGCGCTCCTGCCCGAACGCGTCCACTGGAGAGTAAACTTCGTTTAGTTTGCCGCGAACTGCATCCTCAACGATGCGGGGCCAGGTTTCATCCGCTTCGCCCAGAGCCACAGCATCCGCATGGCGCGGTCCGCCGCTCCGCCCGAGGGCTTCGTCTGGAAGTTCTGTCACATGAGGACCACCCATAACCACGGGGATGCCGGCTGCGCGGAGGGAGTCCGCCACCCGGTAGGCCTTAGCGATCATGCGAGTCATGGCTCCGATTCCGACGAGGCCGATTTGCCGATCCAGGGCGAACCGAACCAGATCGGAATCGCTCATCGGTTGCGTGTTGCCGTCGATCAGAATCACTTCATGGCCGATGGGCGTAAGAGACTGCAGCAGGAACATCCAGAGGTGCGGCATGAAGTTCTGCGTCACGCCGTTGTCGGGGTTGTACAGCAAAATCCGCAATATACTTGCCTGCTCCAGCGTCGAGGCGCTGGTGCTACCTTTCTCCGGCAAGTAGGTCCGCGGTTATCAGGCGGACCAGAATCAAGCTATCCAAGCAGGATTTCGTGTCGGTTCAGTCATTCTACCATCTGTTCGTGCGAAGCCGACCCACCGATTCGGATCGATTGAAAAGGAGGATGGCACGAATGGGCCCGGTGTCCAGTTTTTGTTGGCGCGTCCGATGAGCCTTTCTGGTAACCTAACGATGCCACGCCGCATACCACTTTCATGGCTTTCTCCTCCCGCCGTGTCTGGACGCGATCCGTCATAGTCTTCACGGCAACCACGCTTCTTGCAGTGTCATCTTTCTGTCAAGCAGCGGCGCCAGAAAGTGGCCAGAAAAGTGAGCCGACCAAACCGCCAGACCCAAACGATAAACGCGTTTTCGGGATCATTCCGAATTACCGAACATCTCCCACTCTGACCAACTACAAGCGGCCCACACCTAAAGAAAAGTTCAAAATCGCCAAGGATGACTCTTTCGACCGGGGCACGGTGGTTCTTGCCGGCGAGTTTGCGGCCGAAGGGAAATTGATAAGTTCGAATCCGTCCTTTGGGCAAGGTATAAAGGGTTACAGTCGTTATTTCGGGACAGCTTATGCCGATCTGGTCATTGGCGATTTCATGACCGAGGCGGTCTACCCAACCATCCTTCACCAAGATCCACGATATTTCCGCCGGGGTACATGAAGCGGATGGTCAAGACTCGGCTACGCGATGGGACAAATCTTCTGGACCCACACGGATTCGGGAGGCACACAGTTCAACTTTTCGGAAATCGTCGGCAACTCGACGGCGGTGGCGATTTCGAGCGCGTACTATCCGGACGGGCGGGATGTGAGCAGCGCGGTATCCAAACTCGGTTCCCAGATCGGCATCGACATGGCTGGCAACATCCTGAAAGAGTTCTGGCCGGACTTACGCCGGAAGTTTTCCCGAGATCGTAGAGCAACCGGCTCCCCCCAACCTGAGTCTCTCGACAAGCGTCACTCCCGAAGGTCTGAAGACGCCGGCATTTCCCGGTGGTGTCGAGTCGAACAGAGCGCTGGTGGGCGTTGCCGAATGGGCGTATGGCGTGACCGATTGGTTCAAACAAGGGCTCTACCTGCCTCTCTACAGCTATTCGCAGAACGATGGCGCCACATTCAACGGCTTCAAGCTGCGCTGGCTGTTCGTAAGGCCGCACGCGGCCGACCACACCTTTTTCTACGGCGTGAATTTCGAATTCAGTATCAACCAAAAGCAGTGGGATCCACGGCACTTCCCATCCGAGGTTCGACCGATCATCGGATGGCACTTGAAACCTGCCGAGGGATCGCACTGGAAACCCGTCGACATCATCGTTAATCCGATTTTGGACACTTCCTACACGGGCGGCCCTAAGAGCCTTGACTTCGCGCCAGCGGTACGAGTCGCATACAATGTGGGCCGTGGCCACCGAGGAGTACGCCGATTATGGGCAACTGCGCCAAATCTACCCGGTAAGCCGGCAGTCGCATCAAATATGGGCGGTGATGGATCACACCAGCAAGATAGTCAATATCGAAGCCAGTGTAGGGTTTGGACTGACCAGCGCATCCGACAAAGTGACTCTCAAGCTTATGGTGTCGCGCGACCTCAACTGAACAGCCGTAGCCCGTCGGAGCAGCGTAAAAATAGGCCTTCCAGTACGCCGCTCTAGCCCGAAGTCGGAACGGTCTTGGTAAAGTCGCTCCGGGCAATCAACGGAGAACAAGCCACGTCGAAAATTTCGATTTGAGCAAACAAGTTGCTATCCAAAACTTCAGCACTTGAAGCCCTTCAGGATTTTTCGCGAAGCCATCGGCGTTCCCGCTACCGATTTCTCCCGACCAGCATATGGAAAGAGAGCCTCACAACCTGGGAGGAATCGAAAGACTCAGGCAACGTGTGCCTTCCGTGCTTCCGCCAGCGCACCGCCACAATCCACGGCCGGGTGAGCAGGCGACCCGCTTGCTCGGCTAGGAGATTCTTGTTTCGCCGGAACTGGTCCAGGGGGGAATCGCTGTGGAAACGAGAGGGCGGTGCCAGACCTGCGATGGCTCATCGAACCAGGGGCGCGGGAACCGGAACGCTCTCTTCGATGGTCACAGGCGTGCCGTTTCGATAGACGTTGAGGTAGATTGGCTTGTCTTCCAGTTCGCCCGTGCCGTCAAACTTATAGCGGCCGTTGGCGCCTTCCCACGCATCCATGTAGCGCATGGAATAGGACAGATCGAGAGGGTTGACGGAACCCGTGGCCTTGACGGTTTTCGCCAGAATGCGCAACGCGTCGTAGCCTTGTGCGGCCCACGTATCAGGGGGCCTCCCGTAACGCGCCCGGAATTTGCGAATGAACGCCTGGTTTTCGGGGCTGGGCGAGTCCACGTTGTAATAATCGAAATACATCGCGCCCTCCAACGCCTCGCCCGCTCTCTTGCGCATCTCGGCCGTATCGCTGAAGGCCCCCAGGATTTCCGTTTTGATGCCGACCCCGCGCGCCATCCGCAGGAAGTCCCCCGCCAAGGGTTCCAGGCCCGCAAAGAAGATCAGGTCGGCGTCGACCCCTCTCAGTTCACTGACCGGCAGACGGAAATCAGCGCGTTCACGGGCGTAAGACCATTGGTAGACCAGTGGCGTACCTATGGCGTCCAGGGAGACTTCATACTGATAGGCCAGATCCTCCCCGTAGCCACCTTCCTCCCAGATCATCGCGACTTTCCGGTGCCCCTGTCCTACCGACATATTCGCGAGCGCGCGCGCGATCTTGTCGCCGGATACAATCGTGCGAACGATGTAATTGAATCCGGTGGTAGTCATGGCAGTGTTGTTGGCGCCAACTATAATGTGCAGCAACCGGCTGGATTCGTACATCGTCGAAGCCTTGATGGCTTCGCTGGAATCGTAATAGCCGAGCACTGCGCTCATTTCGGGGGTATCGGAGAATTCGAGGGCGATACGCTTGGCCTTCTCCCAATCGAAACCGTCATCCCGCAGGACCAGGCGAACCGGTATGCTACCGGCCAGGCCGCCAGCATTGATCTCTTCCAACGCCAATTGAAGACCGTCAGCCATCCCGTCCTGGTTCGCCGCAAAGGGCCAGCAGATTCCCACCAGAATCTCCTTCGGCCTTCCGCTGAGAGCCCGGAATCTCCGCTCTCCCATCCGATCTAATGACCGCCAGTGGGGCAGGTTGGTGTACGACAGCACTCCGGCTGACATTGCCAGCAGAACGAGTAGAACCAGATTTTTCATATCTCACTGTCCCAATATGAGCGGCAGCCCATTCTTGCCCGAACCGATCACCACGACTTTGGCGTTCGGAGACTTAGACAGTTCCTGGGTTGCCTGAATCCCGTGCCAGGCGAGCACTGAGGGGGTAAGACTGCTAGTGATCGTGTCGTTGTAAACCTTGATGCCCGCTGATTCGATGCGCTTGCGGTCGGCTTCCTTGGCCGCGATCGACAGGCGGTAGACGTACTCCTGGTCAACCTGCTGCTGGCCCATTTTGGCTTCAATGGCGTCGGAGATCCGGACGGGCAGCTTGATACTCTCAATCGGCACATCGTCCAGCGCCACGAATCGCGCCGACAGGTGAGTCTTGGAAACCACGCTCACGCGTTCCTGGATGGCCTTCTGCGTGGCGTAGATCTCCTCGGGTTTGTACTGTCCGAACACGGTCCGCATTACCGACCGAATCTCCGGGCGCACCACCACGTTCACATAGTCCGGTCCCACTCGTTGGTGCAACAGAGGAAGCGTATCCTTCTCGAGGTAATAGCGCACCGAGTAGCGCACCACTACCGTGAGACCGTCCACGGTCAAGACGTCGATCGTATCGGTGAACTGCTGCTTGCGAACGTTATAAATGTACATTTTGTTGAACGGCAGGATTATTTGCGCGCCCTCGCGGTACACCGTGTCGATCTGCGTGCCGCCGCCAAGCCATCGCCAGAGCACACCGAGCTCGCCCGGTTGGATCGAGATCACGATCCGGTTGAAGAAGAAGATCACAAAGAAGGCCAGTAGGAATGTGAGCAGAATCAGGTAGGGAGCGTGGCGTCTGGCAAAAGCTTTCAAGAGCCGGTTCTGATTGGCGGCCCACTGGCGAAACGATGTCATCTCTCACGCCCTTCAATGGGCGTCTGATCACCTCCGTAACCCATCGGCGTTGCGGACATCAGACCTTTCGCGGTGTTGCGAAATACATGAACAGCAGGCTGATTAGCGGGGTTATGAGGACTGAAAAGAAAAGAAAGCCCCAAAACCCGATACGCCGGTTCCGTCCCACGACCCCCGCCACCACGCACAACGCCAGGTACGCTATTACAAGTGAAACGACGTCCATTGGGTTTAGGCGGGGACCTCGGTCTTCTTGTCCCTCCCCAGGGTTGTGGCCACTTTTCGACCTTCGGTGAATTGCGCCCGGAAATACTCCTTGACCTCGTCTGGGTGGAGGCTAAGGAACGTGCCGCCGGACTCGAAATGCTCGACGAACACCATACCCAGCGCCCAAGTGTACGCCGCGCAGAACGCAGCCATCGCGGGCGGACCTGACAGGGCGCCCACTCCCGGAATCGCCTTCAATAGGCTGCCCAGTGCGCCATATGACATCGCGTGCGGGAGAACGAAGCCGACGAAGGAAGCGATAGCCGCCTTGCCATAGTTTGCTCGATACGGGACGCCGTAAGTCTTCGAGATGTCCGCGAGCATCTTAAGATCCACGCCTGCAACCGCGGCCAGATCCACCCACGGAACCGGGATCAGGCTGGCTCCCGTCGCCAACCACATGTAGGTCTTGACTGTCTTAACGGCCTCTCTCCGTTTTGCAGCTAATGTTTCTGCGTCGTTGACGACGGTTTCTTTTTCGGTCTTGACCGTTTCTCGTTCGTTCACGGCTCTCGCCTCCCCTTTGGTTAACAATTGCTTTGGGCTGACACTCGTTACACGGTTACCGTAGGCAATTTGTCTGGAAGTATCAGATTTTTTTCGAGAAGCCACTTTTTTCAGAGAACCGGACGAAATCGTACGCAAGGAGGCCGGTCGGGAATCCGGGGCCTGGACTGCGGGACGCTCCCTCACCGCTCTAATGCTTGCCTGCCTTTGCTAGTTCTGTTTAGGCTGGGGCCTCAGTTTTTTCTCCCGCCTTCATGCTTGTGGCCATCTTTTTCCCTTCCTCAAACTGCGCTTTGAAATACTCCCGGACTTCTTCCGGGTTGAGATCCAGGAATGAGCCGCCGGACTCGAAATGCTGAATGAACACCTTGCCCAGCGCCCAGGTCGCGGCCCCGGAGAGCAGCGCCATCACGGCTCCGCCAAACAAATTAATCAGTGGAATCGTCTTGAAGATGGCGCTAGCCGCGAAGCCTCCGCCGGCGTTCGGAGCCAGGGAACCGAACAGGGAACCGATCACTGCCTTTCCGCAGTTTGCCACAAACGGAACACCATAGATCTTAGAGATCGCGGCGACCATCTTCAGTTGCACCGCAGAGACGGCCAACAAATCCACGGCAAGAAACGGGATCAGGCCGGCTCCCATGGCCCCCCACATATGTTTCTTAATCGTCTTAAGGGCTTGCTGTTCTTTTTCGGTCAAAGCTGTTGCCTCCTCTTGGTTCACAACCTATTTAGACCCGGACAGGTTAGGCAGGAGTCTCTTCGCTCTTCGTCGTGGCGGCCATCTTTTTCCCTTTCTCAAACTGCGCTTTGAAATACTCCCTGGCTTCGTCGGGGTTGAGGTCAAGAAATGTTCCGCCGGACTCGAAATGCTGGATGAACACCTTGCCCAGCGCCCAAGCCGCCGCTGCGCAGAAAATCGCCATCGAGGCGCCAGCCACGAACCCAGCTACCGGAAGCGCTTTCAATGCGGAGTCAATCAAACCGAGCGATAGCGCGCTCGGGACACACGCACCGAGCAAGGAACCGACCACCACCTTGACCCGGTTTTTCTGAAACGGGACACCGTAAATCTTTGAGATCTCGGCGAGCATCTTCAGTTGCACGCCCGAAACCACGGCTAAGTCGAGGATCGGGATTGGGATCGCGCCGGCTCCCATGGCCCACCACATGTATCTCCTCATTGTCTTAAGGGCTTGCTGTTCTTTTTCGGTCAAAGCTGTTGCCTCCTCTTGGTTTACACCTATTTAGACCCGGACAGGTCAGGCAGCGGTCTCTTCAGCCTTCGTCGTGGCCGCCATATTCTTCCCTTCCTCGAACTGTGCTTTGAAATACTCCCGGACTTTGTGGGGGTTGAGGTCAAGGAATGTGCCGCCGGACTCGAAATGCTGGATGAATACCTTACCCAGCGCCCACGTCGAGGCTCCGGTGACCAGCGCCATCGCGGCTCCGCCAAAAAGATTAATTAGCGGAGTCGTCTTCCAAATGACGATGGCGACCTCCGCGACACCACTCGGAACGAGGGAACCGACTAGGGAACCGATCACTGCCTTTCCGCGGTTCGCCTCAAACGGAACACCATAGATCTTTGAGATTGCGGCAACCATCTTCAGTTGCACGGCCGAGACGGCCAACATGTCGACGAGAATAAACGGGATCAACGCGGCTGCTCCCACGGCCCCCCACATATATTTCTTAATCGTCTTAAGGGCTTGCTGTTCTTTTTCGGTCAAAGCTGTTGCCTCCTCGCTGTTGCCTCCTCTTGGCTCACAACCTATTTAGACCCGGACAGGTTAGGCAGGGGTCTCTTCAGCCTTCGTCGTGGCGGCCATCTTTTTCCCTTCCTCGAACTGTGCTTTGAAATACTCCCTGACTTTGTCGGGGTTGAGGTTAAGGAATGTGCCGCCGGACTCGAAATGCTGGATGAACACTTTGCCCAGCGCCCAGGCCGTCGCCGCGGAGATCGTCGCCATCGCGGTCCCGCCAACCACGAAGCCCACCACCGGAACCGCCTTCAACGCGCCGATAGCCGCCCCGTATGAGATAGCGCCCGGAACCAGGGAACCGACCAGGGAACCGATCAACGCCTTGTCGCTGTTTGCATGAAACGGAACGCCGTAGATCTTCGAGATCGCGGCTACCATCTTCAGTTCCACGCCCGAAACCGCGGCCACGTCTATCCACGGAAACGGGATCAGGCCCGCCCCCATGGACCACCACATGTATTTCTTGATTGTCTTCAGAGCTTGCTGTTCGTTTTCGGTCAAAGTTGTTGCCTCCTTTTGGCTCACCATCGATTCCGGACAGAGATCGATATGTCGATACCGTAGGCAGTTTATCCAGAAGTATCGGATTTATTTTGAGGAAACCCGGTTCTCAAGATCTTTTGCGACAAATCGATTGGTCACGGCACTAGCCACGCGTTGGCCTATTGCGATTAGAAAACGCAAACGAAAACATGCCGTGCGGCGCCGACCGCAGGGCCATCTCCCTTGACTGAATAGGGTCCGCCAACCCAGCCAACAATAATAAGGAATCTCACCAATGCATACCGCTACTTCCCTGACCGCTATCGTCGACCCTGTGATCTCCGTGGTCCCCCGCGCGGAGCTTCGTGACACGCTGCGGCGAGCTTTCTCCGCAGAACCGGGTGCCATAGAAGACATCGAAGAGTTCTTTCGGATGCTCCCCTCATCGGCATGGTCGAGGCATCTGCTGTGCACTTTCGCCGGTTCCTGGAAGGCAACGCACTTGAAGATGCTGGCGATCTATGGGCTATCCTGTCGCCTGCAAAGAACCGCCGACGGTGCGGAAGATCTCGACCGGTCCAACCTGTATCTTGCAGCGGCGCGGAACGCGGCAACCAGTTACGAGGATCTCGGCCTGGACTTCGATGGCCACACACACGCGGAGCTCTACGACGATTTTGCGGAAGCTCTGACCGGTGGCGACTTCTGGACATTGCGGAAATACCGCCTCCCGGAAGCCCATCGATTCAGCCAATGGACCTACCGCAACATGGTGGTGGAATCCATCCACGATGGCTTGCTGACCAACATGTTCTCGGAAATCTATAATCACGGCGAATATTCCATCGCTTTACCGGCCGTAGACTCCTATTTCCAGCAACACACCGACCTCACCGCGCCAGAATGCCGCAAAGCCGTCACCTACATCGCTGCGCATGTGGAAGATGATGTCGAAGCCGATCACTTTCTGATAGTGGCGGAAGCTCTCGATCGCTACCTGGCGGCCAGTAGAACACAATTCGACGCTGAGAGGGCCGATTCCGTCTTCCGCGCCTATCTACGAAACCTTGCACCGGTAATGCAGAAGATGACAGAGATGATGCGTGCCGAGCGCGCCGGCGTGGTAGCGAAGCCCTTGGCAGCTAGTGGTGTACACGCGTAATGCCCGCCTCACAATCCGCCGTGGCGTCTCTAGAACTGGAGACACCGGTACGGCGATTCCAAAAATACCAGGCCGCGGTGCAGGCCATGGTGGGCTACGAAGCGGTGTTGTGCGAGAGCGCTTCGCGGAGGCGTTCGAACGGCTTGGCTATCACCGATCAGGATCAGCCGGACGAGGTATTTTGCCTCTTCCCGGAACGTCCGCTGCAGCCACCGCTGGCGATCATAGGGGGCATGGGGCCGTTGGCCGGCGCCATCGCCTTTCGCCGGGCGTGCGCAGGTTTCCGGAATTCCCGTGCCATAGTGCTCTATCAGGCCTGTTCCTTGCCTGACCGGTCCACCGTCATTCTAGGCCAAGGCGGCGCGGCTACTCCTTTGTGTCGCGAAGTTGCTGTGCGTTTGGCCGGCGCCGTGCGACAGGCCGTGAACCTCGCTGGCGCGGCGGGGCAGCCTACCCGTTGCCTGATCGCCTGCAATTCCGCTCATTACTTCTGGAGGCTGCTGGAAGATGATCTGCGGCAATGCGAAGTGCAGATGATCTCCCTGGTAGAGTCCTCCATAGAGGCGCTCAAACTCCAGTCCTGCCGAAAGGCGCTGGTGTTGGCAACGGAGGGTGCCCGTGTCGGCCAGGTATTTTCGGCGCCGTTCCGTGATGCCGGCATCGCCTTTGAAGAGCCGTCGCCCACTCTGAGCCGTGTCTTGATGCGCGCCATCTTCGAGGGGGTGAAAGCGCTCGACGACCGCCGGGCAGTGGAGCTTGGCAACCAGTTTTTCGAAACCATGCTGCGAAGCGGGCAGGACTACGATTGCGTCCTGGCCGGCTGTACGGAACTCCCGCTCATGATCGACCTCCTACGTCTCCGCGGCAGCCCGGCGGTAGTCTCCTTTCTTTCCCGCGTAAGGATCGTCGACCCACTGGAGGAGGCCCTCTGCCGAGCCTGATCCGCAGCCGCTTTGCCCGCTTTCCCGGCTCCAATGTGGAGAAATCCATCCCTGCGCGGTTCGAGCAGCAGGCGCGCATGTATCCGGACCGGATCGCCATCGAGGACCCCGAAACCGCCCTCACCTATCGCGATCTGAACCGGTTGGCCAACTGTATCGCGCGCGCCATCCTGGCCGTGCGTGGCGCGGGGTCGGAGCCGGTGGCGCTGCTCGTTGCAAATGGTGTCCCGGTGGTAGCGGCCATGCTGGGGGTGCTGAAGGCGGGGAAGTTCTATGTTGCCCTGGATGCGTCGCAGCCCATGGCGAGGATGGCGGCGATCCTCGCAGAAATCCCGCCAGCCTTACTGATCGCGGATGACCCGCGGATGGAACAAGCCATGGCGCTCGGCCCGGCAGTGCTGAACCTGGACACCCTGGAGCCTGGCCTTTCCGAAGAGAATCCGGGCCTGGAAATCTCCCCCACCACCCTGGCGTTCGTGGTATTCACCTCGGGTTCCACCGGAAAACCCAAGGGAGTGATGCACGACCATCGCTACGTGCTGCATCTGACCATGGTCTACACCAACAGCGGGCGGATATCGGCAGCGGACCGTTTGGCGTTGCTCTGCCCGCCGAGCTTTGCCGGCGCCGTGCGGGATATCTATTGCGCCCTCCTCAACGGGGCGGCGCTCGTTACCTTCGACGTGCAACGCGAAGGCCTCGCAACCCTGGCCGCCTGGCTGTGGCAAAAACAGATCACGGTATTCTTCGCGGTGGCCACCATGTTCCGGAACTTCTGCCACCTGCTCACCCTGGAGGACCGGTTCCCGGCAATGCGGCTGATCGAACTGGGCAGCGAACCGATCCACGTCGGTGACACGGATCTCTACCAGCGGCATTTTTCCGGGGCTTGGCGGATGATCGCGAACCTTGGCGGCTCGGAGATCAGTCCCATTTGCCAGTTCCCGATCGACGCCAACACGCGGCTTGAGGGGAGTACCGTGCCGGCAGGATATGCGGCAGAAGATGTCGAATTGCTGCTGTGGGATGCCGAGGGGAGCCCGGTGGCAGCGGGCAGTCCCGGCGAAATCGTCGTGCGGAGCCGCTATCTTTCCCGCGGCTATTGGAACCGTCCCGATCTGACGGAGGCGGCGTTTCTGCCTGACCCAGAAGGCGGCGACCGGCGCCTATTCCGCACGGGTGAACTGGGCCAGCTGCTGCCCGATGGCTGTCTGCTGCACCTTGGGCGGTGCGATTTTCAAATCAAGATCGGGGGGCAGCGCGTGGAGCCCTCCGAGGTGGAGGCGTTCTTCACTGGCACGGGACTGGTCCGCGAAGCGGCGGTGACCGCCTGGATGGACTCGGCCGGCGAGCAAAACCTGGCCGCCTGGCTGGTTCCAGTGCAGCCTGAGGCGCCGCCTTCCGTCGACGAACTGCGCGCCCTGGCCGTCGCGGCGCTACCCGGCCATATGGTGCCCGCCAGCCTCGTCCTCATGGGCTCCCTACCGACAACCCCGAGCGGCAAGCTGGACCGGCGCGCGCTGCCCGATCCGCGCCGTGCCCGGCAGCAGGCAGGTACAGCTTAGCAGCGAATCCGTGGCGCACGCACTCATGCGTGCAGCGTCGAGACTCTTCTCGACGCTTCTTCGCCCGGAAACACCGCGCGCAGACATGAGTGTCGACGCGGCAGGCAGGAGTGCCTGCGCCACACCCGGCGAGCGGATATCAGAGGCAGGCCTGGGCACGGCCCCGCCCCACTGTGCGAAACCGCACGAAGCGCCCCATGAGAGAAGTTCTCGCCGATTTTTTGCGACGAATCGACAAGTCAGCGCACTAGCCACGCGTTGGACCATTGGGCTCAGAAGACGAAGGCCGCGGAACTCTTCCTGACGACGTTGCTTATCCTTCTCGATGGCGGATGCGGCAAGCCGGGTGTCCAGGCCGCCGGCGGGGCCGGGGCCGGGGCGTCATCTCCTACGGTAGTCGTCGAGACCGCCGAACTCCGCCAGGAAGTGCCGATTGTGGCCGAACTGATGGCCCGGTTCGAGGCAGAAGCCACTGTAGAAGTTCGCGCCAACGTCGAGGGCCAGCTGACCGAGATGTCCTTTAAGGAAGGGCTCATGGTCAAAAAGGGGCAAGTCCTGTTCCGCATCGATCCGCGCCAATATGATGCCGCGGTGCAATTGGTCGGCGCCTCCGTCGAAAAGGCGGAAGCGGATCTGGAGATGGCGCGCGAGCAGCAGCATCTGGTGAATGCGCAATCCGCGCTGCGCCAGGCCGAAGCCGCTTTACTGAAAGCCAATCAGGATGTCGAACGGCTGAAACCGCTGGCTGCGCGCCGGGCGGTGCCCGCACGAGACATGGACGCCGCCGTTGCAGTACAGTCTTCGGCCGCGGCGGCGGTGGAGGACGCGCGCGCCACGGCTCATACTACCGCGGTCAGCGACCGTATCGGTCTGCGCCAGGCGCAGGCCAACCTGACTGCCGCCCAAGCAGCGCTTCAAAAGGCGGAGTTAGACCGCGGACAGACCACCATCCGCGCACCCATCAGCGGTCTCATCGGCCACCAGTACGTATCGGTGGGCAACTACGTAGGACGCGGAGAGTCCAATCTCCTCGCACACATTTCCCAGATCGATCCGATCAAAGTCGACTTCAGTATTTCTGAAACGCTCTACTTGCGCACCCGTGACACGATCGAACGTCAGGCACTGGACCACATTGAACTGATTGTCGCCGACGACAGCGTGTACCCCTTTCCGGGCCGCTTTACGAGCATCGCGCGCGCCGCGGACGAGAAGACGGGAACCATTTTGTTAACGGCGAAATTCCCTAACCCCAAAGGTATTCTCCTGCCGGGTATGTCTGGACGAGTGCACCTGGCTGTAGACAAAAGGCGGAACGCCGTGTTGGTTTCGGAACGGGCTCTGTTCGATGCGCAAGGCTCGAAGGCCGTATATATAGTGACTCCCGAAAACAAGGTCGCGCTGCGAAACGTCGTCACCGAGGGGAGGTACCAGGGCAAGAGCATCGTCATCAAGGGGCTCGACGGCGGCGAAACCGTAATCGTCGACGGAAGCGGAAAGTTGCGGCCCGGACAGTTGGTATCCACCCAAGGGGCGGCGCGGTGAAGCCTCTGACTACGAGCGTACTCTTCGCGGCACTCCTACTCGGCGGCTGCGCCGGCACTCGCTACCAGCGGCCGGATGTCGCTGTTCCGTTAATCTACCGAGGAGAGGCAACAACCACGGCCGGCAGCGGGGAGCGCGCCGGTATGGGCGAACTCAAGTGGCACGACCTCATCCACGATGAGGAGTTGTCGAAGCTGATCCAGGAAGCGCTCGCCCACAACTTCGACGCGCAAATTGCAGCCGCACGTGTGTTGGAAGCCCGCGCGCAGCTGACCGTCTCGCGGTCGGCCCAATTCCCATCGCTCGACGCACAAGCGGGCTATAGCAATCAGCAATTCCAAGTCCCCGAAGCCGACAGCACTGACACCACCCTCACCGTGAGCCTGGGTTGGGAACTCGACCTCTGGGGACGAATCCGGAACACCAGCGCGGCCGCGCGTGCCGCCCTGCTTGCCAGTGAGCAGGCGCGGCGAGCGGTCCTCCAAACCCTGGTAAGCGATGTGGTGGGCGCTTACTTCCTGTTGCGCGATCTGGATCTGGAACAAGAGATCACCAATAAGGACCTAAAGCTTCGCCAGGATTCGCTCGAACTGGTGCAGCTTCGCGTGGACAACGGGTATTCTTCCGAGATCGATCTTCGCCAAGCCGAGGTGCTGGTCAAAAGCGCGGGCACGGCGCTCACCCGGCTGGCACTGCAAAGCGAGCAGGCCGAAAACCAGCTCAGCATCCTGCTTGGCCGGAATCCAGGACCGGTGGCCCGCGGACTTTCACTCAACGAACAGGGGCTCCTCCCCGCGCTTCCTCCCGGCTTGCCCTCGACCCTGCTCGACCGCCGGCCTGATATCCGCCAGGCGGAGCAGCAACTGATCGGCGATCACGCCCTGGTGGCCGTGGCCAAAGCCGCGTTCTTTCCCACGATCTCGCTCACGGCATCGACTGGGTTTGAAAGCTCCGCGCTGCTCAACCTGTTCCATGCCACCAGTGGCACATGGTTGTTCGCTCCGGCTGGAAGTCTGCCGATCTTCCACGCCGGAGCCATCCGGGCCGGTGTGCGCATCGCCGAAGCGCGACGCCAGGAGGACCTGCTCGCCTACCAGCAAACCGTGCAAAAGGCGTTCCGCGAAGTGGCCGACTCACTGGCTGCCTCGCGCACGCTGGCCGAGTTGTGGACCCAGCAGCAGAGCCTCGTCGAAAGCCTGCGCGAGGGGGCGGATCTCGCCGATCTCGCATACCGTGGAGGTCTTGTCAGTTACTTGGAATACCTCGATTCCGAACGGCAATTGCTCGACGCAGAACTCCAGCTGGTACAAATCCGTCGCCAGGAATTTACCAACGTCGTCACGTTGTATGTCTCCCTCGGAGGCGGCTGGCAGTGAGGAGTTTCGCCATTGATTAACCCTGCCGGGCCGATTAGAGTCTGGCCCGCATTGCGCGTGCATGAGTGCTTCGAGATTCTCGCCGACCGGCAGCCGGCGGCTCCTGCCATCATTTCCGACCGCGGCGCCGTTACCTATGCCGAGCTGGATCAACAGGCTAACGCCCTGGCCCACGCCCTGCTCGCGCAAGGGGTGAGGACGGAAGAGCCAGTGGGCGTGCTTACCGAACGTTCCGGGTGGTTGCCTGTGGCTTTTTTGGCGATCCTCAAGGCCGGCGGAGCATATGTACCGTTGGTCGCCGATCTGCCGCCGGAACGTCTGGCCAACATGGCTACGCAATCGGGCATGCGATGCCTGATTGCGCTCGATGGTCTGGAACCGCCCGCCGAATTACTGGCTGCGCTGGTGGGGCGGACCCCCTGGTCCGCGCGGGACGCCCTCGTCCCGCGTCAGCCTTGCGCAGAGCCCGAACAGGCCGACGAGGGCGTCGGCCGCGGACCAGGGGGTCCGCCCTACCAGAGAATTTTCAGACCGGAAGAGCTGCGCTCTGACGCCCACAGGCCCAGCACGCTAGGCCAGCCAACCGATCTCGCCGCCATTCTTTTCGCCTCGGGGCCTGCGGGACAGCCCAAAGGCGTCCTGCTTCAGCACGATGCCTGCGTCAACCTGGCTTACGGCCATATCAGCACCCAAGACATCGGCCCGGACGACCGCATGCTTTTGGCCACGGCACCCGGCTTCATCATGGGTTTCCGCGAATTGTGCCTACCCCTTTTGTCGGGCGCCGCCTTCGTGCCGGTTTCGCGGGCGTTGATGGATGATCCGGCCGGGCTCCTGGCTGCCATGTCCCGCCATCGCGTCACCGTCGCCATGTTCACGCCGTCCTATCTGCGCCTCTTCCACGGAGCCGTGCCAGACAGTCTGCGTTGCCTTCTCACTACAGGCGAACGTCCCAACGCCGACGAAGCGCGGGCCTATGCGCGGAAGCTGGACTACTGGAATATGCAGGGGGCAACCGAGGCTTGCGGAACCATCTGCATGTCGCACGTCGACCCGAACGGCAACGGCCCCCTGTCGAGCGGCAGGCCTTTCACTAACATGGCCGTCTATCTGCTAGACAGCGACGGCCAGGAAGTCCCCGCAGGACAGGTGGGGGAAATGTATGTGGTGGGCGTAGGCGTCGCTCGCGGCTATCTCAATCAGCCGGACCTGACAGCGGAGCGCTTCGTCGAAACGGCCTACGGCCGAGCTTATCGCTCCTATGACCTGGGAAGGTGGAACAAGGACGGGGATCTGGAACCCCTTGGCCGTGTCGATGACCTGGTCAAGGTCTCCGGGCAGTCCGTGTCACTGGGGGAGATCGAGCAGACCCTGATGCGGCACGCCACGGTAAAGGTTGCCGCCGCCATGCAGCATCAGGGGCGATTGATTGCTTTCGTGGAAAGCGGCGAGCCGAACCATGTCTCCTTGGAAGACTGGCACCGCTTCCTGGCCAAGACCCTGCCCACTTACATGTTGCCGGCCCAGGTGACGACCGTTTCCAAAATACCCGTCAACTCCTACGGCAAAGCAGACCGGCAAGCTCTACTCGCCCTGGCTGAAGAGGCATCGCAGTCCCGCAACGGAGCGGAACGGGGCGCGCCGCCCCAAGGCGAGGTGGAAGTGCACATCGCCGAAATCTGGGAAGAGGTTCTGGGTTTCCGCCCCATCATGCGGGAAGACAACTTCTACGCTTTGGGCGGCACCAGCCTCCTGTCCATCGCGATCAGCCAACGTTTGCATGCCCTGGGCTACGCCGTCTCGGCCCAGACCATCCTGGTGGCTGCCACGGTTGCCGCTCTGGCTGGAAAGATCGCCGAGGCATCAGCGCAGAAGCCGGTTGCCCAGCATCCCGACCGAAGCCAGGACGCCGCCACTGCGGGACAGGAAGATTTCTGGATCGCCTGGAAGCTGGGACTGGCCACCGCAGGCTCTGAGATCATACGCGTCCTGGCGGTGCGCGGGACGGTTCCCGAGCCGGCCCGCTGGCAAGCGGCGTGGACTCGGCTGGTGGCGCGACACGCCGCCTTGCGTACGGCGTTCTTTGCCGGTGCCGATGACAAAGTTCTGTGGCACACAGTGGAGGCGGAAGAACTGGCGCCGGCTGTCCGCTTCAGTCTTGACTATTGCGACTCGCCGAACGATGCCCGGGAGCGCATTGCCGCGCATTCCCATGCCCCGTTCCTGCTCACCGAACCGCCGCTGGCTCGTGCCGGTCTGGTGCAGATGACAGAGGGCGGGGGCGAAACGCTGTTCTGGTTTGCCTTGCACCATGCAGTGGCCGACGGCTTTTCCGCCCGCATCATCCAGGAAGAGATGCACTCTCTGTTGTTGGATTGCGCGCTGCCACCGGCCCTCAACGGCGTGGCGCAGGCCAGTCACGCCGAACAGCACTACATGGCGTCCGATCTTGCCCAGCGCGACAGCGCCTGGTGGCGCGACAAGCTGGATACCTTGACCGACGAAGCCGGCGGCGAAGCCTTCCACGAATTCACCACAGACCATCGCCGGCCGGCCACGCCCAGCGGAGAATCTGCTGCCCCGATCGTGGAGCGCCTGGATGCTGCCGCTGTCGCCGCGCTGACCCGCTTGGCCCAGACGCAACAGGTGGGGTTGCATGCCCTGCTGCTAACGCTTCTGGGAGCGGAGGCCAGACGGCGCGGTGGCCGTCATAACTTGATCGTCGGCACCGGCATCTCGGTCCGTCCGCCGGGGGCCGAACGGGCCGTGGGCTATTTCGTGAACCTGCTGCCCCTGATCCTCAACGCTGACAACAGACCAGCGCTGGAGGCACAAATAAGCGCCACCCAGACCGCCCTGGCCGAGACTGTGGAGCATGCCGGATATCCCTCCGGTCTGCTCTACCGCGAATTTCGTCACCGCCATCCCCATGCCCGCGCGCATTCCCGCACCTCGCTGTTTGACATCTCGTTGACGGCCGGCAGTGGGGCAGCGCCATGCGCTGCCCAGGCAGGCTTTTCACTGAAGCCCAGGCGCCTACCGGGAGAACTGGCCCATCCCGCCGCCGGTGTCGATCTCGCCTTCAGCCACGATCCCATCGAGGACGAGAGCGGCGGCCTGGAACTGGCTCTATCGTGGAACCCAGACGTCTACAGCAGGCACACGGCACAGGCATGGCTAAGTTCGTTCGCGGCCTGGGCACGCTGGCTGGCCGAGGAGATTGGCCGCGCCGATGCTCCGCTGCCGGCGCTCCTGCCCGAGGAAGCCCGATGTCTGGCGCGATGGGAGTGTGGGCCGACGCGCGACCGGCCAGCCAAGCGCTTCCATGAACTCTTCGAAAATCTGGCCGACAGCCACCCGAATCGGGCTGCCGTCATTACCGAAACCGGCATGCAAAGCTATGCGGGGCTTGAGCAACAGGCTAACCGCATCGCCCAAGCCCTGCTCAACCATGGCGTCGCCCGCGAAGAGCCGGTGGCCGTGCTGACGGAGTGTTCGGCCGATCTTCCCGCGACTGTGCTGGGAATTTGGAAGGCGGGAGCGGCATATTTGCCCCTGGCTCTTGAACAGCCCCCGGAACGTCTGGCCTTCATGGCTGCGGATTCGGGAGCCAGAACACTGATCGTCCTCGATGGGCATGCGGTGCCGCCAGGGCTGGCAAAAGCGGTCAAGACGATCGTCGGTCCCGAAGACTGGGACCGGAACGGGTCTTACGTCCAGCGATCCGCGATCGCCGGCACATCCCAGGATCTCGCCTATATCATTTACACCTCGGGAACGACGGGAATGCCCAAAGGCGTTCTGATCCAGCATGACAGCCTGATCAACGCCGCCTATGCGAGCGGGGAAACATTCGGTCTAACACCCGACGATCGCTTCTCACTGGTCGCGACTCCCGGCTTCGATGCGTCTCTTTGGGAACTAGGAGCCGCGCTGCTGCACGGCATGGCCGTCGTGCCGATATCGCGAGCTTTGCGCGACGACCCCTGGGCTTTGAAGCAATCGTACAAGAAGCGCGGCGTAACGGTGGCTTTCCATGCCCCTTCCTATTTGCGCGTCAGCCAGCAGACGCCTTTCGACGGATTGCGCATCCTGATCACCGGCGGCGAAGCGCCCAACCATGACGATGCCAGACATTACGCCGATCGGCTCGCCTTGTGGAACGCTTATGGACCCACCGAGGCCTGCATCTTCGTCAGCGCGGAACAAATGTCGCCGCACTTCGACACCAGCCGTCCGCTGCCATTGGGTGGGCCTTTGCCCAATACGCGGATTTCCATCCGCAGCGAGAACGGCGACCCCGTGCCCCCGGGAGTGGTGGGGGAACTCTGGATAGGCGGGGCGGGTCTGGCGCGCGGCTATCTCAACAACCCGGACCTCACATCCCGGCAATTCGTCGAGACGCCGGACGGGCGGTTCTATCGCTCAGGCGATCTGGGCCGCTGGACCGAAGATGGCCGCCTGGAACTTGCGGGACGCATTGACCACCAGGTGAAACTGCATGGACAACGCGTGGAACTGGCCGAGATCGAACTGGCGCTCCGTTCCCACCCTGCTGTGAGCGAAACCGTTGTCGTGATGGACGCGGGTGCTAACGATACCAAGATCCTGCTGGCATTCGTCCGCCTTCGGCCCGCCACCGCCAGGCCGGCGGAGAGCGATTGGCGCAGCTATCTGGGCGATCGCCTACCCCCGTACATGATCCCGGCTACGGTGACTTCCGTCGACACGATCCCGTTGACCTTCGCCGGGAAGGTCGATCGCGACGCTTTGCTGCTCGCTCCCAGGGAGCGGAGCGACGCCCCTGTGAAAATCGCCGCGAGCGGTGAGATGGAAATGCGGATCGCCGCCGTGTGGGGCGACCTGCTGGGTGCCGACGTCTCACGCGACGACAATTTTTTCGCTCTGGGCGGCAACAGCCTGCTGGCGATCACCATGGCTCATCGGTTGTCGCGCGAATTGGCGCGGCCGGTTCCGGCGCGCGAACTTTTTGCCGCGCCAACTCTGGCCGGCTTCGCCCAACGCATCACCGGCCTACTGGGTACCACGAGCGCCCACACGCCTGTCTCCGTCAAAAGCGATCTGGCCACGGAAGGACAGCGGGAATTCCGGGTAGCCGAAGCGGCCGGGCTGGATACCAGCATTTTCAACATCCCCTTGCTGCGCAAGATTGAGGGCAAGATGCCTTCCCTGGAGCGCTGGAACACGGCATGGGCGAGTCTGGTGGTGCGGCACGAGGCCCTGCGCACTTACTTCCACGAAGACGCGGAAGGCCGCCTGCGCCGTGCCGTTACCGAACCGCGACCGTCAGGGAGCGGGGGCCCTCTGGAAACCGCGACTCTGCCCAACATTTCCGCGGCCCAGGCCTTCGTCCGAGATCGCCAGAGTGAGCCCTTCGTCATGGGCGTGCCCCCGCTGTGGCGGGGCGGATTGGTCGATGTCTCGGACTCCGGCGAGCACCTGTTCTGGTTGGCCCTGCACCACTCTGTGGGCGACGGCCGATCCCTCGGGATCATTGTCGAGGAGTTGAGCGCGCTTTTGCGTGGTGAAGATCTGCTTCCACTTGCCTGCGATTTCGCGGAATCGGTCGCCCGCGAGGAAGCCTATCTGGCGGGACCGGCCTGTGCCCACGACGCCCGCTATTGGCGTGACCTTCTGTCCCGTCAGCCGGATTCGGCCTTCGACGAAGGACCGCTGGATTTCTCGCGCTCCCTCACCGGGAAAACGGGCATGCATCGTTTCGAGACGTGCCTCGACGCTTCCACAGTCCAGGGTTTGAAAGCCCTCGCCCGAGAGCATGAGGCCAGCCTGCACGCTGTTATGGTGACTCTGCTGGCGCTCGAAGCGCAGCGGCGGGCGCCGCGAACCGACATCGTCATCGGCACCACCGCTTCGGTTCGGGAGACCGCCGCTGAAGAGCGGGTGGTCGGCTACTACGTCAACATGCTGCCGCTGCCTTGCCACTTGCTGAGCCAGGTGACGTTCGGCTCTGCGCTGCGCCAGACCCAACAGACTCTGGCTGCGGGTTTGCAACATGCGCGCTATCCCTTCGCACGCATTTATCACGATTTCTGGAGCGAGCGTCCCCATCTTCGCCACCCCGCGCGCTATCCCCTTTTCGATCTGGCTGTCACCGAGAGCCCGGAAGCGCCTTCGGCCCCGGCATCGCTTCGCCTCACCCGCCGCGCGGGAACCGTTACCTATGAACGTACGGATGCTTCGCCCACACAGGACATGGTCTTGATCCACGAAGACCAGGCCGATGGCAGCCTGGTGCTGCAATGGCAGGCCAACGCCACTCTCTTCGGCCGGGAAACGGCAATGTGCTGGTTCGAGGCGCTGAGCGGTTGGGCCGTGTGGCTGGCGGAGGATTGTCGGCGGGCGCAGGAGGCGCTGCCCGGGCTGCTGCCGCGCGAGGCGGCGTTGCTGGAAGCCTGGGAGCAGGGGACGAAGATTGCCCGCCCACCGTTGCGCTTTCACGAGCTGTTCGAACGGGTTCTCGACACACCGAACCAGTACGACCGCCCGGCCATCGTTACGGAAACCGGCATCACAACTTATGGGGCGCTGGAACAGGAGGCCAATGCTATCGCTCATTGCCTGCTGCTCCGCGGTGCCGCTTCAGGCATCGCCGTCGGGGTTCTGACGGAGCGCTCCGCCAACTTACCGGCCGCTGTTCTGGGCATCTGGAAAGCCGACGCGACCTATGTGCCGCTGGCCGCCGACCTGCCGCCGGAGCGCCTGGCCTGGATGGCAGGCGATGCCGGCATTGCCCTATTGATCGCGCTGGACGGTTTGCCCGTGCCGCAGGCACTCTTGCCTGCCGTGTCGAGACTCGTCTCGACACGCGTCGGCATGAGTGCCCGCGCCACCACCATACGTCCCGAGGGGATGGACGCCGAATTCCGGCGCGCCCATGCCTATCGCCCCCCGCCCGGTGGGGCCGGCGATGTCGCCTACATCACTTACACCTCGGGCTCCACGGGCCAGCCCAAGGGAACGCTGATCGGCCATGACGCGCTGGTCAACATGGTGTTGGGCGCCGGCGAGACCCTGGGTCTGACCCGCGACGACCGCACCCTGATGTTTGCGTCGCCGTCTTTCGATGTCTCGCTGTCGGACATTGGACTGCCCCTGGCCCACGGCGCAGCGCTCTGCCCGATCCCCTATGACGTCCTCAGTTCACCCAACCGTTTCCGCGCCTTCTTAACCGAATTGAACGTGACCGTGGCCGACATCACGCCCACTTATCTGCGGCTCTTCGACGGGGCTGACTTGCCTTCGCTGCGCATCCTCGTTACCGGAGGAGAGTCGCCGTTTCCGGCGGATGTCGAGACCTATGCTGGTCGCCACCTCTACTTCAACGCCTATGGTCCCACCGAGAACACCATCACCAGCACGATGGGAAGGCTGTCGTCTGATGACAAGGGCATCCAGTCCAGCGGCCGCCCATTGCCCAATACCAGCGTCCATATTTGCGATGCGCAGGGCAACCCCGTCCCTCCAGGAGTGGTCGGTGAAGTCTGGCTGGGCGGTGCCGGCCTATCCCGCGGCTATGTGGGGCGGCGCCATGCGCTGCCACAACGGCGCTACCGCTCCGGCGATCTAGGCCGCTGGCGCGCTACCGGCGAGATAGAAATCCTCGGCCGCCTTGACGATCAAATAAAGCTGAACGGCATTCGCATCGAATTGGGAGAAATCGAACACGCCCTCTGCAGTCACCCGGATATCGCTCAAGCGGTGGCGCTGCTGGATGGCGATGCGAAACGAAACCCCAGCCTTTGGGCCTTCGTCCGGCCCCTGCCGGGAAAAGAGGCCCCCGCGGAAAAAACATGGCGCGACTATCTGGCCGGCCGCCTGCCCGACTATATGATCCCGTCCGCGGTAATTGCCATTCCCCATATTCCGCTATCGAATTCCGGCAAGGTGGACAAGGCCGCACTGAAAAAGCTGCTGGCCGCGCGCTCGCCGATGGGCCAAGGGTCTCTGCCCGAAGACGGCTTGGAAGCGGAGATCGCCGCCTTGTGGAGCGAGTTGCTGGGCCGCGGCCCTATTCATCGCGATGACAACTTCTTCGCCCTCGGCGGTCACAGCCTGCTGGCCATCGCCGTGGCGCACCGCCTCGAAAAGGCACTCGGGCATCCCGTCCCCGCCCGTGCACTGTTCGTGGAGCCGACCTTACGGGGCTTCGCTCACCGGGTTCGCCACTTGGGCAAGGCGGCTCTTCCGCAAGCGGTTTTGTCGGACCGGGCAACCGAAGGCCAACGCGAATTCTGGATTGCCCAGCAGGCCGGGCTCGATACACGCGGCTTCAATCTTGCGCTGACGCTGACTGTGACTGGGCAGGCTGAAGCGTGCCCCACCGCTTGGGTAACCCTAGTGGCTCGGCATGACGCGTTGCGCACCGGCTTCCACGAAGATGAGGCCGGCGTGCTGCGCCGTTCCACTCTTCCAGAATTGAGCGCGGACCTGGAGATTTCCGCCCACGCTGACATGCCTGCCGCACTAGCCCACATCCGGGAGCGCCAGGCGGAACCTTTCCGCATGGAGCGCCCTCCCTTGTGGCGCGCCGGGCTGGCGCAGGTGGGGGACCAACGTGTCTTCTGGCTCGCCCTACACCATTCCGTGGGTGACGGCGTTTCGCTCGGAGTGTTGGCGGAGGAGTTGTCCACACTAATCGAAGGGGAAACACTGTCCCCGATCGCCGATCGCTTCGATCACTCGGCCGGACAGGGGGAAATCTATTTGTCGGGACCGGCGTGCCAGGAAGATGCGCGGTATTGGCGCGAGATCCTGGAGTCGCAATCTTTCGACGAATGGCCCCTGGATTTCCCGCGACCGCTGGGACGAACGGCGCAGAACGCAAAAGGAGCGCACAGCTTCCGTATCCGCCTGGATGCCTCCACCGCCGCGGGCCTGCGTGATCTTGCGCAAAAGAATGGCGCCAGCCTGCATGCTTTGATGCTGACGATCATGGCGCAAGAGGTGCGACGGCGGACCGGACGGTCTGAGTTCCTTCTAGGCACCGCGGCTTCCACGCGCGACTCAGTGAGCGAGGCGCGCATCGTCGGCTATTACGTAAACATGCTGCCTGTGCCGTGCCGGGTCGACAGCCGCGAGTCCGTCGAACGGGCGATCGAGAGCATGCAGCGGAGCCTGGCGGAGGGATTGCAACATGCGCGCTATCCGTTCGCTCGCATGTACCGGGACTTTCCCGCTCATCCGGCGCGTTACCCGCTGTTCGACCTGGCGGTAACCGAAAATCCGCCCGGCTCGGGTACCAAATTCAACGGCATCACTACTGCCCGGTACGAACTGCGCCAGAATGGGCCCGCGCAGGATATGGTCCTGATACATGAAGGCCAACCGGACGGTAGCCTAGTCCTGCAGTGGTACGCAAATGCCGCTATCTACGAAAAGGAAACCGCCGAGGACTGGATCAAATCTCTAGCCGGATGGGCGCGCTTCTTGGCGGATGGCATACGGCTGGCGGGTTCTCGCCTGCCCGCCTTACTACCCGAAGAGGAAAAGATGCTGGCCGGCTGGGAGCGAGGTCCCGCTCTACCGCATCCGGCGCCCAGCTTATCCGCGAGGTTCGAGCATTGGGCGCGCACTCAGCCCGAACGCCCCGCCCTGATCACCGAACAAGGGGCGCAAAGCTATGCGGACTTGAACGCCAGATCCAACGCCTTGGCCCATGCGCTGTTGGCCCTCGGTGTGGCGCGGCAAGAGCCGGTCGCGGTTCTCACCGATCGCTCCATCGCGCTGCCCGAGACCGTGCTGGCTATTTGGAAGGCCGGCGCATGTTACCTGCCCTTGGTCAAAGATCTGCCGGCCGACCGCCTGGCCTTCATGGCCCGCGATGCCGGCATCCGCGTGCTGGTGGTCCTCGACGGGCATGAGCCACCTTCTTCTCTGATCGATATCGGCTGCCAGGTCTTGCGGCCGGAAAACATCTCGGAGGAGTTCCTCTCGGGCCATGGCCAGCCGCCTGAAATCTCCGGGGACGGCATCCGGGGTTCAGACCTCGCCTACATTATGTATACCTCCGGGTCCACGGGAGTGCCCAAGGGGGTTATGCTGCACCACCAGGGGCTGATGAATCTCGGCGTGGGTATGGACGCCACGCTGGGTATCCGGTCAGACGACAGAGCCTTGCTGATCGCGTCGCCTTCCTTCGATGCGTGGATTGCCGATCTGGCCATGGCGTGGACAGCCGGAGCGGCGGTAGTTCCCATCCTGCGCGGCGAGATGGACGACATCGCGGGCATGCGGGACAAAATGGTCCGGATGGGAGTCACCACCGCCGCCATGACGCCTTCCTATCTCCGCCTTTTCGAGCAAGCGGACTTTCCTGGCGTGCGTCTCCTGTTGAGCGTGGGCGAGCCGCCCCACCGTGCCGATGCCTTGCACTATGCCGCGCGCCTGCGCTTCGTCAACGGCTACGGCCCGACGGAGAACACGGTGGCCGTCAGCTACGGACAGATCGAGGCCCAGGCGCAACGACTGACGGCGGGCAAGCCGATAGCCAACACATCGGTCCATATCCGCGACAGCCAGGGAGAGCCGGTTCCGCCGGGCGCGGTAGGGCAAATCTGGGTGGGCGGCATGGGGCTGGCTTTGGGGTATCTGAACCGCCCCGATCTCACCGCCGCCAGCTTCGTGGAAACATCCGCCGGCCGTCTATATGGCACCGGCGATCTGGGACGTTGGACTCACACCGGCGATCTTGAGATTCTGGGCCGCTCCGACGGGCAAGTGAAACTGCGCGGGCAACGAGTGGAACTGGGCGAAATCGAGCATCGGCTCGAAGCTCATGCGGGCGTGCGGCAGGCAGCCGCTGCGGTGGATACCCAGGCCGACGGCGCCCAAACCCTTTGGGCTTTCGTCTGTCTTCATTCTGGAGCGATCGAGCCAACCCAAGAGGAGTGGCACGATCATCTGGCGAACGCGCTGCCCTCTTACATGATGCCCTCGGCGGTGATTACAGTGCCGGCAGTCCCGGTGAACTCTGCCGGCAAGATGGATCGGGCGGCGCTGCTGCGGCTAGTCTCCATCGAGCACCTCGACCGTCAGGGCACCGAGCCTCACGAGGGCATGGAACGGCGCGTCGCGCAAGTGTGGGCGGAGCACCTGGAACGCTCGTTCATAGGCCGCGAGGACAACTTCTTCGACCTCGGAGGCAATAGCCTGCGAGCCATCTCTGTGGTCAATCACCTTCGGCGCACGTTGGACTGCGACATCAACGATCTTTATGAACATCCACGGCTGGCGGATTTCGCGGGGGCATGCCGGCAGCGGCCCGAGCATCTGCGGGCGGTCATCCAATCTGCGGCCCGGCATTGGCAAAGCTACCGTCAAGGCATTGCCGCTTATGAAGCAGAGCGCGATGGGGCGTTGAACCCGGCAATGCGAGCTTATGAGACCCGGAACCAAAACTATCGGAAGGACGGCGCAGGCGAACGCCGGGATTACGGACAGGTCCTTCTGACAGGGGCGACCGGCTATCTGGGCAGCTATCTGCTGCGCGAGCTGCTGGCTGACCGTGACCGCCAGGTGACCGTCCTGGTCCGCGGCGGCGACGATCGCACAGCCCGCGCGCGCCTGGGTGAAAACCTGTGCCACTATTTCGGCTGCGAAATTGCCGGCGCCTTGCGGGACGATCCGCGCCTTACAGTGCTAGCTGGCGATTTGCGCCGCGACGACCTGGGCCTGTCGCCGCATGCCCACGATCGCTTAACCGATAACTTGCAGGCCGTTTTCCATTGCGCCGCTAACGTGAAACATTTCGGCCACTATTGGGAATTCGAAGCCGACAATGTGGCCGCCACGGGCCGACTATTGAAACTGGCAGCCCGCCGCTCAGCGAACCCCGCGGATTTCCACCTGGTCTCCACCCTCTCGGTATGCGGGAAAGCTCTCGAACTCGGCTTCCGGCTGTTCACGGAATACGATGATGTGCCCGCGGTGTTGGACGAGAATTACTATGTTCGCAGCAAGCAGCAGGCCGAGCGGCTGGTGGCGGCAGCGCGGCAAGATCTCGCCAATGCTTGCATCCACCGGGTCGGCAGCCTGGTATTTGCAACTGACGGCGGACCGCTGCAATTCAACATCAGGGAGAACGCCTTTTTCCGGCAGCTTGCCGCCTTCTTGCGCCTGGGAGTGGCGCCTGACGATTCGCACCTGTGGCTGTGTCATGTGGATGTGGTGGCGCGCGGACTGGTGCTGCTGGCGGGCGCAGCCGATCTGACTAACGAAACCCATCATCTGGAAAATGCCCGAAGAGATACGGTGGCCGAATTCGTGACTGCGGCGGAGGGGGTGCGCTCCTGCGGTTTCGACGCCTTCCTGGAGCGCCTGGAAGCGGCCGTGGACGAACCCGGGATGGACGCTGCGCTGACCGAGACCCTGGAAAACTTCGGGCTGTATCGCGGGGTGTCGCCGCAGGCCCGTGCGCGCCGGCTGGAAATCGTCTCCGGGCGCACCCAGATGCTGCTGGCGCGGCTAGGGGTTGTGTGGCCGGCTGTGCCGGGTGCAGGGCAAAGCGAAATGTTGCGTCAGGCGGGCCGAGTCTTCGCGGGGCAGGTATTAAACGCTGCGTCTTCGGGTTGAAGTAACCGCTCCCATGACCAACTGGAAACGATTCGGCATCATTGGCTTCCTGCAACGCGAAACCCACGCGCTGGACCGGAAACTGCTGGTGCTGACGGCGACTTCCGGCATTGCCAATGCGCTGAATCTGGCGGTGATCAATGCCGCGGTCGACGCCTTGAAGGGCGGCCGTCCGCCTTGGCAGTATCTCGCGTTGTTCGGCCTGTCCATAGGCCTGTTTGTCTATTCTCTGCGGTACATCCTTTATGAATCCACCAGGATCGCCGAGGCCGCCATTTGCAGCGTACGGTTACGACTGGCCGACAAGATACGCCGCTCCGACCTGCTAACGCTGGAATCCATTGGCGAGGCCGACATTCATGCCAGGATCAGCCGGGACACCGCGGCCATCGGCACCGCGGCGCGACCGCTATTCGCCGCCGCGCAAGGCGCCATTATGATCGTTTTCACCATGATCTATATCGCCATGGTGTCGCCGGTCGCCATGCTGCTTTGCCTCGCACTGATCGCGGGCGGCGGCGTCATCTATATCAAGGACCGCCAAGCCTATGAGGACGGCTTGCAAGACTCGTCGAAACAGGAAGACGAACTGTTCGACTCCCTGAACGGCTTACTAAAAGGGTTCAAGGAAATCCGTATCAACAAACTCAAAAGCGACGATGTGTTCGAGGATTTCCGGTCGACGGCCATGCGAGTCCGCGACGTGCGCACCCGCGTCATGGTTCTGTTCTCGAACAATATCGTTTTCATCGAAATGTTTTTCCTGATCCTGCTGGGGGCCGTCGCCTTTGCGCTTCCGGTTATCGCAACATCGTTTTCCACATCGGCGACCAAAATCGTCGCTGCCATCCTCTTCTTCTTCGGACCTCTGTGTAACGTGGTCGTGATGATCCCCACGCTCTCGCAAGTGAACGTGACGGTGGACAATCTGCAGCGCCTGGAAGCGACCTTGGACGAGGCCCTGGCCAAAACCGCTGAACACGAAGCCGAACCTCTGGTCGACCTGAGTTCCTTCCACACGATCCGGTTTGAGGGAGTGAGTTTCACCTATCGCGATTCTGACGGCAACGCTACGTTTCAGGTCGGCCCCATCGACGGCGAAGTCCGCAGAGGTGAAATCCTGTTCCTGGTGGGCGGCAACGGAAGCGGCAAGACAACCTTCCTAAAGCTGTTCACCGCCTTGTACTGGCCGGCCGAGGGGGCCATCCGCGTCGACAATATGGAGATCGGGCCGGCCAACATCCAGTCTCACCGCAACCTGTTTTCAGCCATCTTCTCGGACTTCCATCTGTTTGACAAATTGCACGGGCTGAGCGACGCGGCGCCGGAGCGAGTCAACGCCCTGCTGCGGCTGATGGAAATATCCAATAAGACGGCTTTTAGCAATGGACGCTTCACCAACACGCATCTGTCGACCGGGCAGCGCAAACGCCTGGCCCTGGTGGTGTCCTATCTTGAGGACAAGCCCGTCTATGTTTTCGACGAAGTGGCGGCCGACCAGGACCCCCACTTTCGCCGCTATTTCTATGAGACGCTGCTGCCGGAACTGAAGAGCGCCGGCAAGACTGTGGTGGTAGTGTCGCACGATGACCGTTACTTCCATCTGGCGGACCGGGTGCTGCAAATGGATTACGGCAAATTGAGCGACGTGCCCCGCAGCAGCGTGCCGAAGCGTCCGCCCAAACGCTCCGCCAAAACGGCATCCTAGCCTATAGACAACCTCTCGGTGGGAACGGCTCGACGACAACATCCGCGGATCTAACCGGATTCCGGAATTAGAATGAGGAAATGCGGCCTGTTGTCGTCCATTATCGCGAGTATGCGCCCTGCACCGCGCTGCGCGATTCGGTTAGGGCGTTCTTCTCCTTCGGGGAGCCGACAACGAATGATATGGCATCGCGTACGATCCTGTGCGAGATTCCGTTTAGTCCAGGCGACCGGTTCTGCTCGCCGATGTTCGCTGACGGGCATGCTTCGCTTGTGTTCAGCTTTCCAAGAGTGTGCCGTGCAGACGGCGTCTGGCTATCCTGCCCTACGGTTCCTCGCGGAGAATTGATCGGGCCATCGACAATGGTCGGCTCGTCTTCGCTTGCGGCGCGCGCGGAGGCTGTAGGAGTGTATTTCCGCGCAGGCACGGCCGCTCGGTTCATCGGTGTGCCCGGTGCCGACCTTCAGAACCGTGTGGTGGGTCTGGAGAGCCTCTGGGGTACAGAGGCATTTAATTTGGCGGAGGAACTTAATGCGTTGAGCCAAGAATCCGCGCGCATCGACCGCCTGGAATCGGCATTATTGAAGCAAGCCGCTAGAACGAAGAGCCCCGGAACAAACATCGATATTGCAGGAATGGCAGCGTGGATCATCCGTCGGCGCGGACTGGTGGCGGTTGAGCGCCTCGCCGAAGCAACGGGGCTTTCCCGGCAGCATCTCACTCGTGTTTTTCGCCAGAATGTCGGAGTGACTCCGAAGATGTATTGCCGGCTCGCTCGATTCCAGTCGACGCTGACCTACACCAGCCCTCGCAACAGTATTGACTGGGCTCAAGTGGCTGCACAGATGGGGTACACCGATCAGTCCCATATGATTCGTGAATTCCGGCACTTCTCAAGTCTGACGCCTGAAAGGCTCCGTCGGCAAGGGTGGTTCCACCCTTTCATTGAGCTGGCACGCCACAGAGGCCCAGTGCAGAGCGGTGCCTGCCCTATCCTTGACTCTCATTGACTTGAATGTATCCGCCGGCGACCACGCAGCCAGCTGAGTGGCACACCAGGCGTCCATCCTTTAAGCCCGCATAAGATGCTTCTCCGGTGTGCTCGGGAATACCTTCACCACTCACCGGCTGGCGGGCGGGCTTGGATGCTTCCGACTTCGAGCTTCCTGCACCATTCCTAAGAAGCGGCGCGCTAATTCACCAATGCGATGTTCCTGGCGGCGCGCGATGGCCTCGTGCGGAATCAACTCGCCCCCGATGCCAACGGCCACGGCGCCCGCCAGCAGGAAATCGAGGGCGGTCTGCTGATTTACGCCACCGGAAGCGATGAACGGAACATCTGGGAAAGGCCCTCGCAGAGCTCGCACGTAAGCCGGGCCACCCACGGGAGCGCAGGGAAAGATTTTGACGAAGTCCGGTTTGGCCTTCCAGGCGGCCAACACCTCAGTGGGCGTCAGGACTCCGGGAATCACGACGACGTCTTGTTCCACCGCAAAGTGCACCACCCCGAGATCGAGCCCGGTGCTCGTCAGGAACTTTGCTCCGGCGTCAACGCAGCGGGCCGCCGTCTCAACATCCGCGACGCTGCCGGCGCCTACGATCACGGCGGGACGGTTTCGCGCCAATTCGGTAATTACCTCGATGGCGCCGGGAACAGTCATGGTCACTTCCACGATAGGAATTCCGTGGTTGAAAACTGCCTCGGCGGCAAACATGGCATCTTGCGGCGAGGACACGCGAATGGCCGGGATGAGGCCGATCTCCTGGATGCGTTCTCGAATCTGTTCCCTGTTCATAGCAACGTCACTGTAGCGCGCGCAGTGGATGCCTGCAACAGAGAGCAGCGCCGCTATTCTTCTTGGAAGCTCTCTTCGGCGGCCGGGAGCCTGTCGCGAGTGCCAGCGATCCAAAACGTATAGCGTCGGCAGCAGGAAAATGTTGATCATCATGGCGACCATCAGGCCGCCGACGATCACAATGGCGAAGGCGGGATAGGCTTCAATGGGCGGGCACGAAACGAAATGATGCCCAAACGAACAGCAGAAAGTGCGACAACGACGACGAGGATACGGCTGGTGAGCGCGAAATCGACAATACTCTGACGCTTCCAGAGGTGATCCAATACCGGAGCGGGCGAGCTCTGATTACGATCACCGGAGTGACCGCCAGACTCTCGATCGCTCCCGCGGCTGCTGGGTGAACCCCAGATATCGCGGGTGTTTCACAGCCTTCCGCGAGTGGTCAGATCGTCGAGCAAATCTGCCGTGGATCGCGCTGGGCCTACCGGTGGCCCGGAGATAAGTCACTATTAACTGGCGAAGAGTTCCGGCTCCTCAGATTCTGCGATTCCATTCGAGTGTTCGAACTCCAATCCCTGTTCATCGCACTTTGTGCGGATCTGCTCGCGTAGCGCCGAGTACGGAAACTCGGGACAAAAGCCCGCGGCGGAATCGTCGTACGCGATTGCGGCAAAGCCTCGTCGCGTAGCATAGCCCACCAACTGAGCCGCAATTTCCCTTATGGCGCTGCTCATCCGATTGCGGTATTTGAGCGCAGCGGCAGTGCGCCGGTCTGCGAAAGATGGCACGGGCCGTTGTTCAGCCTTTTGATCGTCCGCAAAGTTCTGGAGCGCTCTTCGGTGTTCCGCGGTCCAGCGCCGTAAGTGATCTCCGTGAAACCGCCAGGTGCGTTCGTCCTTTAGATTACGTGCCACCAGGAACATGTCATTTGCGGTACACACTCGAAGCACGCCTGCAGGTTTGTGCGCGTCTCGCTCGGTCCCCCGCGGCAGCCATGCCACCATTTTGCAGATGACCATATATTTCACCCTTTGATCGCCATTGGGCCGGCTCTCCAATTTCCCATCGTGCGCCCGTACCCGGTAGAGTGCGAGTTCCCCCTTGGTAGCTTGCCCTGATACGATCTGCCGGTAAGCCTCGGTTTGCCAACGGAACCGGGGACCGCCCTTGAGGCGCAATTCCCACCAACGGTCGCCCACACGGATTCGAACCACTGGCCGCTCTTCGGCGACCGTTGCTTCCCAGGATTGGTTATGCACGGGCAGCGGCAAGGGGTAGCGATAGGTGGGAAGACTCCGTGCGCATGTCCAGACAACCTCATATCGCGCCGCCCGGTATGCAGCCTGCACGGCGTTCTCAATGCTGACAACGGTTTGGGATGCGAGAAACGGAAAACGTACCCGCGCCTCCGGGTAAAGGTACACGCGACCCATCGGTGGCATCTTAGCCTCGCCGTTGCGGCGGATATCCCGCGCATAAAGCTCTGTCATCATCCAATTCGCGGCTGTCGTCGCCTGTGCCCATCCTTGCTGGAGCGCCTCACGAAACTCCGGCCATGCTGCGCCGATCGGCTCGGCGACCGGTATCGCGACCGACCTTATGGTGTATCGTTCCCGCCAGCAGACGTCGCAATAAACACATTCCCGAAGCCGTTTCCACCCGTGCGGCAATCGTTCGCTCTTGCCTAACCGTTGACAGTTACAGCAAGTCATGACGGGGTTGTCCGTAGATTACGTGCTTCTTGGACCATGGCCAAGAACCGGCGTGACAGTTCGCGAATCCAGTCTCGTTCGCGCCGCTCGATCGCACGAGGCTGGATCAGGTCCCGGCCAACGCCGATCGCAATGGCCCCGGCGCAGATATATTCCGCAGCATTGTGTTGATTGACTCCGCCTGAAGCAATCAAGGGCACATTCGGGAACGGAGATTTCAGCGCCCTGATGTAATTGGGACCGCCCAGCGGCGCGCACGGGAAGACTTTGACAAAGTCCGAACCAGCTTTCCAGGCCGCGATGACATCCGAGGGTGTCAGCACTCCGGGAAATGCCACGGTGTTCTGCTTCACCGCGAAGTCAACCAATTCCAGATCGAGCCCAGGACTGGTGAGGAACTTTGCGCCAGCATCCAGGCAACGGCGTGCGGTCTCCAGGTCCAGCACCGTGCCGGCGCCGACAACAAGGTCCGGGCTACTTCGTGCCAGTTCGGAAATCACCTCCAGTGCGCCAGGAACAGTCATGGTGACTTCCACGATTGGAAGGCCGCTACTCGATACCGCTTCCGCCGCGAACAGAGCATCCTCCGTTGAAGACAAACGAATCGCGGGGATGATGCCGATCTCTTCAATCAGACGCCGGACGGTTTCCTTATTCATGGGATGAATTCAGGGGAGCAGGAATTGGCGGCCTTTCCATTTTCAGGATTACGATGTCACCGAAGCCGATTCGCAAATGAAGCTTGTGCGGCGCGACCGGCGTATCCTGCACCAATTGGTGACCAATTTGCCATAGCCTGCGATGTTCCATACCCGGAAAATCGGAAGTCACACTCCCGAAATCGCTTTTGGCATCAACATCGTATTGGCCTTCCGGGGGAAGGCTTAAGGTGATCGCACCCCCAAGCACCTTAGCGTCGATATCGCCCGATACGTTATCGAGGTGCACCTCGCCTGTGTCGTGATTGACGATCAGCCGGGTGTTACTTGGGGCCTTGATGTGGTACTCCAGGTTAAGATGAGTGGCTTTGCGCCACGGCAAAGGAGGCGGGAAGCTTCGATGCCGAATGGCAGTCACAATAACGAGTTCATCGGCACGACGTTCTGTCTTGACACTGACGCGATCGAGTTCTTTCGTGGCCCTCTCCCGCTCTCGCTGGTCGTATGCGTCCTGAGTGGATTTAGTCACCGTGACTTCCACCTCCGGGCGCTCCCAACCCTCCACGGTGAGTTCACCGATCGAGTGCTGAAGCCGCAGCGTGCCACCGGGCGCGAAATTTAGGTGCTCCGTGGTGGTGACCTGCACCTTCTGCCGGGCGTCCTCATCCGCCAGTAACAGGCAACTAAACGCGACTCCGAAAACCAACAGCCTTGGCATCATATGGCGAGTTTGCCCCTCTTACACCTCTGCTTCTCCCTGCTCAACTTCCGGGAGCACGTCATTCCGGCCCGCGATCCAGACATAGAGAGTCGGCAGCAGGAAGATACTGATTGCCAGATCGGAAATCAGTCCACCTACAATCACGATTGCAAAAGGCCGTTGCGAGTCAGAGCCAATTCCGTGCGACATGGCAGCGGGGAGCAAACCGAGCGTGGCCACAAGCATCGTCATCATGATGGGCCGGAGCCTCAGCACGGCGCCCTCGACCGCCGAATCCTCGATCGTGTGGCCGCGCGCGCGAAGTTGGTTGATGTACTCCAACATGATTACCCCCGTTTGTACGGAGACGCCGAACAGGGCGAGCATTCCGACGCCGGACGACACGCTGAAGTTGGTATGGGTGACTAGCAATGCGAGCAAGCCGCCGATGCGCGCCAACAATACATTCACCAGGATCAACAGCGCCCATTTGAACGACCGAAACATCGAGTAAAGAATGATCAGGATCAGCAGGACGGTTAATGGCACAATGATTTCTAGCCGCGCATCCGCGCGTTGTTCGCTTTCGTACTCGCCTTCCCAACCGATGCGGTATCCACGGGGCAATTTCACTTTCTCCGTCACATTCTTAATTGCTTCGGCGACGGCGCCGCCCAGATCGCGGCCGCGCACGCTGTATTTGATAGCCACATATCGCTGGTTCCCTTCGCGGTAAATCTCGGATCCGCCATCCCGCTCTTCGATCCTGCAAAGTTGGGCCAGGGACACTCGTTCGCCGGAAGGAGCCAACAGCCGAATGTTTGAGATCGCTTCTTTCGTATTGCGGAACTGCGGCAAATAACGCAGCACCAGGTCGTAGCGTTGTTCCCCCTGCAGCACCTGGGTAAGCGCATTCCCTCCCGCGGCGGTGCTGACGGCATCCTGAACATCCGCGACATTGATCTGGTAGCGCGAGGCTTGCTGGCGATCGACAATAAAGTTGTCGCTCGGTTGCTCCAGCACCCGAAAGACTCCCAGATCCTCGATTCCTTTGACCTTGCGCATCACATTGACGGCATCCTCGGCTTTCTCCTGAAGAACTTTCAAGTCGTCGCCATAGACCTTGGTGGCAAGCTGCCCCTTGACTCCGCTGACCGCTTCTTCCATGTTGTCGGCGATCGGCTGGGAAAAGCCCCAGACTACGCCCGGCAGTTTCTCCAACTCGCGGTCCATGGCCGCAATGACCTCGTCCTTGTTCTGGTGAAAGCCGGGCCGCCACTGCTCCTTGGGCTTCAAGTCCGCGAAGTACTCTGTATTGAAAAAGCTGGTAGTGTCGGTCCCATCATCCGGACGCCCTGTCTGGCCGGAGCATTGTGTCACTTCGGGAAACGAACAAAGGATCAGCCGGGCCTGATTCATGAGCCGTACCCCCTCGGTTTGCCCGGTGCTGGGAGCAAGAGTGCCGCGTACCCAAAGGGCTCCTTCATCCAGGTGCGGAAGGAACTCGGAACCGATCACTCCCCCGAACCAGAGGTACAGGACGAGGGCAAGACTGGCAAGGCCTCCCGCGACCGTAAGGACGCGCATCCGGATGGCCACCCGGAGAGCCCTCCGGTATCGGGCTGTCAGCCAAACCATGACCGGGTTGTGCCATTCCTTGGTCCCCCGGGGATAGAAAATACTGGATAGCGCAGGCACGATTACTATCGAGAAAATAATCGCGCCCAGCAGAGCAAACGCCACCGTCCAGGCCATGGGCTTGAACAAGCGCCCTTCCACGCGCTGTAGCGTGAAGATGGGCAGATACGCTGTGATGATGATGGCGATCGCATAGAAAACCGGCCGCTGCACTTCGTGCGCAGATTCGAAGATCTGCTGCTTGGGCGTTTTGCCATCCCTGTTGCCCCGGCCCAGATGGCGGACGATGTTCTCGACCATAACCACGGCCCCATCGACGACCATGCCGAAATCCAGCGCGCCCAGCGACAGCAGGTTCGCGGGAATCCCCTTCAGATTTAGACAGGACGCGGCGAACAAGAGCGCAAACGGAATGGTCAGAGCGACGATGATCGCTCCGCGAATATTCCCGAGGAACAGGAACAAAATGATTACCACCAGAATGATGCCGTCTCTGAGATTGTGCAGCACGGTATCGGTCGTGAATTTCACAAGATCGCTGCGGTCAATCAGGGGCACCACCTTTACGCCCGCGGGCAGAATCGTTTCGTTCAGTTCCTTGACTTTCTGGTGGATTCCCTGCAGCGCCAGGTCGGCGTCGGCCCCCTTGCGAAGGAGCGCGATTCCCGACACCACGTCCTCGTTATCGATGACCTTCCCGTCTTCGCGCCGGATCGCCTTGGAGAACTGACCCAGCCGGATTTTCGGACCTTGCGAAATGACGGCGATGTCCTTCACGCGGATGGGGGTTCCGTTCTTGGCTGTTATGACGGTGTTTGCGATGTCCTGCACATTCTTCACCAGGCCGACTTCCTGAATGTTGATCTGCTGCAGCCCGGCTTCGACAAAGCTTCCGCCCGAATTCGCATTGTTGCTGGTCAGTTGTTGCTCCACCTGGCCGATGCTGAGGCCATAGGAGATGAGCTTTTCCGGGTCTACGCGAACCTGGTATTCCCTGGTGGGGCCCCCGAAACTGGCCACATCGACGATGTTGGGAACGGCCTTGAGGTTCTTCTCGATCACCCAGTCTTCGATCGATTTCAACTCCATCACGTCATACGCCGGATTGGTGCTGTGCAGCGTGAAGAAGTAGATCTGACCGGCTGGGCTCCAGTCCGTTTGTATTTGCGGCTGCACGCCGGCGGCAATCGCGGCGGGCGGAAGACTGACATAGGAAAGCCGCTCCAGCGCCCGCTCGCGGTCCCACGCATTCAATTCGTCGTCGTCGAAAATGATCTTGATGTCCGACAGGCCGAACAACGAAAACGACCGCAGATGGGTTACATGCGGCATGCCGTTCATCACGATCTCGAGCGGAATGGTGATCTGCTGCTCCATTTGTTCGGCGGAGATTCCCGGCCACTGCGTGACGATCTCCACGTAGTTGTCCGCTACGTCGGGATAGGCTTCGACGGGCAGCTGATGGAAGGAAATCCCGCCCCATATAAAAAGCAGGATCGCTCCCACGATCACGAGAAAGCGGTTGTTCAGAGCGAAATCTACGATGCTCGCAATCATTTGTCGTGACCTCTATCGGGACCCCTCATTGTTCAACCGTGTTCTGGAATACCAGCGCGTTCAATACAAACTGCTCGCCCGGCTTGATCCCGCTGACGACTTCCTGCAGGTTGCCGGGAAGCATGTTTCCGGCCGCAACCTCCAGGCGGCGGAAGCGGCCATTCCCAAGAGGTGTGTAGACCCACTCGCGGTCGTGCAGGTGCAGAATCGCGGTGGACGGCACGGTCGCGCGTTTTTCCATGGTTTCGCCATGGAACGTCGCGGTCACGAACATGCCGATCCGCATGAGGCCGGGGTTTTCGACCTCCAGACGGACCTTTGCGGTGCGTATGGTGGGATCGATGATCGGCAGGACGTTGCTGATTCGCGCTTTGAGGACCCGGTCGGGATATGCGACCAGATGTATGTCCGCATACTCGCCGATGTGAACCTGTGACATATTGTTCTCCCACACGTCGCAGATTATCCAGACCTTCGACAGATCGGAAATCGTGAACGGGGTCGGCGACGAATAAGACTGCACAGCCGATTGGTTCGTGATCTGCTGGTCCGTAATGGTTCCGGCCACCGGAGCAAAGACGCTTACGATACCAGTGGGGTGGTCGGGGTCGGCCCCCAGTAGCCCGAGCTGCTCCTTCGCCGTCTCAAGAACCACAAGGTTGTCATCCTCTGCGTTCTGGGCTATTTCCTGACCGCTCTTGGGGATCGCTCCGTCTTCGAAAAGGATGTTGGCGCGCCCGAGTTGGATCTTGGTCAGCTCCTCGTTCTTGACGGCCTGGCGATAATTGGAATATGCCCCGGCGATGTCCGGGCTTCGCACTTTGAACAGAAGTTGCCCTTTTGTCACTTGATCGCCAAGCCGCGCGTTGATTTCCACGATTCGCCCGGTGGCAAGAGACGGTACCGGCACCTGCCGCGACACGTCGGGACTGACCACCCCGGTGACGTTCAACTCCGGCGCCGCAATGTGCTCACCGGCCGTCGCCAGAGGAAACTGCTCGGGGTGATCGATTTTGAAATTATTGGCGTCGAGGTCGGGCTCCACGTTGATGGGAACCGGGCCCGTCCCCGTTTTTTCGCGTGTGCCGGCCACCGCGGCTTGGCCTTGGGCACTGACTTTCTTCTCATATCCCACGGCCAGAAGTGCCAACACTCCGACTACAATTACCGCCGCAACGATTGTGCGATTCATTAGATTACCTCCCGTCCCACTGCCTGGTTCATTTGCGCGGCAGCGGTCAAGTACGAACCGATCAGGTTCAAATAGGCCAAACGAGCATCCCGGTATGCTTTCTCGGCGTCCAGAAAGTCCAACAGCGAGGCCCCGCCGTTCTGGTACGAGATGGTGATTCGGTCGCGGACATCCAGGGCCATCGGCAGATATTTGGTTTTGTACGGCCGCAGAAGATTGATCGTCTGGACCAGCGTGTAATACGCAGAATCGACATCGCTGAAAACCTGAGCCTCGGCGGCGTCCTTCAATCGTTCATTGCGCCCGATATCGATCTGGGTCCGCGCCTTCTCACCCTGATTACGGTCAAAAATGCGCAGTGGGATGTTGATACTGGCGCCGACCGTGTTGTAGTCATACGGGTTGTTGAACGAAGGGTTGTGGGTCCACCACGCGCTGAACGTTGGATCGGTCGAGCCGTTGGAAACCGCCAGTTGATGCGCCGCCCGCGCCAACTCGACATTCTGCACGGCGACTTTTAAATCCGGCCGCGTTTCCAATGCGGTGGTGCGGAATTGCTCCAGGGGCTGCAGTTCCTCGACGAAGTCGAATGGACCAGTCACGTCGAACCCTTCGATGGGCGTTCGATTGTCATTGAGCAGCGTCAAGAGCTGGATCTTGGCCGTCCGCAGGTTGACGATCGCGGTTTCGTAGTCCGATTCGAACTGAATGCGCTGCAGCTCCAGGCGATTCAGATCCACTTGCGCCAGGTCGCCGGCGTTGAAGCGGTTGCGGTTGACCGCCAGTTCGCGGTCCCAGTAGTTCAGATTGTCCCGGGCATTTTGGAGCACCGCCTTGGCTTGCAGGGTTTGCACGAAGGCGCCCTGCAGATTGAACATCAGTCCGCGTTCCTGATCGAGATAACTTGAGCTGGCGATGTCCGTCGATTCCTTGGCGTTTTCCAGCCGCAACTCGCGCTTGTGCTGGCGTTCGTGCAGGTAACTCAGACTGGGCGAAATCTGCGTGCCCGTGAACGGACGATACGTTCCCAGATAGGGAGTGAGCTGGGTGCCGTCCGCAGAAAGACCGAAATCCGGATTGGGACGGAGATAGGCAGTGATCTCAGCCGCGCGTGATTCTTCAATGTTGAGCTGAGCTGCCCGTAGCGTTGGATTGGCGGCTTCGAATTTTGCTTTGACTTGCGACCAGGTTAGGGCGGTTTGAGCGCATGCACCAGCCGCCAGCCAGCCCGCTAACAAAACCGTTGTCGCCAGACGCCATAGCAGGCGCTGCATTTTTCCTCCACACGAATTTCGCGTATTTTCTCGCGCTTCACAGCTAGGTGAGCGGCCGGAAACAGAACTGCTAAAGAAGCAGCGTTCGCCGGAAACTTCAATCTCCTGTAAACTCAAATATAGCGGCGCAAGGGTGGCGCTTCGATCCATCTTTCCGCCAGAACCTGCCTATCCTTTGGCCGCGCCAACGGAGGACCTGGCAGGGCTTCAGCCGAGCGCAACTCGCCCTGCGGATTGCCAGCAGCCAATTGAAAAAAAGAATGTTATTAACCGCCGGCGATCGTTCCACAACGCCTATCTTCTGGCAGAAGCCAGACTATCTTTCAGCAGAACGCTATTCCCGGAGCGCAACTTACCTCTAAAATGATGCGGGCATCGTGCATGGTTCGCAGTTACCTGCAAAGGGCTCCTCGGGCCCTGCTCGCGGGTGCTCTTATCGTCATCATTGCGGCGGTAGATTGGCGCGTCCAAGCCAATATCACTTTCGGCTTCCTCTACCTGTTGCCGATGCTGCTGATGGGCACGGTCTTGCCTCTCTGGAGAATCATGCTGACCGCTCTTATTTGTACAGTCCTGGCTGACGTGTTCGACCCGTTTGCCTTCACCGTTTCCGTCGGCTTACCGCAAGACATTCTGGTGTTCACGTCCCTGACCGGGACGGCGCTGTATTCTTACGAAGTCACCAGGAACCGCGCGCGGGAGAAAAAGCATTTGATGGCCGTGGAACTGGAAGCCGGGGCCCGGCGCATAGCCGAAGAGCAACTCGAATTTCTGATCGAGAGCAGTCCCGCCGCGATCCTCACCATGGACGCCGCTCATCTGATTCTGCGCGCAAATCCGGCGGCGCACCGCTTGTTCGGGGCGCCACCAGGCGAGTTGCCCGGCAAGAGCATTCGCCGGCACCTTCCCGCTCTCGGGAAAGTGGATTTGTCCGCGGGAAATTTTCAGACTTTCCGCACCGAAATGCAGTGCCGCGGCCAGCGGGAACAAGGTGAAGTCTTTCTAGCGGACGTTTTCTTTTCGACGTACGATACTGCATTGGGCCCTCGCTTGGCGGCCTTGGTGTTGGATGCGTCGGATGAGCTAAGGGCACGCGAAGAGCTCGGCCTGGAACAGGTGCTGACCGCTTCCCGAATTCTGGTAGGCGCGGTTTCCCACGAGGTGCGGAATGTATGCGGCGCAATCGCGGTCATTCACGAAAACCTGATTCGTGGTGGGCGTCTCAACGGAAGCAAGGACTTCGAGGCGTTAGGTTCGATGGTCGAAACGCTCAATAACATTGCTTCGTTGGAGCTTAAACAAAGTACGCAAGACCCCCAATTAAGCGGGCTTGATCTTGTAGATGCTCTGGGAGATCTCCGCATCGTGCTGGACCCGTATTGCCGCGAGGCGGGTGTTTCGGTACAGTGGGACATTCCTCTCCAACTCCCTCGCGTTTGGGCTGATCGGCACAGGCTATTGCAGGTCATGTTGAACCTCACGAAGAATAGCAAGCGCGCCTTGGAGGAGGCGGATCTGAAGCAACTCCGCATCTCCGCTATGTTAGAGGACGGTTATGTTTTGGTCCGGGTGGCCGATACCGGTCCAGGAATCGATTCTGTCGAAAAGCTGTTCCAGCCCTTCCAGGAGGGTGCTGAGAGCACTGGCTTGGGACTATACCTCTCGCGCGCGTTGATGCGCTCCCTCCGCGGTGATCTTCGGCACGATCCCACCGCGGAGGGCTGCTGCTTTGTGATCGAATTGGCGGTTGCAGATTCCTTTGAGAAGTCTGAGGAGAAACATGGTAACGAGACTTCTACTGGTTGACGACCATATCTTGTTTCGGGAAGGGTTGAGCCGGCTCCTAGCTTCCGAACCCGATTTTGAAATTGCCGGCAATTGCGGCACTGCCGCCGAAGCTTTGCAGATCCTGGAAGGCTCTCCTGTGGATGTTATTCTCCTCGACTTTGACATCGGGAAGGACCAGGGGGCTCAATTTATTTCAGCGGCTCGCCGTGCCGGCTATGCGGGCAAGATCTTGATGGTGACGGCCGGAATGAGCGCCAAGGAATCCTCTATCGCGTTAAAGCTCGGTGCGTCCGGCGTCTTCCTCAAGCATAATTCGCCAGGCTCGCTGGCGAAGGCCATTCGGCTAGTCGTGTCCGGAGAAATGTGGGTGGACCAAAAAGTCATCCAACTGATGGCGGACGAAGTTCAACACAGTGAAGAAGCCAGCCCAGGGCCACTCTTGACGGAACGCGAGCAGCAGGTCCTCCAAGGCGTATTTGAAGGGCTCGCGAACAAGGAGATCGCTGCGCGGCTGGGAATTACGGAAGGGGCGGTTAAAGCCAGCCTGCAGCAGCTCTTCCAAAAGACCCAGGTCCGTACACGCAGTCAGCTCGTCCGAATGGCGCTCGAGAGCTCTTTGGGGACACCGCGGAAGCGGTAAGTCAGGCGCGCTCGATCGCGGTGCGACTCGTGAATTTACGTGTTCTCGAGCACCAACGCATTCGAGACCACCGCTTGACCGGGCTGTAATCCCGAAACGATCTCCTGCATATCGCCGGGAAGCATCTTACCGCCGACCACTTCCCGCCGGCGGAACTGTCGGCTCCCTCGGGCACATAAACCCAATCGCGATCGTGCAGGTGCAACACGGCCGCTGCCGGGGGCTCATGGCCGTAGGCTGCCGTTATGCTATGTTGAACCCGGGGGGCCGCGCGCAAGGCAGGGCGGCCACAATGATCGATTCGCTGCTCAACCTGCTGTTCCGATGTTCCCACCGCCGCCTGACGCGGCCGGTCACGCCGGTAGTTAGGGGAGGCGTGTCCGATGGGCAAACTTACGTCGTGTGCCTGGATTGCGGCAAACAGTTCGCCTACGATTTGCAGAAAATGCGCATCGAGGGGCCGCTCGAGAGCTCGCACCATTCCGGAGTGCTCCATCCCGACATGCCCCCGCCGCGCGCACACAAGATCCGAGTCGCACTGTGGGCTTCGGTTCCTTTGGCCATATTGCTCGGCTCCGTGCTAAAGCCGAAGAAACCGGCCCGCAAGCCAGACGATTCCGAATAGCACAGGCATTCCTGCCTGTGTCTGGTTTTGGCCTGTCTCTGGTTCTCGCCAACCCTTCAGTGCGTCATGGAGTAAACCACGTAGTTCACTCCGATGCGTATGCCCAGCGCCGAATACTTTTCCGGGTACTCCGGTTCGTCGGCCCACTCCCAGGAATCGCCTATATCGGAATTGAAAGACATGGCCACCATCACGCGGCCTTTCTCATCGTAGATCCCGCGCCAGCGCGCCTCGGCGCCTTCCGATCGCCCGCGCTGTTGCCCCCGGATTCCCCACATGCCGGGCACCCGGTAGCGGTCGCTAAGATCGTAAACGCTATGGAAAATGGCGTCGGCGTTCTCCATCTCCACCACGGGCCGGTCGGGAAAAACCACTCGCATGCTCTCCATGAAGCGGTCCCATTCCTCCGGCCCCCAAAAATCGTCCAGCATCAGAAAGCCGCCTCGGAGCAGATACTCGCGCAGCGTTTTCGCCTGGGAGTCGGTCAGTTTCCAGTCGCCCATTTCACCGGCGCAGAGCCATGGCCAGTCGAACACGTCGTCGGTATCATCGGGGTTGACGGGCTGTTCCACCGAGCGCGCATGCACGCGCGTAAGGCGCCGCAGAGCTTGGGCGAAGTGGCGATCGGCCCGCGGGTAATCCTGCGTCCAGCTGGTTCCCCCTTCGCGCCAGTCTAGCCGGCCAAAACGGTAGCGCGCAAAGCGGGCGTAAGGATGCTGGGGATACATCAGGCGGCCGAAGACCCACTCGGTTTTCTCGTCCGCATCCGGCGGTATGGGAATGTTGTCGTACCCTTCCATGCTGATGTATACCCGGAAGGGCCGCGTGAAGGCATAAAGTGCGGACACACAGATCAGAGCAATGCCCACCGTGCGAAATGTTTTCGAGAGCCTCATTCCCCACTGCCCGAATCGCGCGCCGGGCGAACCGGCGCGACACTCTCATTCTACATTCTTGGCGGCCTGGCGTAAGGAGCCTCGCGCCGGTAAGCAAATCCGCAGCGCGTTTAGGCAGCGTTGGGAGGGCGGACCCCCGGTTCGCACGTCCGCTGCGGACGTTCTTCGCTGGGCGTCTCGGCCGGACTGCCCAGGTTACTGGTCTTTCATCAGCTTGCCAACCCGCTTCAAGTTGCTCTTAATCTCCTCCGTGGCGTCTTGCAGAGTACTGGTGTCGTAAATCACGCGCGGCGTCAGAAAAATGATGAGCTCTGTGCGGTCGGTGTGGACGGCCTTCGATCCGAACAGAGTGCCCAACACCGGGATTCGGTCTAAGAGCGGGACCCCCCCCACGCTTTCGGTATGGTTTTCCTGAATCATGCCACCGATAGCGACGGTATCGCCGTCCTGTACTGTCATCTGGGTACTGATGGACCGGTTGGTAAATGAAGGTGACTGAATAGTCGCGCTGGCAGCGGGCGGGACCGGCGAGCTGACCTGCTGATTGATGATCATGGTTACCGCTCCACTAGAGTTCACGCGCGCCACAATCGAAAGCGTGGTGCCGCTGCTCTGATTGTTGATGGTGTTGGCAAACACCGAGCTGCCCCCTTGCTGGACACCGCCCGCGACGGCCGTCGATGCTAAAGTGGGCACTTGGCTGCCTACGTTCATGGTGGCGGGAATGCTATCGGTGGCAATGATGCTCGGCGCGGAGATCACACGCCCTTTCGTCTTGCTGTCCGTTGCCGTGATCGCCAACAGCAGCTCATGGCTCTTCAGCACCAGCGCCCCGGTGGTGATGCCAATCCCGCCAACGCCAGCGCCGGCGATAGCGGCCAGGGTCGTGGAAGGGGTTAGTCCCCCTGTACCGGCGCTGCCGCTGCCGGTGGCCGCCGAGCTGCCAACCTTTTGCAGGTAGCTCTCCACCCCCGCCGCCGTATCGGCAGTAAGGTCCACTTCATAAATCTTGGCGTCGATCAGAACCTGGCGTGGGGGCACGTCAATCGAGCGCAGCAGATTTAGAATCTGCTCGTATTCCTGTGGTGTCCCGCGAATCAACAGGGTATTGTCGAAGGGATTGGGTATCACTCCGGGGAGGCCCGTGCCCGGTTGGCCGGCCGCCGGAGGGGCGCCGAGAAAACTGCCGGTCAGATCGGTGCGAGGCGCGCCGGCCGCACCCAGCGGAACACCGGGCGCCCCTGTGTTGACGGCTCCCGAAATGGGCGTATAGCTCACGGGGGTGTTGCTATAGGCGTTGGCGTACCCCTGGCCGTAGGCATTTCCACCGTAGGCATTGGCCCCGTAGCCGCCGCCTCCTCCGTAATTCACTCCTCCCGGCGCGTTGCCCATCCCCATTCCGTTCTGGATCATGGCGGCATTGGCGGCACTCGCCATGTTAATCAGAGCCGACGCATTCCCCGTATACAGCGCCATGATGGCCGCCGCCAGGGTCTCGGCCCTTCCATATCGCAGCCGGTAGACATAGTTGTTGACCGTCCCAGCCGTGATCTTCACTGCAATGTCCAGTTTGTCGATCCATTCCGACACCTGGCTGAAGATCCCGGGGTTGGAAGCCACCGCGATCACCGTATTAATACGGTCGATAGGAATGAACTTGATCGAGGTCTTGTCGGATAAGGAATATGCCTTGAATATGGTGTCGAGATCTTTCACCAGGTCGGTCGGGCGGCTGTGCTCGACATTGAAAAGTTTGACGCGCTGGCCTGCGAAGGTGTCGCTGTCGAACAGCGCCACCAGTTCCATGGTGCGCCGCATATTGCGGCTGTTGTCCTGCAGGATGATCAGGTTGCCCGGCTCGTACACACTATGCGATGCGCCCTCGCCCAAGAACGGCGCGATGACCTTGTCCAGGTCCGCGGCCGTGGTGTACTTGAGGAAGATCATATTCAGCACCATGCGTTCGTCGTCCGGCAGCGTCTTGGGGTCCGTGTTCGTGATGGGATCCAGCGGTAGCTGCGAGACGCTGTTGACGGGCACGATGCGGTAGAGATCGCCTACCTTCACTATGGCGGCGCCGTTGACGCGCAGGATCGTTTCCAGCAGTTGCATCAGGTCTACCGGCTTCACTTCGCCGTAGGTGTAGATGGTCACCGAGCCCTTCACGCGCGGATCGAGAATGTAGTTGATCTTCATCTGCTTGGCCAGAGTGTCGATCAGCTCCGATAAGGAGACGTTGTTCATCATCAGGGCGCCGCTCTCGGTGAGCCGCGGCGAGGCCGGCGGACCGTTTTGGGGCTGCGTAGCCTGAGGCTGTGCACCCTGAGCAGGCGCGGGCGCAGCCGCATTGGGAGTTGCCGGCGCCGCCGGAGCGGGATTAACCTGCTGTGGAGCGGGCTGCTGTGCCGGCGCTGGCGTCTGCGGGCCGGGCACCGGCGCCCCGGAGATACGCGTGGGCGTCGGTCCTCCCACCTGCGCCGTGACAACCGAAGCGGCTGCCAGGGTTACTGCGATGAAGCCAATGCGGATCGAGACCATTGGCTCTATTCCTGTTTCGCGGCAAGGCGGGCGCGTTCCCTATCCCATGCGGCCTGTTCCCCAGCGTCCAGCTCCGATTTGTTACGTCTCCAATGATAGATTCCAAATGGGCCGAGGCGCTCGAAGCGAACTGCCTCGCCGTCGTCGGTTGCGATGATCCCATCCGGGACAGGGTTCTTGGGCGTCACCACCGGTTCGTCCGGGTAGCGAACCACGCCGAACGGCGTCTCGCGATAGAACCAGCTTTTGCCCTCCCGGTCGGTATAGCGGTACAGATAGGGCGCGGCTTCAACCGCCCCCGCCGGAATCACGATAGCTTGGGACGGCACCACCGCTTCGCGACCAGTTACTGAGCCGCGACCGAAGGCAGCGGTGTTTGAAGCGCCGCTGACCACGGGCCCCTCGGCTTGAGCCAGGGCCACCGTCAGTAACGAAAAAACGAAGAACAGTCTCATTAAGGAAGCATCTCCACAGTTATTGGTTTAGCGGCCTACCTGATCCCACCGGCACATATCTCCGAACGGCGATGGGTAAATTGTCTTGCGAAACCCGTCCACCACCGTGCCGGGCGGCGTGTTGTCGTTGGGAATGCAGATTTTGAACCCCCGTCCAGTATCGGCCCCCGGGCCAAGGGCAGACTGGGCCACGGGAGGAGCAGGCGCTGGCGCGGGGTCGGAACGCGCAGCCTGTCCCGCCCCGGATGCCGGCGGTGGCGCTTGGTTGCTCCGATCCACCAGCGCGTCGAGTCTCCGGCGAACGCTCTTGCCATCCCATTCAAATTCGATCTCATCCATATTGACGTCCACCAGCGTGAATTGGCCGATCTTCTCGCCCGGATGAATGGCTTCGTGTTCGCTGGTAGCAGTCTTGCTGAGGAACACGGTGTAGCCGCCGATGTTCATCTGGCCGTGATAAACCGGCAGCGGCGGCATGGGCGGAGGCGGTGGAGGCGCTGGCGGGGGCGCAACCTCCACCACCACCGTAGGATTGCGCGATCTGTCAAAAAGATCCTGTTGCGCGACTTCCGCATAGCCGCCTGCGATTACCGGCTTCTGCGCGGGCAGCGGTGTGAACGGCGGCGCCGCGTCGGGCTTCACCTTGCGGCCCAGCATGGCCGCCTCGCGCGCTTTCGCCCGCATATGCGCCTGCCGCACCTGCCAGCCGGCATACGCCACCAGGGCCAGCAACACCGCATCCAACAGCAGCAGCCTGCGCCTCAAAACGTGGCCACTCCTCTCTTGGCCGGAATCAGTTTCTTGGGCACCACGCCGGAAAGGGTCAGGCGCACCTGCACCGCCTTCTTCTTGTCGTTTCCACCGGTGACATTGATCTCATCCGTGGACATGATCTGCGGCTCGTTGGCCAGTGCCGCCAGAAAATTGACCAGCTGTTCGATGCCGCAGGTGAAAGTGACCGCGACTAGAACCTCTCCATAGTCGTTGGCCAGGGGCCGCACCCGCAGCTCCTCGGCCCCGCGTGCGTCGATGCCGTTGGCCATGGCCACGCGCCGGATCACGTCCATAAGCTGGGCCTGGGCTTGCGGCGCGGTGTCGGCCTTCAGAATGCCCGCCTCCCGGCTTTGGAGCTCCGCGCGGGCTCGTTGAAGCACCGTCTCCTTGCCCGGGACCGTTGCCGCCAGTTGCCGCAACCGCTCCAGCCGCCGCTCTGCCAAGGGTATGGAATCGGAGGCGGCTACCACCGGCGCCGGCGAATCGTCTCGAGTCTGCCGGACCAGTACAATCGCCAGCAACACCAAGCCCACTACCAGGATCAGAAGCTTGCGGCGGTCGAGCGTTCCGATCTCGAAGTTCATGGATGATTCTCGCGGTTGGTCCGGATCACAAACGTTTCCGTGCCGTTACCGCGCCCGATGAGTTGAAATTCGGAATTCTCAAACAGCGGTGACGCGTCCAAAACCTTCAGCAGCGGCGCGGCCTGGGGGGCCTCACCGGAAACGCGGGCCGTGCTCCGCGCGAGGTCGATCGAATTGCTCCATGCCGGCGGCGTCAACAGCTTGGTCAATTCTTGAAAAGCGTCGAGATCGGCGCGGGTCTGGCCGCGGAACTGGTCAAGCAGCCGGGCCCGTGCGCGTGTGGAATCGATCTCGCGGTCGAGCGCCGCGGCGCGGCGGGCTCGGGGCTCCAGTTGCGCAATTTCGGCCTGCAGTTTTGCCAGATAGCGGCGGTCCGCAATCCGCGAGTACATCGCCATGGCACCAATGGCCACAGCCAGCAAGACTACCAGCACCGCGGTAGGAATCCAAAAAGCGCGTGAGCTGTAGCGCCGGTATTGGGACGGCAGCAGATTCGCCGCCGGAGCCAGCCGGGGGCAAGCCCCGGCCAGCGCCGTGGCATACGGCAGTGCGTTGCGGGAAAGATCGTTCTCCACCGGATTGACACTCGGCTTGGGGAGCACCTCTTCGAGGGTGCTCGGCTGGGTCTCCAGAGGCAGCCGCAGTTCGGCCAGGGCGAGCGCCGCGGCGCGCTCCGGGGCGAGCTGGAATTCCGCGGAGAAGACCGCCCGCGCGGGGCTCTCGCCATATACTTCAACCGCGCCCGCAGCCGTGTAACTCATCGCCAGAAAGCCTTCGCCCGTGGCGCCGTTCAACCGCATGGCCGCATGCAGGGCCGCGGCGGAGAAAGTGAAAGCGGTCACCGCCACGCCCGCTTCGACAAACAGCCGCACGTAACGCTCTACGGTTTCCTGGCGCACGATGCCCACCAGCGCGGCATGGTCGCCTACGTTGGACCAGCTCCAGCACACTTCTTCGTCACCGTACGGATGCAGCGTGTCCAATTGGAAACGGATGGCGCCCGCGCGATCCTTCCCCGCCACGCCTGCCAGTGCCAGTTGGCGGACGATCACTTCGCGGCGCGGCAGCAGTACCGTGGCGCTCAGGTGGCCCATGCCCACCGATTTCAAAAAGCGGTTGTACTCCGCGCCCCATTCGGCGGCGGGCCGCCCGGCGTAGTCGTGGATGGTCAGCCGCCCGAGTACTTGAATGCTCGAAGGCCGTACGCGCGCCGCCACCACCTCCAGATCGTCCGGCCCGATTTCGATACCGACGCCGGATCCGAAGGCCAGCAGTTTGCGCACATCATGGGAAACAAAAGCAGGCATGCCGGGCGCTATTCGCTCCAGGCGGTGTCGTACCACCGCAGAATGTGAACCGGGGCATCGTAGCCGGTGGGCATATATTTCACCAGTGCGCCCACGGTTCGGCGCAGATCGGAGAGTTGCCGGTTTGGAAGTATCAACCGTGCCGTAGCGCGCAGAGTCAGAATCGAATTGCCTTCCACACGCAGACGGCCGCCCGCACCCCCCAAGAACCCGCCGAGCTGCGCTTCCGTCAGCGGCGCGATCCGGCGCCTCTGAACCAACGCGCTGATGACATCCGGCGCCATTCCAATCGCCGCCAAAACCGCGGGCGAGGCGGTATTCGCATCGATGCGTTCATTGGAGCCGAATACCGACAGGCAATCGATCAGCCCCTGCCGCGGGAATAGTCGCGCGCCGTCCGGAGCCTCGACCGGCACATACGTTCCATAAAAGATGTCGGGTGTGATGCCCTTCACGGACAGTAATTCCTCGATCTCTTCCATGGACGCATGGCGAGCCCGAAAAGACGGCGTGAGTGTCATATAAAACTGATCGAGCCCCGAGCCCGCAGGCGCGGGAGAGCGCCAATCCACAATGGCCAGGGCGATCTCGCGCGCCCGTTCCGGCTCCTGGCCGAGCGCTATCAAGAGACGGTACAGTACCTCCGGCAGCGCCCGGTTAACGTCCAGCTTGGCGGCCTCGGGAACGATGTCTACGTGGACCATGCCCGCTGGAAAGGCGTAGTCGACCTGAGTCGTGTAGCGTGGCAGTGGCCGTTTGGAGGGGTTTTGGGCGCTCCAAAGAATCTCATAAGTAGCACGGTGGATTCCGCCGGCCGCCAGGTAATAACTGCGCAGCCCATCCACTGCCATCGAGGTGCGGTCAATCTCCCCGCGAACTGTAGTTGCCAACGAAAAGGCGATCGCAGCCAGCGCAGCCGAAACCCACAGAACCGCCAGCAAAGCACTCCCACGCTGGGATCCCCCGTCGCCGCGTTTCCGAGCCGCGCGCGTTACCGAGCCGCGACCGTCAGGGAGCGGGGGTTGGTTAAGGTGCAGCAATGCCCAAGTCCTCATACTGGATCTCCGGATTGCGGTGCAGATATACCGGCGTCGTAAAACTAATGGGCTGGACGCGCGCCAGATCTGCAGCCAGCGGCGCCATCTCAATGCGAATAGCGAGCGGCCAGGTCTGGGTGTTCCAGGCGGCTTTCCATCCGGGCGGCTGGTTGGCAGTCGCCGCTGCCGATTGATAGGAAAACCGGCAATAAGCCAGCTTATCGGCCAGCACAAACGATCCAGGTCCGAATTCGGCCGGCACAAACTGCCCGATCGCCGTGCAGAATCGGCCGGCCGCAACTGGGCCCGTGTATGGCGTTTCATTAACTACCAGGCGCACGCCGACGTCGTCTTCTCCCGGTATCACCATCAGCGCCAGGATCTGCGGCTGCCCGCGCCAGCCCAGTTGCAGAGAAAAGGTAGTAGCCAGACGCATCACTCCGGGCGCTCCCTGGAAGAACACGGCTCTCGCTCCGGGGCCCCCTCCAGCAGCGTTGCAAGCCGCCATTACGGGCATGATGCCTCCCAGTTCCTCCGCCAGAATGCGCTGCGCTCCCACCGTGCGCCGGTTGTCCATGAGCCTGGTGTCGGCCTTGGCGTAAGCGTTCAGCCCGATCCGCATGGCCAGAAACATGGCCACCGAGAGAAGGCTAAACAGGCTGACCGCGATCAGCACCTCGATCAGCGTGACGCCTCTTTCATTCATGGGCTCACCGCCGGGGCCAAGTCCGCCGGTCTCAGCACGTGCGGCCTGTAGGCATCCAAGGTGAAGGTGCGCCGCTGGCTGCCCGACGTCCACCAGATTTCCAGTTCCACCCGTTCGATCATGATCTGACCGGGCGCCGGACTGGGCGGCTTTTCGAAATTGCTGAGCCGCGCGCGCCAGCCGGCATTCAGGCCGCCGCTCTGCGCCGGATCGAATTCGCCGTTCACTACCGCATCGCGGGGAAGGCGCTGGTCCACCAGGAGCTCGTTCATCTGCAGGCGCGCCAATTGCACGGCCCGGTCGTAATCCGTGAGCCGTGCCGCGTTGCGCAGAGACCCCGTGATTCCGGAAAGGAGCCCCACCACGGCCACGGCCATGATCACGGTGGCGACCATCATTTCGAGGAGCGTAAATCCGGACCGGCGCGTCACTTCTTTTGGACGCTTTCCACGTGCGGAAAGCCGGTCATGGGATCAAGGCTTACGATTCGCCGCGAACCATGGCGGTTGGCCACCAGTACGCCGATCCCCGGAACGGTTCCGCCGGGCATCAGAATCAGGCGGCGCGGGTCGTTTTCCTCAGGCCCTTGCGGAAGAACCGCCTCGATGGTGACGCCATCGGGCATCTTCAGTTCGCGCCTGTAGCCCGGCTCAGTGGAATAGAGCCGAAGCGCATTGTCCTTGGTGGAGATCAAGACCTCCATAGGCTGCTGCCGCCGCTCGGCGCGCGTGACCGCCCCATTGAGAAATACGGATAGCGAATCGGTAGCGGAGCGCAGCCGTACGCTATCGATGCCGGCCGAGACAGCGGGGAAGGAGATGCCCGCCAGCGCGCCGATGATGGCCAGCACCACCAGCAGTTCAGTCAGCGTGACACCAGACTGCCTGGCGGGGCCAGGCCTTCCGGCCTGCCGCCGGCCTTCCGGCCGGCGCGCGTCCCGTGAGATTACGGTCCCCTCGCCGCCACTACCATTCCGATGAATCGCTACGAGCGCCGGCTGCCGCATTGGGACGTCGTCGGCCACCCGCTGTTCGTCACTTTCCGTCTGCACGGAAGCCTTCCTGCCAACCGTGTTTTCCCACCCGCGCGAATGAACAACGGCCAAGCCTTCGTCGCCATGGACCGAATACTCGACAGTGCCTGCACGGGACCCCTCTGGCTGAAAAACCCCCACATCGCCCAGATGGTGGTCCAGGCTCTGCATGACGGAGAGCGCCGTTTCCAGCGGTATAGCCTGCATGCTTTCGTCCTGATGGCCAATCACGTTCATCTATTGGTTACTCCCCAGGTTACGGCACGGGGATGGCTGGGCCGGCTTAAAGGCTTCACCGGTTACCAGGCTATCCGCATGTTGCGGCTGCGAGGTACACCGTTTTGGCAGGATGAGAGTTTCGATCATCTGGTGCGAAGTGAACAAGAATTTGCACGGATACACCGATACATCGAAGGCAACCCTATTAAGGCAGGGCTTGTCACCGCTCCGGAGGATTTCCGGTGGTCCAGCGCGGCGCCGGGCAGAAGCCCGGCGGCAGGCCAGAAGGCCTGACCCCACCTATTGGTTTTTCCAGCTGACAATGTCGGCATTCAGCCCGTCGCCTCCGGCTTGGCCGTCAGCGCCATAGGAAATGATCTCCGGCTCGTCACCGTGCTCACCGGGGAATTTGTAAATGTAGTCATGACCCCAGGGATCTTTGGGGATATCCTGCGGCATGTACGGTCCCGCCCATTGAGTCAAGTCGGGGGGCTGCACTCGCAGCGCCTGCAGACCTTGCTCGGTGGTGGGGAACAGGCCGGTGTCCAGCTTGTAAGCGCCCAGCGCGGTCGCGAAGTTGTGAATCTGTGCGCGCGCCGCCGTCACACGCGCGGCATCGCTTTTCTTGAACATTGAGGGGGCCACCAACGCCACAAACAGGCCGATGATGGTCATCACCACCAGCATTTCGATGAGGGTGATACCAGCTTGCCCGCTTCTTCGTCTTCTCGCTTGCTTCATCCTTACACCGCCACGTCGTTGATGCTCATAATCGCGAGCAGCATACTCAAAATCAACCCGCCCAGCAGAACGCCCATAAACAAAATCACAAGCGGTTCGAACACCGAAGTGAAACGCTTGATGGCCGAACGCGTATCGTTTTCGTAGATCTCGGCCATGCGGGAGAACATCTGATCGAGCCGTCCGGTCTCTTCTCCCACCGTCAGCAAATGCGCCGCCAGCGCCGGGAACGCTCCCGAGCGGCGCATCGGGGCCGCGATTCCTTCACCGCGCTTGACCCCCTGCGCCACACCGACGAGCGCGCCGGAAATCATTTTGTTGCCGAGCGTGGCAGAGGCGATCCCGATCGATTGTACCAGCGGCACCGTATTGGCGATCAGGGTCGCCATGGCGCGCGCAAATCGCGCGGTTTCGGCTTTGCGCAGTGCATCACCCAGCAACGGAATCCGCAAGCGCGCTCCATCCCACCAGAGCCGGCCGGGCACGGTCCGCGTGTATACACGCCAGATCGCAATGGCGAGAGCCAGCCCGGAAGCTCCCATCCACCAGTAAGCCCGCACAAACGCGCTCACGGTCAGCATGATCTGGGTGGGCAGGGGAATCTTCATGCGCGAATCGGCGAACAGCGATGCAAAGCGCGGCACCACGAAATTGAGCAGAAGGAACATCGAGCCCAATCCCACCAGGGCCAGCAGCGCGGGATAGATCATGGACGAAACGATGTAGTTGCGCAGGTCGTCGCGCGTGCGCTCGAATTCCGCCAGCCGTTCGAAGATGACCGCCAGCGAGCCCGACGCCTCCCCCGCGCGCACCATGTTGATGTACAAGTCCGAAAAGTACTCCGGGTGCGTGGCCAGGCTGTCGGCCAGCGACCTGCCGCCCTTGAGCACGCGCAGTACATCCAGCACGAGGAAGCGGAAAGTGGGCCGCTCGGTCAGTTCTCCGGTGATGGAAAGCGCGCGGTCAAGCGGCACCCCGGCGTTCAGAAGCGTCGAAATCTCCTGCGTGAAGAACAAAACGTCGCGCCGTTTGCCGGTGCCGAACGAGGGCAGCTTCAGATCGAGCAGCGACGACCCTTTGGGAGCAACGCCCACATATATAGGAGTGAGGCCCTGCTTGCGCAACTCGCGCGCGATGAGCTTTTCGTTGTCGCCCGTGAGGCTGCCGCTGCGCGTGCGGCCATCCGAGGCAACCGCCCTGAAGAAGAAGGTGGCCATCAGAATTCCTGCGTGACGCGCATCACTTCGTCCACCGTGGTCAAGCCTTCGCGGATTTTCTTCCAGCCGTCCTCGCGCAGATTCCGCATGCCGTTGCGCCGCGCCGACTGCGTGAGCACCGACGCATCCTCGTTTTTCATGATGTGCTCGCGGATCTCGTCGTCCAACTCCATCATCTCGAAGATGCCAACGCGCGCGCTGTATCCGGTGCCGTTGCACGCGGCGCAGCCTGCGCCCTTGAATGCCTGCACCGTCTCGCCCTCCGGAGACAGCGCCGTTCCGGCCGGCCGGATGCACTGCTCGCAGATGATGCGCACCAGCCGCTGCGCGAGCACGGCCACCAGCGACGAAGTGAGCAGGTAATTCTCCACGCCCATGTCAGTCAGGCGCGTGATGGCGCTGGGCGCATCGTTAGTGTGGAGCGTCGAGAACACCAGGTGGCCGGTAAGCGCGGCGCGAATGGCTACATCGGCGGTCTCGCGATCGCGGATTTCGCCCACCATGATGACATCCGGGTCCTGGCGCACGATGTGCCGCAACCCCGACGCGAACGTCAACCCGATCTGCGGATTGACGTGGATCTGGTTGATGCCATCCATCTGGTATTCCACCGGGTCTTCGATGGTGATGATCTTCTTATCCGGAAGGTTGATACGCTTGAGCGCCGAATAGAGCGTGGTGGATTTGCCGCTGCCCGTCGGGCCGGTGACCAGAAAGATGCCGTGCGGCAGGCTGGTGAAATGCTCCATGCGCGCCAGCATGTGTTCGTCGAAACCCAGGCGTCGCAGGTCGTAGAAGTCGCCGGCGGATCGATCGAGCAGGCGCATGACCACGCTTTCACCATACAGCGTGGGAAGCGTGGAGACGCGCAGATCGACTTCGCGGCCCAGCAGCTTGATCTTGATGCGTCCATCCTGCGGCAGGCGCCGCTCGGCGATATTCAGCTTGGCCATGAGCTTCAGGCGCGAAACGATGGCCGCCTTCATCTCGCGCGGCGGAGGTTCTTGGTTGAACAGCACGCCATCCACGCGGAAGCGGATACGGAACTCCTTCTCAAACGGCTCGATGTGTATGTCGCTGGCCCGCTTCTCGATCGCATCGGCGATCATGGTATTCACCAGGCGGATGACCGGCGCCTCGCTGGCCATGTCGCGCAAGTGTTCGAGATCTGCAGTAGCCTGCTCGTCTTCGCCTTCGGCCAGCGTGGAGGTGCGTTCGCTTTCGCCGTAGTGTTTGTCGATGGCGTCGAGGATCTCCTGCTCAGCCGCCAGGGCAGTCTGAATCTGCAGCCCCGAAAAAGCCCGCACCGCGGCCACCGTTTCGAAGTCCATCGGATCGGCCATGGCGATGGTGAGAGTCGAATCCACCAGCGAAACCGGGAAGGTGCGGCACTGGCGCAGGAATCGTTCGTTGAGACCCTCGAGTTCCGGAGCTGTGGGTGGCGCGCCATCCACCGTAACCAGGGGGATGCCCAACTGATCGGAGAGAGCCGTGAGCACGTCGCGTTGCGCGATCAAGCCCATGTCGATCAGGATTTTGCCCAGCTTATCGCCGCGCTCCTGCTGCAGTTCGAGGGCGCTTTCCAGGTCTTCTTGATCGATCTTCCCGCGCGCGATGAGAATCTCACCCAGCCGCTGGAACCGAAATGGGGCGGGGGCCGCTGGCGCCCCGGATTCGGATTCGGGAGCGGGCGGATGCGTGGTGGCCACTTACTCTTCTTCCGTTTGGATGTCGCCGGTGACCGCGGCCTTGCGGGGGCCCTTCATGACAATTTGCCCGGGCAACCCGGTAGTGTCTTCCCAAGGTTGATAGAGCAGCCGCACCGCCAGCACCACCTGCTCGGTGTCTGGAATACCAAGCGCCGCTGCCGCATCCTTCCACATACTCTGCATCGTCTTCTTCAACAGCGGCAGATGATCGAGCTTGCGCTGATGCACCCGGGCCGCTTCTTCCGGTGTGATTTTCAACCGGAACGGATTGATGGTGGGGGTGGCAATGAGGCTGACCTCCGTGGTCAGCACGGCGCCATATCCCGGCAGGTAGAGCCCGCGCGTCAGCCCCAGCAGGTCGATCGGATCCTTATCGTTGGCTATACGGAGCTTGTAGTCGAAGTTCGATTCCAGGTCGGTGAAAACCTTTCGCGGAACGCCCGGCCTCTCCGTGGAAGGGGCAACCACCGGTTTCAGAGGTGCCTGCGCCCACACCGGCGCGGCCAGCAGCAGCAGGGTAGCGATCTTCATTGCAAGCCTTCCTTTTGTGCGCGCGGGAAATCATAGCTGCTGCGTTCCACAGCCAGCCGGCGCTGAGTGGACATATCGAGCGCGGCATCGGCCATGCGCGCCAACTGTTGCCGTTCTTTCAAGTCTTCGCTCCGTATATCCGCCACCACCTGCTCGAGCTTCTGCTGTTGCCGCGCCTCGCTCGCCGTAACCGCGCGCTCCACCGCCGCCTGGATTTGCTGCTGGATTTGGTCAGTGGACATCGCCACGGCTTTCACGTTCCCCGATGAGGCTGAGGCTAACGGCGCCGGCGTTGACACAGCCGGACGCGCCCCCGTGAATACGACGGCAAACACCACCAGAGCCACGGAAAGCATGGCCGCCGAAGCGAATCCCAGCCGCGCGGCCGAGCCCCAGAAAGCAGCCCAGGCGCGGTGCCAAGGCGACGGCTCGAAAATTTTATCGGAAACGAAGGCGATCCGCTGCGGGATCTCCTCTTCGCGCAGCGAAAACAAGGCGGCTTCGGTCAGCCGCAACCGTTCCCATTCCTCACGGCAGCCCTGGCAACCCTTGATGTGTACTTCCACCTGCTTCCGCTCAGGATCGGACAATTCCTTGAGGACGTAATCTCTAATATCGAATGGCGAACAACTCATGACACACCTCGTGCTTTTATGGGAGCCAGTTCCGTCTTCAGGAGTTCGAAGGCCGCGTAGAGGCGGGACTTGACGGTAGAAACCGGACAGGAGAGAATCTCGGCCATCTCTTCAAACTTGAAGCCCTGGTAGATCTTCAGCACCACTGCCTCGCGCTGTTCCGGCGAAAGTTGCTTGAGCGCGCCGGCCACGGCCAGGCTCAGTTCTAGCGGGAAGACTGAGCTGCCGCCTACGGTAATGCCGGTGTCCGTGCCCTCCGGCTCCAGATCGGCGATATCGCTTTCCGGCCGGCGCTTGCGGAACATGGAGTAAGCCTCGTTGTGCGCGATGCGATACAGCCAGGGGGCGAACCGCCCTGGATCGTCGAGCTTGCGGAGGTTCTGGTAGGCTTTCAAGAAAACGTCCTGCGTCAAGTCCAGAGCGTCTTCGCGGTTGCCGGTGATGCGCAGGAGGTAATTGTAGACACGTTTCTCCCACCGGGACACGAGGAGGTTGAAAGCCTCCACGGCACCCCGGGCAGCCTGTCGAATCAGGTCGGTATCTTCCACCGCCCGAAAGATCAAATCTCTGGCTCCTGGTGAGTAGACGCACCCCGACCGGAAAAAGTCGGCCGCGGTACCAGTGTAACGCTGGCGGTCTTGCCGCCGGTGCGTGCGGTGCGTTTGGCTTGCCGGCGGCAAGACCGCCAGCGCTACACTAAATCCCATGGACCGCCCGCGATTCACACGTCGCGATTTCCTTTCCGGCATCACCCTCGGGTCCAGTCTGCTAATCAACGGTTGCAGCCAGTCCGCCCCACCTTCCCCTACCGCCGATACCCCCACAGGCCCAGCCGACGTCACCCTGCGCATCGGCAACGTGCTCGTGGACATCGCCAAGGAACACACCATCAGCACCATCGGATACAACGGAACGGTCCCCGGCCCCCCCATCCGCTTGCGCGAGGGCGTTCCGGTTACGGTCGACCTGTTCAACGAAACCGACACCCCGGAACTAGTCCACTGGCATGGGCAGATCATTCCTACAAATGTCGATGGCGCCCAGGAAGAAAAGAGTCTGGTGGTGCCGGCCAACGGCCACTTGCGGTACCGTTTGACGCCGCAGCCCGCCGGGGCGCGCTGGGTCCACACGCACGTGATGCCCATGTCCGACCTGAGCCGCGGAACTTACACCGGCCAGTTCGGCTTCGTTTACATTGAGCCCAAGTCGAATCCCGGTCAGTACGACCAGGAGATTTTCCTCGCTACCCATGAATGGGAGCCCTTTTACACCGCCGAGGAAGAAGAGGACGATGAGGACGTCACGCCCGCAGAGAAGCAGCGCGCCGAAGCCCAAAAGAAGACCGAAAAGCCCAACGGATGGGAAATCGGCTATCAGCGCTTCACCATCAACGGCAAGTGCCTGGGCTTCGGTGAGCCGCTGCGCGTCAAACCCGGCCAGCGCGTCCTGTTTCACGTTCTCAATGCCAGCGCCACGGAAAACATCAAGCTCGCCCTGCCCGGACATCGGTTCCAGGTGATAGCGCTCGATGGAAATCCCGTTCCCCATCCGCAGCTGGTCGACGTGCTGGAGCTGGGCACCGCGGAGCGCATCAGCGCCGTGGTCGAAATGAAAACGCCCGGCGTGTGGATTCTGGGAACCCCCAAGGACGACGACCGCAAAAACGGCATGGGCATCGTAGTCGAATACGCCAACCAGAGCGGCCCGCCGCGCTGGTCCAAGCCGCCCAAGCAGATCTGGGATTACACGCTCTTCGGCGAGACCCGCCCCGCACCCAACCCCGACGAAGTGATCCGGCTAATGTTCGGCAAATTCAACGGAGGCACTGGCGGCTTCAATCGTTGGACCATCAACGGAAAATCCTACGACGAAAAAGCCGAACCCCGCCTGCTGCACAAGGGCAAACGGTACCGCCTGGTGTTCGACAACCAGACCGACGACGCGCATCCCGTCCACCTGCACCGCAATAGCTTCGAGTTGATGAGCGTAAACGGCAAGCCGACGGGCGGCATATTAAAGGATGTGGTGCTGGTGAAAGGCTTCCGCAAGATCGAGGCGGACTTCACCCCGGCGATGGAAGGCCTGACGCTGTTCCACTGCCACCAGCAATTCCACATGGACTACGGGTTCAAGCTGCTCTTTGATGTTGTTTAGCTGAGTGGGGCAACGCTATGCGCTGCGGACCGGGGGTCCGCCCCACGGAGATCCAAGCGGAGGGGCGAGGGCGAGACTGGCGGAGCGAGGCGCAAACCGGGTGGGCCTGAAGCCTGATCGCACCTATAAAATCTTTTTGGTTGCAAGCTTTCCTCTGCCTGTTTGACAATTTCTAGATGGGCCTCAGGAGAGGTCTGTGTGCGCTTTACCTCCTACCAGACTGGTGAATTTTACGACGAGCTATTCGAGTCCGTGGGCCGTCCGCGGGCTTGCGCGCAGTTGCTGATCGACACAATCGAAAGCCTTTCCGACGGCCAGTTGCTGCGCTACCAGCACTCCGTAGACCGGCTTCTGCTGCAGATGGGGATCACCTTCAACGTATATGGCGATGAGGCCGGCACCGAGAAAATCTTCCCCTTCGACCTGGTGCCGCGCATCCTTCCGGCAGTCGAGTGGGAACGGTTGGAGCGGGGGCTCTGCCAGCGCATCCACGCACTAAACGAGTTTATCGACGACATCTATCACGACCAGAAGATCCTGAAAGACTGCGTGATTCCCCGCGAAGTGATCCTCTCGGCTACGTCTTTCCGGCCTCAGTGCCAGGGGTTGGATCCGCCGCGCCGCGTGTGGTGCCACATCACCGGGACGGACCTGGTTCGCGATCGCGACGGGCAGTATTACGTGCTGGAAGACAACCTGCGCGTTCCCTCGGGCGTATCGTATGTGCTCGAAAACCGCGAGGTGCTGAAGCGCATCTTCCCCAAGGTCTTCGAAGGCCTGGCGGTGCGGCCGGTGAACGAGTATCCCAGCCGCCTGCTGGAGATGCTGGAATCTATCGCTCCGCGCAACGTGGATGCGCCTCGGGTGGTGCTGCTGACCCCCGGCATCTACAATTCCGCCTACTTCGAGCACAGCTTTCTGGCGCAGCAGATGGGTGTCCAGTTGGTGGAAGGCCGCGACCTCACCGTCACCAGCGACGGCGTCTTCATGCGGACCACCAAGGGGCTGGAGCGTGTGGATGTGATCTACCGCCGCATCGACGACGATTTCCTCGACCCCGAGGCCTTCCGTGCGGACTCGCTGCTGGGCGTTCCGGGCCTGATGGCGGCGTACATGGCCGGCCGCGTAGCTTTGGCCAATGCGCCCGGTAACGGCGTGGCCGATGACAAAGTGATCTACGCCTACGTGCCCGACATGATCCGCTACTACGCAAGGGAGGAGCCGATTCTTCCCAACGTTCCCACGTATCTGTGCTGGCGCGATCAGGACCGGCAGCACGTTTTGGGTAACCTGCAGAATCTGGTGGTGAAATCCGCCAATGAAGCCGGCGGCTACGGCATGCTCATTGGGCCGCACTCGACCGAAGAGCAACGCGTGGAGTTCGCCGCCAAGATCGAGGCCAACCCGCGCAACTACATCGCCCAGCCGACCCTCGGGCTTTCTCGTGTGCCTACCATTGTTGGCGACCACTTCGAGGGCCGCCATGTCGATCTGCGGCCGTACGTGCTCTACGGCAAGGAAATCTACGTGCTGCCCGGCGGCCTGACGCGCGTGGCTTTGCGCAAGGGGTCGCTGGTGGTGAACTCCTCGCAGGGGGGCGGGAGCAAGGACACATGGGTACTAGCATGATTGCGACCAAACCGCTGCTCAGCCGCGTGGCGGAATCCCTCTACTGGATGGCGCGCTATATCGAGCGCACCGAAAACGTGGCCCGTTTCGTGGGCGTGAATATGCATTTGATGCTCGATCTGCCTTCCGAGGAAAAGCAGTGGCAGCCGATTGTGGACACCACGGGCGACGCGCAAATCTTCAAGGAGCGCTATGGCGAAGCCACCCAGGATACGGTGATCCAATTTCTAGCCTCCGACGCGAAGAACCCGAACTCCGTCTTTTCCTGTATTAGGGCGGCGCGCGAGAATGCGCGTTCGGTGCGCGAGATCATCTCCTCGGAAATGTGGGAGCAGGTGAATGCGCTGTATCTGCTGGTGCGGGAAGCCGACACGCGCTCCCCCGACGCATTGCCAAACTATTTCCACGAAGTGCGTATGGCCTGCGACCAGTTTCAGGGTGTGACGGATTCGACCATGACGCACAACGAAGCGTGGCACTTCATCGGCCTCGGCCGCACGCTGGAACGAGCCGATAAGACCACGCGGCTGCTCGATGTGAAGTACTTCATCCTGCTGCCGTCGCTGAGCGATGTGGGGACGCCCTTCGATGAGATCCAATGGTCGGCGGTGCTGCGGTCGGTGAGCGGTTTCGAGATGTACCGTAAGAAGCATGGCCGCATTTCGCCGGCACGCATGGTGGAGTTTCTGGTATTCGACAACGAATTTCCGCGCGCAGTGCGCTATTCCATCGGGCGCGCCGACCGCTCGCTGCATAACATTACGGGAACATCGCCGGGTGCGTTTTCCTGCAGCTCGGAACAGCGGCTGGGGATGCTCAAATCCGAGCTCGACTACGGCCGCTTCGATTCGACGGTAGCCCGGGGCCTGCACGAGTTCCTGGACGGCTTACAGGTCAAAATGAATAGAATTGATGAATGCATCACCGGCGATTTTTTTGCGCAATGGACGGCCAGTCAGAGCCAGAGCCAGTCACAAATACTATGAGCATACAGGGACCCCGATGACTTTCTGTTTGGGAATCACGGTTGACCAGGGCCTGGTCGGAATTGCGGATACGCGCCTGCTATCCGGCAATGAGAGCCTGGTGGGCCGCAAGACGGCCACCTATCAGGGACCTGGATTTTCGTTTTTTGTGATGAACTCCGGCCTGCGGTCGCTGCGCGACAAAGTCCTGCTGAATTTCGAAGAAGCCTTCGTGCGCGCCACCGACAGCCGCGACCGTCTGTCGAAGGTTGCGGACCTGTTCGCGCGCCAGGTGCGCAATATGGCCGAGCAGGAACGGCCGGCGCTGGAGAGCGCCAACCTGAGATTCAATATCTATTCGCTGGTTGGCGGGCAGATGTCCGATGACACCACGCACCGCTTATTCCTGATCTATCCGGAGGGCAATTGGGTGGAGGTGGGGCCGGACACGCCGTACCAGATCATCGGGGCGTCGGGATTCGGCAAGCCCATTCTGGAGCGTTCCGTAACACGCGCGGATACGATGTCGTATGCCTTCAAGGTGGGGATACTGGCGTTTGACGCCACGCGTTTGTGCGCCGCCGACGTGGACTTTCCCATCGACGTTTTGCTCTACCAGGCGGGCTCGTTCGAGATGATCGAGCATCGCTATGAAAGGAACGATCTGAGCCAGATTTCTAATTGGTGGCAGGATCGGATGCGGCGGGCCGTGCAGGAGTTGCCGTCGGAATGGGTGGAGCAGGCATTTTCGAAACTTACGGCGCAGGCCTCGGCGTAAGGCGACGCCCTCGTCCGGCCAGCGCTCGGATATGGTCCCTGTATCTCGCCGGTCTAACGCCTACGCCGTCGCAAGTAGCCGGCAAGAACCACCAGCGCCGCACACGCATAGGACAGGGTGCCAGGCTCGGGAACTGGTTCCACGCCAGACAGGAGCAAGGCGGGTACAGAGAAACTGGCATCGGTCTGCTCTAGGCTACTGGAGGAGGGACCGACCCAGACGCCGCCGGGCGGAGCCGAACTATCGAAACCCCAATCGAGGCTCGTGTTCGTTTGGGAAGGGAAAGTTGAAGAATACAGCGCCCAGTATTGCACGCCGGAGAGCAGTGTTGGCTCAACTACGGAGGTGAGCGTAAAATTCGCCAAAGCAAGGCCAGGCGCGTTCACAGACCAGGACTCCAACATCGCCCCGGGTGAACCATTGACGTCGGTCCAGATGGAGAAGCTGTATTGATTTAGCGGGCTAAGGCCGGTTTCGCCAGTGCCCAGGTCCGCGACAACTGTGCCAAGTTGAGCGGTGAACGCTGGCACAAATGGCGTCGCTTCGATACATGTAGATGCGGCGCAACCCGTCGCATATCCGTCGTCAGCCGTCAACCCAGGCCCAAACGTATCGTACAGGGTACTCGCACTCAACTTCGGGCAATCGATCCCGAAGATGGCTGCTACCAGCAACCCCGTGGACGTGATCGACCTTGCAAGGAAATGATGCATGCTATTCAATGCGCGATTGGATACTAACACGCTTCGAGTGCACCCGTGCCAACATCTTCGAGGTCGATCAAATCCTTTAGCTGTGGCTCTGCCAGTACTTCGTCACGAATCAATTCCCGAGGGCTAATACCAAGGCTTAAATGTGGGCTTAGCGCTCAGTACGGCCGGAGCCGCGGCGGGCGGAAATCCGGCTCCAGCAGCCATACCGAGCGGTCCTTATAGTAGGCGCGTAATTTCTCATTCTCATCCGCGCCCAGATCGCGCGCCCACACCACCCGCGAGGCGTCGACGTCGGCGCGGTTGTACACCCATTCCTCTTGAAAAATATGCTGCGGGTAGTAGCGCACGAATACCAGCAGCTTTCCGGGCAAGCTTGCCAGTTGCTGGTTCACGGCAATCCGCGCCGCCGGATTCCGATGGTTGAGTCCGTCCCAGGTTTCATACTGGCGGACCGCCATCGAGAACTCCTGCGTATCGAACAGGTGCATGCTGTACCAGAAGATAAAGGCGGCTACGCAGACGAACGCGATCAGTTGCGCGGCGTCTCGGCTGAAGCGCTCCCATTGTTGCAACCCTACAACACAGACGAGAACAAAGAGGCAAGTGACGGCGGCGATGTAGTGCGGCTCAAAGTTGGGATAGAAGTTTGAGCCCATCGCGAAGGCCGCGAGTGTCAGCCCGACCCATAGGAAGCGGCGTTCGCGCATCGCCCAGAGGAATCCGGGCAGAGCCAGGTAGAGCGGCGCGAGGAAGAAAAAGCGGTAGTAGCGGACGCGGTATTCCAGGCGTTCGAGAAAAGATTGGACGGTTTCGCCACCGGTTCCGCGAAACGAGAGTTGCATGCGGTAGTTCAGCGCTTGCTCGCGGTTCAGGTCGCGGTGAGGCGTGGCCGGCGATTGAAATGTGAACCCGGCGGGTACGCCATATTGATATTGGCTGGCGGTGTAGGGGAGCGTTAGCCACTGTCCGGTGACCTGGCGGCTTTGTAGCAGCAGGAGGGCGACGGCGGGGAGTAGGGCTAGCGCCAGTCTTGCGAGGATAGGCCCGTGGGAAGAGCGTCCGTGGCGGACGCGCGGACCGGGGGTCCGCCCTACCAGTGCTAGGAAGAGCAGCACGCTGAGCGCTAGGAATATCGATTCGTACGGGCGGATTAACAGGTGTAATCCGAACCCCGCACCCAACAGGACCGCATCGCGCGGGCGTGCGTGCTCGCGCAGCCGGGGTAGCGCTCCGAAAACCAGACAGCCCGCTGCGGCCGCTGCGGCGCCGCCCCAGTAGCTGTTCATCCACTGGTTCAACGGTCCGAATTCGATCACCGCCAGCACGCCGCCTGCGAGTGCCCAACCGGGCGTCACCCAGGCGCGCAGCATCCAGTAGCACAACGCGCACAACGCCGCGGTGGCGATCAGAACCCCGGCCCACGGATGCCCGAAGACCATCCACCCCAACGCCAGGATCAGTCCTTGTCCGAGCGGATAGATTGAGCTGTACGACGGCTCCTGGAGCACGAACTGGGTCTCGAAGAATTGATGCAAAGGATGGACCGCGTTGGCCAGGCGGAAGTGCCGCAGCGTATCGGCCATCAGCAGATGGCTGAACTCGTCATAAACGTCGGGCGCAGGCACGGGGTGGTGGGGCAGCAGTGCCAGCCGCAATACTACCGGCAACGCCGCCAGCAGCAGCATGCACCAACCGGTCTTCTCAGCGAAGCGGGCAGCGTGCGGCTCAATCCAGGGCCGCCAGAGGGCCGCCGCGGCCGCCAGCATGAATGCAAATACCAGCAGAAGGAAATCGCTCGCGCCAAAGCCGATCGGGTTGTGGAGCGGCAGGAACGAACGAAAGAAATCGAACAGAAACATTGCGCGCCACCATTCTCGCAAATGGGACCTGACCGGGTGGATTACAATAAACAACAGGAGAAGCTGAGGGATGCGTGCACACGCCAGGCCGTGTTCGACGGCGAGGATCGGGGGACTATTGATCTTGGCCGCCGTCCTGCTTTTCGGTCAGGACTGGACCACTGCCACGGTTCTGCCGAACGTGGATTTTGCGGGTCTCACGCCGGCGCAGAAGACCAAGGTTCTCAAGCTGCTGCGCGAGAACAATTGCACCTGCGGTTGCGGCATGAAGATGGCCGAGTGCCGCATGAAGGATCCCAATTGCTCCTACAGCAAGAACCTGGCGGTGCTCATTATAGATTCGATCAAACATGGAAAGACCGACGCCGAGACCATGGCCGCCGTCAAGGCTTCGCAGTGGGGTAAGGACCACTCGCTTACCTTAGAGGACCCCGTGACCATTCCGGTAGCGGATGCGCCGGTGCGCGGCCCCGGAAACGCGCGCATTACGCTGGTCGAGTTTTCCGATTTCCAGTGCCCGTTTTGCGTGGCTGCCACACCGCAATTGGAAACTCTGCTGAAAGCTTATCCGTCGCAGGTGAAGCTGATCTTCAAGGAATTTCCGCTGGACAGCCACTCCCAGGCGGCGCTGGCGGCTGCGGCTGCCCTGGCCGCCCACAAGCAGGGCAAATTCTGGCAACTGCACGACGCCATGTTCTCGCTGCAGGGCAATCTGTCGCGGCAGCGCATCATCGCGCTGGCCAAGGGGATCGGCCTCGACATGAACCGCTTCCAGGCGGATCTGGATTCCCCCGAAATCAAGCGCGCGGTGGCCAAGGAAATCTCCGAGGGCGAACACATTGGCGTCGATTCCACGCCGACGCTGTTCGTGGACGGCCGGCGCTTCAATGGAGCGCTCACCGTGGCCGCGCTGAAGCCGATCATCGATAACGAGTTGAAGCATCCCGCAAAAGTAGCCGACGCCGCCGGCCGATGAAGCCTGAGATCCTCGACCTGATCGACGAGGCATTCGACAAAACCCCCTGGCACGGCCCCAACCTTCGCGGTTCCATTCGGGGCGTCGGCGCGCGGCAGGCCGCCTGGCGGGTGGCTCCCGGGCGCCACAATATTTGGGAGCTGACGCTCCACGCCGCCTATTGGAAGTACGTGGTGCGGCGCCGCATTACCGGTGAGAAGCGGGGCAGCTTTGTCTTGCCGGGCAGTAACTTCTTTTCGCGGCCGGTGGAAGCCAGTGAAGCAGCCTGGAAGGCGGACGGGGAAATTCTGCTGAACGAGCACCGCGATCTGCGGCGCGTGCTGGTCCAGCTACCTGCGGCACGCTGGCAAGACAAGAAGACATTGCACCTGATCAGAGGGATCGCCGCGCATGACCTGTATCATGCGGGCCAGATCCGCTTGCTGCGGCGGTTGTGTCCGGAGTAGCAGCCAAGCCGGCGACAACATCCGGAACGGACGTGCCGTCGCCAGCGCTACGTAACGCCGGCGGTCTTCGCCGCCGGTGAACTGCTGCCCCACCAAGCGCTAGAATAGGACCGGGTACGATTATCCCATTGGAGGCCATGTATGCCTGTTGTTCTTGACAAACGCGCTGATCTCGCAGGACCCGGCATTGGTGACTACGCGGAGCTTGAAAAAATTCTTCCGCCTGATTATCACTCGCTGTTAAACCCGAAGGAAACTCAGCACGCCATCTTTGCCGCGAAGAGCTACATCGAAGAGAACCTCACGAAAAAGCTCAACCTGACGATGGTCACGGTTCCGCTGATCGTCGACGTGGAAAGCGGCGTAAACGATTACCTGGATCGCGATGGCTTGCGCACCCCCGTCCAGTTCCACATCGCGAACGATCATAACCATCATCCCATCGATGCCCAGGTGGTCCAGGCTGCCACCAAGTGGAAGCGGGTGGCGTTGAAACGTTTCGGCATGGAGGCTGGCGAAGGGTTGTGCACGGATATGCGCGCCGTCCGCAAGGACTATTTCCTGGACCACGACCATAGCGCCTATGTGGACCAATGGGATTGGGAAAAAGTGATCACACCCAGCCAGCGCACGCTGGACTACTTGAAGGCCACCGTCCGGGTGATCTGGCACGTCCTGGTGGGGGCGGAGAAGCACGTCCTGGAACTCTTCCCCAAGCTGAACGATGCCGGCCACCCCAGCCTGCCGGAAAATCTGACGTTCTTGCACGCGGAGGAAATTCTAGACATGTATCCGGACCTTCCGCGGAAGCAACGCGAGACCGCGATCCTGCAAAAGTTCCCGGCGGTCTTCATCATCGGCATCGGCTGGACCCTCCAGGACGGTTACCCGCACGAGATGCGCGCGGCCGACTACGACGATTGGGTGACCGAGACGAGTCCGCGCACGCACGGCCTGAACGGCGACATCCTGGTTTGGAACCACGTGACCCGGCGCCGCCACGAGCTGACGTCGATGGGCATTCGCGTCAACGCCGAGACCCTGCGCCAGCAGTTGGAGATTACCGGTCAGACCGATTTCCTGAAGTACCCGTATCATCAGGCGATTGTGAACGGCGAGCTCCCGCTGAGCATCGGCGGCGGCATCGGGCAATCGCGCACGTTGATGCTGCTGTTGCGCAAGGCGCACCTGGGCGAGGTGAGCGTGACCGTGTGGCCCAAAATTCTGAAGGACATGTGCGCCGCGCGGAATATTCACGTGCTGGAGTAGGAGGAACCCCTGCTCCCTAACCGGCGCGGCTCGGTAAGTGCGTCGGCGACGTTCCCGGTGAGTACGTCGGGTTCGCCAACAGAAGAGCTAAAATACCGGCAACCGTGAATTCATTTGAGAAAGTGTTCAGTTTGTTTCAGCAGTGGGTCGGCAGCGCCAACAGGAAATACAGGGAGAAGCTAGCTAACGAGGCGCGCCGGAAGAAGCGGCAGGCGCTTGAGCAACTCGCACGGGAGCAAAAAGCTGCGGAAGAGCGCGTGCAAGTCCTCGACCGTTTGCGTCAGATCAAGCCGGCGTAAACGCGCGCAACCACACGTCTACTGCGCCGGGCGGATCCTGCAAATCCAGAATCGCCGTTGCCTGTATTGTTAGTCTCGCCTCGTGTGGGAGCCGGCTAACTTCCCACTTACTATCCACGTAAGATCTAACATTGTTAGCATGAAGGTTCGGGACATCCTGAAACGGGTGAAAAAGGACGGTTGGGTCCCGAAAGAAACCAAAGGGGATCACCGGCAGTTTGTGCATCCCACGAAACCGGGCCGCGTGACGATTGCCGGGCATCCGAGTGATGACGTTCCGGCCGGAACGCTAAACAGCATCTTGAAACAGGCAGGGCTAAAATGACGGACATAGGGTACACGGTCATCTATGAGAAATCGCGTACTGGCTGGGGGGCTTACCTCCCCGATCTGCCTGGTTGTGTGGCCACAGGGCGCACCTTACCCCTCACTAAACGGCGCATACGCGAAGCGATCGCTTTGCACGTCCAAGGAATTCAGGAGGACGGGCAGCGGGTCCCGCGTCCCCGCGCCCTAGCCGATGTAGTTGAAATAGGTGCGGGACAGGCGCCGCGTTTTGTTGCTACGAAGCGAAGCGGGTTCTCACGTAGGCGTGCCGGAACCCGCCGTATCAGTGCGCCGCCAGTGCGCGTGCGGAACTGAGTATCACAGCGCTAGCAACCTAACCGCATTCTTGTCCGGCCCCCCGACTGATATCATGGACAGGGTTGGCTCCTGGCTAATGAAGCGCTTTCTATTCATCTTCGCCACCTGTTTTGGCGCGGCGCAGGCCCACGACATCATCACCACGGCCATCACCTTCGACCGCGAAATCGTGCGGATCTTCCAGGCGCGTTGCCTTGCGTGCCACCACCCGGATGGGATGGCGTTTTCTTTGACCACCTATACCGATGCCCGCCCATGGGCCGAGGCGATCAAGGAAGAAGTCCTGGGCCGGACTATGCCGCCTTGGGGAGCCATCAAAGGCTTCGGAGATTTCCGCAACGATCAGGCGCTCACGCCGGAACAGATCGAATTGATCGAAAGCTGGGCCGATGGCGGGGTCCCGGAAGGCGAGCCGGCCGATTTGCCGCCCAAGAGTCCCTGGCCCGCAGTCGCGGCGTTTGAGCCTCCGCATGGCGCCCTCAAAGTCAGCGGCGATTTTAAGCTGAACCACGGTTTCACGCTGGATGGTTTGTACCCGCAGAGCGTTCCTGACAAGGCCTCCCTGAAGATCACGTTGGAGTTTCCCGATGGCACCGTGGAACCGCTGCTGTGGTTGAAAGATTATCGAGCCAAGTACGCGCATCCGTTCCTTCTGCGCACGCCGCTCGATCTTCCCGCCGGCACATTCATCCGCGGCGTGTCCGATGGCGCATCCGTACTGCTGCTCGCCCCCGATCCGAATGCCTCTGCCGAGACCGCTCAAACCCCTGCTCCCGCCGTCCGCGCGCAATAATACGCCACCGTCACCCTAGCTAAGCCGCTAAGGTATATAATCTGTGAGGCCGCCGGGCCAAGGAAAAATCCAACAGTCTGATTCAGAGAGGAGCGAGTCACTATGGTTCGTTTAGACGATGCACGTCGAATCATCGCAGCGGCCGAGAAAAAGGCCAAGGAAATCGGACAGCCGATGAACATCGCGGTGGCGGATGAGGGCGGTAATCTCGTCTCGCACGTCCGCATGGATGGAGCGTGGATCGGAAGCATCGACATTTCGATCAAGAAGGCCTACACTTCGCGCGCCTTCGATATCGCGACCAAAGATTTGGCTACGCATTCCCAGTCGGGCAATCAGTTTTTTGGAATCCATGCATCCAATGACGGCAAGATCATGATCTTCGCCGGTGGGATTCCATTGAAGAAGGACGGTAAAGTTGTGGGCGCGATCGGCGTAAGCGGCGGATCGGGCGACCAGGATCACGCGGTGGCCGAAGCGGGCGCCGCCGCGCTTTAGTTTGAGGGAAAACAGAAAAGGAGACCATCGATGGCTAACAATCGCGGAGTAGTTTATATGGGACCCGGTAAGGTCGAGGTGCAATCGATCGACTATCCCAAGCTGCAAAACCCGGCGGGAAAAAAATTAGATCACGCCGTAATCCTGAAGATCGTTTCGACGAACATTTGCGGATCGGATCAGCACATGGTCCGCGGCCGGACCACGGCGCCGGCCGGTCTCGTGCTGGGTCATGAGATCACGGGCGAGATTCTGGAAAAAGGCAGCGACGTTGAATTTTTGAATATCGGCGACATCGTCACCGTGCCGTTCAACATCGCCTGCGGCCGCTGCCGCAACTGCCGCGAAGGCAAGACCGGAATCTGTCTCACGGTGAATCCGGCGCGCCCGGGCGCGGCTTACGGCTATGTCGATATGGGCGGCTGGGTGGGCGGCCAGGCGGAATACGTCATGGTCCCCTACGCCGATTTCAATTTGATCAAGTTCCCCAATAAAGAAAAAGCCATGGCGAAGATCAGGGATCTCACCATGCTTTCCGACATCTTTCCCACCGGCTATCATGGCGCGGTGACGGCCGGCGTGACCTCGGGTTCGATTGTCTACATCGCCGGCGCCGGCCCGGTCGGCCTGGCTTCCGCGTGTTCTGCCCATCTGTTGGGCGCCGCGGTGGTGATCGTGGGCGACATGATTGATGAGCGGCTGACGCAGGCTAAGAGTTTCGGCTGCGAAACCATCGACCTCCGCAAGGATGCCTCGTTGGGCGATCAGATCGCGCAGATCGTGGGTGTGCCGGAAGTGGACTCGGCCGTGGATTGCGTCGGTTTCGAAGCGCGTGGCCACGGGGGCGATGCGGGCGTCGAGAGACCGGCCACTGTGCTGAACTCCGTCATGACGATCACGCGCGCCGGTGGTTCCATCGGCATCCCGGGTCTCTATGTAACAGACGACCCAGGCGGCGTGGACGCGGCCGCCAAGACCGGCAACCTGAGCATCCGCATCGGCCTCGGCTGGGCGAAGTCGCACAACTTCACCACGGGCCAATGCCCCGTGCTGAAATACAACCGCTCGCTGATGATGGCCATCCTGCACGATAAGGTGCAGATCGCCAAAGCAGTGAACGCCACCGTGATTCCGCTCGACCAGGCGCCGCAAGGCTACAAGGACTTCGATAAAGGCGCAGCCAAGAAGTTCGTCATCGATCCGCACGGAGCTGTGGCGAAGTCGAAATAGCACCGCATTTCAAGCATGCGGGCCGGACCCTGCCGGTGCCAGCCCGCATGCCATACTCATAAGAGTCATTTTCCATAAAAGGAGCACTCAGAGATGGCAACGACTCGACGTACTTTTCTAGGCGCCGCAGCCGCGGCAGGTGCGGTTGCACCGTTCGTTTGGGCTGACGACAAATCCGGCTCTAAGAACCCCATTCTGGGAGAAGGCGAACACAAGTACGAATGTATTCATGACTGGGGCGATCTGCCGACGAATATCAAATACGGCAACACGCACAGCGTGGTGGAGGACTCGCAGGGTCACATTTATATCCACCACACGGTACATGCCACCAGCCAGAGCCCCGATTCCGTGGTGGTGTTCGATGCCAAAGGCAAATTCGTGCGGTCGTTCGGCCCCATGTTCAAAGGCGGGGCGCACGGCATGCTCCTCAGCAAAGAGGGCAAGACCGAGTACCTCTATTTCTGCGACGAGAAGCATGGAATCGTCACCAAGCGCACGCTGAAGGGCGAAGAAGTTTGGACCATGGGTTATCCGCAGGCTTCGCCGATCTACCAAAAGGGACCGGGCTCGACGGGCCCTGGAGGCGCGGCCGGCTTGAACTACCGGCCGACCAATTTCGCCATTGCCCCCAATCTCGATTTCTGGGTGGGTGACGGTTACGGCTCTTATTACATGTTCCACTACAGTCAGGCGAGCAGCACGGAATATCCGAAGCTGGTAAAAACCTTCGGTGGCCCGCCCGCCGGTCAGGCGCAAGGCGGTCCTGGGGCGGCTGGCGGCGGCCGGGGTCCCGGAGGCGGTCGCGGCGGCGAGAAGGGCGGACCGCCTCAGGCCGCGGGTGCAGGCGGTGGCGGAAGAGGACCGGCCAATCCCCCTCCTCCTGGGCAGCCCGGCGTTCCCCGCGATGTGCCGATCGAGTCCATGAACAACCCTCACGGCAACATGGTCGATCTCCGCGATCCTGCCAACGCGATTCTCCTCGTCGCCGATCGCGGCAACAACCGCATCGTACGTTATAAGCTGGACGATACGCCAATCGACGTGGTTGCGGGCACCAAATCGCCCTGCCATTTCCATACGTATAAGGACACAATTGTGGTGCCCGATCTTCAAGCTCGCGTCACCCTGCTCGACAAGAACAACAACATCATCCTGCACCTCGGCGAGCCCAGGCTCGCCAATCCACCGCGCACCACGGAGAACCGCGCCGATTTTATCGCGGGTCAGTTTGTGCAGCCCCACGGCGCCGTTTTCGACCACAGCGGTAACATCTTCGTGGCCGAATGGGTGGAAATCGGCCGCGTTACCAAACTGCGAAAGGTGGCGTAACGCTCGATGCTTCCGGAACTGGCTGCGGAATTCTTTGGGACTCTGATTCTGATTGTTTTCGGGAATGGCATCGTGGCCATGGTAGTTCTTTTTGGCCACGGTGTTCCCGGTGAAGTCGTCAACGGTGGGTACACCAACATTACGTTGGGCTGGGGACTCGCCGTTACCATGGGCGTTTACGTAGCCGGCCGGATTTCCGGCGCGCACATCAATCCGGCCGTGACGCTCGCCGTCGCGGCCTTTCGCGGGTTTCCCTGGAAGAAAGTGATTCCTTACTGGGTGGCCCAGGTCGCGGGAGCATTCGTGGCCGCCGCCATCGTCTATTGGAACTACCGCCCGCAGTTCCATCTAGCCGATCCGAACCTGGAACATACCGCCGGAGTCTTCACCACGTTCCCGGCATTCCCGCATATTCTTTCGGCCGGATTCCTGGATCAAACCATCGGCACGGCGCTTTTGCTGTTCATGATTTTTGCGCTTATCGATGAGCGCAACCAGCCGCCCGGGGCCAACCTGATGCCGGTGCTCATCGGGGCGGTCGTGGTGGTGATCGGCATGGGGTTTGGAGGCTTGCACGGTTTCGCGATCAACCCCGCCCGCGACTTCGGGCCGCGCCTCTTTACGGTGGTGGCCGGCTTTAAGAATAACGGCCTCACCGATGGAACCAGCGTCTTCTGGGTGCCGATTTTAGGGCCTCTGCTGGGTGGCCTGATCGGGGCCGCGGCATACGACTTGGGCATAGGCAGGTTCCTGCCGTTGAAGAAGTAGGAACCCCCGCTCCCTTACGGTCGCGTCTCGGTAACATCGTCATCAAATGCATCGCAAGTGCTTACTGAGCCGCGACCATAGGGAGCGGTCCGCCCCACTAAAGCTCGCTAAATCCAGACCGATAAGAGGTTCATGTGGGCTTACCTAGCTGCCGGTGCGGCCATATCAACGGCTTTCTGCGCCATGGGGTGGCTGCGGACGCGTCGCCGTCTGACCGCCGTTCGGGATGAACTGGCGGAACTGGAGAAATCCTCAGGTCTGGTGGAGCCGGAGCGTCGGCTGATGGAACTGGTGGCCAGGGGCGCGTCGTTGCAGGAAGTGCTGGATACGGCGACCCGCGCAGTGGAGCGCCTGGCGCCCGATTGCCTGTGCACGATCATGCTGCTGGACGACGACCGGCAGCACCTGCGGGCGGGTTCTTCGGGAAGCCTGCCTGGCGAGTATATCCGGGCCATCGACGGCCTGGAGATCGGTCCCGAGGTGGGAGCTTGCGGATCTGCGGCGTTTCGGAACCAAACGGTGGTGGTGGAAGATATTGCTACCGACCCTCGTTTTGCCGGGCCCAAGGAATTCGTGATGAGCTTTGGCCTGCGCGCCTGCTGGAGCGTGCCCATACGCGATTCCAGGAACGCCGTACTGGGCACGTTCGCCATGTATCACCACGTCCCGGCTAAGCCTCGAGAGGGGGCGCTGCGCCTGGTCGAAGCGGGCGCGCACCTGGTCGGCAACGCCATCGTACGGTTGCGTGCCGAGCAGGCGCTGCGCGCCAATGCCAAGCGGCTGGCCCTGGCCGAGAAGTCGGCTTCATTCGGGATTTGGGATTTGGACGTGCCCACGCGCGTGATGACGATTTCCGAAGGGTTGGCCCGGCTCATCGGCTTGCCGGGCGGGCAGTCTCAATTGAGCTTCGACCAATGGCGCGAGATGCTCCATCCCGACGACCGGTTATTGCTGGAAACCGCGGTGGAACGCGCCATCGCTTCCAAGGGCACGCTCCAAACCGAATTCCGCCTGGTGATGCCCGATCACACGGTTCGCTGGTATCGCTCGCAGGGACAAGTGGAATGCCACAATGGCGAGCCGAAACAGGTAACCAGCGCGACCATCGATATTACCGATGAAAGGCTGATGCACCAGCGGCTGGAGCAGGCGCGGAACGCCGCGGAGGCCACGGCTCAATCGAAGAGTGAGTTTCTGGCCAACATGAGCCACGAGATCCGCACCCCCATGAACGGCATCATCGGCTCGATTTGCCTGTTGCTCGATTCCGGTATCAGCGACGAACAACGCGATCACCTCGACACCATCCGCATCTGCGGCGACACCCTGCTGCAACTCGTCAACGACATCATGGACGTCGCCAAAGTGGAGGCCGGCATGCTGATCCTGGAACAGACTCCTTTCAACGTGGAGATGCTGATCCGCGATGCCATGGCGGTGGTCGCGCCACTAGCTTGCGCGCGCCGGCTGGATCTGCGCCAGGAATTGGAGACCGGTGTGCCAAGAGGATTGATCGGCGATCCCCAGCGGCTGCGCCAGATACTGCTGAATCTCCTGTCCAATGCAGTCAAATTCACCGAGAGCGGATCGGTTACGGTAAGTGTTGCGATCGACGGCAGGCAGGACGACTCGGTAGATTTGCGGTTCACCGTGGCCGATACCGGCATCGGAATCCCCCGCGAAATGCGGCAGGTGATTTTCGAGCCATTCATCCAGGCCGACAGCTCGACTACCCGGCGCTACGGAGGCACGGGTCTGGGGCTGACCATCTGCCGGAAGTTGGTGGCGCTGATGAACGGCGCCTTGGAGTTGGTGAGCGAGCCGGGGCACGGCAGTATTTTTCGCTTCACTCTCCGCCTGGGACTGGCCGAAAGCCCGGCGGTGGCGCTCTCACCGGCTGCGCAGCGCATTGAGCGCCCCCAGCGACGGCTGCGAATCCTGCTGGCCGAGGACAACGCGATCAATCAGAAGGTCGCCGCCCGGCTGCTGGAACGCATGGGCCATGAGGTCGATCTCGCGGATGATGGCCGCAAGGCCGTGGCAGCGGTGGAGCGCGCCGCATACGATTTGGTCCTGATGGATTGCCAGATGCCCGAGATGGACGGCTTTGCGGCGGCTCGCGCGATTCGGCTGCTGGATTGCGGGCGCACTCTTCCTATCGTCGCCATGACCGCCAACGCCATGGCTGGCGATCGCGGGCGGTGCCTGGAATCGGGAATGGACGACTACCTGGCCAAACCGATTTCGCTGGCCAAGCTGCAAGCGGGGCTGGAAGAATGGTGCACGGCGAGTGTGCGGCAGCCGTAAACCGCCAGCCCGGTTTGATAGACTATCGCCATGCAGCCCGAGGAAAAGGACACCCGTAACCTTTCGCGGCGGACCGTAATCGCCAGTGCCACGCTGATCCCCGTCGCTACCCTCACCGCCGCGGCCCAAGCGCCGCAAACGGCTCTCTCGGCTTCGCAACGCCAGATTCTGGACGCCTTCGTCGATCGGTTGATTCCCAAGGATGAGCTCGGCCCGGGCGCACTGGAATGCGGAGCGGCGAACTACATCGATCGGTCGCTGGCCGATGCCCTGTCTGCGGAAAAGGGATCGTTCACGGAAGGGTTGGCGGCCGTTGATGCGTTTGCGCGCCAGGCCCATGGCGCCGCGTTCCCGGAGCTCAATGCGGAACGCAAGGATGCCGTGCTCACCGCGCTCGAAGCGGGCGAAGCTTCCGGATTCCCCAACGCGCGCGCCTTCTTCAACCGGGTACGCCGGTTGACGCTGGAAGGAACTTTCGGCGATCCATACTACGGCGGCAACAGGAACTTCGCCGGCTGGGACCTCATCCGTTACCCCGGCCCGCGGCTCGCCGTCGGCCCCGACGATCAGAAGATGACCAGCCTGCCGAAGCCTCTGCATCAATCGGCATACGGCTCCAATCGTGGCCATTAGCCTTAAGCCAGTCGACGTGGCGGTGATCGGCCTGGGAGCTGCCGGGGGCGTGGCCGTGCTGCCGCTGGCGCGAGCCGGCCTCACCATCGCGGGAATCGAAGCCGGCGGCTGGATGGACCCGCATAGTTTCCGCCCGGACGAGATCCATAACAACGTGCGCAGCCTGATGACATCGGTCCCCAAAACCCAGCAGGAGAAGCCCACCATCCGCGAAAGTCCGTCCGCTCCGGCGCGGCGAAGTCCGACCCATCCCATGATGAACGCGGTGGGTGGCACGTCGATTCACTACTGGGCCCAAAGCTGGCGGCTGAAGCCCTGGGATTTTCGGACGCGCAGCGAGGCCGTCAAGCGCTACGGGCAGGGCGCGATTCCGGCTGGATCGACGCTCGAAGACTGGCCGGTCACTTACGATGAACTGGAGCCCTACTACGATCTCATTGAGTATGAAATCGGAGTGTCCGGGAAGGCCGGCAACATTCAGGGCCAGATCGATCCGGCCGGCAATATCTTTGAAGCGCCCCGTAAACGGGAGTATCCCATGCCGCCGCTGCGCGGCACCGAGTTCACCGAACGCATGGCGGCGGCCGCGCGCAAGCTGGGGTGGCACCCATTCCGGGCTCCCGCGGCAATCAACTCGCAGCCGTATCGTGGGCGGCCGGGTTGCGTGTATCACGGCTATTGCAGCTTTGGCGGCTGCCACATCAGCGCCAAGAATTCCACTGCCGTAACCACCATTCCGGAAGCCGTGAAGACCGGGCACCTCACGATCTTCGACTATGCGCATGTGAGGAGCATCGCGGCCGGCGCGGATGGCCGCGTGACCGGCGTGAATTATGTGCGCAATGGGAAGGAATATTTCCAGCCGGCGCGCGCCGTTCTGCTGGCATCCTACACTTACGAAAACTCGCGTCTCCTGTTGCTTTCCAAATCCAAGCCTTATCCCAAGGGCTTGTCTAACAATCACGGGCAAGTGGGCCGGCACTATTTCGGCCACTGGTCGGGCTTTGTCACGGGCCTGTTCCCATTCGACATCAACAACTGGTATGGCCTGCCAGCCCAGGGGACGACGGTGGACGATTGGGCCGACGATCATTACGACCACGCCGGCCTGGGGTTCATCGGGGGAACCACTCTGCACGTGCACACCGAAACCCACCCCATCGACGCCGCCGCCATCGAAACTTTCGGCCGCGCGCCCGCGTGGGGCTCCCGCTGGAAAGCGTTCATCCGCGAGTACGCCGGGCGCTGGACCTCAGCCTATCTCCAGACTTCCACGTTTCCCTATGAGGCCACATTCCTCGATCTCGATTCGGAAGTGCGCGACCCGCTGGGCGATCCCGTCTGCCGCATCACCACCGGCCCCCGTCAGAACGAGCAGCGCGCCGTGGCATTTGCGAATCGCAAGATGGAGGAATGGTTCCGCGCGGCCGGCGCCATCGAAGTGTTCCAGCCGCCGGCATACGGGCCGGGCGTTTCCACGCATGCGTACGGCGGCACCCGCATGGGCGCCAATCCCGAAACCAACGTGGTGGACGGTTGGGGCTTCTCCCACGAAGCTCCCAATCTGGGCATTCTGGGCGCGTCGGTGATGGGCACCAGCGGTGCGCGGAATCCGACGCTCACGGTGCAGGCGCTCGCATGGCGGTCGGCCGAACACCTGGTGAAGAACTGGAAATCGATCGCGGGGTAAGCGGCCAAGGCCACCTGGTTTTGCGGCTGCGGGTGTTTCCCCGTGGGCTTGCGTCGGCACCAGCCGTAGGCTAACGGTAGAAAAGGAGGACATGTATGAAGCGAATTGTCTTGCTGCTCTTCAGCCTGTTTGTCGTGTTCTTGTCCACGGGCTGCGGCCCCACCGACGCAGAGAAGCGTTCCCAGCAGGTCGTCCAGGCCAAGGACGACGCGCTGAAACTGCGACAGCAACTGGCCCAGGCCAAGTCCGGCGCCGAGGCCGAAAACGTGCGACAGCAGCTCATGAAGGTGCTCGGCGACGCCAGTCTGACCCTCGAGTCCATCCACTTTACCGAAGCCGAGTTGCAGGAGTACGTGAAGGCGGCTAGCGCTACGGAGAAACCGGCCCCGCCGCCCAAGAAGGCCAAGGCGGCGCGTCATACCAAAGCCCGGCGCAAGGGGTGAACCGCCCCGACGGTTCGCTAAGGTGCTTCACGCTCCGAGTGCCGGACTTCCCGCATAAGGACTTATCGCCCGCGTCGGGCTCCAAATCAACGGTTTGCGCGTTTCCGTACAAGTGACCGGGGAACCTTAGTTTCCGCCATCGCCCACTGGAACGACCACAGATGGCTTATCTGTAGTCGCGATACGATTGCGATATGAGCTTAGGGTATCGGCTGACGCCTCGCGCCATCATTTTCTGTGCGCTCGTGGGCGCATTCGGACGGCCCGTCTCGATTCTTGGTCAGACAACTGAACTCGATCGCTTCGTTGGGAAAGACCTCTGGCAGGATCGACTCTCCGAGCATGAGCAAGCGCGCCTGAACCGCACGATTGGTATAGCTCCAAAGGGCTTTGTGACGGGCCCGTCGCCGTGGCACATCTGGAAGGCAGGTCAGAACGGCCTGAGTCGCTATATCGTGCTCCTCGGCGAGCCGGAGACAATCATTCCTGGTGGTTCTTCCGCTTGTGTTCTACTGCTCAATGGTGCCTCGAAGCGTGTCAACAGTTGGTGCTTCCAGACAGGTTAGCGGATCACCCTGGATACTGCATCATTGGAGTTTTCAACAGATCTCGCGAGCGACTTACTCGTTCTCCACATGGTTCGCTTCATCAACGGCCGCGATGTGGCGAAAGAGTACTTCGCCGTAGGAAGCGACCGTCTTCGATTAGTCCGACTGGAAAGCGCCAAGGGGGATGCTGTTCAAAACGAATACATCTACTCTAACTACGAGATCGGTATTGTTCCAGAAGGGAGTACCGAAGAGGAATGGGCTAGCATGCTTGAGTCGGCAGACGAGGCCAAGGTCCTTTCTGCACTCGTGTTTTTGGGAGGGAGGCACCTCAAAGAACCCCAGCGGCGTCTTTTACCCGATCCAGCGGAGAGCAAGTATGCAGCGCTGTTTCAGCAACTGGCCGCCAGCCCGCGTATTCGCGAGCTAATTGCGCACCTGAGTCATTCCGAGAACGAGTGGGTCAAGCAAGCCGCGCTTCTCGCTGCTCGGGGACCTCGCGATCGGTTCGTTCAGTAAATCCGGGATTTATTTCCAGGCGCGAGCACTGTGCGGTCCACCTCGCTGGTTTGTCGCCGACATAGTCGCGGCCTCAACACTGGTCATTCGAGATTTGGCAAGGCCGCGGCGTTCCGCCGAGTCAGTTGTCATCGTAAATCGAGGCTTCGCCGCCAGACTTGCGGGAAAAAAGAACCGTGTTCCTTGATGGATCAATCGTTTCCGGCTCTTTCACCGCTCCACTTGCGGGACGGAACTGTGAGGCGTCATGCGAAAGCCGACTAACGAGCAGCCGGATCCACATGAGCTCGTAGTCGCCTATGCTGAAACTTTCCCCAAACGGCCTTCGAGGAAGAAGCCCCACCCATTCCTTGAGTCGCTCTCAAAGAAGCACTATTGTGTCTCAGGTCGCCCGCCCTACCGCGCCATGGCTTCCTCGCCCCAAACCAGCGGCTGATCGCCGGAGAGCAGCAGGAACAAGCGGTACTGCGCGCGGACGTCTTCGGGCCGGCCCACCAGCCTGGCGATCCGGCCGCGGAGATAGAACAATCGCGGGAAATAGAACTCCGCCAGGCGTGTGACGCCGGAAGGCGCCGGGATGGGGTTGAAACGCAGTAAAGCCGCGGCGTCTCTCTGCTTGCCCGTCTCCAGGTAGGCCCACGCGAGCAGCAGCGGCAGAATGTCATCGGCCGTGGGCGGAGTATTCTCATACAGCTCTTCGAGCAACGGCACAGCCTGCTGGTATTGTTTGTCGGCCAGCAACGCATAGCTCAGCGTGAGCTCTCTCGCCTGCTGCTGCGCAGGGCCGGAATAGAGGCGGTTGGCACGCTCTTCCCATTCCGCAGGTGTAGCGGAGGGCTGTGCGAGGAAACGCGCGGCTCTTGCCAGTCCAGCGGAAGCCGGCCCCGCCAGCCGTTCCGCTTTCTCGGCCATCTCGGCGGCGGTATTCCGCTCGCCCAGGGCCACGTCCCATAGAGCCAACTGGCTGTAGGCTTCCGAGGCAGCTTCGCGCAAAGGCCCAGTCTCGGTATTCCGTGCAAATGTAACCATGGCATCCACGGCGGCTTTCCGGCGGCCGCTGATCCAAGCCCAGTTCGCCTTTTCCATCTCCAGCAGAGGATCTCTAGCCGCCGCGCGGTGGTCGGCGAACTGTTTCGCGAGCGCATCAGCGCCGTTGACATCGCCAGTCATCAAGCGGGCCATGGCGGCCTTGAAGAAATCTCCTCCATTGAGAAAGGCCGGATCCTTCTTGGCGGCTGCCAGGTAGGAGGCCTCGGCTTCGTGCAGATTGCCGAGCACGAAATAGACGTCCCCGAGCGAATCGAAGGGGTTGGCGTCGCCCGGCCGGAGAGACTGGTAGCGCTGCAAGGCCTGAGTGGCCGTGTTCAAATCGCCGGCGTAGGCAGCCGCATACCCGAGCTGGTTCAGCAGATTCACGTCGTCCGGCGCCGCGGCCAGAGCTCTCTGCCAGGCCCGCTTGGCATCCTCATAGCGATGGCCGTTCATGTTCGTCTGTGCCATCGATTGCCAAACGGCGGGATCGTTGGGCGTCAGGCGTGCCCAAGCGGTAAGGGAGCGCTGAGCGGCCGCGTGATCGCCACTCAGACTGGCGGCCTCAAACTCCAGGCGCGCGCGTTCCAGCTCCGGCATCGCCTCGCCGTGGGAGAGCGCCTGTTGAAGAATCGCCATCGCCCCGGTCCGGTCCTGCTGCTGGAGTTTCGCCTGCGCCAGCCGGCTGTATGGTGCGGAGTAGTTGGGATCGGCGGCAAGGGACTCTTGCAGGCGCCCCACCATGGCGTCGAGCTCGGGTGATTCCAGGGCCAACACATAGGAGTGCAACGCAGCCGAGTTGCTCGTCAAGTAAGGCGCGGCCTGGCTCGAAATCTGCTTGGCGAGCGCGCTGGCGGCGCTCACCGGGTCGCCTGCGGTGGCGGAGGCCGATACTTCCTGGACCATCTTGCCCGTCCGGGGATCTTCCAGCGCCAGTTTCGCCTCGATCTTGCCCCCGCGCAGCCAGTATTGTCCGTAGCCCAGGCGGCTGGCGCCCGCGACCAGCGCCACACTCCGCTCGGCCGAAATCCCGGGCGCTGTCATGGGCCGGGCGCCTAAGGACGCACCCAGGTTGTGCAGCCTCTCGGAAGGAAGAGCGTAGATTCCCGGAGCGCCCGCCAACTCTCGTGTGATCACTTCCGAAAACGCTCTACCCATCCAGTCGAGGGACGTGTCGGAACTGAGGTTTTCGAAACGCAGAATGGCGATCCGCTCAGGTCCGCCGTCGGAGCCGGTACGCGAACAGGACAGCGCCGCCAGGCATGCGGCCAGCGCCACCGCGGCTCTACAATACACGCGGTTCCATGGTGAGCAGTTCCTGGAACTCGGGAGTGTCGCGCAGGGCCTCAAACTCGGGATCGTCGTTTAACTTCTGCTTGTCTTTGAATCCCTCTTCCAGGGCTTTCCTCACGTACTGCAGCGCCAGCTCATTGCGGCCTGCTTTGGCGTACATCTTAGCCAGGTAGTAGTGGAACTTGGCGCGCTCTTCCACGTTCCGATCCTGCAGCAGAGTGCCGTAGTTGCTCTTGCGTTCGAATACGTCCGGATCCAGGCTGAACGCCCGCTGGTAGGCGTCAGTTGCCTGCTCGTACTGCTTGCGGGCAAAATACGCGGTGCCAAGGTTGCTGTAAATGGAAGCCGATGCGTTGAGGCGGAGCGCGCGATTGTAGTAACTGATCGCCCGGCGGTAGTTCTTCTTGGCGTAGTACACCGTTCCGATGTTGTTGAGCGCTTCGCTGTAGTCGTGCCTGAGCTTCACCGCCTGCTCGTAGTTCTTTTTCGCACTGTCCAACTGCTGCAACTGATGGTAGGCGATTCCGACTTTGTTGTAGATGACCGCGGTTTTCTTCGGCTCTTCCAGAAACGCTTCGATGGCTTCGCGATACTCTTTGCGGGCCATCAGGATATCGCCGCGGCTTTCCGGCGTGAGCGCGCGGGCCGAAGATGGCGTGGTTTTGGTCTTATCTACCAGCGCGCCGCCGGCCTGCGCCAGGGCGGACGCGCAACCGGCGCCGGCAGCGAAAACCAAGACCAGCGTTCTGGAAACCATACCGGCTCTCCCGAAGCTATTTAAACACACCCAGCAAACGCCGGAGGAATCCCTTCTTCGGTTTGGCGTCGGATGGCTCGGGCTGCGGTGCAGCCGCCGCGGGATCCGGTCGGGCTACGGTTCCGGTGGTGCGCTGCGCCACCACCGCGGGCGCGGCCTGGCCATCGCCGCCCGATCCGGTAATTTTCAACCCGCCATCGTTGGCCTTACCCGGCTGGTTGGGAGTCTCCCATCCGGCAACATTTGTAACATTCTGCCGGCCCCCGCCGTGCAGCGGGCAGGTGCCTACCGGCTGCGTGCCGGCGATGTAGACTTCGGTTCGGGTCTTGGGGCAATAGGGCGTCGCAGGCATTCCCGACTCGGGATCGATTTCCACCGACACAATACCCTCGGGCGCAACGAACTCCTGGGCATCGCGATACTCCCGGAACCCGAGCGCGCGCTTCATAAACTCGGCCCAGATGGGCGCCGCCGAGTGCGCGCCTTCCAGGTCCAGCTCGCGGTTATCGTCGAACCCGACCCAGACGATGCACATCAGCTCCGAGGTGTAGCCTGCGAACCAGCCGTCGTGCGACGTGCCCGTCTTGCCGGCCGCCGGCACTGTAAAGCCGCGCGCGCGCACCGCCGCCGCAGTGCCAGTGCGCAGCACCTCTTCCATCAAATTGGTCATGAGGTACGCCACGCGCGGGTCGAGCACCTGCTTTTGCTCGATCTGGTTCTTATAGAGGACCTGGCCATCCTGCGCCCGCACCAGGTTGAGCAGGCTGGGCTTCACATAGTTGCCCTGGTTGCTGAAGATGGTATATGCGCCGGCCGCCTCCAGGGGCGTGATCTCGTACGCGCCCAGCGCCACCGCCGGGGTCGGTTGAATCTTATAATTCATACCGGCCCGGTTGGCCATTTCCACCACGGCGTCGTACCCCACCATTTCCGCCACCTTCACGGTAGCCACATTCATGGAGTGGGCCAGGGCCTCGCGCAGCGTCACCATCCCGTGGAATTCATGTTTGAAATTACTCGGCTCGTAAGGCTTGCCGTCGAACCAGAAAGTGGTCGGCTCGTCCATGACCTCGGTGCTCGCGGTCAGAATGTGCGGGCCGCCCTGCACTGCCGTATTGAGCGCGGCCGCATAGACGAACGGCTTGAAGATCGAGCCCGGCTGCCGCTTCGCCATGGCGTGATTGAGCTGGCTCACACCATAGTTGCGCCCGCCGACCACGGCCTTAATCTCTGCCGTGTGCGGATCGAGCGCGACCAGAGCCACCTGCGGTTCGGGAATCGGCTGCCCGTGGAAACGCTTCTGCTTCCGGATCTGTTCGTCCACGCTCTGCATGCCGATCCGCACCGCTTCGGTAGCAGCGCGTTGCAGGTTCATGTCGAGCGTCGTATAAATACGAAACGCACCGGAACGGAAATTGGCATCCTGGAACTTGCTCTGCAGCGCGTCGTCCACCAGGTCGACGAAGTAGGGCGCGTCCACCGATTGTGCCGTGCCGCGGGCTACCGTCAGGGGCGAATCCAAAGCAATTTGGTAATCGCGGTCGTCGATCAAATCGTCCTTGTGCATCAACGACAGTACGATGTTGCGCCGCTCCCGGGTACGCTCGGGAGACTTGTACGGGTTGAAGTACGAAGGCCGCTGGATCATGCCCGCGAGCGTAGCGGCTTCCGGAAGGGTGATCTGGCTGAGGTCTTTGCCGAAATACGCCTCGGCCGCTTCGCCAAAACCGTGAATCTCGAACGATCCGCGCCAGCCGAGATATACCTGGTTGGCGTAGTCTTCAAAGATCTGTTCCTTCGAGAGCTTCTGCTCCAGCTCCAGGGTGATGATCACTTCGGCGAGTTTGCGCGTCCAGCGCTTGTCCTGGTCCAGCCAGAAGCCGCGCGCCAGTTGCTGGCTGAGGGTGGATGCGCCCTGCTCTTTCCGGCCCTGTTTCAGATCGACGTAGGCGGCCTTTACGATGCGGATGGGATCGATACCGGAGTGCTGGAAGAAGCGCTTGTCCTCGGCCGAAGTGATCGCATCCACCACAACTTTGGGAATATCCGCGAACTTGACGATGCGCCGCTTCTCGCGATTGGGCCCGGAAAGGCTGGTAATGAGCTCCGGCTCCAGTTGATACTGGTTGCGCGATGTGTTGTCTTGCAACGACGTGATCTGCGAGATCTTGCCCTTGGCGAACTTGATGACACCGGCTTCCTGATCGAAGTACGAATCGGGTCCGGGGAAGACTTCGATGGAATCGGGATGGATCTGGTAGTACCCGGTAGGATTGCTGCGGGTTTCGTTATAACCGCTGCGGTGCAGCTCGGCGGCGATTTCGCCCGGCGCCATAGTATCGCCCACAGCCACCGACTGCGGGGCTGCGAAGAGCTTGGCTGTAACGACGAACGGTCCCCCGCGCAGCTTGTCATCGATCAACCGTGAATATTTGGAGTAGTAGTACGTGAAGACACCCAGGCCCACGACGATCGAGAGCGCGACTCCGATCACCAGAATGCCGCCGGCCGGTTTTAGAAAGAACTGTGCCAGGCCCGCAGTTTTCGGGACCCGGACTTTCATTTCCTTTTTCTTTGCCACCAGTTCTATTTTCCCACGGCTATCAGTGTGAAAGTGTATGCCCTTGGTGAATCCGGTTATCGCCCGCCGGAAACGTCGATAATCGTACCTGTCACGTAGGATGCCTCAGGGGACAGCAACCACATAACTGCAGCGGCGACTTCCTCGGGTTGTCCGCCGCGCTGCATGGGCACCAGCGACTTAACGCGCTCCACGCGGCCCGGTTCGCCGCCCTTGGCGTGCAGTTCGGTGTAGATGAATCCAGGCCTGACGCCATTGACCCGAATCCCCTCTTCCGCAACTTCTTTGGCCAGACCGATGGTGAGGGTTTCGACGGCTCCCTTGGTGGCCGCGTAGTCGATATACTCACCGGGCGAGCCCCAACGCGCCGCGCCCGAGGAGATGTTGACGATGCCTCCGCCGGAGCCGCCGTGATGGGAGGACATGCGCCGGACGGCCTCGCGCGAGCAGAGCATGGTTCCGATAACGTTGGTAGCGAACATGCGCTCGAGGCGGGCGGCATCCATCGAGTCCAGTCGCATTTGCGGCTCGAGCGTAGCGGCGTTGTTGACCAAGGCGGTCAGGCGGCCGAGTTCGCGGTCCACCTGTTCAAACAGGGAGACCACCTGCGCTTCGCGACTGATATCGGCCTGTGCCGCGACCGCCTTACCGCCATCGCGCTGAATGGCGCTCACCACCGCCTCGGCGGCTGATTGGTCGCGGAGATAGTTGACGCAGACAGAGAAACCGCGGCTGGCGGCGAGGAGAGCCGTGGCGCGGCCGATTCCGCGACCACCTCCGGTGACGATCACGACTTGGGAATCGTGCATGGCGTATCCTTCAATCTTAGGAGAATAACGAAAAATCAAAAGCACCGCTCCCTTTGGTCACGGCTCAGCAAGGTCGGAAAATGACCGCTTCCAGTGGTCGCAGGGTAGTAACGCGCGGGCGTTCTTACTGAGCCGTGACCAAAGGGAGCGGTGCTTCTTCCGACAGGACCAATGATGAACTTTGCCAACGAACTCGCCGCGCTCTTCCGCCGTGACCTCACCAGGCTCATCCAGCAACTCGAAGCATTCCCCAATAACGAAATCCTCTGGCAATGCGCCCTCGGAGTCACAAATTCGGCCGGCAACCTGGTCCTGCACCTGGAAGGGAACCTGCGCGAATTCATCGGCCGCCAGTTGGGCGGCGTTCCCTACACTCGCGTGCGCAGCGACGAGTTCGCGACGGCGGCCCTTCCGGTTGGCGATCTAATTACACGAATGGAGAGCGTCAGTCAACTCGTTCCGGACGTAATCGCCGCCCTGTCCGCAGAGCAACTACAGGCCACTTATCCGGAGGATGTCCTCGGCATTCCACTGTCCACGCAACAGTTCCTGATGTCGCTACTCGGTCACTTCAACTATCACCTCGGTCAGATCGATTACGCCAGGCGAATTCTCAGCCACGGGGCGGCCGTCGCGTACGCGGGTCTCTGACCATGCCAAAGAAATTCGTGTTCAGCCGCCGCCAGCCGGATCTTCCGAGTGAGATGACGACCGCGGATTACGCAACCAACCCATTTGAGCCACACGACATTTCCATTGCCGAGCGGTTAGTCGAGGGCATTCGGATGGAAGGCCGGGCGGTGGGCACTCTCCGCATCGAGGCATCGATGCTCGAAAAGGTGAGCCTGGCCAAGAGCAGCTTCGGTTCGATAACGTGTAAAGATGTCCGGCTCATTGGCTGCGATCTGGCGAACCTGGAGACGCGCGGCCTCAGTCTCCGTCGAGTGGAGTTTATCAACTGTCGAATGACTGGCTTTCGCGCTGGTAAGGCCGACTGCCAGGATGTCCTGATCTCGGAAGGGGACCAACGATATTCCCTATTTCGCTTTTCCCGATTTCAATCCGCTGAGTTCGATTCCTGCAACTTTGGAGAGGCGGATTTCCAGGGAACGGATTTATCCGGTGCCATATTTCGGAACTGCAATCTGCAAAACGCGGAGATGAGCAAGGTGAAACTGGTGAACACGGATCTTCGCGGCTCGCGCGTGGAAGGGTTGCGGCTGAACGCGGAGGACATCCGGGGCGCTGTGGTCGATCTGCCGCAGGCGATGATCTTCGCTTCGTTGCTCGGGATTCGCATCGAGTAGAGTGGGGCAGCGCCATGCGCTGCCCTGGAGTTTCGACCGAATCGCCGGCGACGACGCCGGCACGGCAGCGCAATGGCGCTGCCCCACCATGCGGTATGATGCCAGGATTCATGGGTCTTTTCCCGGTTCTTCTGGCACTGTTTGCCGTCAGCGGCTGTGCTGCGCTGATTTACGAAATAGTCTGGTTCCAGTTGCTCGAATTGGTCATCGGCTCGTCGGCCATTTCCCTGGGAACGCTGCTGGCAACCTATATGGGCGGCATGTGCCTGGGCAGCCTGGCCTGTTCCCGAGTAATCTCACCAAAGCGCCACCCTTTGCGCGTCTATGCCCTGATTGAGGCCGGCATCGGGATTTGCGGCCTCGCCGTGCTATTCGGAATTCCGTGGATCGATCGCGCGTATGCCAGCTACGGCGGGCACGGCCTCGCGGGCATCGTGCTGCGCGCGATGGTCTCGGCTCTGTGCCTGCTGCCGCCCACTTTGCTGATGGGCGCATCGCTCCCAGCCCTCGCGCGCGAGTGGGAGAGTACGCCCGGCGGCGCGTCACGGCTGGGCTTTCTGTATGGCGCGAATACGGCTGGAGCGGTCGCAGGCTGTGTGGCCGCCGGGTTTTATCTGCTCCGCCTGCACGATATGTACGTCGCCAGCTATGTCGCGGTGGCCCTGAATCTGATCGTCGCGCTGGCAGCGCTCGGCGCCTCTCGATGGTGGCCGGCGCATTACGAAGCGTCCAAGAGCGCGCCCCCAATAGTCCCCGCTTCTCGCGCGATCTACGGGGTCATCGCGCTCTCGGGCCTGTGCGCACTGGGCGCTGAGGTGGTATGGACGCGGCTGCTGTCGCTGATGTTGGGCGCGACGGTCTACGCGTTCTCCGTCATCCTGGCCGTGTTCCTGGCCGGTCTCGGCCTGGGCAGTTCGGCCGGATCGTACCTTGCACGCACGCGCATCTCTTCGCGGGTGGCCTTGGGCATTTGCCAGCTCCTGCTGGTGGCCGCGGTGACCGGGACGGCGTTTCTGCTGGCCAAACAAATTCCCTATTGGCCGATCGTGACCTCGCCCAACGCCTGGGTGACGTTTCGCGTCGATTTGCTTCGCAGCCTGTGCGCCGTTCTGCCGGCGGCGTGCTTATGGGGCGCGAGTTTCCCGCTAGCCCTCGCGGCTGCGGCGCGCGCGGGTGAGGACCCGGGGAATCTGGCCGGCGCGGTCTATGCCGCAAACACAGCAGGAGCGATCGTCGGCGCGCTCGCCTTCAGCTTGGTTCTCATCCCGTGGCTCGGCACCCAAAACGCCCAGCGTGCGCTCGTCGCGCTGTGCGCAGTGGGCGGGCTGGCGGCGATTGCGCGTCTGCAGCGGCCCGCACCGGCATTGGCCCTCGCCATAGTAGCCGCGTTGTTGATTTGGAGCGTGCCCCCCATTCCGTGGGAGGTGATCGGCTATGGCCGCGAACTTCTGATCTCCTATAAGGAAGCCAAACCTGTCTATGTTGGCGAAGGCCGGAATGCGTCCATCGCGATTTCGCAGGACCCCTACGGCACTCGCTTCTTCCACATCAGCGGAAAGGTGGAAGCATCCAGCCTCCCGCAGGATATGCGGCTGCAACGGATGTTGGGCCATTTGCCGGCTCTGTTTCATCCCCATCCGCGATCGGTGCTGGTGGTGGGCTGCGGAGCGGGAGTCACGGCCGGCACGTTTGCGGTGCATCCGGAAATCGAGCGGATCCTGATCTGTGAGTTGGAGCCGCTGGTGCCGCCGGCCAGTGCGCGCCACTTCGCCAAAGAGAATCACCACGTGCTCACTGACCCGAGGACCCAGATCGTGTATGACGACGCGCGCCACTACGTGCTCACTACCCCGGAACGCTTCGACATCATCACCTCCGACCCGATCCACCCCTGGGTGAAAGGCGCGGCCACGCTGTACTCGAAGGAGTACTTCGAAATGGTAAAGAGCCACTTGAATCCGGGCGGGCTGGTGACCCAGTGGGTGCCGCTCTATCAGAGCGATAGCGAAACTGTGCGCAGCGAGATTGCGACATTCTTGTCGGTATTTCCCAACGCGACCGTCTGGAACAACGACATTAACGGGGAAGGTTACGACGTGGTCCTGGTAGGGCAAGTTGGCCCGGCGCGAATCGACATCGATGGCTTGGAGCGGCGTTTAGCGCGCTCCGATTACGGTGCGGTCCGCGAGTCACTGAGCGATGTGGGACTTGGCTCCGCCCTGAGTCTGCTGAGCACCTATGCCGGCCGGGGTCCCGATCTGTACCGTTGGCTGGCGCGCGCGCAAATCAATCGCGACCGCGACCTGCGCCTGCAATACCTGGCAGGTTTCGGCATGCTCAAGAACGACGCCACCACGATCCTCTACGACATGCTGCGCTACCGCCGTTTTCCCAACCCGATCTTCGAAGGCTCGGTCCAGCAGATCCACGCGCTTCGATCTGCGCTGCCGGCGTGGCAGTAGGAGGCGGGACTGATTATGTCGCGGAAAGGAGTAGGATTTGAGTAAGGCCGCGGTTCGGCCAACCAGGACACTCGGCGGCATTTTTCTAAGGAGAACTCACCTTGAAGCACTTCGTTTGGGTTTCGTTTGATCTGGGGGTCAAGGGCGACTACGAGGGTATGTATGCATGGCTCGACGGCCAAAACGCCAAGGAGTGCGGCGACAGCGTTGCGTGCTTCTGGTATGACCACTCTGGTAAAGACCTCTTGCAAGATTTAAAGGAGGATCTCGACAACAGCGTCGAACTCGATACCAAGAGAAACAGAATCTATGTCATCAGAAATGTGAAGGGAAAAATGAAGGGCGCCTTCATCTTCGGTCGGCGGCGGAACGCGCCGTGGACCGGCGTCGCCGCGACTGGCGAGCAAGACGAGGACAATGGCTAGTTTCGCGAAGACGGTCCTCACCGACACCGGCTTCTGGTACGCGTTCTACGACGCACGGGACCCTTACCACGAGGAAGCGGAAGAGAAAGGGGACCTTCTGAAGACCTCGACCGTACTGATTCCATGGCCTTGTCTGTACGAGACCTTCAATACGCGCTTCGCCAAGAACACGATGGCGGTTAGACGCTTTGAAGCGCTGCTTCGGCAAGCACACGTCGTCCGGCTTGCGGACGAACCCTACCGAGAGCTAGCTCTGGAAGCAGTGATGACGACTGTTGCCTCGCGGAGCATGGCGTTAGTCGATATGGTTATCCGCCTAATTTTGGATGACGTCAACGTGCGCAAGCACGGATTACTAACGTTCAATCAAAGGGATTTTAGCGACCTGTGCAGGAAACACCAAATAGAAATGCTGTAGGTTGCGGTTCCTCGCCACATTCCAGTCAGAAATGGCAGCGAATCGGCGGGCAGCGAGGAGTCAGCGGCGGTTAGTCTAGCCTCTCTGTCTTAGCCCCCTTGTATTTCCGTATTTTGGGTCCTATATTGATGGTGGAGAACCTCTATGCCGTCCGGACCTTTCTCACCCACCCGCCGCGAGCTTCTGCTCGGTCTGGCGGGAGCCGCGCTGGCGTATTCCAAAGTGCGGAACAGCATGTACAACCCACAGCTTGCCGCGCACACCTCCATCTGGCGGGTGGAAGCGGAACTTCGGCAGATCCCGGATGCCGATATCCTGGAAGAGGCCTTCGTAGGCACACACCGTGCGGGGTATGGCCGCGTTGAGCTCATCTCGGAATTCTTGAGCCCGGAATTGCGAGCGCAAACACTCCGCCTCTTGGGCAAAAACAATCTCGAACCATCGATCCTTTTCACCGGCGGCTCCCTGCATGAGCGGGAAGCCGGCGAAGCCAGCCGCAAACAGGTCATGGATCTGGCGTGGCTGATGATGGGCCGCGGAACTCAGCTTGTCAATTTCAGCCCCTCCAGCAAAGCCAATGGGCAGCCCAAAACCAATGAAGAACTGGACACCGAGGCGTACCAACTGAACCGGATGGGCGAGGAGTTGCAGCGGGAGGGCATCGCTCTGATGCTGCACCATCACGAAGCCGAGATGCGCGACGGCGCCCGCGAGTGGCGGTACATGCTGGCGCACACCGAAACGAGCCTGGTCTCCTTCTGTCTCGATGTAGACTGGGTGACACGCGCCGGTATTCGGCCGGTGTCGCTGATCGATACTGCCGGTCCGCGGCTGCGCAGCCTGCACTTGCGGAATCCGAAGAACGGAATGGATCAGGAACTGCTGGGGGATGGCGACATCAACATGCCTGAGATCGCGCGCCTGCTCCGGCAAATGTCTTACGATGGTTTTCTGGTGGTCGAACTGCTCCACGACAAAGACACCCCGCGTCAGCATTCGCTGGCCACAGACTTGAGTGTGAGCCGGTTTTACATGCAGGAAGTCTTCGGAGCGCGGCCCGGGAGCCGGCCGGTAGAGATGGGGCCGTATGTGAGGCAGAAGACGTAGCTATGGGATTTCTGGCCAGAATTCTGGTGCCGGTGGATTTCTCCGAGCGCTGCGTCAGTGCAGCCCGGTACGCCAAAATGCTGGCCGAACAGTTTCAGGCCGAGCTCGTGCTGCTACACGTTATGGCTCCGGCGCCGGTGGAAATGGGTGTGGAAGTCTGGCGCCGGCACGCCGCCCAGCTCGAACAACAGTTGCATCAGTTTCTGGATGGTGAACTCGCCGGCATCCCCGTTCGGCGTGTGCTGCTGGAAGGCGACCCGGCTGCGAAGATCGTGGCTTATGCGCACGAGCAGCACGCCGATCTGATTCTGATGCCCACCCATGGCTTCGGGCCGTTTCGCCGCTTCATCCTCGGCTCCAATACCGCCAAGATTCTGCATGACGTGGAATGCCCGGTCTGGACCGGCGCCCATATGGAGGAAGCGCCACCCGGGCCTTCGTCTCCAATCGCCAACATTCTGTGCGCCGTCGACCTGGGGACGCAGAGCGCGAAGGCGCTGAGCTGGGCCATGGAACTGCAGAAACAGTTCGCCGCGCGCCTGATTCTGTTGCATGCCACGCTGGCCATTCCGGCCATGGCGAAAGGCGCGGAGGCCAACTGGAATGTGGTGGTGCGTTCCGCCGCTCAGAAGGAATTGGAATTACTGCAGAAACAGGTGGGCGCAACCGGCGAACTAGTGGTGGAGGCGGGTGAACCTGCGCAAGTCATTTCCGCGGCGGTTAGCCGGCTGAACGCGGATGTGGTGGTGATAGGGCGCGGCTCCGCCGCCGGCGGGTTTGGCCGCCTCCGCACCAACGCTTACGCGGTGATTCGGCAGTCGGCTTGCCCCGTGGTCAGCGTCTGAAAAGCCGATCAACGCTTCGTGCTCTCCAGCAGATGCTCCACAACCTCCAGCCGGTGGCGTAACTCGTCGCGATAAGCCCGGTGATCGGTGTGGTGGATCTCCACCAGAAGCCGGTTTTGCTCCGACTCCAGCAGCTCATCCAGTATTTCCAGATCTTCGCCGGCCAACTTGAGAACTAGCTCGTGTGCCGTCTCCATAACACGGCCTCCTTCCGCGGCCCGATTACAATATAGGCCGGTCGGGTCTGAAATACAAGAGCGACTTAGTACCGCTAATTCCGTACGGACTGGAGGGCTTCCTCGACAACGCGGAGCAGCGCGTCCACCGTAAACGGCTTGGGAAGAAGCGTGAAGCCTTTGCGCGTGACGAAACGCTGCACCAGATCGGCGTCATGGAATCCGGAGATGAACAGAACCCGAAGTTCGGGCTTCTGCGCGCGCAGCCGCTCGGCCAGGACCGGGCCCGTGAGATCGGGCATGATCACGTCCGTGACCAGTAGCTCTACAGGTTCCTGGCTACTCTCGAATTCCTGGATGGCTTTCCAGGCGCCGTCTGCCAGCAGGACCCGATAGCCTGCCTCGTTCAGAATCTGGTCGAGCAAACTCAAAATGGCGCGGTCGTCATCGACTGCCAGGATAGTCGGGTGGTGTCCGATGGGGAGGTGCGCCATAGGCTTTCGCCGGGATGCGGTAAGGGGGAGTCGCGGCTCGTCCTCCCAAGCATCTACTTTATTATAGTTGCCCGACCGAATCTCTTGTGGATGAATTCCTACAGTCGTGTGAGAGTTTGCCGGCGTTCCTGATGATATTGCGTGAGCGTCTGGTTGGCGCTGTGGATGGTGTCGATTTCCGCGGCGATCTTTTCCAGGTCTGCTCCGCGCAACACCACATAGAGTTCATCGTCGCCAATCTCGGTATAAACCCGATTTCCGATGCAGCCGGAACTGGTCACGGCGCCATTGGCTAAGGCCGCAGGCAGCGCCATGCAGGTAGGCCGTCCCAGCAGAGGCAGCTTCGACATCGCGCCGGCCCGGTTGGCAGCCTCCGCCAGCATCATGACGCGGCCCGGCCTGCCTGCGGCCAGCACTACCGATGGCGCTACCGGCGTGTCTCCAAGCGGCGCGTACATCACCACCCGTGGCGCCGCCGGAAGCTGGAACACGCCGGGAATTTCTTCCATGCGGATATAGCCGATGTCGGACATCAGGGTCAACGTCTGTTGCAATTCCGGCATCCGCTCGGGGGTCAGCGTGTTGTGTGCATAGCTTCCCACGGGGCAATTGAAATGGTCGGTGGGCTCGGTGTAGAAGGAGCGGCCCGCGCCGGCCAGACGCCAAAAACTGCACGAGGACGGCTGCGAGCCTTCAAAACGGGCCACACCGGCGGGCGCTGCATCCAGGAAGGCCACCGCCACGGGACGGCGGCTGGTTCCCAGCAACTGCTGGATCTGCTGTTCGATTGCGCGATAGTCAGGCATCTTTCTATCCTAAGTGATGATGCACCGCAGAGAATTCTTCCAGTCCGCGATGGCGGCATCGCTTTGTCTCGGATATGCGCCGCGGCTGGGCGAGATCCGATTCTGTCGTGTCTCCCATAAGGGCTTGTTGCCACTGGTGCCACGCGGGTGCATCGCTGAAGTAGACCCGGCGACCGACGGCTTCACTTTTCTGGGAAGCCGGGCCACGCTCGTCGTAAATGGCAGCGGCTGGCGCCTCTTTCCGGCCAGTGAGGTATAGTTGCAGCGATGAGCGTCGACTGGGTGCGCCGCTATTGCCTGTCGCTTCCCCATACCACGGAAATGGTGCAGTGGAGTCACGACCTGTTGTTTAAGATCGCGGGGAAGATGTATGCCGGTATGCCTCTCGAACCCAGTGCAATCTGGTTGTCCCTGAAATCCACGCCCGAGGAATTTGCGGAGCTGACGGAGAGGCGGGGCATCATCCCAGCGCCTTACATGGCTCGCGCCTTTTGGATCGCCCTCGAACACGAAGACGCGCTACCTGCCCGTGAGACCAAGCGCCTGATCCGCCAATCGTACGACCTGGTGGTGGCGAAATTACCGAAGAAGACGCGCGCGGCGCTGGGGGTCGGGAGCTAGTCAACTCCCGCTCCTTGGCGGTCGCGGCTCGGTTATTTGCGGAGCGCCTCGATCGCCGGCAGACGGCTCTTGGGACTGTCCAGGCCGCCGACTCTAACGTCTCCGAGTTCCGTGCGGACGTAGTCTTCCGTTCGCTTTACCGCATCCTTCAGGGCCTTATTCTGCGGAACAAAAGATGTCCAGGCGATCGATTCGACAGAGGGATCGTACAACCACAGCCCGACCAGCCGTCCGCGGTCGAGAATGGCATGTTCGCGGGACACCGGCCGGCCCGCGTCCTCGGGCGCCAGCAGATCCTTCCAGTCGCCACGCAGGAGGCTGATGCCGTCGAGTGCGCTCACCAGCGCGTACTGCTGGTTTCGGGGAGGCTGGAACTGCTCGAAACCTTCCCGGTCCTCGGGCAGCATGAGGCGGTCGCTATCCTTCTCCACCGGTACGAGGCCGAGCGCGGCGGTGTACTCCTTCGCCGCTTTTACTCCGACAGCCGCGAACTCCTGGAAGCCGGCGAGGGTGGCCGGTCCGATCCAGTGGAAGTAGCGCCGTGCCAATTCCGTGAAGGCTTCTTCCCGGGAGGGTTTGGATTTGGCCAGAGGATTGGGCCGCCACAGTGCGTAACGGTAGCGCTGCTGGTCGAGCCGGCCGTTGAGGGGCACTCGCCGGATCTCGCCCGCCGCCTGCAATTCGCCAAGCGCCACGGGCAAGGTGGTGGCGAGACCCTTCTTGGTTCCCTCGGCGCCGAAATTTCGAACCGCGCCGCCGGCGGCCTGCCGCAGTTCGTCCGTGTCGAGGGGGCCTTTGGCGAGCGCCTTCACCACCGCGCCGCAGAGCTTGTCGATTTCAGCGGCGGTAGCGCCCAGTTTCAAGGCGATTTTCCGCTCGCCGCCCTCGAACTCTTTGGCCAGCCTCAAGCCCAGGGCGAAATCGGATGCCGGAAGCACGTAGGTGCAGCTACGCGCGCTGGGCAGTTCATGGATTTCGAGTTCAGACACCGCACGGTCCACAGCTTCGCGCCCGATCCCCGCGCGTGCGTAAAGCGTCAGATACGGGTTCGAGCCGCCAACCGATCGGGCCCAACCGGTTTCACGCAAAACCTCGGCTGCCGATTTTCCCCCTAGCCTTCCGTCCAGCCCCTGACGGTGTGACCACCACGCCTTGAGCTTGGCTTCGTTCACGTCAATGATCCTTACGTTGCGTCAGGCTGAACCAGTTTCCGGAATCGTCCTTCATCAGCGTCTCGATCCCGTAGAACTGCTCCTTGGGAGGATACCTGAAGTCGACTCCCTTGGCGCTGAGTTCTTCATAAGTCTTCTGACAGTCGGCGGTTTCGAAAACGCCGGCGCCCAGAGCGCCCTTGCGGATCAAAGCTCGCAGCATTTCCGAGGTTGGCTCGTCGATCATCGGCCCGGGAGTCGATGGCATCAAGGCAATTTCCAATTCGGGCTGGCCCTTAGGGCCGACTGTCAGCCAGCGGAAGCCATTTTCCATCTTGGCGTCGGTGCGAACCTCCAGGCCCAGCTTGTTGACGTAGAAATCGTAGGCGGACTCCTGGTCCAGAACGTAAATGCTTATGTGGGACATGCACTGAATCATGAGTTTGTCTCCGAGATTCAGATTTACACAGATCTTGGGCGGACGCTTCTTGAATCTTGCGGTTTTGGTAGGGCAGCAAAGACCGCTCCCTACGGTCACGGCTTCCATGAGAAGGCCTGCTCCTGTCAAGTACCCCCGCTGAAAATCTTGCGGGGGATTCACAAGGGGGCGGAGCCCTCTTGTGGGGGGAGCCGCGCTTTTTGC
>Ga0182024_10000129_pt1 | contig 163380 bp, 152 predicted proteins | sample P32metaG_FD_120480 | JGI IMG/M metagenome (GOLD analysis project Ga0182024, IMG submission 120480) | Permafrost microbial communities from Stordalen Mire, Sweden - P3-2 metaG (Illumina Assembly) | ecosystem: Environmental > Terrestrial > Soil > Wetlands > Permafrost | place: Sweden: Stordalen... | reverse complement strand
GCCTGCTCGCCCACTTCGCGCTCCATGGCGCTGCGCACCGAGTTCATCGCTGTCGGTGAAATGCGGTCCGCCTCGGCCAGGCGCGAGGAAAACGTATCGTCGATCTCGGTCGTACCCAGCAGATGAAAGGTCAATTCACGGCAACCCGCGAGGTAAACCGCATAGGCCGGAGCGCCGGGGTAGGCCTCGCGACTTTGATAAATGGCGAGCGGCTTGCGCGCGGTGCGGAAGCGGCGCAGCAGGCGGCCCGTCTCCCGGCGGGCGCGGTTGACCATGACCAGCTTGGAGATCATCACGGTCCAGCTGAAGATGGAACCGACGACGAGAAACAAGATGACAACCTGGCCGGCAGCATTCGAATGCTGAAAGGCATAGAGGATGCCGACCTCGGCAAAAAAGTTGACCCCGCCGGACAGGAGCATAGATTAGCGGGAGTATGGAGGCCGGGGCCGGGGCCGTCAAACGCTGCGTGTTGGACCAGCCGCCTTCCTGACGGTTCATCCCCCCTCGCCCGCCCGCACACATGCAATTGTCCGAACTTTCCGGCTGCGCCGTTTTTCTCATTGGCGGCTTGTGCCTGATGAATCTCCAGTCGCCGCTCTGGCGCAAGCTGGGCATGGCCCTGATCTGGCTGTCCAGCGCGGCTGTCGCCTATTTCCTGACGAACTCGATGATCATGGCTGGCGCGATGCTGCTGGCCTGGGTCTCATTTCCGGTCTGGGAAATGGTCTTCGTGCTGCGGCAGTTGCGCGTGCCGCGCCATCGTGGCCTGGCCGATGCGCGCCCTCCCCGCGAGGGTTTTCACGAGCTTTCCGAGCTGACAAACGAGTTGCGCGACGCGGGCTTCGAGCAGCTCGACGAATGCCGGCTGAATCCCTCGGACCATGAGCAGTATTACCGCATCTTCGATCGGAAGGACGGCCTCGTGCAGGCGACGATCGGTTATATCGCCCAGGGCACGATCGGATTTCACTTCCTGGCCTTCGCCTCGGAGGGCAAGGACGGGCGGCGTTGGGTGACGTGGGATTACCCGCTGACCTACGGCCTGAGCATGCCGCCGAACTTCGCGCTTTACCGGGCGCTGCATTGCGAGACGACGGCCGATCTTTATCAGGCCCATCTCGATTTCCTCGAAGTGAACGAGGTGAAGGAAGGCGATCTCGTGGTGGACGAGAAGACGCCGGAAGCGGCGCGCGCCCGGCTGGAGCAAACGCTCAACCAGCAGATCGAGCACAACATCTCGCGCGGCTACCTCGCACCGGCGGCCAACGCCGACGCGGAGAATTTCTCCTATTCGTGGCGCGGCACGCTCTACGTGGCCGGACAGATCCTGCGGGACCTGTTGTTCTAATTTCGTATCCGTCGATCTTTCGGAAGACGGATGAAAAGAGAAAGTCCCGCGACCTTGCGTCCGTCACCCGGAGATCGACGGCTACCTACTCCACCGCGCCGTAGGCTTCCAGATGGGGCGGCGGATGGGTGCCGGGCTGGCGGTTCATCCAGGTGACCCAATCCTGCAGGGCGGCCTCGCGCAGCTGGTCGTCCTGCGAATCGCGGAAGCTTTTCTCGAACGTGGCCAGGCCAGCCGGATCGGCGGGCGCCCGGCTATCGACATGCAGGACCACGACCGTGTTGTCGGTCTGGATCGGAACGGGGCCGGAAACATCGCCTACCGCCAGTTGGGCGGAAAAATAGGCAATGGCTTCCATGCGCTGGTCGTTCTGCGGCGCATCATGCGGGACGAAGCTCGGCAACGTCTGCACGGTCAGGTGCTGCGCGGCGGCGGCGGCCTTGAAATCGCCGCCCTTAGCCACTGCCGCTTTCAATATCGCGGACGCTAACTCTGCCGCAGCTCCCTGGGCCTGCGCCGCTTTTTCCTGCTGAAGCTGTTTCTCGATGATCGGCGTCACGTCGGCCAGCGGCTTGATTTCGCTCGGCTGGATTTGCAGGAGATGCATGACCACCACACCGTTTTCGAGCTGCACGACCTTGCTGATCGGGTCATCCTTCGTAAGCGCAAAGGCCGCGTTGTTAAACGCGGGGCTGGGCGGCAGGCCGCCCGGCGAGGAGTTCGCGGCAAAGAAATCGGTGGTGACCGGCGTCAGGCCATCCTTCTTCGCCTCGGCCTGGAAATCGGCGGCAGGCGGCGTGGAACCATTGGCCGCGTTGGGATCGGGCTGCAGCGCCAGCGCAAAGTCGAGCGCCTTTTGTCCCACCGCCTGGATCGCCGCGTCCTTGTCCTTGTCAGACAGCTTCTCCTGCTCGGGTGTCAGCGGGAAAAGGACATATTCGACCTGACGCTTCTCGTCGGTGCGGTAAGCCGGGTTCATCGGGTCGGCTTTATAGGCGGCCTCGATCTCCGCGGGCGTGATGCGCGCGGTGGCCACGAAGGACGCAGGCGAGAAGCTGACGTAGCTGACCTGCACGGGGCCATATTCCTTTTGATAACGCGCATCGGCATCGCCGCCGAGGGCGTGAACGGAGGAAAAGAGCGCGCGATAGACCGCCGCGATTCGCATCTGGTCATGCAGGAGGCCGGCATAGGTGTCGGCGGAGATGTGCATCTGGTTGAGCAGATAAGTCGAGAAGTCGCGATAGAGGTCCGGGCTGTAGACGCCGTCCTTCTGGAATTGCGGCTGGCTTTGGATGCTGGCGATCAACTCGTCGTCGGAGACGTCGATGTGCAGCTTGTTGGCCTCGTGCAGGAGAAGAAGGCGGGTCCACGCATCGCTGGCGATCTGGGCCTGCGTGGGCTGTTCCTGGCTGTGATTGAAAAGAAGGATGGTGGTACGCTCGTTGCGCACCGCGCCGTAGAGATCGGCCACGGACAGGTCCTCCCCGTCGATGCGGCCGAAATCGGTCGGGCCGCTGGCCCCCGAAAAGAAACTTCCCGAGTTGCCGTAAAAGAGAAAGCCGAGCGCAAGGAAACCGAGGATCACGATCAGCACGGTCTGCGACTGGCTGCGAAGGAAGGTCATCATAACAGGCCGGTCATGATGCGAGCCGAATGCCAACTCGACAAGCCGGGAATGCAATCTTGCGCTCCGCAGCGACAACGCTTAGCAAGGGAGATGCATCTCATCAAATTTTGCGCGGTCGCCCTGCTGACGGCCGCTCTCCTGCTCACCCCCGCCCGCGCCGACTCCGCGTTCCAGGCCCGGAGCGTGGCGGAAACGGTCCTGAGCCCGCACGTGAAGGGCAAGCTGATCTGGGTCCGCTCGCTCATCGGCACGGGAGTCAACCACCGCCGCTGGTCGTTCCTTTACTTCGATCCCTACGCCGATGAAAACGGCCGGCTCGTCGTGGTGCAGGACGGCGCCGTGGTGAAGATCGACCAGGGATTCGTGGAACTGGACCACCTGCGCATGCTTTCCTACAAGGAATCGGAAATGCTGCCGCAATCGGAGCTGAAGCTCGATTCCGATGCCGCGCTGGCGGCCGTGCAGACGGCGGGGAATATCCAGAACGTGCCGCTGACGACCGTGCACTACAAACTGGAGATGAGCGACGAGAACCAAGTGCCGATCTGGTCGTTGACGCTATTTTCCAATCTTAATCACAATGAGGTCGAGATCGGACACGCGCGCGTCTCGGCGACGACCGGTCAGGTATTCGACCTCAAGATTGATCACCAACGCCTGCCGGAACGTCCGAGCGGCCTGCAGCAGGAGCAACAACAGCAGCCGTCGGGCTCCGAGGACTCCGTCACTCCGGTCCAGTAGGCGACTCGCCGGAAGCAGCCGGGCGCGTCAAGGTCCCGCCTTGGCCGCTGCCTTCTTTCCGCCTCCCAACAAATAGAGCCAGAAGCTGCCGCCCATCGCGAGACCGATGCCGATCTTGATGCCGGTCGGCAGCGTCGAGGGGGAGACGAAACCCTCCAGGCAACCGGAGATGATCAGGGCCGGAATCGCGGCCACCGCGAGGCGCACGGCCGAGTGGGCCTGGATGGCGAGCGCATCACGGCGCGAATAATCGCCCGGGCGCAGCAGCGCGTTGGCAACGACGAATCCCGCCCCGCCCGAGACGATGATGGCGCTGATTTCCAGCAGGCCGTGCGTGGCAACGAATGCCAGCAGCGGCCCCAGCAACCCGTAATTGGCGCAGAGCTTGAAGACGACACCGAGCATGACGCCGTTAAAGAACAGTATCCAAAACGAGATGAGGCCGAAGCTAAGCCCGCCCGCGAAGGCCAGCAGCGCGACCGAAATATTATTTGTGAACAGGTAAGTGGATGCGACCGGCGCGGGCACGACGCTGAAGAGTGGCCCCGTCCACATATGGCCGGAATAGATCGAGTCGAGCACGGGCGTGGGGAGGATCATCGACGCGGCGCGCTCGTCGAACTGCACCACGGAGAGGCCGAGCATCAGCCCGGTGAGGAAAATCAGCGCGGCCCAGTTCACCGCCATGAGATGGTACCGCGCCGCCTGCGGAATTTCCTTTCGAAAGAAATTTCCCACCTCGACCAGCGTCACCGCGCGCGCGCGATAGATCTGGTTGTGTGCGCGCGCAACGAGCTGGTGCAGGAAAAGCAACACGGTCGTGCCGCGAAAATGGGTCTGCGCAAAGGCGAGGTCACCCGTCGTCGCGCGATAGGCCGCGCTGAGTTCCTGCAGGAATCCGCGCTCGCGGCTGCGTGGCGCCCGGCCTTCCATGAGATCGAGCATTCCCTCGAGCTGCTGCCAGCGCGGGCGGTTCTTGCGGACAAAGGTTCCGAGCGTCATGGCGTCAGGTGCGGCGGGCGAATTCGACGAGCCATTCCTCCGGCTCAAGCTTGGACAACTCCAGGTCGGTGCCAAGCGCGAGCGGCTTGAGGCTGGCGTAGACGGATGACGCCAGGCGGGTGCGGACGTCGCGCGGCAGCTCGGGGCGGCGATTAAGGAAACGGTGCAGCAACTCCCACTGCGCGGAGGTGAGCCGGATTGAGGGCGCCGTGACGAGCGAGGCCGGTTCGGCACCGGCCTCGTCGAAGATCGACCAGTCGATCGGCGTCTCGTGAATGACGAGTGTGCGGCCCATCAGGTCGCCCAGCCGCTGCGCGCGCGGCGTGACGAAGATCATGAGCAGGCCGATCAGACCCATGGGACCAAAGGCGTCGATCGGACGTGAGAGATTGCGCAGCATCACATCGATCCAGCTTACGGGCGTGCCATCGACCTTGATCACGCGCAAATGCAGCAGCCGTTTGCCGGGCGTCTGGCCGTTCCAGAGCCATTCGAAAACGCCGAAATAAACCCACTGCGCCGCGAAGATCAGCACCAGCAGCACGATGGTCAGCAGGTGAGAACCGATCCGTGTTACCTCGCTGTCGCCCGCAGCCTGCGCGAAAAGCGTCGTGAGCAGATAGACCGAGAGGAGCAGGGTTCCGCAGATGCCGAGATCGGCCAGGATGGCGAGCGTACGGCTGCCGACGTTGGCCACTTCGAGCTGAAGCTCGATTTCCTCGGGCAGTTCCAGGTCGGCGGTGCGCGTCGTCGTCATGGACGTCCGCCTCCGTCTACCACTCGAGCACGAGGCTGCCCCACGTCACGCCGCCACCAAAGGTAACGAGCAGGACGAGGTCGCCGCGATCGATCTGGCCTTTCATCAACGTTTCGTGCAGCGCGACCGGAACGCAGGCCGCCGACATGTTGCCGTAACGATCGAGATTGATGATGAAATGCTCGAGTGAAACGCCCATGCGCTGTGCGACCGCTTCCACGATGCGGAAATTAGCCTGATGGGGAATGAACCAGCGAATCTGCTCGGGCTTGCAACCGGCCTGCTCCAGAGCTTCCTCAGCCGAGCGATTCATCGCGCTGACGGCCTGGCGATAGACTTCCTTGCCGTTCATCTGGATGAAGGGCGTCACGAGTTCCTGCTGCGCCATCGTGGTCCCCTCGCCGGTGGAAAGCGTCAGGATTTCGGGCTGCGAACCATCCGCGCCCAAGCTGAAACCGAGCAGACCGCGACCGCCGGGCCGATGCTGGAGCACGACCGCGCCCGCGCCGTCACCGAAGAGCACGCAGGTGTTGCGGTCCTTCCAGTTCACGATGGACGAAAGCTTTTCCGCGCCGACGACGAGGATGGTCTTATAGACACCACTGGCGATGAACTGGTCCGCCGTGATCATCGCGTAAAGAAAGCCCGAGCAGGCCGCCGCGAGGTCGAAGGCCGCCGCGCGCGTCGCGCCGATCTTGCGCTGGATATGGCACGCAGTGGACGGGAAGATCGTGTCGGGCGTGCAGGTCGCGACGATGATCAGGTCGATGGTGAGCGGATCGATGCCGCCCAATTCCAGGGCCTGCTGCGCGGCTTTCGCGCCCATGTCGGAGGTTGATTCGTCCTCCGCCGCGATGCGCCGCTCGCGGATGCCGGTGCGCGACCGAATCCACTCGTCGCTCGTCTCGACCATCTTTTCGAGCTCCGCGTTCGTGAGCACGCGACTGGGAAGATAGGCGCCGGTGGCGATGACCGAGGCGCTGCGCCGCTGGGGGGAAGTGGCCATGAAATTAAAGCGAGCGCTCGCTGTGAGTGGCGTGATTGGCCAGGACCCGTTCCTCGTGCTGGGCAATTTCCTCGATGATGTGCGGGTTGACCTGCTGCAGCACCGCCTCGCGCGCGACGCGGATGGCGTTGCGGATCGCCTTGGGCGTCGAGTTGCCGTGCGCCTTGATGCAGATGCCGTTGACGCCGAGCAGCGGCATGCCGCCGTATTCCTCGGTATTGGTCCGGCGCCGGATGGCGTAGAACGCCTCCTTGGCCATCATCGCGCCGACCGTGCGGACGAGGTCCTTCTTCAGTTCGCGGCGCAGCCACGCGAAGATCGCGCCGGCCAGGCTCTCCGACGTTTTCAGGATGACGTTGCCGACGAAGCCGTCGCACACGACGACATCGACCGCCTTGTTGAAGAGATCGTGCCCTTCGACGTTGCCGATAAAATTGAGCTGCGCGCGGGAAAGTTCCTTGTAGGCCTCGCGCGTCAGCTCGTTGCCCTTACTCGCTTCCGAGCCGATGCTCATCAGCCCGACGCGCGGGTTCTTGCGCCCGAGCACCTCGCGCGAATAGACCGAGCCCATGATGCCGAACTGGAGCAGGTGCTTCGGCTCGGAATCGACGTTCGCGCCCGCGTCGATGAGCAGGAAAAGGCTGTTCTCCGTCGGCATCACCGTGGCAATGCCGGGGCGATCGACGCCGGGGAGGGTGCGCAGCTTGACCTTTGCCGCCGCTACGAACGCGCCGGTGTGACCCGCGGAAACAAGCGCATCGGCGCCGCCATCGGCGAGCAGATCGACCGCGCGGGAAATGGACGAATCCTTCTTGCGCCGCACCGCATCGATGGCGCTATCACCCATCTCGACCACCTGGCTGGCGTGGCGGATGGTGATGCGCTTGGGCTGGCGGGTGTGCAGGCGCGCGAACTCCTGCGCGATGCGCGCCTCGTCGCCCACGAGAATGATCTCGATGTCGGTATGACGATGCAGCGCTTCCACGGCGCCGGCCACGGGACTTGCGGGCGCGAGGTCGCCGCCCATCGCATCGAGAGCTATCTTCATGCGCGTGTGATTACCGCGACGTTGGGGCGGGGCATCAAATTGACGCCGGACACCGTTACTCTTCCACCGTGCGGGAAATGACCTGCCGGCCGCGATACGTGCCGGTCTTCGCGTCCACGCAGTGGCCGTGATGACGATTGCCCGTCTTCGGGTCGGTGTAGAGGCCCGGCGATTTCCAGGCATTGGCGGCCCGGCGGGTGCGGAGGCGCATCTTCGATGTTTTACGTTTAGGAACTCCCATAATCTCTCAATTCTTCAGTTTGATCTTACTTAATGCCTCCCACACCTCCCCGGTGTCGAGCGTGCCGGAATTTACCGGCGGCGGTTGATAAAACTCGCCCGTTACCGGGCAGCGGCCGTCCGCTCCCAAATGACAGGCCGCGTTTAACGGCAATTCGATTAAAATATCTTCCCGCAGGAGGAGAGTCAAGTCGATGGAAGCGGGGTGTGGCGCCTCGAAAACATGCTCCACCTGCGTCCGGACCGGCCAGGGCATCCACACCGCGCACCGTCCGCAGATGACTTGGAGCGTCGTGACCAGCGTTCCGGTGAGGATCAGGTTCTCGCCGTCGCGCACCACAATCAGCTCGGTCAGGATCGGCGCATCGGCGCGGGCGACCTGGTCATTCAGCTCCAAGGCCGCGGAAGGCAGCTCGCCCTTGAGCTCCACCGGCTGCACTTCGGTGACGAGCGCGGGAATGATATTCACGTCGGTTCCCCCGCGAATTTACGACGCATGGCCGCCTCGACCAGCGGCGGGACGAAGGCGGAAATATCGCCGCCGAGCCGTCCCACTTCCTTGATGATGGTCGAGCTGAGATAGGTGTAGCTGTCCTTCGGCATGAGAAAGATCGTCTCGATCTTGTCGGAAAGTTTCCGGTTCATCAGCGCCATCTGGAACTCGAACTCGAAATCGGATACCGCGCGCAGCCCGCGCAAAATCGCACGCGCACCCTGCTGTTGAACGAAGTCGATGAGCAACCCCTGGAACGCAACGACACGGACCTTCGCGCCCAGCGTACCCATCGAGGCCTCGGCCAGTTTTTTTCGCTCCTCCAACGTAAAAAGCGGCTTCTTCGTGGAGTCGGCCGCAATGGCCAGCACGACCTCGTCGAACATTTGCAAGGCCCGGCCGACCACGTCGAGGTGGCCGTTGGTGATCGGATCGAAAGTGCCCGGATAGACGATTCGGCTCAACGCACCCTCTCGATCTCCGCGCCGAGATTTTGCAGCTTGAGGTCGATGTTCTCGTAACCGCGGTCGATGTGATAAACGCGGTTGACCTCGGTCGTGCCGGTCGCAACGAGGCCGGAAAGCACGAGTGCCGCCGACGCACGCAAGTCCGACGCCATGACCGGCGCACCGCTGAGATTGTCCACACCATGGATGATCGCCGTCGCGCCTTCCAGGTCGACCCGCGCGCCCATGCGGCGCAGCTCGCTCAGGTGCATGAAACGGCTTGGAAAAATCTTTTCGGTGATCGCGGAGATACCGGGCGTGACCGACATGAGCGCGCACATTTGCGCCTGCATGTCGGTGGGAAAACCGGGATAGGTCTCGGTGACGAGATCGATGGAGCTGAGCTTGCGCGGCGCGCGGACTTGCACGCCCTCGGGGCTACACTTGATCTCCGCGCCGCAGCTTTTCATGCGGTCGATGACGTTGACGAGATGGTCGGCATTCGCGCCGTCGAGGAAGACGTCCCCCTGCGTGATCAGCCCCGCGACCATGAACGTCCCCGCCTCGATGCGGTCGGGAATGATCGTGTGCTCGCAGCCGTGGAGTTCATCCACGCCCTCGATCTCCAGGCGGCGTGTGCCGTGCCCGACAATCTTCGCGCCCATCTTGATGAGGAACTCCGCGAGGTCGCGCACCTCCGGCTCGCAGGCCGCGCTTTCGATGATCGTTTTGCCCTTCGCGCGCGTCGCGCACATCATGACGTTGTCGGTGCCCAGCACGGTCGAGCCGAACTTGGTACCAAGGAAAATTTCCTTGCCCACGAGTTCCTTGCTCGTGACGTAAACGTTGCCACCTTCGCTGCGCGATTCCGCGCCGAGCATGGCCAGGCCCTTCAGGTGAATGTCGATCGGCCGGTCGCCGATGACGCAGCCGCCGGGCTCGGAAATCGTGGCGCGACCGCAGCGCGCGATGATCGGCCCGAGCACGCAAATCGACGCGCGCATCTTGCGCACGAGATCGTAGGGCGTCTCGTCCTTCACCTTCGGCGCGCGCGCCGTGACGGTGCCGTTCTCGAACGTCACTTCCGATCCGAGCTGCGCGAGAATCTCGAGCATGAACCGGATGTCCGAAAGGTCCGGGACGTTGTGCAGGATGCACTTTTCCGGCGTAAGCAATGTGGCGGCCAGGATCGGCAGCGCCGAGTTTTTTGAGCCACTGATCTTGACGCGCCCATTGAGGCGGGCGCCACCTTTGACGACGAGTTTATCCATGATGTTCTGCGAGCAAAACCCGGTCGCGATTCGACATATCGGGCAAGAGGTTGAGTATGACGTAACCGGCGGTTTCGCAAAGCGTTTTTGCAGCGGCCCCCTGCCCGTCGCCGATCTCCAGCGCCAGGTATTTGGTGCGCCCGGCGCTTTGCGTGACGAGGCGGCGGACGACGTCCAGGCCGTCCGGGCCGCCGTCTAGCGCCAGCTTCGGTTCATGCTGGACCTCGCGCATCAGGCCGGGCATATCGCCGGAGGGAATGTAGGGCAGATTCGCGACGATGAGTTGAAAGCGCGGCGGGAGCGACGCGTCGGCGAGCAGGTCACTTTCGATCAGGCGCACATTGGCCGTGTCGCCTAGATTCCGGCGCGCCTGCGCAAGCGCCGCCGGGCTGATGTCCACGGCGATGATTTCCAGCGCGGGAAACTTTCGCGCGAGCGCCAGCGGGAGAATGCCCGAGCCGGTCCCGACATCGAGCACCGGCAAGCCGGCCGGATCGATGAGCTTGATGATTTCGTCGAGCAGGATTTCCGTGTCCGGCCGCGGGATCAGCACGTCGGGAGAGACACTGATCTTGTGGCCCGCGAAGGTCGTGTGCCCGAGCACGTATTCCAGCGGCTCGCCCTCCGCGCGGCGCTTGACCAGCGGACGGAGTTTGTCCAGCACCGCCTCGGGTACCGGCTGGTCATGCTCGAGATAAAGCTGCATGCGTGATTTGCCGAGCGCGTCGGCTAGCATCAGCTCGATGGTCAGGCGCGGGGACGGAACGCCCCGCTTCGCGAAAAATCCGGTCGTGTTCTCGAGCAACTCGACGACGGTCATGCCGCCGCCGCTTCGAGTTCCGCGAACTTTTGCTCCAGCGCATCGGTCGCCAGCACGTCGAAGATCTCGTCGAGGTCACCCTCCATCACGAGGTTGAGATTATGCGCGGTGTAGCGGACGCGGTGATCGGTCAGCCGATTGTCAGGGAAATTATAGGTGCGGATTTTTTCATTCCGCTCGCCGCCGCCGATCTGGCTTTTGCGATGCTCGGCGTACTTGCTCTCCTCCTCCTGCTGCATGCGCTCGAGCAGCCGGGAACGCAGCACCTGCATCGCCTTGTCCTTGTTCTTGGTCTGCGAGCGGCCGTCCTGGCAGCGCACGGTGAGCCCGCTCGGCTTGTGCGTGATCTGCACGGCGGAGTCGGTCGTATTGACCCCCTGCCCACCGGGTCCGCCCGATCGGCAGACGCTGATCTCGAGGTCGTCCGGCCGGATGACGACATCGACATCCTTCGCCTCGGGCAGCACGGCGACCGTCGCGGTCGAGGTGTGCACGCGGCCTTGCGCTTCAGTCGCGGGCACCCGCTGCACGCGGTGCACGCCGCTTTCGTAGCGCAGTTTTTTGTAAACGTCCTCGCCGCTGATCAGGAAAATCACTTCCTTGATGCCGCCTTTTTCCGCCGGGCTGAGGTCGAGCGTCTCGGTCTTCCAGCCGATCCGGTCGGCGTAGCGCGTGTACATGCGCGCGAGGTCGGCGGCGAAAAGCGCGGCTTCCTCCCCACCCACGCCGCCGCGGATTTCCACGATGGTGTTGCGCGAATCGTTCTCGTCCGGCGGCACGATGCCGAAGCGGACCTTCTTCTCCGCCTTCTCAAACTCGGGGCGAAGCGTGGCCAGTTCCTCCTGCGCCATTTCCACCATCTCCGGCTCGCTGACGTTCTTGGCCATCTCCTCCGAGTCGGCCAGGTCGCGCGCCAGCTTGCGCCAGTGGTTTCCGTCGGCGAGCAGTGCACGCAACCGCGAGTGCTCGCGCGTCAGATCCTGCGCACGTTGCGCGTTGTCGTAGAGGTCGGGACGCGAAAGCTCCATCTCCAGCTCGGCGAAACGCTTGGCCAGACGATCAAGATGCGGGTTCAGGTCCATGACGATTTTTGTTGGGGTGACGGCTCGTGAATACAAAAAGGGCGCAGGGGCCTTGCGGCCACACTGCGCCCCTTTGCTGCGAAGCTATTTCTTGGAGCCGGCCATGCGATCCTGCGTGCTCTTGGAAGCACCGTAACGGCGCGTGAACTTCTCGACGCGGCCGGCGGTATCGATGAACTTCTGTTCGCCGGTGAAAAAGGGATGGCAGACCGCACAGATGCCGAGGCGGAGATTCTGCTTAGTGGAGCGTGTGTGATAGACCGCGCCGCAAGCGCAAACGATCTGGCTGTCCACGTATTCGGGGTGGATATTCGGTTTCATGAGAGTCGGGAAATGTATCCGAAATCCGGGAGAGCGCAAGTGTTATGAAAGCGGAAGCGTTCCCTACGGCGACTGCGCGGTATCCAACAAACTCGTGATGGCGCTGAAAACATAGATCACCCGGTTGCCCAGCGCGGTGAAAACGGTCAGCGCCAAGATGCTGATGACCGCCAGGATCAGCGTGTATTCGACCAAAGTTTGACCCTCCCGGCGATCAGGGTGCCGCAGCCGGCTGAACCGGCGGCGAAGGAAGGAGAGGGCTTGCATGCGAATCGGGGAGAACGCTAAGTCGGGCTCGAAAATTCGACAAGAGAAGAAAGAGTCGGCTTGGGAGGTTAGGACTGCCCATGCCGACGAGCCAAGGAGAGAGACTAGTGGCTCGACTGGGCCAGCTGAAGCTGGCTGTTGATCGTCGAAAACACGCCACGGACGGTTTGTCCGAGAGCGAGCAAGACGGAGATCGCGACCACCGCGATGAACGCGAGGATCAGGGCATATTCCACGAGGGTCTGGCCCTTCTTGCTTTTGAGACGACGCAGCGCAGTTTTGGCGCGATTAATTACTTTGTTGATCATTGTTATTGCACCTCCCTTCTTAGAAAATCTGGTTCCTGTTGGGGAAAACGGGGCCCTTGTGGTTTGGGCTGTGCCTATTGATCATTCCTTGTGCCATGACGGCGGGAAACTGATGGATAGACGGTCAATTCTGCCATTTTTTGAGACGCGTAATTGACTTTTGGAAAGCATCTTAAGAATGATTTTATATTATTCTATATCGATTCTTACTGATGGCATTTAAGGAGTTTGCAGCCCCTTTGCAATCCAAATCGCGCGCTGGCGCTATATTTTTTGCCTAGCAAACCGACCGGTCAGGAAATGGCTGCCGTATCCGAAAGAAAGTCGCCTTCGAGGGCCAGCGGGTCCATCCGCACTTCCTTCTCGTGCGCCTGGCGCAGATGGCCGTTCAGCGCGGAAGTCGCCTGCTGCGCGTAGAAGCGCACGAGCCCGATATTGGTCCGCTCGCCGAAGACGGTGACGAGCAGACACTCGAAGTGAAGCGCACTCATCAGGATATGATGACCATGGCCTTCGTGGTAAAGAGCGCTGAATTCCGATTCACCCAGGCGACGCGCCAGTTCGTGCGTCGCGGCAAACGAACCCGCCGCGAGCGCGGAGAGGATGCTCAGGTCGAGGCTGCCGGTGTTGCCGCTTTGGGCAAAGAGATTGCCGCCCTTGTCGACCAGCGCCGACCATTGCGCCTCGGATTTGCGCAGAAAATCGTTGAGCTGCGATTCGATCGCCAGCTGGTCCTCGGCGGTAAGCATGCCAATTCCACTCATAGTCGTTTAGTTGTCAGGCGACGGCGCCGCCCCGCATCGACGCGCCCGACCGGGGCACGCTGGCGGTGGGGGCGATGCCGGCCACATTGCTGTTGGGGGTCTTGGAATACTTCGCCAGCAGCAGTCGTGCGCAGGCGTTGAGTGTCTCCAGCACGCCCTCGCCGGTCGAGGCGACGGCCTCAAAGGCGAGGGCGCGGTTGGCGCGGTTGTTGAACGTAAACTCCAGGTAGTTGATCGGCGCGGCGTTGGGGATGTCGCGCTTGTTGTATTGCAGGACGTAGGGAATCTGCACGAGGCTGAGATGATTCTCGACGAGGTTCTCCTGCAGGTTGGCGAACGACTCGACGTTGTCGGCCATCCGTTCCCAGTGCGAATCGACCACGAAGATGATCCCGTCCACGCCCTTGAGCACGAGCTGCCGCGTAGTGTTGTAGATCGACTGGCCCGGCACGGTGTAGAGCTGGAAGCGGGTGGTGAAGCCCGGCAGCGTCTTGGTGTTGAGCGAGAGGAAGTCGAAGAAGAGTGTGCGATCGGCGTCGGTGGCCAGCGAAACCAGCTCGCCCTTTTGCGCGTGGGTCACCTGCTCATGCAGCGTGATGAGGTTGGTCGTCTTGCCGCAGAGCGCCGGGCCGTAATAGACAATCTTGAGCTGAATCTCGCGGCTGGAATAATTGATGAAAGCCATACTCAACCAGGACGGTCTAGCTCGGACGGACGCTCAACCCCGCCAGGACCATGCGGGCGATCTTCAGGTGCCGGTCGGGCATCTGCGGCACGCGTGAGAGAATGATGAGGTAAAGGTCCTTGTCGCGCATGAGGTGGAAGCTCGTGCCGGTGGTCGGGATGACCAGCTCTTCCGTCTGCCGGCCGGTGATCTCGCCGAAGGATTTGTTGAGGTCCTCGAAGATGCGCGGGGCGAAGGCGCCGATAGCCTGGCGATCAAGGAAATCGGGCGCGGTGCCGACGAGCGGCAGGCCGTTCTTCTGGCTGAGCAAAACGCCCGTCACGTCAGGCCAGCACGCGATGCGGTCGGTCACGTCCTTGAGTGAAAGGTCCTTTTCCGCCGGGAAGCCGAGCAGTTCGTTGATCGAAGGATGCAGGCCGGTGGGCGGTGTCTCGCCGGTCAGGTTGTTGTAGGCGGCGCGGGTCATCCCCGGCACGTCGAGTAGCTCCTCGAGCCGGTGGAACTCACCGATCTTTTCGCGATGCTGGACGATGGAGGCGGCCAGCGTGCGGCTGATGCCGGGAATCGGCAGCAGATCCTCCGCCGAGCAATTGTTAAGATTGATCGCGGTCGCGGCGGAAGCCGGCTGCGCTTCCGAAGTTGGCGCGGGCGCTGGCGGTGTGACGCGGGTCGTGATGCTGCGCGGAGTCAGCTCAGGCCGGCCTGGCAGGCGACCCGTGTCTTTCGAAGCGGCGGCAGAAGGCGCGGGCACGACCGGCGTGGTTTGGGCCAGCTCGCGAGCAGGCGATTCCGGTAGGCCGAAGCGCGAGGTCGCGGAAAAGCCCGGCTCAACCTTGGCGGGAGGCGGCGGCAGCAAGGACGAACGCTCCGTTTCAACCGCGATCGCGGGCGGTGCGGGAGGCACCGTTTCCTTTGGCTCGGGCTCTGGGGGAGCTTCAGCAACCGGATGGGTCTCGGAGACCGCTGGCTTCTCGCCGATTTCGGCCATCGCCAAGGCAGCAAGGCGCTGGAGTTCGTCGGCGTTGGAATCGGGCACGCCCGGCGCAGGAGGAAGGATTTCGGGCACGGTTGGCACCACCGGTCGAACCAGCGGCATGGTCGGCGCAAAAGCGGTGGACGGCATCGTCGCGGAAGCGGCCGGCGGCTGGACCGGCGTTGGGAGTGTGACCGGTTCAGATTCCGCAACGACGGACGCCTCGGAAACCGGCTCAGGCGGCGTCACGGCCGGAATTTGCGGGGCGGCAGGCGCTGCAGGAATCTTGAACTCAAACGCCTTGGCCGGGACAGATACCGGCTGCTCGGCAGGTGGGATTTGCGGGGCGGCAGGCGCCGCGGGAATCTTGAATTCAAACGCCTTGGCCGGGACGGGCACGGCCTGAGCCGCAGGCGGCGCCATGGAGGGACGCGGCACGCCAAGCATCTGCGAGGCGCTGAGCTGGGGTGGCCGGGGCGGCATCGGCACTTCACCGGTCGGGGCGTCCGGCGGAAGGAGGCGGCCGGGCATCGGCGCGGTGGAACGCAACATCGCGGGCTTGCCGCTCAAGGACGCGGTCTGGTGCAAGAGAGGCGGAGTGATGGGCCGCGGCGGCGGGATAAAGGAGCTCTTCGTCGCGGCGACCTGCGGCACGAATTCCTCGGCCGGTGCGACCTGATGTTCATCCACGATATTAGCCTGGACCGGCTGACGCGGCGGTTGGCGCAACGTGTCTTCGGTAAACGGATCGGTGAGGTTCCCCGCTGCGACGTTCGTGTCCTTCTGGTCGGGCCGCACTGAAAGCAGGTCGGGCGGAATGCGCATGACCACGTCCATCAAGGGCAGACTGATCAGGCTACCCAGGAGCGGCGCCATCTCCTCGGCCGACTTCAAAAAACCGGGGGGAAGAAGCGCGATGAGCTCCTCGACCGGGAATTCAACTTTCCCGGAAGGAAGCTGGCTGAGAATGGCGTTCATCGGCAGGCCGATTTCGGTCGCTGCGGCACCCGAAGCCTCGAATTCCCCCAGGTCGGCCGACAGCATTTCCGGCGGCAGGCAGCGCAGGATCATGCCGGCCGGAAGGTTGATCGCGGCGGAGGGCGACGGCATGGGAAGCGGCCGCGTGGAGGTCATCTTCGCGGCAGCGTTGGGCGTCACGACCAGACGCTGGGTGGCACGCTTGGCCGTGGCGGGAGGTGCCGGAGGCGTCACGGGACGGGCGATGCTCATGGGCTGCGTCGTGACCGTATTTTGAGGCACGCCAATCGTCGGCATAAGGCCCGATGGCTGCGGCGGCTGGACCGCCGGCACGGCCCCTGGCGGGGGCATAGGCGGAACGCTCCCCGACGATATCAGATCCGCAGGAGGGGTCTGGATTTTCGGCGGAGTTGGCGGCGCTTTTACAACAGGCTCAGGAGCTTGCGGAGGGTTTTTATCTTTTTTACCGAAGAAAGAAAAAGCCATAGAGGGGAGACTTACGTGGAAAGCTTGTCAAGGCCCACCGATGGTGCACTATTGCGAGGGCGATGCAATAGGAATATCGCCTTGAAGAGTTCTCGATGAGCCAGACTAACAGCGAATTTTTCCCCGGATTGAATTCCCCCGCCCCCGCGAGTTTTTCGAACCAAACTGAAATCGGACTGGCCGAAATCGTCCAGACTTTCTGCAAGGCGCAGCGCAGCGGCCAAGTCACCTTTCATTCAGCCGGTTCTTACGGTTATCTGTTTCTTCAACAGGGACAGGTCGCGCACGCAATCTGCGGAACCGTTGAGGGCGAAGAGGCCGTTTACCTCATGCTGAGCTGGCCGCCGGGTGTCTACGTGATGAACGACGACATCCTGCCCCACAAGCGGACGATCTCGCTCACGTGGGAGCAGCTCCTTTTCGAGGGCGCACGCCGGGCTGACATGGTCGGGCTCACGCCAAGCGGCCTGGAGCCGGTGACCACCGCGCATCCCCTCACCAACTCGCGCGCGAAGGACAACCAGCCCAAGCTCATTATTTCCCATGGCGACGGGCCGCCGCTCGCCGTCGAGTTACACCACGAGTACACGCACCTCGGCCGCACGGAGGACAACGAGCTTTCGCTGCCCGAGCCCTCGATTTCCAGCCGCCACTGCGTTTTCATCCTCAGCGGCCCGGATGTGATTGTCCGGGACCTCAATTCATCTAACGGCACCTACGTCAACGGCGAGCAGATTTCTGAGGTCATCCTGCGGCCCGGCGACAACATCCAGGTGGGCGTGATCGATATCAAGTTCGTGCCTGGCGTGCGCCGGCCCAAGCTGAGCCAGACATCCCTTGCGGCCGCGGCCGCCACGCGCGCTCTTCCCCGCGAGACGAAAGCGGCCCTCCGCGCCGAGACCACGCTCAAGCTTCCCTCCCCGGAGGTCCGCCGGGCCGGGGCGATGGAAGCGGGCGACGACCCCTTCGCCAGGAGCTCGGCCGCGATCAGCTACGATCAACTCGCCACCGATGCACCGAAGCCAGAAACATCCTCCAGCAAGATAAGGATCATCATCCTGGCGATCCTGATCGTGCTGGTGATCGCGGGCACGGCGGGCTACTTCGTCTGGATGAGGCGCTAGGCCCGGTGGCCGAACGATCACCCGCGTTGAGCGCCGCGCCCCGCGCGCTCGACAAGCCGGACATTCTCTCCTATTCACCTTTTCCCGCCATGCCCGTCACCGAGAATCTTCCGCTCCTGCAGCAGCTTGTCCAGGAGCACGAACGCTTCCTCGTCATCTCGCACTTGCGACCCGACGGCGATGCCTACGGTTCCACGCTCGCCCTTGCGCTCGCGTTGCGCGGGCTGGGCAAGGACGTGGTCGCGGTGAATTCCGACGGATTGAGTTCCTCTTTTCAATTCCTGCCCGGGAGTGCCATTTTGATTACCACGCCGGCGACGGCGCCCGAGGCGGACCGCGTGATCATCGCGGTCGACTGCGCGGATCGCAAGCGGCTCGGGCCGGTCTTCGATTCCTGGAACCGCACACCCGACGTGAACATCGACCATCACGTGAGTAATCCCGGCTACGCAGCGCTCAATCTTATCGATCCGGTTTCGCCGGCCACGGCGCAGATGCTCTTCGAGATCATTGACGCGCTGGGCTGGCCGCTCACGCCGGATATCGCCTCCAATCTTTACGTCGGGCTGATGACCGATACCGGCTCCTTCCGCTACCGGCAGACGACCGCCCGCACCTTCGCGGTCGCCACGCGCCTGGTCGAGGCGGGCGCCGACCCGACCGCGCTGGCCGAGGGCTGCTACCAGAGTTTCCGTCCCGAGCGCATGCTGCTGTTGCGTGAGGTGCTCAACGCCCTCCATTTCGCCGACGCCGGCCGCATCTCCTGGTTTTACCTGACAGCCGAGATGTTTTCGCGCAGCGGCGCGACCTCCGACGAGACGGAGGGGCTGATCGAATATCTGCAGGCCGTCCGCACGGTCGAGGTCGCATTCGTGCTCGAGGCCATGGAAGACGGCATGACCCGTGCCAGCCTGCGCTCGCGCGGCACGGTGGACGTGCAGCGCATCTGCGCGGAATTCGGCGGTGGCGGCCACCGTCTTGCCGCCGGCCTGCGCACGAAGCTGGACATTCCCACGCTCGAAAAACGACTGCTCGAGCTCATCGCATTACAACTCCCCCCGACCCCCTGAAATTTTATGGAAGCTGACGGCGTTCTCCTCATCGACAAACCAACCGGCTGCACGTCGCACGACGTGGTCGACTTCGTTCGGCGCCGGTTCCAATTCAAGAAGGTCGGCCACTGTGGCACGCTCGATCCACTCGCCACCGGCTTGCTCATGCTCGTCATCGGCAAGGCGACCAAGATCCAGGACCTGCTAATGGCCGAGGACAAGGAATACGCCGGCACGATGAAGCTGGGCGCGACAACCGACTCGCAGGACGCCGACGGCAAGATCCTGGAAGAAAAGCCGGTGCCCGAAATCACGCGCGAGCAGCTCGACGCGGCATTCAAGAAGTACACTGGCGATTTCTACCAGATACCGCCGATGGTCTCGGCCTTGAAGCAGGGCGGCGTGCCGCTCTACAAGCTGGCGCGCGCGGGCAAGACGGTGGAGCGCGAGCCGCGGCTCGTCCACATCAGCCGGTACGACATCGACGAGGTGGCCATGCCGCTCATCAAGTTTCGCATCCAGTGCAGCAAGGGCTTTTACGTGCGCACCTACTGCCACGACATCGGCCAGGACCTCGGCTGCGGTGCGCACCTCGTGCAGTTGAGCCGGCTCAAGTCGGGCAATTTCTCACTCGAGCGCGCGATGAACTGGGACACGCTGCAGCAAGTCCCAAGCGGCCAGGCGCTGCTCCCCTCGCTGCTGACGCTGCCGGAAGTCTCGCGCCTGCGCCGTAGGTAAACGGCCGTGCTGACCGGTCCCCTTTCCCTCGCCGAGCTCGACGCGCATCCGGGCGTGACGGGACTCGCCATTGGCGTGTTTGACGGCGTGCACCTCGGCCACCAGGCGGTGGTGCGCAGCCTGGACGGCAGCGTCGCGGTGCTGACGTTCGAGCCGCATCCGCTCGCGATCATCGCGCCGGAACGGGTGCCCGCGCGGCTGACCTCCCTCGACCAGCGTGTGGAGTATCTCCGCGAGCTCGGCACCGTTGCGGTCGTCGCGGTGAAATTCGACCAGGCGCTGCGCGAGCTTTCGCCCGCCGGTTTTGTCGGCGAACTGGCGCGAATTTTTCCCGACCTGCGGGAGATCGCCATCGGCGAGAACTGGTCCTTCGGACGTCATCGCGAAGGCAACGCCGCGCGGCTTTCCGAACTCGCCGGGGATCGCGGCCTGCGCGTGAAAGCGATTGCTCCGGTGCAGCTCGACGGCGTCCTGGTCAGCAGCACGCGCATTCGCGAGGCCATCGGGCAGCGGCGCTTCGACGAGGCGGCACGCTGCCTGGGCCGCTCGCACGCCGTTACCGGCATGGTGATCGCCGGTGAGGCGCGTGGCCGCACGATCGGATTTCCCACCGCGAACCTCGGCAGCGTTGAGCAACTGCTGCCACCGCGCGGCGTATATGCGGTGCGTGCGCGGGTCGACGGTTCCGTTTATCCCGCCGTGATGAATCTCGGCCAGCGCCCCACCTTCACCTCGAACGGAATCGATTCCCTGGAAGTCCACCTGCTGGAGGGCGGCCGTGATCTCTACGGCACGGAAATGGCGCTGTTCGATTTCACCTGGATACGCGACGAACAGCGTTTTCCGAACGTGGAAGCGTTAAAGGCGCAGATCACGCGCGATGTGGAATCAGCGCGCCGGCTTTTGGCGGAATAGCCTCGAAACCCCTTCGCTGCGTCGATTGGACGACGCTTCCCTACCCCGCGTAACCCGGCCCCTTAGGTCGTCGGGAGCTGGCCGGGGGTCGTGGGCGTCGCGGCCGGCGTCGAGAACGGATTCGTGTCCGCATCATGGCTCGGCAAGGTCAGGCCGTTGAATTCGTTGTTCGGATTGGGCAACGCGAAATCCTGAGGCCGCTCGAGATCGCTGTGGGTCGAATCACCAAAACCGGTCTGCGAGGTGAACGCGCCGAGGAAGGAGTTGGGATGGGTCGGATCGTAGACGTCGTCCACCAGGACCGTGAACGTGTTCTTGAGCGCGTTGTAGTAGCCGAGTTCGGCCGGCGTCGCCGTACCGTTATTGATGTGCGCGATGACCTCCTGCAGATGGTGCTGGAAGGGCTGAAGATGCGTCAGGATGGCGAAAAGAATATTGTTACCATCGACCGCCGGCGGCATGGCGCCGCTGGCGACATTGTTCGGCAGCGCGATCAGCGTGCCCGTCTGGATGCCGTTCATGATCGTGGCAACGATGCCTTTGACGACGAAGACATAATGATGGCCGTTGGTCAGCGAATCGGCGAATTCGGTGCCCTTCGCGACCGAGACGCCCTGAGGTGTCTCCACCTGATAGCTCTGTTTCTCGCCATCGTGGTGACCCACGCGGTTGAAGACCGTGCCACGCTGCAAGGCCAGGACGGTCTTGCGCAGGGAACCGTCGACCTGCTGGGTCACTTGAACTTCGGTATCGGGCATGAGGCGCACGGAATTGACGCCGCCCATGAAAAGCGCCGCCGATGAACCAGCCGACGTACTGATGGTGGAACCGGAAGGCACGATCATGCCCACGGAGCCGTCGCGGACATCGCCGCCAGGCAGTTTCACCGAAACCGAGCCGTCCATCTCCACAAGCTTCATCTCATTGCTGGCAACCTGGGGCGCCGGTCCATTCGGAGGCGTGATCGGCTCGGCCCAGTAGAGCGAGTGCTGTTTGGGATTGGCGTCCGACCCGGCCACGCTGACCGTCGAAGGTCCGGGGGTTGCCGTCGCCGTGTAAGGCATCTGGCTCGCCGTGTTCACCTGCAGGGGCAGCGGCGCGTGATCGGAAACACGGTCTTGTGCGGCTTCCGAAGCATCCGTCGTGTTGGCCGGCTGGTTGGCCGCGATCGGCGTGGCCGGCGCGGGAACAGGAAGCGTCACGGCGGTCACCGGCGCGTTGGCCGGTGCAGGAGCGGACTTGGTCTTCGCAGCAGGGGTCGACGGGTTAAATGCGGGATTCGGGTCGGTGGACACCGTGCCCGAAGTGCTGGGAGTCGGTGAATAGGCGACCAGCAGCGGAGCATGCTGCATCCCGCGATTGATCGCCGAGTCAGGATGCATCTGGTTCGAGTTGACTTCAACCTCGCCCACGTAACCGGGATCGATCGTCACCCCGCTGAGATTCTTCGCGAACGTCAGGGTGACCACCGCGTCCTTGTCGGTATCGATGCTCTTGCCGAGCACCGTGAAATGCAGGTCCTGCGGCTGCGCCGGATTGGGCGCAATGATCGCGGTGAGAAGATTATTAGCGTCGCGGCCATAGCTGATCTGGCATGTTGCGACATCAACCACAACCGTTTGCGAGATCGAGGGCAACGGCAACTCGACCTTGGGATCGCCTTTGGCGTTAAAAATCGTAAGAAGGTCGTGCGAACCCACTACCATGGAAAATCGGTCGGCTGCAGACGCCGCAACTGCGCCAGTCAAAATCAAGACGGCCGAGAGGCAAAGATAACGCGTCGACGACAGTTTCTTCATATTTGATAGTTTATATAGCATTTATTTCATGTGTCTGCAACGCAATTTGTTGCCAAATCGAAATGAAAAAAGGCGATGCTGACAAATCGAAGGGTGGCTCCCATAATCCGCCTCAATTCATGGCGTCTCCTTCCGTGCAGCCCCGGCCCGACGCCGCCGTGGCCGAATTTCTCCAGCATCTGGAACAGGGACGCGGCGCGTCCCTCAATACGCTGCGCAATTACCGGCAGGCTTTGCTGGAGTTCAAGGCGCGGCATCCGGACACCTCGTGGTGGGCACTGCGGCCGGCCGATTTCAAGGCCTACTTGTATCAACTCGCGCGCGAACAGAAGCTTGGTCCCAGCACGGTGCGGTTGCGCTTCGCCGCCTTGCGCACCTTCTATAAGGACGCCGTGCGCGAGGGCAAAATCGACGCGAACCCGGCCTCGGGCCTCGCGCTACCAAAACTCGCGCGGCGCCTGCCCATGTTTCTCAACCGCCAGCAAATCGTCGAGTTGCTGGAAGCGCCGCGCAAGCTCTGGGAGAAGAAACGCCGCGATCCGCGCCTGGCCGTGCCGTGGCCGGTCCTGCGCGACACGGCGTGGCTGGAGCTTTTCTACAGCGCCGGCCTGCGTCTTTCCGAACTGGTGAAGCTGCAGCGCCGCGACGTGGACCTGCACGAAGGCTCCGCGCGCGTGCTGGGCAAGGGCCGCAAGGAACGCCTCTGCCCGATCGGCGGACCTGCCGCGCGCGCGATCCAGGCGTATCTCGACGCCTGCCCGCTGGAGGGCGAGGCGTTGTTTCTTTCCGGCCGGAAACGCCCGCTCAACGGGCGCACGATCCAGCTCGCGCTCAAGCGCTACCTCGCGTTCGCGGGACTGGACGCGAATCTCTCCCCCCACAAATTGCGGCACAGCTTCGCCACGCATTTGCTCGATGAAGGCGCCGACCTGCGCAGCGTGCAGGAACTGCTCGGCCACAGCCAGGTGACGACGACGCAGATTTACACGTCCGTCTCCGTCGAGCGGCTCAAGCGCGTGTACGACAAGTCGCATCCGCGCGCGTGATGGATTCCCGATGAAAGCCGCTTTCAAATTTCTCGTGCAGGTGATCTACAACGTGGCGTTCGTCACGTTCTTCCTCGTCACGGGGCCATTCTTTCTGTGGCAACTGTACCGGCGTGGGAAGCTGCTGCCCCAATTCGGCCAACGCTTCGGCTTCTATTCACCGGAGGTGCGCGCGCGGCTGCGCAACGATCTCTGGATCCACGCCGTCAGCGTCGGCGAGGTCATGATCGCGCGGGTGCTCATCGGGCAGTTGCGCGAGCTGCGGCCCGAGTTGCGCGTGGTCGTCTCCACCACGACAGCGACCGGCTTCGCCGTCGCGCAAAAGCAGCTCGCCGACGAGCGCACGCTGGTGATCTATAACCCGATCGATTTTCTCTGGAGCGTGGCCGCCGCCTTCAACGCCATCCGGCCCCGGCGCCTCATCCTGATCGAATCGGAGATCTGGCCGAATTATCTTTGGTGCGCGCGCCGCCGCCGCATCCCGGTCTATCTCGTCAACGCGCGGCTGAGCCTGCGCACGGAGGAACGCTATCGGCGCATGCGCCGCTTCGTCGGACCGCTGTTGCAGGAGATCGCGCTGATCTTCGCGCAGGATTCCATCGACGTGGCTCGACTCACGCAGGCCGGCTTCGGGCCGGAAACGATCTTCAATCTCGGCAGCCTGAAGTACGACGTGGCCGCGCTCGATTCCAGCGACGAGGCCGACATCAGCGCGTGGTGGGACCGCACCGGCTGGAATGGCGAAAAGGTCATCCTCCTCGGTGGCAGCACGCATCCGGGCGAGGAGGACGTGCTCGCCCGCATTTTCCTGGAACTGCGCGAGAAATTTCCCGCGCTGCGTCTCGTGCTCGTGCCGCGCCACGCCGAGCGCAGCACCGCCATCCGCGAGTTGTGCGAGCGCATGGGTATCCGTGTCGTGCTCCGCAGCGAACTCGCCGCCGCGAGCGAGCCGCTGGCCAACGGCAGCACGCCCGACGTCGTAATTGTAAATTCCACCGGCGAGTTGCGCGCGCTCTATAAACGCACCGCGATGGCGTTCGTCGGCAAAAGCCTGCGCGGCCATGGCGGCCAGAATTTCCTCGAGGCCGCGGCGGTCGGCCTGCCCATCGTGGTGGGACCGAACATGCAGAATTTCGCCGTCATCACGCGCGAGTTCCTCCGGCAAAAGGCCATCGTGCAGGTCTCCGACGAATTCGAGTTGAGTGCCGCCGTGCGCGACCTGATCGAGTCCGCGCCCGCGCGGCAGGCCCTCGGCGAACGCACCCGCGCGACGTTCCAGGCCAAGCTCGACGCCAAAAATACGATGCGGACGGCCAGCGTGATTGTGGAATCGCTGGATGCGGAAGCGAACTAACCGCCTTCGGGCCGGTGCTTCGGATGGGCGAGTTGGCAATCGCACGCGGCGTGGCGCAGTTCGTTGCACGGCACCTCGACGAAATAGATCAGGGTCGAATAATGGTTCGCCGTGCGCGGCAGCGGACGGCACGCCACGACGATGCCCACGCAGCAGTGGCGCGCGCCGCGATGTTCGAAGCCAAACTCCACTTCCGTCCCTTCCGCGAAGGGCCATTTGGTGATGAGGCTGACGCCGTTGGGCGTCCACTCGACCTTCTTTTTGGGGAGCTGGATCGTGTCGGAAAAGGAGACGGTGACGGACTGGACGCGCCGCATCGAGCCATTGCGTTGCGTAGTCGGCGAGCTCATGTCACAGCATCAATTTTGAATTGAAAAATCTCATCGCGTCCGTCTTTTCCCCGCCGGCGCCAAGCCAGGCGAGCGGCTTGGTAAATGAAGCACATAATCCGCGTTGTCGCCGAAAAATCTTTTCTAATGTCGTTAAGGAATTGGCTGATGTGAGAGGAAAAAACTGGAGCCCCTCGTCCGTCGCCCAGAGGTCGACGGCTACCATGATCATCCCCGCGGATGAAACCGCCGGTGCACGGCCCGCAGCCGCGCCTGGTCGACGTGCGTGTAAATCTGCGTCGTGCCCAGGCTGGCGTGACCGAGCATTTCCTGGATTGCGCGCAGGTCCGCGCCGCGTCCGAGCAAGTGCGTCGCGAACGAGTGGCGCAGGCTGTGCGGCCAGATTTTCTTTTCCAATCCGGCGAGCTTCGCCATCTCCTGCACAATCTGCCAGAAGCGCGCGGTCGTCAGGCCCCGGCCATGCGCGCCGAGAAAAAGCTGTCCGCCCGTACGCGCCTTGACGAGCAGCGGGCGCCCATGCGCCAGCCACGCGTTGATCGCGGCCATGGCCGATGCTCCTACCGGCACGACCCGCTCGCGATCGCCCTTGCCGATGACGCGCACCAGCTTGTCCTCGCGCAGATAATTCTCGATGCGCAGCGATGCGATTTCACTCGCGCGCAGGCCGCTGGCGTAGAGCACCTCGAGGATCGCGCGGTCCCGCAGGCCAAGCGGGTTGGCTGGCAACTCGACGGCCAGAAGCTTCTCCACCTCGGCCTCGCTAAGCGTGTCCGGCAAATGGCGATCCAGCCGCGGCAGGTCGAGCGCGGGCAGTAGATCGAGCGCAAGGATCGATTCACGCCGCAGGTGCGCGACGAGATGCCGCAGCGCCACGACGAGCACCTTCATCGATGCGGGCGCGAGCTGCCGACGCGCGCGCTGCACCCGCAGGAACTCGCGCAGGATTTCACGCGTGAGTCCGGGCGGTTCGAGCGCGGGATGATGCTTTTCCAGCCACGCGCCGAATGATTCCAGCGCCGCGCGATTGATGAGCTGGCTGCGGACGGCGTGGCTTTTTTCCGTCGCGAGATAGCCGAGGCAACCCTCGACCGCATCCTCCCACGCGCGGGTCACGGGCGGCGGTTGAGCTCCGCGAGCACACCGGGATCGCGCACGTCGGCCCAGGCTTCGCGCAGGGTGACGCCGCGCAACTTGTCGCCGGCCGCCACGCTAGCCTTGAGCGCATCGGTGAATTCGTATTCGCCGCGTGGCGATTTCTCCAGGCGCGAGGTGAACTCGAAGATGCGCGGCTTGAGCAGGTAGATGCCCGCGTTATAGAAAGCGTTGGCTGGCGCGGCCGCGCCCTTTTCGACCAGGTCGGTCATGAAGCCCTGCTCGTTTAGCACGACCGCGCCGCCCTTGGTCAGGTCCTCGCCGTCCTTGACCGCGATCACGCCGTCTTCGCGGAAGGCGTCGGCCAGCGCGGCGTAGTCGGTCGGCGGGCGCAGCAGGATGTCGCCGTAAGTCAGGACGAAACGGTCCGTGCCGACCCACTCGCGCGCAAGTTCGGGCGCCTTGCCGGTGCCGTCCTGCACGACCTGCTCGCCGTAGGCGATGCGCACGCCGAAGGCCGAGCCGTCGCCGAAATGATCGCGGATCACGTGGCCGCACCAGCCGATGACGATGAAGAAATCGCGCACGCCCGCGACGGCGCGCAGCCCCTCGACGATGTGTTGCAGGATCGGCTTGCCGTCGACTTCCTTCATCGGCTTGGGCACATGCGCCGTGAGTTCGCCCATGCGCGTGCCTTTGCCCGCCGCGAGAATGACTGCTTTCATTGTCGCGTTATTGAACCGCCGCCGCGACGGCGCGCCAAGGGTATTCTGGAATTCTAGTTTCCGAGGATCAGGCTCATGCACCAGCTCCACCAAGACCGGTGCGCGGGAGTAGACACCGTGGCGGGCGTGGAGGCGGGACCGGTTCCGCTGCCGGTTCCGGCCAAAAGCGAGTTGGGTGCCGCGACGGGCGTCGGCGAATCAGGGCCGCCGGGGCGCATGGTGACGCAGACCGCGCCGGTGAGCATGACGCCGCTGTCCGGCGGCGCCTCGAGCAGCGAGCCGCTGAGCATCATCAGGCCCGCGACGGGAAGCTGCGTGTTTTGGTCGAGGAACACGCCGTCCTTGAGCGGCAGCGGCGTGACGATCTTGCGGCCCGTCGCGTCGGATTCATGCGCGGGATCGTGGATGAGCAGCATGTCCGGCTCGGCGTTGACCAGCGTGACCGCATGGCCCGCGTTCCACGCGTCGACGAAGGAATTGCTCTCGCGATGATACTGGCAGTAGGTCAGCAGCAGGATGAAGCCCTTGTCCGGCTTGTCGTTTTCGCGCAGCCAATCCGGGGTGAAGGCCGCGCCCGTGCCCTGCAGGCCGCGGTACTCGACGTCGCAGGCATACCCGGCGCTGTGGATATAGGTCTCGATCCCCTTCGTCACCGCGTCCATCTCCGTGCCGATGTCGTAGCGCGCGCCGGTGTCGGCCATGATCATGTGTACGGTGTGGGCCTCGCGGTCGTCCTCCGTGTCGCCGGGAAGGATGAGCTTGGGATAGCCATGCTTGCCGAACCAGATGAGGAGATTGGCCGTCGACGTCGGCAGGCAGGTCTGGTCGACCTGCGCGAGGTCCGGCATGCCGCCCTTTTCCAGTCCCCAGGCGGGGATGCCCGCGAGCAGCGCGGCGGCGAGGAAGAGGACTTTTTTCATGGGCGACACGCTAAAAGCACCTCTTATGCCCCGGGATGTTGGGGCGGGGCTTACCTCTCAAAATGAGCCATCATGAGAGGAAAACGATGCCCAAACCGGTAAATTTGACCCGGTTGTGACCTGTTTTTGAACACTGGGTTACGGGCTGGAGGACGTCTCGACACGCGGGATGGCGGGATAACGAAACGCAAACCACTCGAGATGCAACCCCGGCGCGGCAACAAGATAGATGTCGTGCGTCCCCAACGTCGTGGCGATGGGGCAATCGGCGTCCGCGTAGGTTTGCGCGTCTGCGGTTGAGGGCATGGAGCAGGTCCCAATGACCGGGCCTGTGGGAGTATCGAGATGGACGGCGATATCGGCACCGGCTTGAGGGCTGGCTGCGCGCGCCTGGAACGATGTCTTGTCAGTAAGATCGACCTTGTCGTACTCCGTCCATGAACCGCTCGTCGAAGAGACATCCTGGCCACCTTCATTGCACGTTTCGGTGGTCACGCCGGAGGAATGGGTGAACTGGGCCGCCTGCGTGGGAATGGTGATCCGGTTGCCGGCATAGGGGCAACAGAGTGGATCGCCGACGACGATGTCTTCCCAGCCGACGAAGCGCGAGGCGGCGTAGAAACTTTCCGCCATGGTGTAGCCGGAAAGATAGTGGGCCAGCGTGACCGACGGTGACGCGATCCCCTGCAGCAGCGGCTCGTTGCAATAGCCCTTGCCGCAGGTCAGGCCGTGGGCGATGAGATCCTCCAGCAGCGACTGGCCGCCGTGCGTGGGCAGGAACGTGCGCGCGCTGGTGGAGACCGCCGTATCGCTGATCGAGCCCGGCGCAAAGAGCAGCGACTGGTACGCAGCATCGGAAAAGTTCGGGTCATTGCAACCGAAGGAAAAATACCCGATCAGGTCGGACTGGTGGCCCACATAGGTCTTGGTCTCGTCGAACATGACCGGGACGCGGGACGCCTCCATGATGTCGTCCGCGCGCGCCAGATCGGAGCACCACGTGCCGTAGAACACTTCCTCGGGAATATCGTGCGTCTCGGGATACGGCTGCTTGAACTTATCGCCCAACCCGTGATCGGGATTGCGATCCAGCAGCACCTTGCCGTCGGGAGGGCTCCACGGATTCCGTTCCGCCGCGAGGGCGCGGGTGACGAGGGCCATGGCGTCAGCCTGGGTATAGCCATCGAGACGCGTGACCAGATAGCCGCCGAACGCCTTGTGCGTGAACGGCACGTCGGTGTTCCAATACCGGTTCAGCCAGCCATAGCCCTCCGCGCCCGAGCCGATGATCTTGATTTTGACCGCGCCGGGAATCGTGGCGTAGTCGATGGCGGCGAGATAGCTGTCCACGGACGGATGATAATTCCCGGTCGTGTGAAAATCGCGCGACCCCGTAACGCCGCCCTCGATGCGGAAGGGCACGCCCTTGGTCAGGACGATGAAGTTGATCCAATCGTGCTCCTTCAGATAGTCGCTAACCGGATCGGCGATCTGCTTTTGATAATCAGTTAGCGGAATCGTTTCGTTGTCCGTGCTGACCGCGGAATCGATGCAGGAAATCGCGAGGACATTCTGGATGCCACGCTTGGCCGCATAGTCGTCGGCGATGGCCTTCGAGGTCGGCGACTGCGAATTGTAGACCAGCAGCACTTCGCCCGGCTGGCGCTTGATCGGCGCCGCCGCGACGAGGCCCATGGTGACGAGAACCACCGCCAGTACTGCCGGGATGGGGCGAATGATCGGAAGCATGCGTAAAAATGAGTCGGCGCTAACCCGGCAAGACCGACTCTTTGATTTTATGACCGCCTAGAAATCGACCTGTTTCGAGATCACCTTGCCGACCAGGCCGTACGCCTTGGCCTCCTCCGCGCTCATCCAGAAATTGCGGTCGGTATCGCGCTCGATCTTCTCCACCGACTGGCCGGTCTGGACCGAGAAGGTCAGGTTCAGCCGGTCACGCATTTTCAGGATTTCCGCCGCCTCGATGCTGATATCGGTCGCCTGGCCACCCGCACCGCCGCTCGGCTGGTGCAGCATGTAGCGCGTGTTCGGCAGCGAGAAACGCTGCTCGGTCGGCACGGAGGCATAGATCAGCGCGCCCGCGCTGGCCACCCAGCCGGTGCCGAGGATTTTCACCTTCGGCTTCACGAAGCGGAGCATGTCGAAAATGGTGTCGCCCGCCTCCACGTGGCCGCCCTGCGAATTGATGATGATCTTGATGTCATCATCGTTGAGCGCGGAAAGAAGGATGAGCTTCTCGGAAACCTCGCGCGCGACCTTCTGGCTGATCTCGCCGAAGATCATGATGGTGCGCGTCTCGAGGAATTTCTCCTCGATCTTGCTGCTGGGCTTCTTCTCTTCTTTCTTGTCCTTCTTCACCTCCTGCTCGTCCTCATCCTCGTCGGGAGAAGCGATGCGCAGGGAAAACGGCTGTGCGGAGAAATTCATCTGAAGACCATAGCGGATCAGTTCGCCGTGGCAACTCCGGCGCGAAGCTGGGTAGTGTCCCAATTTGAATTGGGATTATTTCTTCCTGAAGACCCACCAAACACAAAGCGCCAACAATGCTGATCCAGCAATTATGAGCAGGACGTACGGGATAGAAATAGAACTAGTAATGACGAAGCCACCGTCAGATGTAGGGGTGTACGTGTTATTCATTTCTCTCCCGCCACGATAGCCGCTTCCCTCGCGCGGAGATAGTTTCCAATTAAGACACTACCCGAAGCTGTCCCGTCTCCAAAAACCGTGCGATGGCCACGGTACAGCGGCGCGAGAACAGCATCCCGAAATGATTCAACCGAAACGTCGCGTGATCGGTGATTCCCTGCAGCCGCGTTTCCTCCAGCAACACCACGCCATCGCTCGGCCCGGGCAGATCGTGGAACAGGCTGCCGACACCCAGCGGCCACGTTCCAGCCAGCACGCCGAACTCCCGCGTCCCGCGCCAGACCGGATCGATGCTGCCTGATATATAGTCATGCACAGACCGGCCCACACACCAGGAACCCACCGTTCCGTGCAGGCGCAGGAACCGCCGTCCCACCCAACAATCGACGAGCGGTGAGCCGATGGCGATGAGCCGGCCGGGCCGCGAATCGGGCGACCGCTCGAAGAGCCGCCGCGTCAGAACACCGCCCATGCTATGACCGACCACATGCACGGTCTCAGCCTCCGTTTGCGTGATGAACTTCCCGAGCCGCTCCACGTTCTCGTCGAGGCCAACGAACATCGACGACCAGTGGAATTGCCGCACGCCGTAGCCGAGCCGTTTCATGCGCCGGCGCAGCAAACCCATTTCCCAGCCGTTGACGATGGCGCCATGGGCAAAGACGATGACCGTGCCGGACGCGGGGTGGGGCGATACGATTTCCCGGTCGGCCATTCGACGAAAAGGTAGACGCTCCAACGCGGTTTGTCGAAACGAGCGGAGAGGCGTAGCTGCCTTCCTGTAGCGGCGGTCTATGACCGCCGACGCATGAGCGACAACTCTCCTCTTTTCCCCGGCGGTCATAGACCGCCGCTACAGGGATCAGCGCCGCAAGCAGCGGCGAATTAGACCCCGAAAGATTAATCCTGAGTCTTCATGTTCTTCATCCGCTTCATGTTCCTCATGTTGGAATTCCCTGCCCACAGAACGGCGGTCTACCTTTTCCCGTTAAAACGATGAAAAAAGGCAGATGCTTGACTCACTTTGCGCCCCTGATAGCCTCAACCTTCCGACTCGAAATTTCGACCTTTCACCCACATGTCCAAAAAATCCAAGAAAAAGCTGAAGAAGAAAGAGCGCAAGACGCTCGCCACCGCACCCAAACTCTCCAAGTCCTCCCGCAAGATCGCGAAGAAGACGGCCTCCCGCGCCAAGCCCTCGGCTGAACGCAACGGCACCGGCCCCGCCAAGGCGAAAAAGGGCAAGCTGGTTTATTTCTTCGGCGATGGCCACGGTGACGGCGACGGCAAGATGAAGGCGCTGCTCGGCGGCAAGGGCGCGAACCTCGCGGAAATGACCCGCATCGGCCTGCCCGTTCCTCCCGGCTTCACCATCACCACGGAGGTCTGCACCTCGTTCAACGCGAGCGGCAAGACCCTCCCCAAGGAGATCGACGCGCAGATCAACGGCGCGATCACCCGCATCGAGAAAATTCTCGGCAAGGGTTTCGGCAGCATTACCAACCCGCTTCTTTTCGCCGTCCGTTCCGGCGCGCGCGATTCGATGCCGGGAATGATGGACACGATTCTCAATCTCGGCCTCAATGACGAGACGGTGCAGGGCCTCATCACGGCCAGCGGCAACGAGCGCTTCGCCTACGATTGCTACCGCCGTTTCGTGCAGATGTACGGCGACGTCGTCATGGGCGTGCAGAAGCGCCCCGGCGAGCATCACGAGCCGTTCGAGGTCGTGATCGAGCAGCTCAAGAACGAGAAGTTCCCGGGCCGCAAGGATGTCCCCGACACCGAGCTGGACGCCGCCGCCCTCAAGGAAATGGTCGCCCGCTTCAAGAAGCTGGTGCAGGAGCGCACCGGCCGTGAATTCCCGAGCGATCCGAACGAGCAGTTGCGCGGGGCCATCGGCGCCGTCTTCGGTTCGTGGATGAACGAGCGCGCGTGCATTTACCGCCAGAAGTACAACATCCCGACCGAGTGGGGCACCGCCGTCAACGTGCAGTCGATGGTCTTCGGCAACACCGGCACCGATAGCTGCTCGGGCGTCGCGTTCACGCGTGATCCCGCCACCGGTGAAAAGGTATTCTACGGCGAGTATCTCATCAACGCCCAGGGCGAGGATGTCGTCGCCGGCGTGCGCACGCCCGATCCCGTGGCGTCGCTGCAGGAAAAGATGCCCAAGGCGTATCGCGAGCTGGAAGATGTCCGCGCCACGCTGGAACGCCATTTCCACGAGATGCAGGATTTCGAGTTCACCGTGGAAAACGGCAAGCTCTTCATGCTCCAGACCCGCAACGGCAAGCGCACCGGCGTCGCCGCCGTCCGCATCGCCTGCGAGATGGTGAAGGAAAAGCTGATCACCTGGCAGGATGCGGTCGCCCGCGTTCCCGCCGACCAGCTCAGCCAGCTGCTCACTCCCATCTTCGATCGCAAGGCGATCAAGAACGCGGAAGTCATCGCCACCGGCCTTCCCGCCGGTCCCGGCGCCGCATCGGGCCGCATCTACTTTGATGCGAACGAGGCGGAAGCCGAATCGGCCAAGGGCAAGGTGCTCCTCGTCCGCGAGGAGACGTCGCCGGAAGACATCCGCGGCATGCTTGCGGCGGAAGGCATCCTGACCGCGCGTGGCGGCGTCAGCTCGCACGCGGCGCTCGTCGCCCGCCAGATGGGCAAGGTCTGCGTTTGCGGCGCCAGCGCGCTGCACATCGATTATAACGAGGGCACCCTCACCGTGAAGGGCAAGGTCTTCCGCAAGGGCGACTTCATGTCCATCGACGGCACGAGCGGCGACGTCTTCGCCGGCGAGGTCAAGACCGCGCCGTCCGAGATCGTCCAGGTCCTCATCGAGAAGACCCTCGACGGCAAGGAAAGCGCGACCTACGCCAACTTCGCCCAGCTCATGAGCTGGGCCGACAAGCTCCGCAAGCTGCAGATCCGCACCAACGCGGACCAGCCCGACCAGGTCGCCAACGCGATCGCGTTCGGCGCGCAGGGCGTGGGCCTTTGCCGCACCGAGCACATGTTCTTCGAGGGCGACCGCATCGACGCGGTGCGCGAGATGATCCTCGCCACGACCCAGGAAGCGCGCCAGACGGCGGTGAACAAGCTCCTTCCCTACCAGAAGAAGGACTTCGCTGGCATCTTCCGCTCGCTCAACGGGCTGCCCGCGACCATCCGCTTCCTCGATCCGCCCCTGCACGAGTTCCTGCCCCACACGGCGGAGCAGCAGGCCGAGCTCGCGCAAAAGCTGGGTGTCTCGGCGGAAACGGTGGCGCGCCGCGTCGCCGACCTGCATGAGTTCAATCCCATGCTCGGCCATCGCGGCTGCCGCTTGGGCATTGTCTATCCCGAAATCTCGGCCATGCAGGCCCGTGCCATCTTCGAGGCCGCCATCGAGGTGCAGAAGGAAGGCATCAAGGTCAAGCCGGAGATCATGATCCCGCTCGTGGGTTATCCCAAGGAGCTCGAGCTGCAGGTCGCGCTCGTGCGCGGCGTTGCCGCGCAGGTGAGCAAGGAAAAGGGCGTCCGCCTGAATTATCTCGTGGGAACGATGATCGAAATCCCGCGCGCCTGCGTCGTGGCCGATGAGATCGCCAAGGAAGCCGAGTTCTTCAGCTTCGGCACCAACGATCTCACCCAGACCACGCTCGGCATGAGCCGCGACGATTCCGGTTCGTTCCTGCCCGCCTATCAGGGCCTGGAGATCATCAAGCAGAACCCGTTCGCCACGGTCGACATGGTCGGCGTCGGCGGCCTGATGAAGATGGCCATCGAGCGCGGTCGCAAGACCCGCCCGGACATCAAGCTGGGCATTTGCGGCGAGCACGGTGGCGATCCCGCCTCCGTCAAGTTCTGCCACGACATCGGTCTGACCTACGTCTCCTGCTCCCCCTTCCGCGTGCCCATCGCGCGGCTGGCGGCAGCCCAGGCGGCGCTGGCCAACCCGGCGTAGTTTCCTTATTTCGGGGTCAGGGCCGCGGCAAGGCAACCAAACTTGTCGCGGCACGTAATATTATCGTTGTAAAGTCGGGCCCGGGTCTCATCCTTGGATTGGTAGGGTATTAACTATACTTATGTACGCGGACGACGGCGATTCCAGTATCAAGATCTACCTGCGGGAGATCGGGCAGACGCCCTTGCTCACCCGCGAGGAAGAGGTCAAGTTGGCGCGCAAGATCAAGCGCGGCGACCAGGCCGCCCGCCAGCACATGATCAAGGCCAACCTGCGTCTGGTCGTTAAGATCGCGCATGATTATTCCTCCTTCGGCCTTCCCCTGCTCGATCTGATTTCCGAGGGCAACATCGGCCTGATGAAGGCGGTGGAACGTTTCGACCCGAAAAAGGGCGGCAAGCTCAGCACCTACGCCGCGTGGTGGATCAAGCAATCGATCAAGCGAGCGCTCGCCAACCAGAGCAAGACCATCCGCCTGCCTGTCCATCTCGTCGACAAGATCGCCCGCATGCGCCGCGTGGCCATGCAACTGGCCGAGGAATTCGGCCGCGAGCCGACCGATGAGGAACTCGGCGAGGAACTCAGCATCGCGCCCGCGAAGATCGCCCAGCTCCGCACCGCCGCCATCCGGCCCGCGTCGCTCGACGCCACCGTCGGCCAGGAGGACGACGGCGCCTCGCTCGGCGACCTGATCGGCGACGATAACGCCGCCACGCCGTCCGAGCTTTTCAGCGACAAGAACATGCGCAAGTCGGTGATGGACCTGCTCCATGTCCTCGACGAGCGCGAACTCAAGATCATCACCATGCGCTTCGGCCTCGACGGCAAGAAGGAGATGACGCTGGAAGAAGTCGGCCGCAAGTTCAAGGTCACGCGCGAACGCATCCGGCAGCTGCAGAACATCGCACTGCGCAAGATCAAGCGCGCCCTCGACAAACAGGACAAGCTCAAGCCGGTTTGATCTTAGCGAGGATCGAAACCAACGGGAACCATGATCCCGCAGAGTGCTCAGTCCTCGAAGTGGAAGCCGCTGTTCTTGACGTTCTTCCTTTGTGGCCTGCCGGCGATTCTCTCGTTCGGCAGTGAGATTAAAGATGCGATTTCCAGCGGAAATCTCCAAAGGGTCGAAGACTTGCTTCGAGAAAAACCCTATCTTGTCCAAGAACGAGACGAGATAGGCGACACGCCTCTTTCCTGGGCGGCTTATGAATCCACGGACATCAATATCCTTGTCCTGTTGCTGACCCGCAAAGCGAACGTCAATAGCACGAATTACTCCAACTCAACCCCGTTGCTTTACGCAGCGATGAAAGGGAAAGCAGACTTCGTAAAGCTGCTGATCGACCATGGTGCCGATATAAACGCGAGGGATAAAGGAGGAGACACGCCTCTCTTTGAGGCCGCCCTGAGTGGCCGTGACGCGGTCGTCAAACTTTTGATCGACCACGGTGCGGCCTTTGATCCCGAAAAGGAAGACCAACTGCTGGAAGATGCAGCTAGAGCTGGCGGAGTAGAAACCGTGAGACTTCTGCTGGAAGACCATGCAAACGCCAAACAGATAGATCCTCAGGGCGCCACTCCTCTCATGGGCATCGGCGGAGACGACTCCGCAAAAGTGCAAATTGCTCAGCTGCTTCTAGACCATGGAGCCGACCCGAATCTGAGATTTACGGGACACCTCAACAAAGGTATTGGAGGGGAGTCCGCGCTATGGTGCGCAGCGCGGGAATCACTTCCCCTGACGGCTCTGCTGGTCGAACATCGGGCCGATATCGAGATCGGAGACAGGGACTTTGCAAACCAAAATATCCCTCCCTTATTCGCAGCCGCAGAAGCCGACCGACCGGAAATTGAAGATTTCCTCCTCTCCCATGGCGCTAGAATCGATCCCAAAGATGCTGAGGGATGCACGCCTTTGATCCAAGCTGTCCTCCATAACAACGTAAAGGCGGCAGCTCTACTTTTGGCAAAAGGCGCCAATATCGAAGCCCGCGATAAATACGGTGCCACCCCGGTTCTCCACGTAAGGGAGATTGAGATGGTCAAACTGCTCCTCTCGTACCACGCCAACATTAACGCCCGAGACAATCAGGGCCATACCCTTCTCGAGAACCAATGGTCGTATTATCCTCTGAGTACGTACCTTCTCGCCCACGGAGCGACAAAATAGCCTTCTTAGGCGCTTAGTTCCTTCTCACATCACTAAAGCATTGCGCAATGTCGCGGGAGCGCTACACCAGAGGAGAAAATCGCGATGAGCACCTCCTTTAAAAGCGCCATGGATCGGTTAAAGGCGAACATCCGCGACATCCCCGATTTCCCCAAGCCCGGCATCGTCTTCAAGGACATCACGCCGATCCTCTCCGACGGGCAGCTCTTTCGCCTGGCGGTAACCATCTTTGCGGAGCGTTACCAGCGCAAGAGCGTGGAAAAAATCGTCGCGATCGACGCGCGCGGCTTCATCTTCGGCGGCGCGCTCGCGCATTATCTCGGCATCGGCCTCGCCGTGGTGCGCAAGAAGGGCAAGCTTCCCTTCAGCAGCCACGAGATCGAGTACGCGCTGGAGTACGGCCAGGGCGTGCTGGAGATCCACACCGACGCAATCAAGCCCGGTCAACGCGTGGTCATCATCGACGATCTGCTCGCGACCGGCGGCACCGCCGAGGGCGCGGCCAAGCTGGTCCAGAAATGCGGCGGCGAGATCGTGGAACTGGCTTTCCTTGTCGAACTCGCCTTCCTCAACGGCCGCGAGCGCTTGAAGAATTACCCTGTCTTTTCGGCGATCAATTGCTGATCCACCTCGGTTCCCGGGAGGAATCCCGTTACTTTTTCGGGCTTCGCGCGTCTCTTGAGCATGAAGACGCCGCCCTTTCTTCTTATCGGGTGCCCTGTGATCGTCCTGATCGGGGCGGTTGTTAATTTCGTCACGTTCCCGGAACTCCACCGCACGCCGTTCCACGCCGCGCTGGTCGAAGCGGAAACACCCGCGACCGGCCACATGCGCGTTTTCCTCGCCCAACTGGACCTGACCGATGCGCAGAACCAGCAGATCGACCAGATTCGGCAGACCATCAGTGACCGGGACAAGCGTCACCAGGCGATTTTCAACCTCCTTACTCCGGCCCAGCGCGCCAAATTTCAGGAATTGCGGGCCCAATCCGAGAAGGAGGAAACAGCCGCGACCGCTCCTGCGTCGGAGCCTTAAGGCATCCGGCGGCGACTCTTTCATCGGAATCCACGCATTTTCCTTTGACCGAAATCATCGGTGGCTTCAACTTAAGTCATGAGTTTGAAGACGGAACGGGAGCTGAATCCCACGAGCCGAAACCAGTACTCCCGCGCCAAAGACGCCGCCGTCAGCAAGAATTACGATTACGCGATCAATCTTCTGCAAGCGGTCCTGCGGGACGAGCCACTTTTTCTCGACGGCCGACATTATCTGCGCGCCATCGAGATCAGCAAACACCAGAGCCTCACCAAATTTCAGCAGCAGATGGTGAGCATGAAGGTCGCGAGTGCGGCCATGAAGCTTTCCAATATCGGCAAGAAAGAGCCCGGCGAGCAGATGACGGTTGCGGAGGAAGTGCTCGCCTACGATCCCTTCCACGCGAAAGCCAACCAGGTGATCGGCGATGCCGGCACCACGCTCGGTTATCCCGTCTTCAAGGCGTTCGCCTACGAGACGCTCTCCAAGGGCAAGCCCAACGATAAGCAGATCCTGAACAAGCTGGCCGCGACGTACATGGAGATCAAGGAATTCGGGAAGGCCGAAAAGACCTACCAACGGATTCTCGACATCGATCCGCGCGATGGCGAGGCCTTGAGCGGAATGAAGAACGCCAGCGCGGGAAACGCGCAGGACCGTGGCGGCTGGAACGAGACGGGCGACTACCGCAACCAGCTCAAGAACAAGGGCGAGGCGGAATCGCTCGAGGCGCAGTCGAAGATCGTCAAGTCGCAGGAAGCCATCGACGAGCAGATCGCGGCCAATTTCGCCAAGCACCAGGCCGACCCCACCAACGGCGCCATCAGCAAGGCGATCGCGCAGCTTTTCGTGCAGAAGAACGATTACGGCTCGGCGGTTCCTTTTTACGTGCATGCCTTCGAGGCGGGCGGGCGCGTCGACTCCGCGCTGGAAAAAATCATCGGCGATCTCAAGCTCAAGCACGCCGACCAGGAGCTCATGGCCCTGACCGCGGCGCACGCCGAGAAAACCGATCCCGAGGAACAGCAGCAGTACCAGGCAGCCATCGACCAGAAGAAGAGCGAGATCGACCTCGTGCGACTTGATCAGGCCGAGGCGCGGGTGCGGGCGCATCCGAATGACGGCCAATTCCATTTCGAGCTGGGCGAGGCGCTCTACAAGGTAGGCCAGTACAAGCGCGCGCTGTCCGAATTGCAGCAGGGCCTCAAGCAGCCGAGCGTCCGTTATCAGGCGCTCAATCTGATGGGCCTGAGTTTCATGCAGCAGGGCATGCTCGATTTGGCGATCAAGCGCTTCACCGACGCGCAGAGCGAGCTTCCCGCGATGGATGAGTTGAAAAAGGAGATCACCTACAACCTCGGCCTGGCGCAGGAAGCCAACAACGATGCCGTGTCGGCCCTCGATCAATTCAAGAAGATCTACGAGGTCGACATGGCCTACCGCGATGTCGCCCAACGCGTCGAGTCGTCTTACGGCGGGTAAGAGCCGCCATCAGCCCGATGGCGGTGCGTTCAGAAACCTTGAGCCATGGACTTCCTTCAGCAGGGAACCCTCCCCGGGACGCCTTTCAGAAAGGTCCGGCGAATCTTACTGATTCTGTTTAACGGCCTTTTTCTAGTTCTTTGTCTCCACCAGATATTCTGGCTGAACGAGGTAAATACCAAGAGCGTTCTTTTCTACGAAAAGATGCTTCCTCAATTCCAGGCAAACGTGGTTTGGTCAGAGAATACAGTTCGCCAATCCCAAGAGTATCTCGATTTGGCTCGATCTTCTCCCGATCCAAAGTCTTTGAGTTTTGCCCAGAAATCCCTCGATTGGTCCAAGCACACCGAGGAGCAATCTGAAAAAAACTTGGACCAGTGGAAGATCCAACTCCGAAAGCAGACGAACTTCGCCCGCATTTATTTCCCGCTCGGAAGCGCAACCTTCATTCTCTTCGTCCTTTGCGAGATGGTAGTCTTCTACCGGTGGAATTACCGCCGCAACCTTTCCAATCATTCCACGATGCCTCCCTCTCCGTTAAGCGGAGTGACGTGAGAAAATCCTAAGGTCCGGTCGGTTTTTCCGGCGGCAGCGGCGGCGTGGGCGGACTCAGCGCGCTCGTACGCGTGCCGGGTGCGGTCGGGGCGGCGGCTTCTCGCGCCTTTTTCACCTTCAGGTAATCGGCGATGGCGGAGCGCACGGAACCGTAAAGTTGGTTCATGTCGGTGACCTGGTCGAAGCGCCGGTACTCGCGTCCGTCGGCGCCGAAGACAATCGCGCGCAAGTTGCTCGAGGACTCCGGCCAGCCGAGTTCCTTGAAAAGCCGTCCGTTGAAATCGGGAATCACGTGGCACGATCCGCGTGGATTGCTCCGATTTCCGTTCTTGAGGTAGTAGGGCTTCAGCTCGATCGCCTCGGCATCGAGGTTGCTCTTCATGCGGGAGATCGCGAGCGAAGGCGCCCAAGTCGCGAGCGAATCGCGCAGGTCGACCGCGACGATGAGCTGAAAATCGGGGCGGCCCTGGAACGGATACATCGCAACGCCCGCGTCCCGCGCGGCCTGTTGCGAATCCTCGCTCGTCCCGATCAACGCCGTAACGGCGCCCGGCCGGTTGATGAGAACGTTGTGGCTGTCCGCATCGACGGCGCGGATGTGACGGACATGCGGCGCGACCGGCGTGGCTGCTGCGCCGTGGAGGACCAAACCGGACGCGGCGAAGAGTGCCGCGGCTGTCAGCGCGCGGGTAGCCTTTCTAAATGTCACCGATTTTCTCCACCACATAGCCATGCAGATACTCCGTTTCGGGCACATTGACGAGGATCGGGTGATCGGAACTCTGGCCCAGCCGCTCGCGCAATCGCAGGGTCGATCCGGTGTCCTTCGCCGCCCGCTCCAGCAACTCCGCCCAATCGGCGGCCGTGACATGGTGCGAACACGAGAAGGTCGCCATGATCCCGCCCGGGGTCAAGAGCCGCAGCGCGCGCAGGTGCAACTCGTGATAGCCGCGCAGCGCGGAGTCGCGATTCCCCTTCCCCTTGGTAAAGGAGGGTGGATCGAGAATGACGAGGTCGAAGGTTTCGTGCGCCTGCTCGGCCGCGCGCAAAAGATCGAAGACATTTCCCTGGACCCAATCGACTGCCAGCCTTTCGGCTCCCGCAGTTGCCGCCGCCAGCCGCAACGCCTCGGCCGATTGATCGATCGCGCGGCATGCCGCGGCGCCCGCCCGCATCGCGCTCAACGCGAAGGCCCCTTGGTTCGTGAAGCAATCGAGCACGCGCCGACCGCGCGCATAGGCCGCGACCGCCTCGTAGTTCTCGGCCTGGTCGAGATAAAAGCCGGTCTTCTGGCCCGACCAGAGATCGAGCCGGTAACGAATGCCGGCGATCGTCACGTCGACCGGCGACGTGATCTCACCAAGCAGCATCTTCCGTTCAAGCGGCAGGCCCTCGAGCTGGCGCACCGGCGCGTCGTTGCGGGCGAGGATCACGCCGCAGCCGGTTTTCTCCGCCAGCAACCGGGCAATGATCTCCTCGCGCTGCGCCATCGCGAGGGTGAGCGTCTGCAACACGAGCACGTCCGCGTAACGATCGACAATCAGGCCGGGAAGCTGGTCGGATTCCGACCAGACCAGCCGGTGCGCCTGGCGCGCGTTTAGTCCCAGCGCCGCGCGATGCGCCAACGCCTGGCCGAGCCGCCGCCCCAGCAGCATCTCGTCCAACGCGACGGCGTCACGGCTGTAGCGCCGCGCGACAATTTGCGAGCGGCTGTTGTAGATCGCGCTGCCGATAAACTGGCCCTTCGGCGACACAAGTCCGATCGTTCCGCCATCCTGCGCATCGCCCTCAATCCGCTCGATCTCGCTGGCAAAAACCCACGGATGACCGTCGAGAATGCGATGCCGCACGCCCTTGTTGAGCAGAAGGCGTGCGGCATGCGTCATCCAACTCGCTTACCAAGAAGCGGCGAAAAAGCCATGTTTTACAATTCCCGCGGGACCGCGGCCCATGGGAAGTCCTCCTTGTTTGCCCCCATCTACGAGCGTAATCTGTCTTTGAATGCGATTGTTTTGGACGTGCGCCGGCTTGCTGCTAATCGCGTCGACGGGAGTTCCGGCCCAGGACGTCTCCGGCGGCGGCGATCCGATTCCCTTCGTCAAGAAAGGCCTCACGCAGAATGCCACCGGCGACTTCACCAAGGCGCTCGATTCCTTCAACCACGCCCTCGAGCTCGATCCCCGTGACTCCGCCGCCTTCGAGGGCCGGGGCGAAACGCACCTCGGGCTCGACGACACCGCCGACGCCATCACCGACTTCACCCGGGCCCTTAAAATTGAGCCCGCCAATGAGGCTGCTTTTTTTCATCGCGGCCTCGCCGAGTCCCGCCAGGGCTCCTATCCTGCCGCCATCGCCGATTTCAACCAGGCCCTCAATTTGACCAGCCTCGCGCCGCTCGACGCTCCGAATATTCTCTTCGAGCGCGGTCGCGCGAAATATCTGCAGGGCGACACCAAGAACGCCATGACCGATCTCAACCAGGCCGTAGGACTGAAGCCCTCCATGGCCGACGGTTATTTCTTCCGCGGTCTCGCGCAGGACGACCAGGGTGCGTTCGACGCGGCCGCCGCCGATTTTTCCACCGCCGCAAAAAATGGGGCGCCCACCGCCCCGCTCTGGTTTTGGGAAGCGCAAATGGAAGGCCACCACGACGACGACGCCAACGCCAAGCTGCCCGGTCTGGTGAGCGAGGCGCTCGGCAGCCATCCCGACGCGTGGATTTCCGACCTCGCCAACCTTCTTTCCCAGAAGACGACCGAATCGCAAATCCAGGCCGACGTGCAGAGCGCGACGCCGGGCAACCATCGCGACGCGGAGGCCTCCTTCTTCGTCGGTCTTTCGCGCGAATACACGGGCGATACGGCGGGCGCAAAGCAGTCCTATCAGCGAATCATCGCGCTCGGCGACGCCTCGTCCTACTATACGATCGAGGCCAAACGCCATCTCGCGAAACTTTCCCCATGAACGACACCCTCATCATCGAAGCCGGCCGATCGGCCCGCCAGTACTGGCATGACCTCTGGCGCTACCGCGAGCTCTTCTACGTTCTCTCGTGGCGCGACATGATGATCCGCTACAAGCAGACGGCGGTCGGCGTGCTCTGGGCCTTTCTGCAGCCCTTCATCCCCGCGGTGGTGGCGACGTTCCTTTTCAGCCGCGTGGCGCATCTCGGATCGATTCCCGGCGTGCCCTATTTCCTCATGGTTTTTTGCGGAATGCTGCCCTGGCAATTCTTCAGCAGCTCGCTGGGCAATGCCACGCAAAGCGTCGTCGGCAATGCGAACCTGATTTCAAAAGTCTATTTTCCACGCCTCATCGTTCCCGCCAGTGCCGTGGTGACCTCGATGGCCGACTTCGTCGTCACGCTCATTCCGCTCTTCGCCGCCATGGTTTGGGCGCATGTCTTTCCGACATGGCGCACGCTCTTCCTGCCGCTCTTCATGGTGCTGGCCTTTTTGGCCTCGCTCGGGCCGGGCCTTCTTCTCACCGCCTTGAACGTGCAGTACCGCGACTTCCGGCTGCTCATTCCCATGCTTCTCCAGGTCGGGCTCTACATCACCCCGGTGATGTACTGGAGCGAAAAGGTGCCGGCGTGGCTACGGCCGATTTATTCGCTCAACCCCATGACCGGCGTCATCGAGGGATTCCGCTGGTCCATCTGCGGACCAGCCTCGCACTTTCAGCCCGTCTATTTCCTGATCTCGCTGGCCATCAATCTGCTGATGGTCTGGACCGGCATCTGGTATTTCCGCCGCACAGAGCGGACCTTCGCCGACGTGATTTAATCCGCTCTTTGCCCGCCGATATCACCATGCGCGCCGTTGTCTGCACGTTGTTCGAAAAGCACTATCATCTCGGCGTTGCCGTGCTGGTCAACTCGCTGGCGCGGGCCGGTTTCGCTGGCGAATTTCATGCCGGTTTTCGCGGACCGCTCCCGCCCTGGGCTGCCGGAAGCGCCACCCAGCGCGATGCCATGACTTGGGAAATGCCGGTGGAAGGCGGCCTGCGCCTCGTTCTCAAGCAGGTCGAAACCGACGCCCACTTCACCAACTTCAAGCCCGACTTCATGCTCGAGACGCTCACCGCGTCGGGCGCCGACGCGGTGCTCTATTGCGATCCCGATGTGGTGGTGAACGCGACGTGGATTTATCTCGAGGAGTGGCTCAGTTGCGGCGTCGCGGTCTGTGACGACGTGAATTCGCCCATGGCGGAAAACCATCCGCGTCGCGTCGGCTGGCGCCGTTTCTTTGCCGAACACGGGCATGCCTTGCGATACCGCGGATCGCGCTACGCCAACGCGGGCGTGGTCGGCGTCGCCCGGGAAAACGCGCGGCTGCTCGAAGTCTGGCGGGACCTGCTCGCGGCGGCCACGGCTTCGCTCGGCGGGGCCGACGTCGTCGGCATCGGCAGCGGCGGCCGCATGCTGAAGGGCGCCTACGGCTTCGCCGACTGCTTTCGCCAGCCCGACCAGGACACGCTGAATGCCGCGCTGGAGGCCTGTCCCGAAATTCCCGTGAGTTTCCTCGGCAAACAGGCCATGGGCTTCGATGCCGGTACGCCGCTCCTGCCCCACGCCACCGGTTCGCGCAAGCCTTGGACACGCCGTTTCGTGCGCGAGGCGCTTTCCGGCCGCGCGCCGGCCCGGGTCGACAAGTATTTCTGGAAATTCGCGGACGGTCCGCTGTGGCCATTCGATGCTTCGCGCGTCCGCGCCACGCGCTGGCGCGTGACCGTGGCCGCCGCGCTCGGCCGCTTCATCCGGCGCACGTAATCACACCTGTGGCACCGCACGCGTCGTTTCGCTGCCTTGACGAAACCTAGGGCGCGGAGTCATAACGTCCGCGTGAAACTTTTCATCAGCCGCGATGGCGTCCAGCTCGGCTCGTGGACCGACACCGAGGTGCGCCACTATTTCCAGACCGGGAACCTGATCGCGACCGACCACTATTGGCACGAAGGCATGTCGCAATGGGACACGCTGGGGGTTTTCATCGCCCAGCCTGTTTCGACGATAACGGTTCCGGCCATCCCGCTCGCAACGGGAACGGCAGCCGCGCCGGTGATTCAGCCGCCGCCTGAAAAATCGCGCTACTCCTGGCTCGCCTGGTTTATCCCGCTCCTGCTCGCCTTCGTCTTCACCCTCATCATCGAGCCCACCACGCCTGTTCCGAACGGCGCCGAGAAGGCCGGCGAATACGTGGGCGGCCTCCTCGTTTTCCTCGTCGTCGCATTTCCCGTTTCACTTTTCTTCCGCCGCTCGTGGCGTCTGGCCATCCGTTGCGGCCTCGTGGCGGTGCTTGGGCTGTGCATGCTGGTTGGCAAGCAGCATCAGTCGACCAAGCGCTGGATGACCGAGGTCCAAAAATTCAGCCAAGAGCAGGCGCAGCAGGAGAAGCAGCAGATTGCCAAGAACGGCTACGCCACGGTCGACACGCAAAAGATCAACACCGAGCTTCAAAAGCTGCACGACCTCTCGCAGGGCGAAAACGCCAAGGACAAAAAGCTGACCGACTTTGTCATCGAGAAGATGAAGGACGTCGCCACCCGTGGGCAAGCCTGCCAGGCCGCGGAGAGGCCCATGTTGGATTTGGGTCTGAATCCGTCCAAGCTTACCTCGCTGGACGAGCTGGAGAAGCGCCGCGCCGCCGTGCAGGCGCCGCAGCCGCTCGTCGAGAATTTCATCTCCTATCTCAGCAACCTAGACGCCACCTCCCACGCGGAACTCATCGCTGAAGGAGTCAGCCCCGCCACGGCCGATGGTTTCGTCAAGGGCATGGACGAGTCCGGAAAAATGCAGGCGTTGCTCACCTACTGGCAGCAGGAGGATGCGATCCTGGGCGATCTCCTCACCAATCTGGACATCCTCAAGAAAAATTGGGGCCAGTGGCAGCCGGATGGAGACAAGGTCCTTTTCAAGGACAGTGCCGCCCTGGCGGAATATCAGGCCAACGTGGCCAAGCTCCATGACGATATCGCGCTGCAAAAAACCGCGCAGGCCAAGCTGCTGAATGCGGAAGCGCAATAGACACCCGCGATAAGCCGTCCTCCATTTATCGTCGCGACAGCTTCTAACTGCCGCGCCGTCCGCATTCTGCTTGCCGGTGCGCGGGGCGCCGTGTCATAGAAAGGCATGCGGCGGCTGACTCACGTGATTGTCCTGGCCGCCTTTGTTTTTTCGCTCGGCGGCCACTGGTACCTGTTGCAGGGCCTGGCCTGGGCGAACATGATCCGCGAATATTCGCAGGTGGTGCCCTTGAGCCAGGCGGTCGGCATGACCTTCAGCGGCCAGTACCCCTGCTCGATTTGCAAGGCCATCGCCGACCATAAAAGCTCCGACTTGCAGAAGGCATTCACTCTCGATACGAACGAAAAGAAGTTTCCGCTGCCGACGAAACTGGTGATGTTCCGACCGGCCGCCTCGCCCATCTTGTATCCTGATCTTGTCAATCTTCTTCAGCTTCGCTCCGAAGCTCCGCCCACGCCGCCACCGCGTCCCACGCTGAGCTAACAGAGTCTTATCTGTCGCGCCCCCTTTCCGGGATGCGCGGCTGTTCCCCTCACGAAACCGGAGAGCCGTGCCATTGCGCCGCGCTCATCCCACACAAGGACTGCACATGAAATCCATTTTGCCCTGGTTTGCCCTGGCCTGCACGGCCGCCGCCATCATCGCGCCCACTCCGGCGCGCGCGCATGGCTTCGAGGGCGACCGCTTTTTCCCGCCCACGATCCAGACCGACGACCCCTTCGCCACCGACGAATTTTCCGTCACGTACCAATCCTTCAACGACCCGGCCAGCCCCGGCGACGGCACGCCCAAGACGCGCGAGATGGACGTCAGCAGCGAGTTCGACAAGGAGATCTTCCCCAAGTTCGCGCTCGGCGTGTCGGGCACCTACATCAACCTCGACCCGATGGACCACACCGCGCCGGCGCAGGACGGTTTCGACAATGTGACGCTCAGCACCAAGTACCAGCTCTGGGAAGACGCGCCGCACGAATGGATTTTTTCCATCGGCGGCGAGGTCGATCTCGGCGACACCGGCAGCAAGGGACTGGGCGTCAACTCATTCAGCACGTGGACGCCGACGCTCTACTTCGGCAAGGGCTTCGGCGATCTGCCGTCGCAGTTGAAATACCTCAAGCCCTTCGCACTGACTGGCACTCTCGGCGTCGCCATTCCCGGCGAGGCCTCCAACCCGGACGGCTCGTTCAATTCCGACGCCCTGCAGTGGGGCCTCGCGCTCGAATATAGTCTGCCTTATCTCCAGCAGCACGTGGAGGACATCGGGCTGCCGAAGCCGTTCAGCGACATGATCCCGCTGGTGGAAGTCTCCAGCACCACACCCTTCGACCGCTCCGGCGAGACCACCACGGGCACGATCAATCCGGGCATCCTCTGGGAGCAGTCGGACTTCCAGGTGGGCGCGGAGGCCGTCGTCCCGATCAACGCGCATACTGGGCCCAACATCGGCGCCGTCGTGCAGGTGCAAATCTATATCGATGACATCTTCCCGAAAATCTTCGGTCATCCGATCTTCGGCCACGACGAAGGCAACGAAACCGGCCCCGGCAACACTCCCTGATCAACCCTTCATCCTTAAGAATTATATATGAAAATCATCCATCCTCTTTATCTCCCGCTTCTGCTCTGGCTCACGCCCGTCGTCGCGCAAGCGCACGCTTTTCTCGATCACGCCGACCCGCGGGTCGGCAGCACCGTGCAAGCCGCGCCATCCGTGGTCACCATCTGGTTCACCGAGGAACTGGAAGGCGCCTTCAGCAAAATCCAGGTCTTCGACGCCAAGGGCCGGGAGGTCGACAAAAAAGACAGTCACGTCGACGCGGCCCGTCCCGCCGTGATGACCGTCTCGCTGCCCGCGCTGCCGCCCGGCGACTACAAGGTCATCTGGCACGCCGTCGCCGTGGATACGCATCACACGTCCGGCACCTTCCCGTTCACCGTGCAACCGCGCTGATACCGTCATGGACGACCCCGTCAGCGTAACCAGCCTGCTCCTGCTCGCCCGGGCGCTCTATCTCGGGAGCGGCATGGTGCTGGTCAACGCGACGGTGTTCCGCTGGCTGATCCTGGCTCCAATCCTCGCGACGGAGCCGGGTGACGCTTCACTGCTGCGCTTTCAACGGCGGCTGCACGGGACTTTTCTCGTGTCGGTGGCGCTCCTTTTTATCGCAGCTGTTTTTTGGTTCTGGGCAACCGCCGCGGACATGGGTGGAACGTCGCTGGACGAGGCGCTCGATTACGAGACATGGTCGCCTGTCCTCTTCCAAACTCGTTTCGGCTTGGTGTGCGAGATAAGGCTGGGGCTGTTCGCGCTGCTCGCCGCGCTGGCTTGGAATTATTGCCGCGCGATCGTTTCTCCACATCGTCCACCCCGCGCGATTGAAGCGTTTATCAGTCTCGTCGCAGCCGCCCTGCTCGCCTCCGTCGCGTGGACCGGCCATGCCGGTGCGGCTACCGGCACCGCGTTTCCGTGGACACTGATTGCCGATTCCCTGCATTTGCTCGCCGGCACCGTCTGGCCCGCCGGGCTTCTTTTCTTCAGCTGGATTTTGTCGAGCTGCCTCGCCCGCGAAGCTCCAGCCGCCGCTCCCCTGGCCGTCGCCATCGCGCGCCGCTTTTCCGCCGTCAGCCTCATCGCTGTCATCGTGCTCGCCCTCACCGGAACGGTGGAAGCCTGCTTCATCGTCCGCTCCTTCGGTGCGCTCGTGACGACACTCTACGGACGCGTTCTTTGCATCAAGCTCGCCGTCTTTACCGCCATGCTGGCTCTCGCCGCGTGGAACCGCTTTCGGCTTTTGCCCCGGCTTAACCTCGGGAACAACGAAACGGAATCGACCCGTTCAACCCTCATCCTCCGCCAACTACGCCGCTTCGTCCGCATTGAATGGGCGCTGGCGGCGGGAATCATCGCCATCGTGGCCTTGCTGGGGACGCTCGCCCCGCCTCGCTAAGTCTTTGGGCAACCGCCCATCGGCCCCGCCGCGACAATTCATCCCGGCCCGGGTTTATAAAAGTCTTCCCATGCGCTCGATCTTTTCCCCTTCGCTCGTCCTGATTTTCGTGCTCGCCGCCGCTATGGTGTCATCAGCCGGCACGATCACGTCCTCCTCGGGCGCGTTGACCGCAACCGTCGATGCGTCCGGAGCCTACTCGCTCGCCGCGTCGTCGCCCGGTTGGCAATTCAGCGGCAGCCTGCCCAGTCCGGCTCATGAGGTGGCCGTGAGCAAAGGCCAGGATGCCGTCGGGAGTTACCAGCAGATTTCCTTCACCTTTCAGGATGCGGCGCACCCGATGAACGGCTTCATCCGGCTCTACGACTCCAACGATCTCGTCTTATTTTCGCAGACCGTCCTTCAGGCCAGCGCGGCCCCTCCCTTGCCCTTTCCGAATTTCACCACGCTGCCCCACGATCTTTTTTCCTTCAGCTACACCGACCGCGCATTCGCTCCTCCCAAGTTCGAGCTCGAGAAAAATTCCCAACCCGGGCTCCTCTTCGACCGGCAGGATAACGCGCTCATCATTTCCCCTGCCTCGCACTTTATTTGCAGCCGTCTCGTGGGAGACGGAACGACGCAAATCGGCAGCGGATTTTATCCCGACCTGAAAAACATCCCCGCCAACTTCACCCAGCAAACCCTCGTAGCGCTGACTCACGGCATCAACCACGCCTGGGACATCTGGGGCAACGCGCTGACCGATCTGCAGGGAAAGAAGCGGCCCGCCAACGATGCGGACATCATCCTGAAATACTACGGCTACTGGACCGATAACGGCGCGGCCTACTGGTACAATTACGATTTGGCGAAAGGCTACCAGGGCACGCTGCAGGCCGTGGTCGACAGCTATCGCTCGGAGAAAATTCCACTCCATTACCTGCAACTGGATAGCTGGTGGTACCACAAGACCCTGACCGGCGCGGACGGAAAGCAGCAAAAGCCTAAAAATCCTAAATTGCCGGAGGGAGACTGGAACCGCTACGGCGGCACCGTCGAGTACAAGGCCCATCCCTTCGTTTTCCCGAAGGGAATGGAAGCCTTTCATCAGGCGACGGGACTTCCCTTCGTCACGCACAACCGCTGGATCGATCCAACCAGCCCCTATCACGAACGCTATAAAATCTCCGGCATCGCGGCGGTCGACCGTGGCTTCTGGGACGAAATCGCGACCTACCTGAAAGACAACGGCGTCATCGCCTACGAGCAGGATTGGCTCGTTTCCATCTTGGCCAACTCACCCGAACTCTCCTCGACAGTCGATCTGGGCGACGCCTTCTTCGACGGCATGGCCAACGCCTGCAAGGCGCAGGGACTTTCGGTTCAATATTGCATGGGCACGCCCCGCTGTTTTCTCGAAGGCAGCCGCTACGACAACCTGACCACGATCCGGGTGAGCGGCGACCGATTCGAGGCCCGCAAATACCACGATTTTCTCTATACCTCGCGCCTGGCCGAGTCGCTCGGCATCTGGCCCTGGGTGGACGTTTTCAAGAGCACCGAGGTCGACAATCTCCTTCTCAGCACGCTCTCCGCCGGCCCCGTCGGCACCGGCGACGCCTTGGGAAAAGAAAACCGCGACAACATCCTCAAAGCCATGCGCGCCGATGGCGTCATCATCAAGCCCGACGTACCGCTGACGCCCATCGACAGCGCCTACATCAACGAAGCGCAAGACGCCGACGTGCCGCTCCTCGCTACGACCTACACGAACCACGACGGCTTGAAGATCATCTACGGCGTGGCCCTGGCGCGCCCTCAAAGCGCCGCCACCACGGTGACGATCGATCCCGCGGAGTTGGGATGCAAGGGGCCCGTCTATCTCTACGATTACTTCGCCGGAACGGGTCAAAAACTCGATAAACGCTCGCCAGTCTCGACCGGGCTAATCGCGCCCCTCGCCTATTTTATCGCCTCGCCCATAACCCGTTGCGGCATCGCCTTTCTCGGCGACGCCGACAAGTTCGTCGGCACGGGCAAAAAGCGGATTCTCTCGCTGCACGACGACGACAGCCACCTAACGGCGGAAATCCTTCTCGCCGCCAACGAGGACGCCGTGACGCTGAAAGGCTACGCGCCTCAGGCTCCCGAGGTCTCCGTACAGGGCGGCCATAATCGCCCCGTGCAATACGATCCGGCCACCGGCCTCTTCACCGTCACGGTTGAACCCGACATGAGCATCGCTCCGGAAACAATCGATGGCGACGCGACGCGCAAGATCACGGTCGCGTTTCAAACGAAGTAGTGCAGCCGCTAGCCAGCGCGCCGCCCGCAGATAAATTCCCCTACAACTTCGCCAACTCGCGCTTCGCCTCGCTGCCCTCGATGATATCGGCCGCGCCGGTGTCGATGGATTTTTGAAAATCAGCACGGGCCGTGGCGTGGTCGCCGTTGAGAAGCGCAACTTTGCCGGCGAAGAACCAAAGCTGGCAGAGTTGGTCCTCCTGGACGGCCTTGGGCTGGGCGAGATCGAGCGAGCTGGCCAGCGCATCCGGCGTCACGCGCCCCAGCAACAGATCGCCGAGCTTTTCCGGCCATGTGCCGTCTTTGACGGTACGTGCATCGGTCAGGTAATCGCTCAGCACCCGGTCGCCGTCCGCCTTGCCTCCCTCCTGGCACGCGAAGATCCACAGCCACAATTCGACAAAGGGCCGGTCCACCCCGCCTGCCCGAGCTGACTTCAGGTCGGCCTCCGCCCCGGCGAGATCGCCGTCGACATACTTGGACATTCCCCGTTCAAAAAGCGCCCCGTTGAAACGCGGGTTGATCTGCAGCAACTGGTTGAAGCTTTCAATCGAATCCTTGGTATCGCCCAGGCGGCGCTGGGCGACGGCCTGCCAGTAGAGGCCCACCGTCGACTGCGGCTGGATATCCAGCGCGGCTTTGGCGTCGCTCAGCGCACCGTCAGAATCGCTCATCCGCAAATGCAAGTCGGCGCGGGCCAGATAATATGCCACGTGATGAGGGCCAAATTCGATGGCGGAATTCTCATCCTGAAGCGCGCCAGCCACATCGCCTTTCCTAAATTTCACCCACGCGCGGTCGTTATAAGCGGAGTCCAGCTGGGGATTGAGTTCCAGCGCCTGGTCGAGGTCCTTCAAGGCGCCGTCCCACTCGCGCTGGTGGCCACGGATCCATCCGCGATGCGCATAATAGGCGGCGACGTTCGGGCTCAACTCGATCGCCTGGTCGTAATCGGCACGGGCACCTTCTTCATCGCCCTTCCATTCCTTGGCCCAGCCGCGCGCGCCGTAGGCGGCGCCATTCTTCGAGTCGATTTGGATGGCCTGGTCGCCGTCGGTGATCGCCGCGTCGTACTTGCCGAGATAGGTCCAGGCGTAGGCGCGGGCCGTGTAGGCGTCCACGTTTTGGGGATCCAGCATCAGCGCGTGGTCGTAGCGCCCGACCGCACCGATATAATCACGCCGGGCGACCATCCGCTGGCCGCTACGGACCTCGACGACCGAGCATGCATGCAGGAACGGATGCCACCCCAGGCTGATCACAACGATCACGAGAACAAAATCCAGGACAATCACCGCCGCGATGAGGAGGAGGATTTTCTTCATGCGGCTCTTGCCGAGATTTGGCCCGCCGGAGCGCCGCCGTCAAGAAAAGGCCGCAATCGGGCCGTCACGGAAGATTTTAAGCAGCGCAGGTTAAATAGGAAATGCAAGGCTAGTCAGGTCGTGACGTTTTCGTTACGATCCACGGCCCTACTATGAGCACTTTTCCTCCCCGAGCCCTTCTCTTTTCCGGCCAGGGCGCGCAGAAAATCGGCATGGGCGCCGATCTCGCCGACAAGAGCGCCGCAGCCCGCGCGCTTTACGAGCAGGCCGACCGGCAGCTCGGCTGGCCCGTGAGCGAAACCAGCTTCCGTGGTCCCGAGGCCAAGCTGACCGAGACGCGCGTCTGTCAGCCAGCCCTCTATGTCCACGGACTGGCCCTCCTCGCCGCCTACGAGGAAATGGCAGGCAAGCCGCTGCGCCTCGAGGCGGCCGCCGGTCTTTCGCTGGGCGAATACACGGCGCACGCCGCGGCCGGGACATTTTCTTTTTCCATCGGACTGCACCTAGTGGCCGAGCGCGGTCGGCTGATGCAGGAAGCCTGCGAATCGACCGCCGGGACGATGATCACGCTGCTGGGCGCAACCGCCGAGCAGGCGCGCGAGATCGCCGCTGCCTGCAACGTGGACGTCGCCAATCTCAACTGCCCCGGCCAGATCGTTCTCTCCGGCGGCGTGAAGGAAATGGAAGGCGTGGCGGCCATCGCGAAGGAAAAGGGCATCCGCAAGGTCATCCCGCTGAAGGTCGCGGGGGCTTATCATTCGCGCCTCATGGCCGCCGCGGCCACGGGGCTGGCGCCGTTTCTCGCGCAGGCGGACATCGCCGCGCCCCGCGTGCCGGTCATCGCCAACTTCACGGCCGATGCCGTGCCGACACCGGAGCAAATCCGTCCCGCGCTGGAGGCGCAAGTCTGCGGCTCGGTCTGCTGGGACGACTCGATCCGGCGGCTGCTCGCCATGGGCATCATCCACTTCGTCGAGTGCGGCCCCAACGCCGTCATCGCGGGGCTCATCCGCCGCATCAATCCGCAGGCCCATTGTTTGTCATTGGAAACCTACGACGACCTCGTTAAACACGCCGATGCCCTCAACTAATTTTCTCGCCGGCCAGGTTGCCCTCGTCACCGGCGCCAGCCGCGGACTCGGCCAGGCCATCGCCCTCGCCCTCGCCGCCGAAGGCGCCTCGATCGCCGCCGTCGCGCGCAGCGAAGACGCCCTCAAGCAGACCATCGAATCGATCCGCGCCGCGGGCGGGACGGCCGAGCCCTATGCGCTCGACGTGTCCGATAGCGCGGCCTCGGACGCCACCGTGGAAAAGATCGTCGCGCGCTTCGGCAAGGTCGACGTGCTGGTCAACAACGCCGGCGTGACGCGCGACGGCCTGCTCGCGCGCATGAAGTCGGAGGACTGGGACACGGTCATCAACACGAATCTCAAGGGCGCGTTCCATCTCACCAAGCCGGTCGGCCGCCTCATGGTCAAGCAGCGCGCCGGACGCATCGTCAACATCTCGTCGGTCATCGGGCTGATGGGCAATGCGGGCCAGGCCAACTACGCCGCGTCCAAGGCCGGGCTGATCGGTTTCAGCAAATCGGTCGCGCGCGAATTCGCGTCGCGGGGCATTACGTGTAACGTGGTCTGCCCGGGCTTTATCGAGACCGACATGACCCGGGACCTCAGCGACGACTTGAAGAAGAAACTCATGGAACGCATTCCCCTGCAGCGACTGGGCCAGCCTGCCGATGTGGCGGGCGTGGTGGCGTTTCTCTGCTCGCCCGCAGCCAGTTACATCACGGGACAGGTGCTGACCGTGGACGGCGGCATGGTGATGTAGGGGCAGGATTTTTCAGAGCGGAGCACGAAAGAAAAATTGGCACGCAGGCTTGACGGAAAGAAATAGTTTGCCAAAGAAGATGGTGGCCCGTAACAACGGCACGAACACAAAAGGAGACGGAATTTTTATGGCGGAAAAGTCGATTGAAGAAAAAGTGAAGGATATCATCGTGGAGCAGCTCGGCGTGAACCCGGAGCAGGTGACGCCGCAGGCCAAGTTCATTGAGGACCTGGGCGCTGACTCGCTCGACACCGTCGAGCTCGTGATGGCCTTCGAAGAAGAATTTAACGTGGAAGTTCCCGACGAAGAGGCCGAAAAGCTGCAGACCGTCGGCGACGTGGTTAAGTACATCGAGGACAAGGGCTCGAAGTAATTCTTCGCCCACTCGGTCCGGGAAAGGCACCTTTGCGGGTGCCTTTTTCTTTTTCACCCGGGGCCGGTTTGCGCTAGGATACCTGATTCCATGAGCGAACGCCGCATTGTCATCACCGGCCTGGGGGCTGTCACGCCGCTGGGCCTCGACGTCGAAACGTCCTGGGCCAACCTGCTCGCCGGCAAAAGCGGCGCGGGTCCGGTCACCTCCTTCGACATCGCGAAGTACGATTGCCGCTTCGCCTGCACGGTGAAGGATTTCGAGCCGAAGAAGTATTTCTTCAACGAGAAGGACGCGCGCCGCGCGGACCGTTACTCGCAGCTTGCCATGGCCTCGGCCAAGGAAGCGGTGCACCACGCGGGGCTCGACCCGAAGACGCTCGATCTCGACCGGGTGGGCGTGCTCGTCGGCTCGGGCATCGGCGGACTGAAGGCGCTCGGCGACCAGGACGAAATCCTGATCGCCAAGGGCCCGGGCCGCATCTCGCCGTTCATGATCCCGATGATGATCGCGAACATGGCCGGCGGTCTCATCTCGATTGAGTTTGGTTTCGCGGGCCCGAACTTTGCCGTCGTCACCGCCTGCGCGACCTCGAACAATTCGATCGGCGAAGCCTGGCGCCTGATCCGCGACGATGAAGCCGACGTGATCCTCGCGGGCGGCAGCGAGGCGGCCTGCACGCCGCTGGGCATGGGCGGCTTCGCGGCCATGCGGGCGCTGAGCACGCGCAATGACGAGCCGGAGCGGGCCTCGCGCCCCTTCGACCGCGATCGCGACGGCTTCGTGCTGGGCGAAGGCGCGGGCGTGGTGATCGTCGAGGAACTCGAGCACGCGAAGAAGCGCGGCGCCAACATCCTGGCCGAGTTGACCGGCTACGGCCTGAGTTCCGATGCCTACCACATGACCTCTCCTCCCCCCGGCGGCACGGGCGCGGCCAAGGCGATGCAGCATACGCTCAAGCGCGCGAAACTTTCACCGGACAAGATCGACTACATCAACGCGCACGGCACCTCAACGCCGGTGGGCGACCTGGCCGAGACCGACGCGATCAAGGCGGTCTTCGGCGACCAGGCAAAAAAAGTGGCCATCAGCTCGACCAAGTCGATGACCGGGCACCTGCTCGGCGCGGCCGGCGCGGCGGAACTTATTTTCTGCATCAAGGCGATCGAGCAGAATATCATCCCGCCCACGATCAACCTCGATAATCCCGATCCGAACTGCGACCTCGATTACGTGCCGCACAAGGCGCGCGAGCAGCGGGTCGACGTGGCCATGAGCAACTCGTTCGGCTTCGGCGGCCACAACGCAACGGTGCTCGTGCGGCGTTTCGTGGGTTAGCCGGGGATTTTTCGCTCCGCCACATCGGCAGGCCCGCCCACGCCTGCATCGGAATCGCTCGACCCAAACGGGATCGAAAAATCGCGCTGGTCGAAATCAGCCCCGGCCCTTACAACTCGAGGCCCAGCTCCATGAAACCCCTTTCCACCTACGCTCCCGGCCGCGCCGAACTGCTGGGCAACCATACCGACTACAACGAGGGTTACGTGCTGGCCATTGCGGTCAACTGCGGCACGACGCTAATGGGAACGACGCGCGAGGATCGCGTGCTCTCGCTCCGCTCGCGCGAGCTCAACAAGAGCGTGGAAATCCCGCTCGATCAACTAGCCGCCGAAAAGGTCGCCGACTGGTCACGCTACACCCTGGGCGTGGTGGACGTCTTTCGCCGCCAGGGCCTGACCGTCGGCGGATTCGACGCGGAGATCACCAGCACCCTGCCGATGGGCGCGGGCCTGAGCAGCAGCGCGTCGCTGGAAAATGCCGCCGTGCTTTTCCTCCTGAAGGCCTTCGGCGGATCGCTGCCGCCGCTGCAGATCGCCAAGTTTTCCCAGATGGCCGAGCACGATTTCGTGGGCGTGCGCTGCGGGCTGCTCGACCAGATCGCGTCGCTGATGAGCCACGCCGGGCACGCGACGTTCATCGATTGCCGCACCTTTGCCGTGCGCCATCTGCCGCTCTCGGATCGCGTCAGCTTCGTGCTGGCGCAGGGCGTGAAACATCAACTGACCGGCGGCGAATACAACGAGCGCCGGTCCGATTGCGAAGCCGCGGCCCGCGCCCTTGGCGTGAAGGCGCTGCGGGACGCGACCACCGAGATGCTGCTGGCGCACCGGAACGAAATGCCGGACCGCATCTTCAAGCGCGCGCGGCACATCACCGGCGAGAATGAACGCGTGCTGGCGGGCAGCGACCTGCTGGAGCGCGGCGACCTGGAGGGATTTGGCCGGCTCATGTTCGAATCGCATGAGAGCTCTCGTGTTTATTTTGAGAATTCGGCACCCGAACTGGATCAGCTGGTCGAGGCGGCGCGCAAGACACCGGGGGTCTACGGCGCCCGCCTGAGCGGCGGCGGGTTCGGCGGCGCGACGATCAACCTGGTGGAGCGCGGCCGAGAAGAGGAAGTCGCGAAGGCACTCACCCACGCCGTGTCTGGCACGAGCTGCCTGATCACGCAGGCCGAGGCGGGTGCGTTGGATTGCGCGAACTAGCTCTTCCTGTAGCGGCGGTCTATGACCGCCGAACTTACTCGCTCTCTCGGGAGTCTCGCTGACGGCGGTCATAGACCGCCGCTACAGGGGAACCTACAGCTTGTGCCCGAGCTTGGTGCGCTTGGTGCGGAGATACGCCTTGTTGTGCGGATTCGCGTCGATGCGGATGGGAACCGTTTCGACGATCTGCAAGCCGTAGCCCGCAAGGCCGACGACCTTCTTGGGATTGTTCGTCAGCAGCCGGATTTTCCGCACACCGAGATCGAAAAGGATTTGCGCGCCCAGGCCGTACTCGCGCAGGTCGGCGGGATAGCCGAGCTTGAGGTTGGCCTGCACGGTGTCGAAGCCGTCCTCCTGCAACTTGTAGGCGTGGATCTTCGCCGCGAGGCCAATGCCGCGACCCTCCTGCCGCATGTAGAGGACGATGCCGCGGCCCTCGAGCTGGATCTGCTTGAGCGCAGTGTGCAACTGGCTTCCGCAGTCGCAACGGCGCGAGCCAAACACGTCGCCCGTCAGGCACTCGCTGTGCACGCGCACGAGCACCGGCTTGCCGTCGGCGATGTTGCCCTTCACCAGCGCGAGGTGATGTTCCTGGTTCATCGTGGCGCGATAGAGGAGCAGGTCGAAGGTGCCGTAGTCGGTCGGCATTTTCACGCGCTGCTCCAGCTCGATGAGTTTCTCGCGCTGGCGGCGATATTCGATGAGATCGAGGATGGTGCAGAGCTTGAGGCCGTGCTTTTTCTTGAAGCGGCGCAGGTCGGGCAGGCGCGCCATCGTGCCGTCGTCCTTGACGATCTCGCAGAGAACGCCGGAGGGATCGAGGCCCGCGAGCCGCGCGAGGTCGACTGCGGCCTCGGTATGGCCACTGCGCTGGAGCACGCCGCCCACCTTCGCGCGCAGCGGAAAGATGTGGCCCGGCTGGACGAGATCGCCGGGGCGCGACTTCGGGCTGGCGAGCAGCCGGATGGTCTTCGCGCGGTCCTCGGCGCTGATGCCCGTGGTGATTCCCTCCGTCGCATCGACGGTGACGGTAAAGTCGGTCTTAAAGCTCTCGCGGTTGTCGAGGACCATGCGGTTGAGTCCCAACGTCGCGGCGCGTTCCGTGGTGATCGGCGCGCAAATCAGTCCGCGCCCGAAGCGCATCATGAAATTCACGCTCGCGGCGGTCGCCTTCTCAGCGGCCAGGATCAGGTCGCCCTCGTTCTCGCGGTCCGCGTCATCGACGACGATCACGGGCTTGCCGGCGCGGACGTCGCGTAGCACCGATTCAATGGGGTCGAATCCCGTCTTGGTGCGGGCCTTGGTCGCTGTCTTCATGCGCCTACTGTATCACCAAATCGACGGTGCGCATGACCGAACCGTTCATATAAGTTCTGCAGAAGTAGATGATGTCATCGCTGATACGCACGCAGGTCTGGCGCCAGCGACCCGCGGCATCGAGGATCTTGGTGCAATCGCGCAGCCCCTCGAGCCGCACGCCCGCGACCTGGACGTCGAGCGCGTCGCCGAGCCGCTGCTTGAGCAGCGGATAAAATTCGAGTTCGTAGGGCGCGCGTGAGGCGAGTTCCGTCAGCGAAATTGAGACGCGCGGCGGCACGATCAGGCTCTGGCGCGCGATCTCGTCGTAGCCGATGCCCTCCAGCGAACGACGCACCATTTCCTGCAGGTAGTCGAGAGGGAGCGCAGGCGCCGTGCTCTCGTCCTCGAGATAAACCGCGATGGCGCGCGCGACCTCGGGGGCCAGATGCCAGCGCAGAAGGCCCGCCGCGGCCGCCGCATGCTCGATCGACTCGGCCAGCCAGCCTTCCGACAGCGGCACGAGCCGGCCATTTTTCCAGATGATATGGGGCAGCCGTTGTGGGAGCGCGATCATGACGATTCCAAGTGGAGATTCTGCACCTCGTTCACAAATTCGCGGATGTCGCGAAACTTCCGATAAACCGAGGCGAAGCGAACATAGGCGACTTCATCGAGCCGACGCAAATGCTGCATGATTTTTTCGCCGATCGCGGTGGTCGGAATCTCGTCGCCGTATTTTTTCGTCAGCTCGTCGATCATGTCGTTGACCGCCTTCTCGATCGCCTCGCGGCTGACGGGGCGTTTTTCGCACGCCTTGTCGAGCCCGCCGATGAGCTTGCGGCGGTCGAAGGCCTCGTAGCGGCCATCGCGCTTGAGCACGCGCAGGTCGTCCCGCTCGATTTCCTCATAGCTGGTGAAACGATGTTCGCAGGCGAGGCATTCCCGCCGACGACGGATCACCGTCTCATCCTTGATGGCTCGCGAGTCGATAACCTTATCGTCGCGGGCCTGACATTTTGGGCAGCGCATCTACCTGTAGTGGTAACTGGTAGATAGTTATCACAACCGCTGGTGGCGTCAAGCTCCCGCGGCGGGCAGCAGGATTCTCCCTCCGCCTCAATCCGTGTTGACGCCCGCGCTGTTCGGATCGGTCTTGTGTTCCTGGATAGAGTTCACCGCATCGTTGACGAAGGTGACGATGAGCTGGCCGATGGGGACCTTGACCGGGTACGTCTGCAGCGTGGGCCGGCCATAGAAGCCGGGGGCATACGAGGTTTGCAGGATGGTCGTGTAGGTCGTGAAGACCCACGTCTTCGTCGTGCCGGTGTCGTCGACCTGCGAGCTTTCCTGATCCGGCCGCCCGACCGATTGCTGCACTTCGTCAGGCGTCATGCCGCGGATGACTTTCTTGTGCACGATGGCGTCCGCGACCACATCGTGGCGCGCCTGGTTCTTCCTGGCCTCGGCGATCAGCGCGGGATCGATTCCCGGCGGCAGGTCGGCAGGCAGGATCCAGCCGGTCACGCTGTTGTTCCGGTAGTCGCCCTTGATGAGGTAGCCCTGCGGGCTCATGCCGATCACCTCGATGGTCGCGCCCGGGCTCATCAGCGCCAGTGCGGACTGGAAATCGCGCCGCAGGTAAATCGTGGTCGGCGCCTTGATCGTCGTAATGAGCGGTTTGGGCAGGTTGTCCTCGAAATAGAGAACGCCATCCTCACGCAACGCGGGATCGATATCAGCCCGCACCACGTTCACGACGAGCAGTAGCGCGCAAAGGGCCAAAAGAAATTTCACGCACCGAAGCATATCACGAATCAGGAATCCGGGCCAGCGGAGCCGCGCGGCGAAATTCCCTTCATCTGCCATGGTGAACCGCACCATCGCTAGCAGGTAAATCTCAACGCCCCTCCGTCGCAAACGCTAAGTCTGACCGTTTTCATTTCGAAAAAATAATAATCCGCGCGTGTGCCATCGACGTATCGGTCGTAACGCTTTCCGAGTGATGGAAGTGCAGGAATCCGAGCCAGCAGAGCCGCGCAGGAGGGAAACCTTCTATTTAATATTACTCGCCGCTAAAAGGAGTTATCTTGTCCTGCAGCCATGCGGTCGACCCGGATCCTCTTAACCACGGGTGTTTTCTTTATACTGAGCCCGCTTTGGCTCTTTCCTCTGATTCACGGGCTTGGAGTTTCCATCGTGACTAGCAGGTTCAAAGATCAACCCGTTTCATTTCTGGAATACGATATGAACTGCGTGATGATTCAAGCCGAGACAGATCGCTTCCTTCTTTCCTTTGGCCTTTTCGTGCTGGCAGCGGGCGCTGCGGCTTATCTCCTCGCGAAACTTCGGAACCGGCGCTTCACGGCACCCCGTTAGTCTTCGACGCGGGTTGAACGTTTTGAACGGACCTTCTTTACGGGAAAGACAACCGCTGCCTCCTTCTTCGACTTCGGAGCCAGAGTCTCAGCCAGACCCTGCGCGGGCTGGGCCTGCACGATGGTTGCTTCCAGCGCACCGCGACTGAGCGCAATGCGCGCCGGCTGACCGACCAGCGAGGGATCGGCCTTGCGCAACGGGCGACCGTCGCGATCGAGCACCAGCGCGTAGCCGCGGTCGAGCGTGGCCTGGGGGCCGAGCGCCCGCAGCCGCGCCGCCAGATGCTCGACGTGCGCGCGGCGCCGGGCCAGTTCGCGGCGGGGCTGGTGGCTTTGCAACTGCGACTCCAGGAGGCGCAACTGGTTCCGGCGCGCCAGGAGCGCCCGCGTGGCCGCCGCGTCCAGTTGCTGCCGGAAATCGTCCACGCGCTGCGCCCATTCGCGGACCACGCGGCGCGGCTCGCGCAACGCGTAGCTCGACGCCAGTCCCGCGAGATGACGCCGATGATGAACCAGCGCGTTGCGCACGTGGCGCTCCATGCGCCGATGCAGCGTGCCGACCGCTTCACGCCACTCGGCCCAATCGCGCGTCAGCAACTCGGCCGCCGCGGACGGCGTGGGCGCGCGCAAATCGGCGACGAAATCGGCGATGGTGAAATCGGTCTCGTGTCCCACGGCGGAAATCGTCGGCAGCGGACACGCGGCCAGCGCGCGGGCGACGATCTCCTCATTGAAGCACCACAGGTCCTCCAGGCTACCGCCGCCGCGCGCGACGACCAGCACGTCGACCGCCTTCTCGCGCCCGAACGCCGCGATGGCATCGGCGATCTCGCGTTCCGCGCCGACGCCCTGCACGCGCACGCCGCGCACCAGAATGCGGATGCCCGGCGCGCGCCGCTGGAGGATGCGCAGCATGTCCTGCAAGACCGCGCCCTGCAGCGAGGTGACGATGCCAATCGTCTCGGGGAAGATCGGCAGCTCGCGCTTGCGGTCCGACTCGAAAAGGCCCTCGGACTGCAACTTGCGTTTCAGTTCCTCGAAGCGCTGCTGGAGCGTCCCCTGCCCGCGCGGCTGGATCTCGACGACCTGCAATTGGTATTGGCCGCGCGCCTCATAAACCGTGATTGCGCCACGCGCGAGGATCGCCTGCCCGTCGCGCAGCGCGAAGCCGACGCGGTTCGCCTCCTGCCGGAACATGACCGCCGAGAGCGTGGCCGTGGCGTCCTTGAGCGTGAAATAAAGATGACCCGAGCCCGGCGAACGGAAGTTGGAAATCTCGCCCGCGACCCAGACTTCCCCGAAGCTCTCCTCGAGCACATCGCGGATGGCCGAGGTGAGCGCGCTGACCGTGATCGGCGTGCGCGGCGAGTCGCCCGGCGCTTCCATGGCCAGGCCCAGCTCGTCCTTCGGCGCCGCCTTCTTCTTCATGTCGCGGACTCGATTTTCAGCTGGATGCGCTCGATGCGCAGCGCACGGCCCGTGGCCGGGTCGGCTTCGACGAAGACGCCGTCGGCCTGCAGGCCCTCGCGCGCGATGTAAAATTTGTTCGGCAGCAGCGTGCGATATTTTTGCAGGACGCTTGGGATATCGCGGCCGATGACCGACTCGTGCGGGCCGCAAAAGCCGGCGTCGGTCAGGTAGGCCGTGCCGCCGGGCAGGATGCGCTCGTCGGCCGTCTGCACGTGCGTGTGGGTGCCGACGACCAGCGTGGCGAGGCCGTCGGCGGCGCGGCCGAAGGCGATCTTTTCGGACGTCGCCTCGGCGTGGAAGTCGATCATGATACAGGCGGTTTCCTGCTTCAGCCGCTCGATCTCCGCCTCGAGCATGAGGAACGGATTATCGACCTGCGGGCCCATGAACGTGCGGCCGAGCAAATTGATGACACCGAGCTTGTGGCCGTTCCCGCTGACAACGATGGACCCGGCGCCGGGCGTGCCGGGCGGAAAATTGCCCGGACGGATCAGGCGCGGTTCCGTGGCGAAAAAAGGCACGATGTCGCGTTGGTCCCAGGCGTGGTCGCCGAGCGTGACGACGTCGGCGCCGGCGCGCATCAGCTCGATGGCGAGCTTGGGCGTGATGCCGTTGCCGCCCGCGGCGTTCTCGCCGTTGACGATAAAAAAATCAGGGGCGTAGGCGTCGCGCAGGAGTGGGATCGCGGCGCGCACCGTGTCGCGGCCCGGCTCACCCACGACATCGCCGAGGAAAATAAATTTCATGGAAAGGATTTAGACGGAATTAACAGAAGGACCAAATTACCAGATTTACTAAATTACCAAATGACGGAAATGAGAAGATGATCGATTCCGCAATTATTTTACCTTCACCGTGGTTCCCAGTTCATCGATCAGACCCCATGAATTTAATTTGGTAATTTAGTAATTTGGTCCTTTATCTGCATCCCTCATTCCATCTTCACGCCGTCGGCGATGTCGAGGCGGGCGGCCTGGCGGGCGGGGGCGTAGCCGGCCACGAGCGCGGCGAGGATGACCACGATGGGCAGCGAGAGCAGGAGGCCCCATGGCGTCGCCCAGGAGATGGTCCAGCCGAAGAAGGAGACGTTGATGACGTAGCTGAGGACGGCCGCGAGCACGAGGCCGGAGGCGGTGCCGAGCAACGCGCCGAGCAGGCCGATGATGGCGGCTTCCCAGAGCACCAGCGCCTCGATTTGTCGGCGCGAGGCTCCGATCGCGCGCAGGATGCTGATCTCGCGGCGGCGTTCCGTGACGAGGATGGTCATGCTTAAAAAAATACCGAGCGCGGAGACGATGATGCCGATGGTCTGCAAAATATAGGTCACCGAAAACGTCTGGTCGAAGATGCGAAAGACCTGCGCGCGCAGTTCGCCGTTCGACTTGATCAGGTAATCACCATAGGGCGCGAGGAGCGGGCGCAGCTGCGCCTGCAATTGCGCGGGCGTGATGCCGGAGCCCTTGTCGATGTAAAGGCCGATGCCGTTGATGGCGCGGTCGTGCCAGTATTTCTGGAAGACGGGCCAGTCAACGAGGACCACGCCGCCCTCCGTGGTGTAATCGAGGTAGACGCCCGCGATTTTAAACGTATGCGCACCGCTGGGCGTATTAAGCGTGAGCGAATCGCCGAGCCCGAGATGGAAGCGCCGGTAGAACGGCTGGCTAACGAGGATGGCGTCGTGATTCATGGCGGCATCGAACGCCGCGTCGGGATTGCCCTGCGTGAAGGTGAGCCGCTCGATGTCGCGGGTCACGCCGAGGCGCACCGTGGCCAGCTTCACCCACTGGCCGTCGATCAGCACGCGCAGCTCGCGAAAGGAATCGACCTTCACGTGCGGCAGCGCGGTGACGATCCGCTCGACCTCGGGCCGGATGAATTCGCGGTTGCCGACGAGCAGGTTCGCGGCGGGCGCGATGACGAGGTCGGACTGGATCGAGCGGTTGAGCCATTCCTCCACCGTGGTGCGAAAACTAAAAATCATGGTCGAGATGCCAACGACCATGGCGAGCGCGACAACGAGCGACGCGATGGTGACCGAGTTGCGATGGAGCGACTGGGCGAAATGGCCGACGGCGAGTCCGGCGATAAGCCACGGCGGCCGGACGCAGCGGGCGAAAGCCGACGCCACGGCCGGCGTGAAAAACGCGAAGCCGAGCAGCGTGCAGAGCGCCGCACCGAAACTGAGCCATGACGGCCCGAGCGTGAGGCTGATCCAGGCCAGCAGCGCGGCGAGGACGAGGAGGGCGGCGCCGAGCCATGTCCAGCGCAGCAGGCCGCGAGCGCTTTTTTCCTCGAGATGACCCACGGCGAGCGCCTCGACCGGCGCGATGGTGGCCGCTTCACGCGCGGGAAACCAGGCCGCGCCGAGGACGGCGCCGAGGCAAAGCAGGAGCGCGAGCCCGATTGCGCCGGGCGAGACGAACAGGTCGTGGATGCTGGTCAGGATGTAAAGCGAGGTCAGCGTCCGCGAGACGGCGCCGACCAGTTGCCCGGCGAGGACGACGCCGAAGATCACGCCGAGTATCGCGCCCGCGAGACCGAGCGTGAGCGCCTCGGCGAGGAAAAGGGCCTGCACCTGGGCGCGACCGAGGCCGAGCGCGCGAAGGACGCCAATCTCGTGCCGGCGGCGCACGACCGAGGCGGCGACGGTATTATAAATAAGGAACATCCCGACGAGCAGCGCGATGAGCGAAAGCGCGGTGAGATTGAGCTGGAAGGCGGCGAGCATCCGCTCGATCTGGCGGTTGCGGCGCTCGGGGGCCTGCACGACGGTGCCGGGCGGCATTTCCGAGCGCAGGCGCGCGATCACGGCGGCGAAATCGGCTCCGGGCCGCAGCAGCGCGGAGATGCGGCTGAGCTTGCCGGCGTGCAGGAAATTCTCCTGCACATTAGCGATGTCCATGACGGCGAGGTGCTCGTCGGCGCCGGGCGCGTCCTCGCCGAAATCGAGGATGAAGCCGAGCCGGAAAATCTCCGTGCCGGTCTGCGTGGCGAGGCGCACGGGATCGCCGATGTGGAGGCCGAGGCGGTCGACGAGCTTGCGCGAGAGGGCGACGACCTTGGGGTCGCGGATGAAGTCGACGACATCAGGCGTTTGCTGCTGGGCGTCGTGCAGGGTGAAGGTGCGGAGCGGGCCGTTGGAAAAAATATCGACGCCAAGAATCTGCAGGTATTCGCCGGGATGGTCGACGAGGCTGGCGACTTCCTCGACCGTGGGGGTGGCGGCGATGACGTCGGGGTCGTTGTCGACGATGGGGTAGGCGCGCTCGTCGAAGCGGAGGCCGTCGCCGATGACCTCGAGGTCGGCCTTGCCCGCGACGATGTCGATGGAGGCGCGGAACGACTCGAGCGCGCTGTGGTTGACGATCTCGATGCTGAGAAAGACGGTGACGCCGAGCGCGATACCCACGATGTTGAGCGCGGTGAGCGCCGGATGGCGCGCGAAGTAGCGCAGGCTGTGGATGAGGAAGAGACGGAGCATGCCCGATGCAGCTTCGCACGTTCCCAAGCGCGGGGCAGCGCTTTTTGGAGTGGCGAGGATCGAGGTCATGGGGTGGATTATCGCATCGTGGCGGGGATGGGCGTTAGGTCTAAACGACCTCTATTACCTGCGTTGCTTAAAATCTTTTGTGGGAGGGCGAGATTCAACCCTTTCAGGATCGCTGCGGCTGCGTTTGACCGAGGGTAGGCGCTGCTGCGCCAACCCTGGGCTGGGGTGATTGCCATCCCTTCAGGATGGCGAGATGTTGCACCTTTCCTGTAGTGGCGGTCTATGACCGCCGGGGAAAGAGGAGGCTATCGCTTGTGCGTCGGCGGTCATAGACCGCCGCTACAGGAATCAGCGCCGCGAGCGCGGGATGGATTCGGCGCGGATTCTCGACAAGCGGTGGTGGCGTCCTAATATGCGTTCCTATGTTGCCCGAATTTCTTAATGTGGACCTGGACCTGGAATCGACAAAGCCCCTCGAAAAACTGATCGCCGAGCTGGGCGACAAGGTGGATGTGCTGCACAACGGGCCGCTTAATCGCGTGGCCCATTACGCCGCGCTCGAGATCAACGAGGGCAAGGACAACGATCCCGACTCGATCATCAACGCCTTTTGCAAGCGGATCGAAAAGCTCTCTCCTGCCTCGAAGGCGATCTGGAAAAAGTGCTCGGCGCGGCGCTTCGACATCGGCGTGCTGAGCAGCACGACGAGCCTGAAGGAATTCAAGGGCCTGCGACTCGACCTGCAGCCGAAGACGCTGGGCCGGGTGGCCGCGCTTTCCGCGCAGGTGGTCTTCACGATTTATCCGAAGACGACGACGGCCTCGAAAAAATAACGTCCATGCCTACGAAGACCGCCGCGCAAGTCGGCCTGATCATGGGCAGCGTTTCCGACTGGAAAACGATGTCGGCCGCGGCGGCGCTGCTGGAGGAATTCGGCGTGGCGTTCGAGAAGAACGTCGTCTCCGCGCACCGCACGCCGCACTGGCTGGCCGAGTACGCTAGCGCGGCGCAGGGGCGCGGGCTGCAGGTGATCATCGCGGGGGCGGGTGGCGCGGCGCATCTGCCGGGCATGGCGGCGGCCTTCACGACGCTGCCGGTGCTGGGCGTGCCGGTGGAGAGCCGGGCACTGAAGGGACTCGACTCGCTGCTGTCCATCGCGCAGATGCCGGCAGGGGTGCCGGTGGGGGCGTTGGCCATCGGCGAACCGGGCGCGAAGAACGCGGCGCTGCTGGCGATTTCCATCCTCGCGCTGCGCGATGAAAAATTGCGCGCGAAGTGGGAGGCTTTCCGATCCAAGCAGACGCGCGCGGTGCGAAAACAGAAACTGCCCGCATGAGGAAGGCGGACCCGATCCTTCCCGGAAGCACGGTCGGCTGCCTCGGCGGCGGCCAGTTGGGCCGCATGTTTGCGCTGGCGGCGCGCCGCATGGGTTATCGCGTGCACACGGTCGACCCGACGCATGACAGTCCCACGGGCCAGATTTCCGACCGCGAATTCAACGCGTCGTTCGACGACATTCCCACCCTGATCGAGTTCGCATCGGGCGTGGACGTGGTCACCTACGAGTTCGAGAACATCCCCGTGGAGGCACTCGACGCGCTGGCGCCGCACGTCACGCTGCGGCCCGGCCGCAATGTGCTTTACGTCACGCAGAATCGCCGCCGCGAAAAGGAATTCCTGCAGGCGAACGGCTTTCCCGTCGTGCCGTTCCAGATCGTCAATGATGAGGCCGGCCTGCGCAAGGCCGTGGCCTCGCTCGGCTGCCCATGCGTGCTGAAGACGGCCGATTTCGGCTACGACGGCAAGGGCCAGCAGAAGATCGGCTACGAGACCGATCTGACCGAGGTGTGGCGGCGACACGGCGAGCGCGCCGGGGTGGTGGAGGCGTGGGTGCCGTTCGCGGCGGAGCTCTCCGTCGTGGTCGCGCGCGGGATGCTGCGCGACGAGGACGAGCGGAATATCACGCAGGCTTTTCCGCCCACGGTCAACGAGCACGAGAATCACATTTTGGCGACGTCGGTGGCGCCCGCACCGCTGGCGGCGAGCATCACGGCGCGCGCGCAGTCGATCGCGTCGGACATCGCCGCGCGGCTGGAGGTCATTGGATTATTGGCGGTGGAATTTTTCCTGACGAAGCGCGGCGATCTGCTGGTGAACGAGCTGGCACCGCGGCCGCATAATTCCGGGCATTTCAGTTTCGATGCGTGCGCGACGAGCCAGTTCGAGCAGCAACTGCGGGCGGTATGCGGGCTGCCGCTGGGCGATCCGCGCCTGCTTTCACCTGTGATCATGCGGAATTTGCTGGGCGACCTGTGGGGCAATGGCGAACCGGACTGGCCGGCGCTGCTGGCCCTGCCGGGGTTGCGGCTGCATCTCTATGGCAAGAGCGAGGCGCGGCCGGGGCGGAAGATGGGCCATTACTGCGTGCTGAACGATTCGCTGGATCGCGCGCGGGAGATCGATGCGGCGGCGCAGAAGATTTTAAAGCGGTAGATTTCCGCTTCGATCATTCCTCTTCCGTCGTCCTGAGCTTGTCGAAGGATCAGACACGGTTTGCGTGAGCGCACGGGCGTGATCCCGCGCTTGATGCACGATGGTGCGGAAAAAGGAAGCGTGTCTGATCCTTCGACTTCGCTCAGGATGACGGCGGAGTTTTATCCACCGCCGATATTCTTTGCGGAGCGGCGTTCGGGGTGCCAGTAGAGGAGGTAGAGATTGCGGCCGTAGATGAAGGGCAGGAAGCAATTGGCGAAGATCAGCGGCGCGCGGTCGACGTGCACGAAGTAGATGAGATTCATGACGCTGCCCCAGAAACTCAAGTGCCAGAAGATGGATGGCACGACGATTTTCTTCGCCTTCTCGGAATGGATCCATTGCAGGATGAACCGGCCGCTGAATGTGAAACCCGCGGCGAAGCCCAGCACCGTCCACCAGATCGAACTCCAGTAGAGCCACGGCACGTAGGGCGACAGGAATGGCGCCAGGAAACCTTCGGGGTTGGAATGCATGCAAATCAACTATCCGCGCGGCGCGAACATGAGAAGAATTTACTCCGTTTTATTTGTGCAAGCCGGGCGGTGGATGGCATAGCCTCGCGCCGAATCATTTGCTAACGTGGCCATTCTTGTGACCTCCTCATCCCCTCTCCTTCGCGTGGGCCTGGCCGGCCTGGGCACGGTCGGCGCCAGCGTGTGGCGGCGGCTGCAATCGCAGGCCGATCTGCTGCGCCAGCGTACCGGCACGGAAATTCGCGTGACGCAGGTGGCCGCGCGCCGCGCGGAACGTGCGCGCGAGGTGGGCGTGCCGGAAGCGATCACGGTCAGCGATTGGCGCAAGCTGGTGACGAATCCCGACCTTGAGGTCATTGTCGAAATGATCGGCGGGACGACGGATGCGTTCGAGTTGATTTCGCAGGCGCTGCAGAACGGCAAGCACGTCATCACCGCGAACAAGGCGCTGCTGGCCGAGCGCGGCGCGGAGCTTTTCCAGACGGCGCTGAAGCACCAGCGGCATTTGCTTTTTGAGGCGAGCGTGGGCGGCGGCATCCCGATCATCCGCGCACTGCGCGAGGGTCTTGCGGGCAACCGCATTTTGGCGATCCATGGGATCATCAACGGGACGTGTAATTATATCCTGAGCCGGATGGAGGAGGCCGATCTCGAGTTCGCCGATGCGCTGGCGGAGGCGAAGCTGAAGGGTTACGCGGAGGCGGACGACAGCCTGGACGTGGATGGCCATGACACGGCGCACAAGGCGGCGGTGCTGGCCGCGCTGGCCTACGGTTTTTGGGTGAGGCCGGGCGAACTTTATACCGAGGGGCTGCGGCGCGTGGAAAAGCAGGACCTGCTGTATGCGCGCAAGCTCGGTTACCGGCTAAAGCTGCTGGCGATCATCAAGGCCGATCCCGACGGCGCGGTGGAGGTGCGGGTGCATCCGACGCTGGTGCCGCAGACCAATCTGCTGGCGTCGGTGCATGGCGTTTTCAATGCGGTGCTGGTGCGGGGCGACGTGGTGGGCGACACGCTTTCCTACGGTCGCGGCGCGGGCGGCGACCCGACGGCGAGTGCCGTCATCAGCGACCTGGCGCAGATCGCCAGCCATTTTCCGCAGGAGCAGAAGGCGCGCAACGTCGGGCACGAGGCGCTGCATTCGCGCTACAAGACGATGGACGAGATCGTCTCGCGCTATTACCTGCGCCTGATGGTGGAGGACCGCCCCGGCGTGCTGGCCGATGTGGCGCGCATCCTGGCAAACCACCAGATCGGCATTTCGTCGGTCATCCAGCCCGAGGTGCAGGCGGGCGAGACCACGGCGCTGGTCATCATGGTGCATGACGCGCTGGAGAAGAATTTCCGCTCGGCGGTCGGCGAGATCGCGGCGCTGGCGGCGGTGAAGGCCTCGCCGGTGCATTTACGCGTTGAAGATTTCGAGTAGGAAAGACCGTCTCGGCCCAACAACGCATCCTTGCCCTGACCGGTGATGCGCCTTAAAACAATGTGAACCAAACCAACGGCCTGCCCGTCTTAAGCTTGGCCGCCTTTTCCCCGCGTCCGCCCCCCGTTCTTTTATGAAACTTAGCTCCTCCGTTTTGTTCGTCGGCGTTTTCGCCTTCGCTTCCCTCGCCCTCCGCGCTGACCTGCCTGATCCGGCGACCAAGAACCAATGTCCGCCGGTTGCCTACGTGCAGGGCATGATCTGGAAGCGGCTCGATACCGCGAGCCTGACGCTCACCGGCACGGTGCGCTCGGACAAGACGAAGGCCCATTACCCGCTGACGCTGCGCACCGCGGGCCACGTGCAGGAATACGATTTTCAGGACCAGCCGCTGCAGATCCGCGTCACGATCGATCCGGGCGAGTCGAAGATCGACACGCGCAGCTCGGCGAGCGCGGCGTGGACGCCGGTGACCGGCGCGGGGCGCACGAAGGCGATCCTCGGCACCGACATCACCTATGAGGACCTGGGCGTCGATTTCGTGAACTGGGACGCAACCGACCCGCTCGGCATCGACTCGATCAAGACGCTGAAGGCGTACGTCTACCAGGCGACGCCGGGCCCGAACGATCACACCGCCTACACCAAGGTGCGCTACTGGGTCAGTTCGATGTACTGGGCGTTCCTGCGCATCGATGGGCTTAACGCGCAGGACCAGACGGTCAAGCGGGTCGAGGTGCAGGACGTGATGCAGATCGGCAAGTTCACGGTCTTCAAGGAAATGAAGGTCAGCATGATGGACCCGACCCGCAACGACATTCCCCTCTCGACGACTTTCATCGACATCGACGGAGGCCAGGAAGGTTCCACTCTGGCGAAGTAACCGCTCGTGGACGAAGCCCGCGTCACCCCGACTCCAGCCGTCGCGGGACCGTCGTCGGCTGACCCGCATCACCATCACCACAAGCGGCGCGGCGCGCTGGCCGCGGGACTGGCGCTGCTCTGGACCATCTTCGCGCTGCTGGCGCAATTTTCCGGCGCGCTCGACGCCTTCGAGGAATCGCTGCTGGACTGGCGGCAATCGCTGGCCGCGTATCCCGAGCCGCCGAGCGACCAGCTCGCGCTCGTCGCCATCGACACGATTCCCGATGACCGGCCGTGGCCGTGGTCGCGGCTGGACTACTCGCTCGCCCTGCGCGCGCTGATCGACTACGCGCCGCAAAGCGTGGTGTTTGACATGAACCTGAACGACCGCGATCCGTCGTACACGTCGTTCGACGAAATTTTCTCGCACATCGTGCAGCGAACCAACGGCGTGGTCTTTGCCGCGACGGGCACCACTTCATCCGAGGGCGGACCACCCCCGGAACGGCTCGGCACGATTCCGTACCAGGGCAGCACGCGGCTCGTCCCGCGCTTCGCTTCCGCCATCTGGCCGCTGGAGACCTTCGCGGGCCAGTCGCCAGTCGGCATCAACAACGTGCAGGCCGAAAGCGGGCTGCGCCTACGCGGCATTCCGCTCGTGTTTTCGCTCGATGAGAAGCTCGTGCCCTCGCTCGTGCTGCAGGCCACCGCGCAGTTTCTGGGCGCCGATCTTGCCAGCTCGGACGTGCAGGTCGGCCGCGCCGTTTTCCTCAAGCGCAAGGACGGGACGGTGCTGCGCACGATCCCCATCGACGACGAGGGCCGCATGCGGGTGCGCTATCATCAGGACCCGGCCGCGTCGTGGCAGGCCAGCTTTGACGGCGTGATCGTGGACGACGACGAAATCCAGCAGGGCATCAAGCCGCAGCAGGACCTGCGCGGCCTGCTTCACCGGCAGGTATGGATCGGCCGCACCGATCCTGCGCTGCGCGAGCGGTTCCGGACGCCGGTCGGCAAGCTCGCGCTGGTCGAGGTCGAGATGCAGGCCGAGCGGACGATCCTCGACCAGGATTACGTGCGACCGCTCCCGCCGATGATCCTGGCCATTCTTTACCTGCTGGTCGGCATCGGCGGCGCTTCCCTGCTGGTACGGATCGGGCCGCGGCATGGCAGCGCGCTGCTGGCAGTGACGGCGGCGTTCTGGCTGGAGTCGTCGGTACTGGCCTTCCGTCTCTACAACGTGATCCTGCCGCTGCCGAGTTTCGCCATGCTGATCTTCGGCATCTACATCATGGCCATGCTGGCCATCGTGTGGGATTTCGATGCGGAGGAAGTGGAGGGTTGAGCAGTCGCCCAGCAGTTGCGGCGATGCCTTTCGTCATTCGTCTTTCGTCATTCGTCTTTCGCCATTAGCCATTAGCCATTAGCCATTAGCCATTGACCCGCTTCAACCCCAGCGGGGTTGATGTCCTTGAGCCCAGCGTTGGCGCGAAGCGCCTACGCTGGGAATGCTGGAGAAAGATCCAACCCTGAAGGGGTTGAATCTCCGCTGCTGTGCTTGAGCCGATTCAACCCTTTCAGGGTTGTTAGCGTCTGCGCTTAACCCAGGGTAGGCGCTGCTGCGCCTACCCTGGGCTGGAGGATTGCCATCCTTTCAGGATGGCTTTGCGGATCGGCGACCGACGTTAGTTGAAACGGCTTACTGGCCGTTGGTTGGAGCGGCGTTGGTGGTGGAGGCTGGCGCCGTGTTGCTCTGCGCGGCCTGGAGCTGGGCGTTGATCGTCTTGAACGTGTCTTCCACGGAATGATGCAGAACTACGAGTGTGCCAAACGCCACCACGGCGATAATCACAACCAAAGCGGGGACGGAGTATCCGAGAATCAATCCCGCGAGGGCCATGCCGCGGCCTTTCATGCCCGGATTCTTGCGAATCTCGGACAGGCTCATGTGCCCGAGGATGATGGCGGCGATAAAGGTGAATCCGATAAAAAGGCCCGCGATGCCGCTGGCCAGCGCGCCGATGGCCAGGCCTGAGGTTTTCTCGCCCACGATGGGCGTGACCGCACTTGATGCCGACACGGCGGGCCGAGCTTCAGGAAGCGCCCCGGTCGCGGGTTTCATGGCCAGGAAGCTTTGCCCCAACTGCACCCAGCCAGTCTGGCCTTCCCACCACACCAAGTCGTGCGGCGAGACGATGCCGTTCGCCAATTGAGCGCGGACTTCAGCTTCGTCGAAGGGACCGAGCTGCTGCTGGTTGCGATTGATGTAGAATTGCATGGCCTCTTCGATGGTGATGGCGACAAGTTGCTCCGTATTACTTACACGGGTCAATTCAAAAGGTGATTTAAAGAGTTATGAACAAGTTGATTGCGTTGGAGTGACGGACCCAACCTTGCGCTCCATCGCCCGATTCCGGTCGCTTCGCTCCCTCCGCCGCCCGGCGGTCGGCGGCTACCGAGGATTCACCGGCTCAAGGGCGATCCGCAGTCGTTCGCCAGCAGGAAAGTTTTTCAACCTTCGGACGCGGCGCTTAAGGGACCTGGGAGTGCGTTGACTGCGATTTCTGCGCTCGGAGAATTTTTTCGATGACTACTATTTTGTGGCTCGCGCACCCGGCATCGGGCCGATGCCGGGCTACCACGTTTCGCCTTACCAAGTAAATGCGTCCGGGTTTCGTCCGTCGCCCGGAGGTCGACGGCTACCGACTGCGCACTGCGGCCTTACGACGAAGTTTGCGTCATGGCATCGGACCGATGCCGACTCCCACTTTTTTGCGCGGCGTTACGAGGTGGGCGCCGGTGCGGAGGGTTCGGCGGGCGGATGGTCGTCGGGACCGGGATGGTGGAAGTCATCCGGGCCATGGCCGGGACCGTGCTGGTGATGTTGGAACATTCGCTCGCGTTCCTGTTCCATCTTCTGCAATTCGGCCTGCTGGGCCGGATTGAGCAACGGGGAAATGCCGGCGTTGGCTTCCTTCAGGATGGAGGAAATGTGACCGAGATCCTCGCGCTGGGCCGCCTGAATCTGTTCCTCGGCCTTGGTGACGATCGGCTGGATCTTCGCCTGCTGGTCGTCGGTGAGATTGAGACGGTGCGTGAGATGTTCCATCCAACGATTGCCCAACTCGTGCGCGGGCGGCGGACCGGAGAAACGCGGGCCGAAGCCGATGGTGAGCAGCGAGCCGGTCGCGGCACCCAGCAGAAAAATCAGCGCCAGGATGATCCAGGGCCGCACGGCGCGGGGACTCATTGCGAGAGATAGGTCTGCACGGTGGAGTCGGTGAGCTGGAGGCTGCTGTCCGTGTCGCTGCTGGCCGACTGGCTGACCGCGGGCCAGATGCTGACGGCCATGAGGACACCGGCGAGCGCGAGGCCGCGAACGAGCACGCCCATGTCCCACTGCGGCGCACCTCCGCGCGAGGAGCGCCACGCCGCGAGCACGCGCGTCTCCAACCCGAAGGCAGGTGACGGCAGAGCAGGCTGGGGCGCACCGGAAGCCGCGCTGAAAAGGCGTTCAAGATCTCGATCCAGCGGCTTCATGGTGTCTCCTTCATTAGCAATTGATAGCGTTTGCGCAACAGGCCTCTGGCGCGGAAGGCGCGCACCTTCACGACCGCGCGGCTCCAACCCGTCAGCTTCGATATCTCCTCCACGTTGCGACCCTCCAGGTACATCAGGCGCATGAGGAGGCGATCCGGTGCCCGCAGGCCCTGAAGCAGTTTCTCGACCAGTTCGCTGGCCCCGACCTGGTCCGCCGTGTCGAGCGCGCCGGGCGAAACGGCGAGCGATTCGATCACATGCGCCTCGTCTTCGCTGAGGTCGGCAAGACGCACCTCGGGCCGCGCCTTTTCATGCCGGATCTGGTTGAGGCAGGTATTGATCGTGACGCGCGAGACCCAGTGCAGGAACGGCGCCCGGCCGGAATACTTGTGCAAATTGGTGATGACCTTGATGCAGCTTTGCTGAATCAAGTCCTCCAGCCCCTCCTTGCCCGGGCGGTTCGAGTAGACCAGTTTGACGACGTGCGGGTGCATATAGTGGAAGAGGTCCAGGACCGCCTTCTCATCGCCTCCGCGAGCTCGCGCCACACAGGCCGCTGCCTCGTCGGCGGTCATCTCAGTTGGGTCCACAACCACCTTCAAGGGGAGTGACCCGCCGGGCATGGGCGCGGTTACAAATGATTCGGTACGGCACGATTTTCGGGTAGACTACGGGCCATCGCATGGATGCTGTCGCTTTTGGAAAACTACCGCTGGCCACGCCTTTCCTTTTATCGCCCCTGGCCGGATATACCAACCTGCCTTTTCGCCGCGTCATCCGCGAGATCGGCGGTGTGGGCCTGTGCACGACCGACCTGGTCAACGCGCGCTCCCTGCTGGAGAAGAACCGCAAGGCGCTCAAGCTGATCGAAACGTGTGCGGAGGATTTTCCCCTCGCCGTGCAGATTTTCGGCTCCGTGCCGTCCGAGATGGCCGCGGCCACGCGCATGCTGGAGGACCTCGGCGTCGCCTCCGTCGACGTGAACATGGGCTGTCCCGTGCGGAAGGTCTGCGGCGTGGGCGGCGGCTCCGCCATGATGACGGAGCTCGACCGCACCGCGGCGCTGGTGCGCGGGATGATCGAGGCGGTGCGCATCCCGATCACCTGCAAGATGCGTCTCGGCTGGGACGACGAGAACCTGACCGCACCGGACCTGGCCCGCGCGCTGGAAGAAGCGGGCGTGGCGGCGATCATGGTGCATGGGCGCACGCGCCAGCAGGGCTTTGACGGCTCGGTGAATTTGGCCGGCATTCGGCGCGTGGTCGAGGCAGTGCGGACCATCCCGGTCTTCGGCAACGGGGACATCACGAGCCCGCAGGCGGCGAAGGTCATGCTGGACGCGACCGGTTGCGCGGGCGTGACGATCGGTCGCGGCGCGTTTTACAATCCGTGGATTTTCCGCCACACGCTGGAGTTCATCGAGACGGGCGTGCTGCCGCCGGAGCCGGCATTTGCGGAGCGGATTCGCGTGATGAACCGCCATCTCGACCTGATGATCGAGGTCTTCGGCGAGCAGCTGGGCTGCGTGATGTTTCGCAAGGTGGGGCCGTGGTACGCGAAGCGTTTCGGGCCCGCGTCGTTCTTCAACAAGGGTATTGTGCGGATCGCGACGCGAAGCGATTACGACGCGCTGCTGGAGAATTACCTGCGCTGGCGGCAGCAGTTTGTCGATGCGGAGGGCGTCCTTCTCCCGCGCTACGCGCCGGACGATTTGCCGCTGAACTTTCGCAACGAGGAGGAAGAAGCTCCGGCCGCGACGCGGCGCGAAAGCATTCCGGTCCCGGCGGGGCCGAACGAGCTTTGGTGATTGGCGCCCCGCGGTAAAGTCATTCCACAGGCAAAAAAAGAACCGGCCTCCCCTCTATGGGAAGGCCGGTTCAAATGGAAGTTAAGAACTATTTGTTGTCCATGCCGCCGGAAGGAGCGGTGTTGGTCTGAGCCTCGGTCTGGGTGGTGTCCTTCTTGTGCTTCTTGTGCTTCGGCTTCTTGGTCGCCTCGTTGGGCGAGCCGTTTGAGAGCGTCTTGTCGGTGGTCGCGGTGTCGCCGGTCTTGGTCTGCTCCGGCGTGCCCGTTGTGCCCGTAGCGCCCTGAGCGGCGGGGCCGGCCGGCGTGTTCTCCTGGTTCTTGCTGTCGGTGGAGGCAGGGGTTCCTCCCGCCGCGGGAGTGGTCGGCGAGGAGGCCGTGGTGTCATCCGCAAATGCCGTCCCCGAGAGGGCGACAAAGGCGGTGATGGCTACCACGGCTGATGCTTTGAGAATAGATTTCATGCATTACCCCTCTGCAGCGGGCATGCCAGCCTCAACGAACCGCTTGTAATTACCTGACAGAGAACGAGTTTAAATCGCCTGAGGATTTCATTCACCGCTTCGATATCGATAAAATGCGACTTGGCCAAATGGGTGCCGTGCATCTTACGGGTCGCAATCGGATAGGTGATTTAGAGACTCGACACCAGATGGCCGATTGCTTTAATCGCAACTTGTCCTTGGGTTACAGCCGATTAGAAGTCATTAGATTTCCTGATTGCATCGAGGAAACATTTCACGATCTTGATCTTGCGTAATTTGTCATTCCTTCGATAATGCGCGTCCTCGTTTTTCCGACCCGATGAACCTTTTCTCGAATCTTATATTTGCCGACGCCTCGGCCCAGCCCGAGGGACTGCCCGCCGCGCCGGTGAAGCTCTTTTCCGTCTTTGGACTCGAGATCAACAACTCGATCATCGGGGAGACGATTGCCGCGCTGGTAGTCATTGTTTTGGTCCAAATTGCGATGCGCTCGCCGAAGCTGGTGCCGAGCGGCATGCAGAACTTTTTCGAGTGGTTTGTCGAGACGCTGGGCAACTTCGTCGAAAGCATCACGGGTCATGAGACGATGCGGCGCGGCTTTTGGTTTTTCGGCGGCCTGTTTTATTTCCTCTTCGTCGAAAACGTCCTAGCCCTTCTGCCCGGCACCGGCTCGATTGGCTACGGCCATGGCGAGGGCTGGGATTTCAAGGTGGACCAGCCGTTCTTTCGCGGAGCGAATGCCAACGTCAACGTGACCGCCGCCTACGCCGCGATCTTCTTCGTCATGTGGTTCTACTGGTGCTTCAAAAGCATCGGTTTTGGTGGCGTGACGAAGGACCTCTTCGGCTCGAAAGTGAAGTTCGGCAACACCGCGCTGAACATTGGCTTTGGCCTCCTCTTCATCGTGGTCGGCATGATCGAAGTCTTTACCATCATTGGCATTCGCCCGATCGCCTTTACCTTTCGCCTCTACGGCAATATTTACGGCGGCGAGACGTTCCTCGACACGATCTACCACACCGCGCCGAACCATTTTTGGGCCACGCTGTTCCTCATTCCCGCCTATATGTGGGAGTTCATCGTCGCCTTCATTCAGGCCTTCGTGTTTTTCATTCTCACCGTTGTCTTCACGGGCATCCTGACCAACGCGCACGCCCAAGCAGGCGGCGAACACGGCGCGGGAGCCGATCACAAAGAGAAGCATTAAGGCACACCAACCACCTTTGGCCGGTCCTCATCCGGACTGCCGAAAACAACAGACATAACCAACTAAGGAAATATATATGATGGATATCTTGGCACAGGCAGTCACGGGTTTGCAGGGATCGACCGGCGCGATCGAAGTCGGTCTGGCCGCGGGCGGCGCGGCAATCGGTATCGGCGCGGTCGGCGCGGGCGCCTCCCAGGCGGTCGGACGCAATCCGGGTGCGATCGGCATCATTCTGGCCGTTTCCTTCGCCATCATCGCGGTCTCCGAAGGTACCTTCATCCTCGTTGCGTTCGTTCTCAAAGGCTAACCTCAGCTCGTCCACCTTCCCTGCGTAGGTGGACTCCTTCGTTATGCTCCATCCTCAATTCGCCGACATCATCCAGAACTTCCAGGACATCGGTACCAAGACCGGTTTCACCCTGCCGCAATTCCTGGCGCAGTGTGTTGCCGTCACCATCCTGTTCCTGTTGCTCAATAAGCTGGCCTGGAAGCCGGTGGTCAAGATGCTGGACGAACGGCGCCAGATCATCGCCGATTCGATCACCAACGCGGACAAGATCAAGAAGGAGCTGGCCGATGCGGAGACGCAGCGGCTGGCGGTCATTGGGAAGGCGAACGAGAAGGCGAACGTTATCATCGCCGAGGCGGAGAAGAGCGCCGCGGCCCTGACCGAGCAGCGCGCCAAGGAAGCCACGCGCCAGGCCGAGGACATCATCAAGAATGCGCATGAAGCCGCCGTGCTCGACCGCAATCGGCTGATGGCCGAGCTGAAGACGCATTTGGGCGAGCTCGTCATCCAGACCACGCAGAAGGTCACCGGCAAGGTCCTCACCGCCGAGGACCAGTCGCGCCTCAACAGCGAGACCCTGAGCCAGCTCGACGCGAGCAAGAACTAGCCCGATGAAGATCGACCGCCAATCCCGCCAGGTAGCCAAGAAGTATTTCCTGGCCTGCCGCAACGACGACGGCTCGCTCAACGAGACCGGTGTGCGCGAGATCGTGCAGCTCCTGGTCGATCAAAAGCCGCGCAATTACCTGCCCATCCTCACCCACCTCTACCGGCTCATCGAACTGACGCTCGAGGAGAACACGGTGCGGGTGGAAAGCGCGACGCCGCTGCCCGACAAGGGCGCGAGTGTTTTTTCCAACCTGGAGAAGCGCTACGGCAAGGCCGCGCGTACTTCCTACCAGGAGAACCCGGCCCTGCTCGGCGGCCTGCGCGTCCGCCGCGGCAACGATATCTGGGACGGTTCCCTTCTCGGCCGGCTCAACCGCCTCGAACAAGCTTTTTCCTAACTACTACATCTCCCCTCCCATGAGCACCCTCCTCGAAGAAATCAAAGCCCAAATCGTTTCGCTCAAGACCGACGTCGCCCAGAGCAACGTCGGCACCGTCCGTGAAATCTCCGACGGCGTGGCCAAGATCGAAGGCCTGTCCGACGCGGCGCTCAATGAAATGCTGGAGTTCCCCAACGGCGTCACCGGCATCGCGCTCAACCTCGAGGAGACCGAGGTCGGCGCCATCATCATCGGTGACTTTTCCCACATCAAGGAAGGCGATGAGGTCCGCACCACAGGCAAGCTGCTGCAGGTTCCCGTCGGCAAGGGCCTGCTTGGCCGCGTGGTCGACGCGCTGGGCAAGCCGATCGACGGCAAGGGCGACATCAAGGCCGACACGTTTTATCCGGTCGAGAAACTCGCGCCCGGCATCATTGCGCGCAAATCGGTCACACAGCCGATCCAGACCGGCATCGTCGCCATCGACGCGATGATCCCCATCGGCCGCGGCCAGCGTGAGCTGATCATCGGCGACCGCGCCACGGGCAAGACGACGATCGCGATCGACACCATCATCAACCAGGCGCGCATCAACCGCGACAACGAGGGCAAGGAAGGTTTCCGCCCGCTCTATTGCATCTACGTCGCCATCGGCCAGAAGAACGCCAACGTCGCGCGCGTCATGGATGTCCTCGGCCAGACGGGCGCGCTGCCTTACACGATCATCGTGTCGGCGACCGCCTCCGATTCCGCCACCAGCCAGTACCTCGCCCCCTTCGCCGGTTGTGCGATGGGCGAATGGTTCATGGATAACGGCATGGATGCGCTGATCATCTACGACGATCTTTCCAAGCACGCCGTCGCCTATCGCCAGGTTTCGCTGATCCTGAAGCGTCCCTCCGGCCGCGAAGCGTATCCGGGCGACGTGTTCTACCTGCACTCCCGGTTGCTCGAGCGCGCCGCGCGCGTGGGCGAGAAATACGGCAACGGCTCGCTGACCGCGCTGCCGATCATCGAGACGCAGGCGGGCGACGTTTCGGCCTACATCCCGACGAACGTCATCTCCATCACCGACGGCCAGATTTACCTGGAAACCGATCTCTTCTACCAGGGCATCCGTCCGGCCATCTCGGTCGGTCTGTCCGTCTCGCGTGTCGGCAGCGCCGCGCAGATCAAGGCGATGAAGCAGGTCGCCGGCAAGGTCAAGGGCGATCTGGCCCAATACCGCGAGCTGGCCGCCTTCGCGCAGTTCGGCTCCGACCTCGACGCCAAGACGCAGGCCAAGCTGGGCCGCGGCGCGCGCGTGGTCGAGGTGTTCAACCAGAAGAATTACCATCCCATCCCGATCGAGCTGCAGATCGCGATTCTCTGGGCCGTGCAGAACAACTTCTTCGACAACGTGCCGGTCGACAAGGTGAAGGATTTCCAGACGAAGCTCTCCGATTACCTGACCACGCGGCAGGACGCCATCCTCGGCCAGATCCGCGACAAGGCAGCGATCGACGACAATCTCGCCGCGCAGCTCAAGGCCTCGATCACCACGTTCGCCGAGACGTACGCCTAAGCCGCCACCCCGATGGCCAATCTTCGCGACATCCGCCGACGCATCAAGTCGGTCAAGAACACGTCCCAGATCACCAAGGCGATGCAAATGGTGGCGGCGACCAAGATGCGCCGTGCCCAGGAAGCGGCCGTCCGATTGCGCCCCTACGCCAGCCGGCTCGACGACATGACGGCGCGCATTTACGAGAATCTCGGGCCGAGCGAAGTCGGCCATCCGCTGATCGAGAAGCGGAAAGGAAACGGCAAGACCTGCGTGGTCGTGCTCACCTCTGAAAAGGGACTGTGCGGCCCGCTCAACACCAACCTGCTGCGCGACGTGCTGCGCGCGGACGAACCGAACCGCGTCTACGTCAGCGTCGGCCGCAAGGGCCGCCAGGTGCTCGCGCGGCTGAAGAAGAACCTGCTCGCCGATTTCGAGCTCAAGGACGCCGTCACTTTCAGCGAAAGCAAGACGATCAGCCGTTTCCTGCTCGAGAAATTCGACGAGGGCCAGTTCGACGCGGTGGAGATTTACTACAACCGCTTCGTCAACACGCTCTCACAGGTGCCGACCCGTTTTCCGCTCGTGCCGATCGGCGCCGACGTGCTCGCCGTGGCCAAGGCGATGGGCGAGGCGCACCATGCCGAGCGCACGGAGAAATCGCCGGACGGCGCGCCGAAGGTCCACCTGACCTATAATTTTGAGCCCGACGCCAACCTGCTGCTCGGCAAGCTGCTGCCTTATTACGTTCACATGCTCGTTTACTCGAAGATCCTCGAGTCACGCGCGTCCGAGCACAGCGCCCGCATGGTCGCCATGAAGGCGGCCACCGACAACGCCAAGCAGTTGGTGAAGGACCTGACGCTCGAATACAACAAGGCGCGCCAGGCCGCCATCACCAGCGAAATTCTCGAGATCGCCTCGGCCGCCGCCACGATGGGCTAGGCGAAATTGAACCTGTTACCCGCCCCACGCGTCCCAACCTCATGAACTCCGGTCTGCTTTTCCCCTTCCTCGCCGCGGCGCTTCTCGCGCTGCCGGGCGTCGCGTGGGCGGATCGCAATCCCGATTTCAAGCAGGACGCGCTGCCCATCCTCCAACACCAACCCGGCCTTGTTCAGTACGTTCATGCCCACTTCGTGGTGAAGGAAATCGGCGTGGCACAATCGCCCGGCACTGCGGAAGAAGGCCCGCGGCCGCCTTACATTTTCAGCGCCAAGCCGCGCGGCGCATCAGGCCCCTATTATCTGCGCCTGCTGATCCAGCCCGGTCCGGTTGGGCACATCCTGAAGGTCGCGGATATTCGCAAGCTGCCGGGTGGTGTCCCTCCGCAGGAAAACGCACCGGGCGAGGTCGGCGCACCGCAGGAGACGGCTCCGTCCGTCCCGCCCGCGTCCGATCAGGCTCCGGCGCCCGCGCCTTCCCTTGCCCCGCCGCCGGAGGGCAGCGCCGAACCCGCACCCGCCCCTGCCTCGACCAACGCGCCCACGGCCAACACTCCTTCCGGGCCCATCATCGATTAATCGGTGCTATTTAAACCCACGCTTTCTCCTCTCCCTTTCACGTCAACTCCCCACTCAATTCTTATGGTCGCCACTGCTCCCTCCATCGCCAACGTCGGTAAAATCGTTCAAGTCATCGGCCCGGTCGTCGATGTCGAATTCTCCGACGGTCAACTCCCCGCACTCTATAACGCGCTCACCGTCGACTACACGGTGAACGGCAAGCCCGCCCGGCTGACGCTGGAAGTGCAGCAGCACCTCGGCGAGGGCTGGGTGCGCGCCGTTGCCATGTCGCTGGCCGAGGGCCTGAAGCGCGGCAACGAAGTTCACGACACCGGCGCCCCGATTTCCGTTCCGGTGGGCGAAGGCGTGCTGGGCCGCATCTTCAACGTGCTGGGCGAGCCGACCGACGAGCGCGGCCCGGTCACCTTCACCAAGCGTTATCCGATCCATCGTCCCGCCCCGGCCCTGATCGACCAGGACACGCGCGCGGAAGTGCTCGAGACCGGCATCAAGGTCATCGATTTGATCTGTCCGTTCACCAAGGGCGGCAAGGTCGGCGCGTTCGGCGGCGCCGGCGTCGGCAAGACCGTCGTCATCATGGAGCTGATCAACAACATCGCGAAGGTACACGGCGGTTACTCCGTTTTCGCGGGCGTCGGCGAGCGCACGCGCGAGGGCAACGATCTCTATCATGAGATGTCCGACTCGGGCGTCATCAAGCAGGACAATCTCTCGGAGTCGAAGGTCGCGCTGGTCTACGGCCAGATGAACGAGCCGCCCGGCGCCCGCATGCGCGTCGCGCTGAGCGCGCTGGCCATGGCGGAGTATTTCCGCGACGAGAAGAACCAGGACGTGCTCCTCTTCATCGACAACATTTTCCGCTTCTCGCAGGCGGGCTCGGAAGTCTCCGCGCTGCTCGGCCGCACGCCGAGCGCGGTCGGTTACCAGCCGACGCTCTCCGCCGAGATGGGCCAGTTGCAGGAACGGATCACCTCGACCAAGAACGGTTCGATCACGTCGTTCCAGGCCGTTTACGTTCCCGCGGACGATCTGACCGATCCCGCGCCTGCCAACACGTTCGCGCACCTCGACTCGACCATCGTGCTCGAGCGTTCCATCGCGGAACTCGGCATCTACCCGGCCGTCGATCCCCTCGCCTCGACCTCCAAGGCGCTTTCGCCCGACATCGTCGGCGAGGAGCACTACGCGGTCGCGCGCGGCGTACAGAAAATCCTGCAGCGCTACAAGGACCTGCAGGACATCATCTCGATCCTCGGCATGGACGAGTTGTCCGCCGACGACAAGCTGCTGGTTGCCCGCGCGCGCAAGATCCAGCGCTTCCTTAGCCAGCCGTTCAGCGTGGCGGAAGTCTTCACCGGCACGCCCGGCGTGCAGGTCTCGCTCAAGGACACGATCAAGGGCTTCAAGGAAATCCTCGACGGCAAGCATGATGACGTCGGCGAGAGCGATTTCTACATGAAGGGCAACATCGACACGATCCACTCGTAGTCCACGACCATGGCGACGTTCAAACTCGAAATAGTCACGCCCGAAGCGAAAATCTTCGAGGGCGACGTCGACTTCGTGCAGCTTCCCGGCGCGGAGGGCGATATGGGCGTTTACCCGCAGCATGAAACGCTTGTCACCGAACTGAAAGCCGGCGAGCTGCACATCACGCAGAAGGGCCAGGTACAATTGCTGGCCATCGGCGAAGGCTTCGCGGAGATCACGCCCAGCGGCATCGGCATCATCACGGATGGCGCGATCAACGCGAAGGAAATCGACGAGGCGGCCGCGGAAGCCGCGGTCAAGCGCGCCGAGGATTTGCTCAAGTCCAATACGCTGAAGGGCGAGGAGCTCGAGACGACCCAGGCCGCGCTGGCCCGCTCGCTGGTGCAGCTCAACATCAAGCGCCGCCACCGCAGCCACTAATCTTATGGACCACCGCTTCATCACCACGGCGCTCGAACTGCCCGGCTACCAGATCACCGGCACGCTGGGCCTGGTGCGCGGCATCGTGGTGCGGTCGCGCTCGGCCATCGGCAACATGGGCGCGTCGATCCAGTCGCTTTTCGGCGGCAACATTACGATCCTCACCGACCTGTGCGAGCAGACGCGCAGCGAGGCCTACGACCAGATGGCGGCCCATGCCACCGCGCTCGGCGCCAACGGCATCATCGCCGTGCGCTACGACGCGACCGAGCTCATGCCCGGAATCACCGAGGTGCTTTGCTACGGAACCGCCGTCATCGTCTCGAACCTGCCGCAGGTTCCGAAGGCGTAGTTCGGGTTCCCTTAGGTAGCGGCGGTCTGTGACCGTTGCTGAGATTCCGGAGGGAAGACCACAAATGCGACGGTCATAGACCGCCGCTACATCGGAAGCGTTACCTTTTCCACGCCGTCACGAACGCGTTCAGCATCACATAACGCAGCGGCGTCGCATCGAGCAGGAACTCCAGCGCGCGCGGCAACGGCCGGTCCACGCACGACACGCGCACGTCCACGAAACCGCGCACGGTGAAGTAACGCCGCAAATCAAACGAACTGGTCGCGACGGTTGCATCGTCGTCCGGCCGCGGCTCCTCGCGCCAGAGCGGCTCCATCGGTTCGAAATGGATCATGCCGCGCTCCTGCCGGTAAAGCTGCGCGTGCACCAGCAGCGTGCGCAGGTTTCGCACCTTCTGGCGAACCCCGGCCATGTGCGGATGATAATCCCGCCAGCCCAGCACGCGCAGGAAGTTCGGGCTGGAAACGACCATGCGCCCGCCCGCCTTCACCACCCGCGCCATTTCGTCGAGGAACGCGATCGGCTCCTCGACATGCTCCAGCACGTTGAACGCGCCCACCGCGGAGAAGCTCGCGTCCGGAAACAGGATCACGCGGCCGTCATAACCCTGGCACCCCGCGATCTCCGGCGGCGCGACGTCCAATCCGCTCGCAGCGAAGCCCGCGGCGCGCAATGCCTCCACCACCTGCCCTGCCCCGCAGCCTACGTCGAGAATCGCCGAGCCCGGATCGGCGCCCTCGCCCAACGCGCGCACGTACTTGCCGTAAAACGATTCACCCTCACACAACGTCGGCAGCGACTGGAACCGGCGCGGATCGCGGCGGAGCCCCTCGGCATAACGGTCGTTGCCCGCGTAAAAATCCGGTTTCATCGCGCATCCACTCTGATGGAACGAAGGCTGAAAACAAGCGTCGCGCTTGACCACGGCCTCGCGTTTTCCTAGCTTCATCCTCCCGCCACGTCACCACCGTGGCGCGTCGTATCAGCGCGGTTAGCTCAGTGGTAGAGCACTACACTGACACTGTAGGGGTCACAGGTTCGAAACCTGTACCGCGCACGCTTTCCCTTTTCGGTGCAAGCCATGTCAGTTTGATTCATCGGATCAATTCCCGGCACCCCACTTGGCGGGCTGGAGCGTGACGGGACCGAGCAGGCCCGAGGGTAGCAGAGGCATTTTACCCGTGATGTGATGCCATGTGGTGAACGTCAACCGACCGGTTGGCGACGGCTTTCCGTCCAGCAGCCACTGCGGCCATTTGACGAGGCTTCCGGCGGCGCTCCATTCCACATCTGGCGGCAATTGCTCGTCGCCGATGAGCCGGTTGGGCCAGAGATTCACGACGCTTATTTCCAAGTGATTCGTTCCCGCTTTGGCCGCAGAGGTGATGTCCACGCGGAAGGGCGGCTTCCAAAGGATGCCTAAATCCGTTCCGTTGAGTTTGACCTGCGCCAAGTTCTTCACTTCGCCGAGGTCTAGCGAGAGCTGGCTTCCCTTGGCCAGAAGATCGGCGGGGATGTCGATGTCTTTGACATAGGTGGCCGTGCCGGAAAAATACTTCACGCCCAGATCGGTATCGTCGGGCCACGAAATCAAGTGATCCAGGGTTACGCTCGGCGGCGCGCCCCAATGCGGCGGAAAATCCAACACCCACGATCCGTCCACAGGGACGGCGGCCCCGTTAGTCAATTGGCGCGAAGCGGTGACGACATGATCTCCCGCAACCGAATCAGCATGGCGGAAGACGACGAAGATCGAGCCGGACGGATCGAAATCGAGCGGGACGATGGTTTGTCCATCCTTCACCTGATAGGCGGGCACCGGTTCCATCAGGCCAGTGTCGGAATGCCACAACTCGGGCACCTTCCCGCTGACGCGGAAGGTGCAATCCTGATGGACGGCCTCGGTGCCGGAGTAGGCGACGAAATAGAGGTCGGCATTCTTCTGCGTGCGATGAATGTAGTTGATCTGTGCCGCGGGAGTTGCCGGACCGGCCTGAAAATCAGGCGCGATCTTAAGGCCCGACAAAACCTGGTCGAGCGGTTGTCCCCAAACGATTTTTCCGCTCCCAAAGGCGTGCTCCGTGATCGTCTTCCCGTCGCAATCACCCCACAAGTCGGCGGCCAGCTTGTGCACCTCGGCATCGCAAGCCGGATAATCCTGAAGGCTGGGCGAATGATCCGGACGGCTTCCCATGACGATGAGGCCGTCCTGAACAAACCCGTGAATCTTTTCCAGCAACTGCGGCGTCATCTCGGGATCGCTTTCCGGCAGCACGAGCACGGCGTAATTCGCACCATCATCCAGCACAAGGCGATGATCGACCACCTTGGCGCGATTGAGCAGCACGTCGGCGTTGATTTCGTCGAAATCGTATCCCTGCAACTGGACTACGTCCCGGTCCATCACCGGGGCGCTCTGGCCGCAAAAATAGGCAACGTCCGCGACCGACCGGCCCTGCTGCAGCAGGAACTGGCTGCGCGTGAGATATTGCATCCACGCCTTGCCCATCTCAAACCACGTATTGGTGCGGTCGAGATTGATGCCATATTTCCCCATGGTCATGCCGGGGAATTTGTCGGTCCACGGTTGATGGGCGAAGCGATGAAAAACGAATCGATTGATCCCCTTGCAAAAGGCGCGGTCGCCGTCGGCCTTGAGCGAATAAGGGTCGTCCGTCCACATGGCGTGTTTGGGAACACCAGTGAAACTCTCCGCGGCGATGACGGTCTGTCCGTAAATATGACCGATGGATGAAGCCAACTTCGCCGACCGGTTATTCGACGTATTGATGTCCTGTCCGGCCCAGAATTCCCCCATCGGAATGTCGTTGGTGGCGCCGCACTGCAGGGACTCAAAGGGGCCTTCATAGGGCTCGATCATCGATTGAAGTCCATGCTCGTGGCACAGCTCGGTGAAGTGACCGTAGTAGTTCTGCGCGAAGAGATCGGCCACCGTCCGGCGCATGTCCCAGAGGAACCGCTCGGAAACCTCGGGGCTGTCGATGATTCGTCCCGTCATCACGGGTAGAAAGGGCGTCGGATCATAGCCGCGCAGCCGCTTGAAATCGGCCACCATGTGCGCGGTCCAGTTCTGGTCGCCGACCTCGTAGCTGTCGATCAGGCAATGGTCAAGGACCTTGCCGGCGAGCGGCCCGAGGCGATCCAGGATCGGTTGCATCATCCCGTTCCAACAGGCGTCGAGTCCCGCGGGGCTTAGCTTGTCGCATTCGAGCCCGGTGGCCTCAGGCGGGGCGGGATGATTGGTCTTGCCGGTCGGCGTATAGCCGACACGCAGGATCGTCCAGTGGCCTGCAGGCACGTTCCATGTCAGGGAACCGTCGGGCTTCATCGCGGAAGTCAAATTGAAGACTTCGTTACGATGCAGGACTAGATCGGGAGTGGCGTTGATTTGTTCGTCCCGGTCGACTGCGAGGGGATCGACCTCATCCGGCTTAAAAGCTGCCTTAGCGTCGATGTTTTCGATCCTCAAGGCGCTCGAAAGCTGAACTTCCTTCAAGACGACCGGCGTCGGCTTGGGCCCCGATTGGTCAACCTGAAGCTGGAAGATTTTTGCCGTGACCGGCTGCGCACCGAGAGAAAACGTCACCGGCTCGGAGGTCCTGGCGATGCTGAAGGGACGGAGGGTATCGAAATGGGCACCGTCGCTGGATGTCAAAATCTTGCCGCTCATGGTCGATAGTCCGCCCGGAACGATGATGATCATGCGGGCTGTGACCGGTTGGGCATATTCGATTTGAATTGAGAACGGTTTGTCAGCTTTTGCTGGGACAAACGTGACATCCGTTTTCGAGCCGGGTTTCAACAAGGAGGATGCATCGATGCCGGACTCGCTCGAGGTGATCGTCGGTTGATTATCGGGCGTGGCGACGTCGGTGTTGCCCGCTGGATCCTGAAACGCGTAGACAGCGATGTCCCGGTAGAAATCCTTCTTCGTCGGCGGCTGCGCCAGCTTTCCTGAGAAGGGCGTGGGACCGTCCACGGTCGTTTCGCTGGTCGTGAGAGTCTGCATGGCATGTTCCGAGGTGACCCAAGGACCACCGCTACATGACCACCCGGGACAGTCATCCATGCACAGAGTCATGCCCAGCCGATGAGCTTCCTTCGCGGCGAACTCCACCCGGTCGAAAAACTGGGGGCTCATGACCGGCACCGGTCCGGGCGGCGTGCCGAGGGAAGCGGTAATGATATTGGCCTCGGTGATACCGACCCGGTGCATCGCCTCGAGATCAGCCGTGATCCCCGCGTTGGTGATGTTTCCGTTCATCCAGTGCCACCAAGTCTGCGGCTTCGCCGAAACCGGCGGATTCTGGAATCCCGCCGCAAGAGGCTCATCGGCGCCGCGGCTGGGTAATACGTAAACGAAAGAAGCTATCGCGAGGAAAAGGACCGATTGCCGAAAGCTGACGGAGAGTATTGTTTTCAAACGTTGATCCTATTGGAGTTGGAATTTCGATTCGGAATGTGGGCAGATTTCGTGCGTCTTTGTTAAATGGACACTGATTCGACGGATTCGCTCATTCGGACGACCTACCGCGCTGTTCTAGTAATAGAAATTTACGCGAATGATGCTTCGCTTTCCCATCCTTAGAGTGACTTTTTTCATACAAAAAATGACCCTATTGCGGGCAGAGCAGATCGGCGGACCTGAGATCGCTCCTGGACTCCATCGGAACCAGTTGCATTCGCACATGGCGATGCCCTTTGTTGGCCTTGATTACTTCAGGTCAAGCACCTGCCCCCCGGCGGTGAGCTTTTCCTTCAGGCGGTCGTAGGGAACGTCCTGGACCGCGACGTGGTTGTCGAGCGCGAGGTCGGCGGCGCTGGCGGCGGATTGGCCTAGGACCATGAAGACCGGCTCCATGCGGACGGAGCCGAAGGCGATGTGCGAGGCGGAGATGCAGAACGGAACGAGCAGGTTCTCGCACTCCGCCCGCTTGGGAAGAAGCACGCCGTAATCGATCTGGTAGGGCCGCACGCCTTTCTGCACGTTGCCCTCGTTGTGCACCATGCCGTCGGCCCCGACGAGACGCTGCACGTTGTGGGAATCCATCGTATAGGAACCCATGCCGATCGGGCGCGCGGCGGGTGCGTCCTTTTCCAGAATGGGCTCGGTCAAGACGTAGTCCCCGACGAGTCGGCGCGCCTCGCGCACGTAGAGGGCGGGCGGCCAGTTATCGTTATCGGTGAATTCGTCCCTGGGCAGGCCCCATTTGGCGTAAGCGGCGCGGATGGCAGGTGGAACGCGCGGACTGCTCTGCAGCGTCCAGAGCAGACCGCGCTGCCACAGTTCCTGGGTGCGGGCGATTTTCTCGCGCGTTGCGTAATCGCCGTCCGGATAGGCGTCGTTGATTCCCATGTCGTCGGTGGAGAGGCCGCCGCTGTTGTTGGAATCGGTCTTGTGGTTCGGCATCAGATCGAGCTTGAAGAAGCCCGAGGTTTGGCCTGCCTCGATGGTGCGGAAAAGGAGTTCGTAGTCCGCCTCGCGATAGCCATCGGGCTTGGCCACGGTCACGCGGTTTGCGGGATCGGACGTGAGGCACATCCGGTAGCCGTAAGCCTGAATCCTTTTATCACCGGTGCCATCGGGCTCCGTGGTGGGAGGGTTCACGTCGGGCAGGAGTCCGCTGGAGGGATCGCCCTTGCGCACATAGGGATCGATACCGGGAGGAAGCTGATTGTTCCGCGACTGGCGGACCTGAAGCCCGTTGAGTTTCTCGCCATATTGCGATGACGGCTCGCGGCCGACGGCATAGCTAACGCCGGCCTTGGCCATCAGATCGCCCTCGTAGGTGGCGTCGATGAACATCCTGCCGTGGAAGACACGGCCGTCCTCCACGCGAATGCCGGTGATCCGCGTGCCTTCCTTCAGGACACCGCTATTCAAATCAAGACGCGCATGGACCACCGGAATCTTGTTCTCCGCGATCAATTGATCGAAGACCGCCTCGGCCACCTTGGGCTCGAAAACGTACAGGTAGGGATTGGTGCCGCCCCCTGCGACCTGGCCCGGGCCGGGAAGTTTTTTCGGAACGGCGCCACCATTCCAAGCAGAGGGATTTTGATAATGCAGCCAGATGCGGTGATAGAATTCCTTGCTGAGGCCTCCGATCGCGGAAGGATTGCCCAAGTCCGTCTTGCCCAACCCGCTGCTGGTGACGCCGCCGAGGTGCTTGTCGGGAGATATGAGAATCACGGACTTGCCGTCCTTGCGCGCCTGGACCGCCGCGATGACGGCGCCCGAGGTTCCTCCATAGACGATGACGTCGGCGGATGTCGGCGTATTTTCCGCAACGGCGGAATCATCCGCAAATGCGGGAAGAAGCGCGACGGACGAAAGGAATGCTACCGCGGAAAACGCGAGGCCGAGGATCGCCCCTTTCATGCGTGATTGAACCACGTCCCGCGCGAATCGTCGCGGGTCGCACACATGGGCAGGCGCAGCTTGGCATTTAATCCTGACGGCCGCGCCGCGAGGAGTAGCGCGAGCGACCGCCAGACCGCCCGCGTTCCAGCCTTAACCTACGGTGTCGTCGTCTGCTTGTCCGCAGGAGCGGCAGGTGGAGCGTTTTGCACCAGCTTGGCTCCGGAACCCTGAAGCAGGTGCGCATAGTCGCTCATGATGTTGACCGTCTCATTCAACTGCGGATCCACTTCGGGGGCATTGAGGGCGGTGTCAATGTCCGGGGTCGGGCTGTCGGAATCGGAATCGTCGGCATCGACCTCGGGCTTTTTCACCTCCGGCGCCGCGGCGGGCAGGTTGTGCTCCACCTCGTCGAGGGTCAGCTCGAGCGTCTTGTCGCGGCCGGCACTGCGGCTCTCGAGATTCTTTTTGCGCGCAAGATTTTCGGCCTTGAGGTCGTCCACCTCCTTGAGCCGCGCCACCTCGTTGAGCGAAACGGTCGTGTCGTCCACGCGCTTCTTATAGTAGGCGATGTCCTGCCGCAGATAGTTGAAATCGGTCGAGCTGGCCACGCGTGCATCGGACCGGGCCTTCAGGTCAGCCGCATAAGGAGCGGCCAGGTTCAGGTGGTCGAACGTCACCGCGGGGATCGTATCGTAAGGCAGGTAGTACTTCAGCGTGGTCTCGCCCAGATGGAAGGCATCGAGCAACGAGGGCAGCACGATGTCGGGAATGACGCCCTTTTCCTGGGTCGAACCGCCCGCGACGCGGTAGAACTTCTGCACGGTCATCTTCAGTTCGTTGTCGGGCGGGATGAAGACACCGAGCGGCGCGGCCTGGTCGAGCTGGATGAGGGTCTGCACCGTGCCCTTGCCGTGGGTGCTCTTGTCGCCAACAACGAGGGCGCGACCATAATCCTGCAGCGCGGCCGCCACAATCTCGGTGGCCGAGGCGCTCATCTTGTTGACCATCACGATCAGCGGCCCGTTGTAGAGGACCGTCGTGTTGTCCGTCCGGAGCGATTCGGTGTCGCCATCGGAGCGGCGGACCTGCACCACCGGCTCGTCCTTCACGAAAAGCGCGGTCAGCGCAACAGCCTGGTCAAGCAGGCCGCCGCCGTTGTAACGCATGTCGAGGATGATCCCGGCAACGTTGTCCTTCTTCAGTCGCTGGATGAGCGCGGCGCAGTCGGTCGCGGCCGAGTGCTCGTTGTTCGGATTGTTATAGAAATCGTGCAGGTGGATGACGCCGATCTTTTCCGTGCCGCCACCGGGCAGTTGATGGTCGATGATGTCGGCCTTGGCCAGGCTATCCTTGATGCTGACGAGGTCGCGCTTCAGCACGATGTCCTTGTGCACGGCGTCGCCCGCGCCGGCTGGCTGGATGACGAGATGCACCAGCGTCCCCTTGTCGCCGCGGATCATGTCCACGACGTGATTGAGCTTCATGTCGACCGCATCCACCGGCTCCTTCGTCCCCTGCCCGACGGCGAGGATCTTGTCACCGGGCTTGAGCCGCCGGTCGATGTCGGCGGGGCCGCCCGGGATGACTTTCTGGATGACGGCGTAACCGTCATCCGATCCCAGTTCCGCCCCGATGCCGGTGACCGAGTGGTCGATGGCCTGGATGCTGAAGTTCTCCGATTCCTCGGGCTGGAAGTAATCCGAATGCGGGTCGTAGGCGTGAGTCAGCCCGCAGAGATACTGCTCGAGCACGTCGAGGTCCTCCATCTCGCTCCAGTAGCGCAGGAGCGAGTCGTAACGCTTCGAGAGGCGCTTCATGGTGACCGCGGGGTCCTTCTTATCGAGCAGGCCGTTGAGGAGGTCGGACTTGACGTAGCTGTGCCACAGGGCGTCGGACGCCGCCTGGTCCTTGAGCCACGGCGACTTGTCGGTCGGCATGGTGAAGGAGTCCGTCTTGTCGAAGTCGTATTTGTCATGCAGGAGGCTCTGCGCCAACGCGACGTTGTGCCGCACGCGCTCGAGGAAGCGCTGGAAGATATCGAAGGCCGGCCCGACCGCCGCGGTTTCATCGTCGCCGTGGAGCAGGTCGCCGAGAGTGTTGCCATACTTGGCGGTGAACTCGTCGATGTCGCTCTGCAGGAAGAAGAGATGGTTGCCGTCCAGGGCCAGCAGGTAGTTGTCGAGCCAGCGCTGCGACATCTTCGCGTCGATGGGCACCTGCAGGTAATGGTGCTGCTCGAGCATCTGGCCCACCACGCGCTGGATATTGTAATCGCGGTCGGCGTGGATGACCATTTCCTTGGGAGGCGTCGCCGGGTTGACCGCAGCTGTCGGAGCGGGCGCCGCCGCCGGGGTGGCGTCCGGCTTGGGCTTGTCGCTGCCCGGCTCCTGGGCTGCGCCCGCGGCAGGAAGCGGCGAACCCACCGGCGGGGCCGGAGGCGCGTCATCCGCCCGGAGGGCGGACAAGCTGACGAGGAGAAACGCAGCCAGGAAAACAAACGGGCTGCGGCGGAGGTGCGGGTGGCGGGATGACATAAATTAGGGGTGGGCTATCCGAGATGCGTCGCGCCGCCCAACCAGGGCGCCAGCGCGGGAGGAACGGCCATGCGGCCGTCGCTCTGCTGAAATGTTTCCAGCAGGGCGATGAACAGGCGGGGCAACGCCACGCCGGAACCGTTGAGCGTGTGACAGAAAATGTTTTTTCCCTCGCTATTCTTATAGCGCAAATTCATGCGGCGCGCCTGAAAATCTTCGAAATTGCTGCACGAGGAAACTTCCAGCCACGCGCCGACGCCGGGAGCCCAGACTTCGAGGTCATAGCATTTGGCCGCGCCGAAACCGATGTCGCCCGTGCAGAGGGACAGCACGCGATAGTGCAGACCGAGATCGGTGAGAACGCGCTCGGCGTGGCCGACGAGTGTTTCCAGCACGGCGTACGATTCCTCCGGCTTCACGATATGGACGAGCTCGACCTTGTCGAACTGGTGCACGCGGGTGATGCCACGGGTGCCGACGCCCGCCGCACCGGCCTCGCGGCGGAAGCAGGGCGTGTAGGCGGCGTAGCTGATCGGCAGCTTCGCAGCGGGGACGATCTCCTCGCGATGCAGGTTCGTCACCGGCACCTCGGCGGTGGGGATGAGGAAGAGCGGCGGCTCGTCCACGGCCTCGTAAATCTGGTCGGCGAACTTCGGGAACTGGCCGGTGCCCACCATGCATTCGCGGCGCACCATGAAGGGCGGGGAGATTTCCGTGTAGCCGTGCTGCGTGGTGTGAAGGTCGAGCAGGTAGTTGATGAGCGCGCGCTGCAGCTTGGCCCCCTGCCCGCGATAGACGATGAAGCCGCTGCCGGAAATCTTCGTCGCCGCATCGAAGTCGAGGAGGCCGCGCTCGGCGGCGAGTTCCCAATGCGGCTTGGGCTGGAAGTCGAATTTCGCGGGCTCGCCGATGACGCGCTCGACACGGTTGTCGGCTGCCGTCTTGCCGACCGGAACCGATTCGTGCGGCGGGTTGGGGATGCGCAGGAGCAGGTCGGTCTGTTCGGCCTCGAGCGCAGTGAGTTCGCGGTCGAGCGACGTGATCTGGTCGCCGACCGTCTTCATCTGCGCCGACTTTTCGGACACGTCGCCGCCCTGGGCCTTGAGCGCGCCGATCTCCTTGCTGGCGCGGTTGCGCTCGCCCTTCAGCGCTTCGCTTTCCTGCAAGATCTTGCGCCGCTTTTCATCGAGCTGCAGGACCTGCGCGATCAGCAGATCGTCCCCGCCATTCCGGCGACCCAGGCGCTCGCGGAAAAAATCGGGATTCTCGCGTATTTTGCGGATGTCGAGCATGGGATGGGGTGGGCGCTGAATATCCCGTCAACTCACCTCCGGCGCAAGCCCTCCCAAACGCTATAACAAAGATTTAATCACTCGAATCGCTAAGGGGGTAAAGGAGCGTTACGGTTTACTCATCTTCCGGTGGAGAACGTGCAACGCGAGAATGACTTCCGCGTAGAGTCGTTCGACCGCGTAAAGCAGGCCGGGCAGGCCGTCAAGAAACAGGCCGCGGACGACGAGGGCGTAGGGAAAGATCGCGACGGGCGCGGCCCAGCCGGTGGCGCGCAGTTTGTCGGGCAGATTGAGTTCCGACTTCGGCGTGGCGGCCAGTTTTTCCGCCTCGAGCACGGCGTATTTGCGCTGCGATTCGAGCCAGCGCGTGAGCGGCTTGCGGTCGTCGTGGATAATGGGATTCGTCAGCATCGCCGTGCGGCGCCCGGCAAGCGAAAGGCGCTGCGTGTGACCGTCCTGGTCGTAAACGGCGCCGGCGCGCGCGTAGAGAATCCCGCGCGGCGGCATGAAGCAGGTGCGGAGCACCTTGCCGGAAACGCGGAACTTGAAGGGCGCGAAATAGACGGTGGCGGGATCGGCCGTCTGCATGGTCGCGGCGATCTCCTCGCGCAGTTCCGGCGAGATGACGTAATCGGCGTCGAGCGAGAGGACCCACGGCGTCGTGATCAGTTCGAGGCCGAAATTGGCTTGCGCGGAGTGGCAGTCGAACGGACGTTCGACAAACTCGACCTGCGGGTAACGCGCGGCGATGGCGTCCGTGGCGTCGGTGCTGCCGCTGTCGAGGACGAGGATCTGCGACGCCCACGCCACGCTTTCCAGGCACCGCTGGAGATTCGGCTCCTCATTATAAGTGAGGATGAACGGCGTGATGTCGGACAGGGCGGCCACAGCGGAGCGTAGAGCGAAGGACGGGAAACGGAGAAGCCAGAAATGACGCGTCGTTCGTCATTCGGCAGGTTGCCGAGTCGGTCTTTTGAGACGACAGTATTGCTATGATATTCATCATTGCTGCATTCTTTCTGGGCGCCGCGATCGTGGTTTCCGTGGGTGTGACCAGCCTGATCCAGATGGGTCGGGAAGGCGGCACGAGACGGACTGCAAAGCGGAAAATCTAGAAACGGGCCTTTGGATTTTGGAGCATTTCCAAAAACGGGACGCCCTCCTTTTGTCATTTTCCGAGGCGGAACTGATCCTTCGACAAGCTCAGGATGACCAACGCCTACTCGAACGGAACGGTCTCGATCTCCTTGACCTTGCGCTTGCGACGCAGGCGGAAGACGTTGTTCCACGTTTTCTTGAACGCGTTCTTCGGCGTGAGGTAGCGCTGGCGCAGTGCCGGCCCCTTCAGGATCGCCTGCAGGACGCCGTGCACGGAAAATTCGTCGGCCTCGAGGATGCTGTAGGCCGTGCCGAGCGCGATACTGTCATGTGAGTCGCTCGCCGCCGTCATCGGCAGGCCGCGTTCCTGCGCGTAATCGAACGCATGCTTGTTGAAGCGCTTGAACGTGGTCGCGGCGTTGAAGACCTCGATCGCGTCGATCTCCAGCGTTTCCAGCACCGGCTCGCGGATGCCGGCGCGAAAGCGGTCGTAGGGATGGGGCGGGATGGCCAGGCCGCCCGCGGCATGGATGAGCTTGACCGCCTCGTGCGCGCAGATGCCCTTGAGATTGTCCGGCAGGCTGACGCCGAGCGCGAGGAGATGGCCGTCGGCCGTGGTGATTTCCTGGCCGGGGATGATGAGCAGGCCATCGACCGGCGTGCCCTCTTTATTAAGATAGCCGTGCTGTTCGAAGTAATCGACGCAGGCGGACGTGTTGTGGTCGGTGATGGCAAAACCGTGCAAGCCGCGTTCCCGGGCCTCGGCGATCATGGCCTCGGGCTCGGACACGCCGTCCGCCGAAAAGCGCGAGTGGCAGTGAAGGTCGATGAAAAGTTGCATGCGGGGGCTTAGCGACTTCCCCTCACCCTAGAAGAGCCGCACCGGTCGGGCAAGCGCGGCGGTCGTCCCCCACGTTACAATCAGGGAGCTGGACGAATGGGGAAACTCCGTCGCCCGGAGGTCGACGGCTACCGGCTGAGACTGCCGCTTCGCGGCGAATCAAACCGCGTTTGCCAGGCGCTCGGCGAGGCGGGCGGGCAGGCCGGCGTTCATGATCTTGGCCTGGGCCTTGGCGAGATCGTAGGGCAGGCGGCGCAGCTCGATGGTGTTCGAGCCGGAATCGTAGATGACGTAGGCGGCGCGCCAGTCGCCGTCGCGCGGCTGGCCCACGCTGCCGACGTTGACGAAATATTTCTTCTCCGGCTGGATGTCGATCTTCTTGTAGAAGAACTCGTGCACCTTGGTGTCGCGGATGAAGACGTGCGGCACGTGCGTGTGGCCGAAGAAGCAGAGGTTGGTCTTTTGGTACTGGAAGCTGCTCTCCGCCTCAAGGCAGGAGAAGACGTAACCCCAGCGGTTCGGCTGATCGAGCGTGGAGTGGACCACGGTGAACGAATTGACCGGCCGCTGCAGCGGGAGCGCGCGGAGGAATTCGCGCTGCTCCTTGGTAAGCTGCGCGCGGGTGTAGCGGATGGCCGAGAGCGCCATGTCGTTGAAGTGCTCCACTTCCCTGCCCTCGGAGGCCTCCTCGTCGTGGTTGCCCTTCACGATCGGGCAGCCCAGCGCGCGGACGATTTCGAGGCACTCGCGGGGATTGGCGTTGTAGCCGACGATGTCGCCGATGCAGACCGTGTGTGTCACGGCTTGCGCCTGCATGTCTTCCAGCACGGCCTCGAGAGCCTCGAGGTTGCTGTGTATGTCGCCAAAAATGCCAAATCTCATGAACGCGGGAAAGAGGTTGAGCCTAGGAACCGCGCCCTAATTGGGAAAGACTCTTTTTTCCCGCGGGATGTTGAGCTTGTTTTCCAGCTTGCGGATGCTGGACATAATCTTCTCTTTCCAGTGCTGCTTTTCCTCGCGTTGCGCGGGCGTGAGCCGGTACCAGAGCGCCTTCCAGGCTGCATAGGCGCCGGCATCGTCGTGGGCGTCTTCGAGCATGTAGGCACTGAATCGTTCCAAGTAGACCGGTGCACCCGGCAACTCGCTGGCGCGCTGATAACAGATGGCCGCGTTGCGATAGTCAGCGAGCCGGTTCTGGTACAGTTCGCCCGTGCTTTCCCAGAGCTTGTAGCTTTGCGGGTTGTTCTCGATCCCGCGCTTGTAGACGTCGAGGCCCTTGAAAATCCAGAAGCGCGAGTCGTGCAGGCGGCGCAGCGGGTTCGGCTGGCGCACGACATCCTCCGTCGCCGCGACCGAGACGTTCCACGCCAGCTGCCAGCCGCCGTTGTCCCAAAAGATGATCGAGCGCGGCTCAAGGCTGGTGCAGAGGTTGATGAGGCTGTCCATCTTGAACCACTCGTACTTTTCCCAGGCGACGGTGACATCGAGCCAGACGAAGTCGGCCACGACGTTGCGCATGCCGGCCAGGACACCGATGGTCAGCCCCTGGGTGAGCTGGTCGCGCAGCTGCCGCGTCATGGCCACGCCGTGATAGCGCAGCAGGTTTTGCTGCTGCTCGATGCCTTCCTCCCACACGAGCTTGAAGGGAGCCCACGCGCACAGCAGCACCGCGATCCAGATCACGCGCCGCCACGGAAACCGCATCGTGGTCATATCTCGCGGTTCCGGAAAATAAGTTCGCTCAGCGCCAGCAGCACGAAGGTATAGACGGCGGCATATCCCACCAGGTTCAGCGTGTGCCACCACGGCACCGCATGACCGTCGAGGATTTCATCCACGATGGTGAACGAGTTCATGTCCGGCACGAGCAGCGAGAGAATCTCGAGAAATCCGCTCTGCAGGAAGCTGACCTGCGCGCCGCCCTGGAGCCAGACATCGCGCGCCGTGCTTTCGAGGTGACCGACCAGATAGATCATGGACGTCGTGATGACGGTGAAGATAAACGAGGTCGAGAAAGTCGAGATGACCAGCGCGATGGCGGACGACATGACCAGCTTGGCAAAGAGGAGCAGGATCGCCTCGACCAGCTGCGGGTCCTCTGCCTGGGTCACGATCGCGTCGACATCATGATGATAGGCGCTGACCTGGTCCGGGATGCTTTCCCAGTGCGGATTCGCAGCGTAGGTGGCCTTGGTTGCGGCGATGCCCTGCGACTCCTGCCACCAGAGCGTGGCGGCGAAGGCCAGCGACATCAGCGCCACCGAAAGCGCCAGCAGCAGCACTACGCCCAGGAATTTCCCGAAGAGGAACTCTGCGCGCCGCACCGGCTTGGCCAGGATGGTGTAGATCGTCCGGTTGTGCAGTTCCTGCGGCAGCAATTGCGCGGTGGAGAGGATGGCGATGAAGAGGCCAATCAGCCCGATCGCCCCGCAGCCGAAGTCCTTCACGAACTTGATCTGCTGGTCGATGACGACCTGCGAGAAAAACGACGACGTGCAGATCATCACGACGCCGAAGAGGAGCAGGACAGTGAGGACCTTTTGCCGCACCGCCTCGGTGAGCGTGTTGCGCGCGATGATGATGATGCGTTGCAGCGAGCCAATCATGATTTCCTGTCCGCCTTGACGGTGCGGAGATAAAGTTGTTCGAGCGAGAGGCGCGGCCGCGAAAAGCTCACGTCGGCGCCGTTGAAGCCGGCCTGGGCCAGCAAGTGCTGAAGCTGCTCGCGCCGCTCAGCGCTGAGCTCGCCGGGCAGGTTGACCAGCGTGGCTTGTTTCTCGACGAGCAAGTCGTCCAACGAACCCTCAAGCACCTTGCGCCCGAGCGAGAAGATCGCCACGCGATCAGCCACTTCCTGCACCTGCTCGAGCAGATGCGACGAGAAAATCACCGTCTTGCCCATCTTCTTCAGGCGCAGGATGAGGTCGCGGATCTGCGCGGAGCCCTGCGGATCGACCCCCGCGGTCGGCTCGTCCAAGAAGAGCAGGTCGGGATCGTGGATCATCGCCTGCGCGAGGCCGATGCGCTGGAGCATGCCCTTGGAATAAGAGCGCAGCGGGCGCTCCCGGCCGTTTTGCAGGCCAACGAGCTCGATGAGTTCCTCGATGCGCGCCTCCAGCTTGGCGCCGGACAGGCCGCAGAGTTTGCCGTAGAAGCGCAGCGTCTCGTCGCCGTTCAGGAAGCCGTAGAAGTAGGGATTTTCCGGCAGGAAGCCGACGCGCCGACGCGCCTCGATGCTCTCGGGCGGCAGGCCGAAGATGCGCGCATCGCCCTCGTTCGGTGCGATCAGGCCCAGCAGCAGCTTGATCGTCGTGCTCTTGCCCGAGCCGTTCGGCCCCAACAACCCAAAGACCTCGCCCGGCTTGATCTGCAGGTCAAGGTGATCCAGCGCCACCAGCACCCGGCGTTTCCAGGAGAGCGCGTACCGCTTCGTTAAACCGACCGTCTCGGCGGCAAAAGCTGATGAATCCATCATCGCTATTTTCGATGATGACGGGCTTCTGGCAAGTCTGGAGAAAGCGGCGGCCCGGCGCGGCGCTTCGGCAGCGATATTAGTCTTGTCTAAACAACCCCCGGGGCTAGGACAGAGGAACCCCCCATGAAAACCTTAGCCCTGCTGTTATTCCTCGCCGGCGGCTCCGTTGTCCTCGCTGATGATGACGCCCTCCAAAATGGTGATTTCTCGGACGGCATTACCCACTGGGAGGGTGATGTTCATACAGCCGGCAGTTCATCGGATGACAGCAACTCCACCTCGGGCGTCGTCGTCAGCTTGCGCAGCGGCGACTGGACAAAGATCAGCCAGATTTTCGAGGGGAAGTCCGGAAATTATATCCTGACCATTACCTATGCCACCACGCCTAACCTGACGGTTTCCGACCGTGACGAGGACTACAAGAACACCACGCAGAAGATGGGCTTGGCCGGCCTGCCTCCGGAAAGCACCAAGGTCGGTGACTGGGTCCTCATCATGGTCGACACCGGCATCTCTCGTTTCAATTACTGGGAGATTCCTCCCGTCCTGAACGGAACCGGCGTCCAAACGATCAAGACCCAAGTTTCCCTCAAATCGGACGATAACCATGAAAAAGCTTTCTATCTTGGTTTCCCTCCCGGCAGCGGCACGATCAATCTCCAGTCAGTCACGCTGGTTCCGTTCGCCGGATAGGCGCTGACGCAGTACAGCCGGGGCTGATTAGCGGCGCGAGCGGCCCGTATCGTCAGACGGACGGCCGCACATGACGGGTTCCCTGCCTTATGGCATACTACGTGGATGCCCGCGGAACGTCCGGATGTGATGCCCAAGGTGCGGGACTTGCCGCACAAGCCGGGGGTCTATCTTTTCAAGGACCGGTTCAACCGCGTCATCTACGTCGGCAAGGCGCGCGACCTGGCCAAGCGAGTCGGGCAGTATTTCCATCCGTCGCGCGCGTCACGCGGTGATCGCAAGCTGCAGGCGCTGCTGGAAAGCATCTGGGACCTGGAGACGCACACGGTCAAGAGCGAGCCGGAGTCGTTGCTGCTCGAGGGCAAGCTGATCAAGGAATTCCGGCCGCGCTACAACATCAGCTTCCGCGATGACAAGCGTTTCCTGCTGGTGAAGGTGAACCTGAACGACCCGTTCCCCAAGTTCACCCTTACCCGCATGAAGAAGGAGGACGGCGCGCGCTACTTCGGCCCGTTCGCCCATTCCGGGTCGCTGCGCAAGACGCTGGGACTGCTGCGGAAAAAATTCCACCTGCGCACCTGCCTGCCGGTCATTCCCGGCGAGGTCGATTACAAGCACTGCCTGCAGCACATCATCAAGAACTGCTCCGCGCCGTGCGTGAACAAGATCACGCGCGCGGGCTACATGGCGCAGATCAAGCAGGCGTGCGAATTCCTCGACGGCGCCTCCACCGACATGATGAACGAGTTCCGCACCGAGATGAAGGCCGCGGCCGACCGCATGGATTTCGAGAAGGCGGCCGAGATCCGCAACCTGCTCGACGACCTGCGCCGCACGACACAGCCGACCAAGCGCTTCGCGCGGCAGTTCGTCACCACCGTGCGCCCGACCGAGGACATGACCGCGCTGCAGGAGGCGCTCGGCATGCCCGAGCCGCCGGCCATCATCGAATGCTTCGACATCTCCAACATCTCGATCACGCACAAAGTCGCGTCGATGGTCTGCTTCACGGGAGGCAAGCCGGACCGCGCGAATTATCGCCGCTACCGCATCCGCTCCGTGGCGGGCCAGGACGATTTCGCGAGCATGGCCGAGGTGGTGCGGCGACGTTACTCGCGCGTGCTCAACGACGGTATTCGCAAGCCGAGCCTGATCGTGGTGGACGGCGGCAAGGGCCAGCTTTCCAGCGCGCGGCGCGAGCTGGAATCGCTGGGGCTCGGCGATCTGCCGATCATCGGGCTGGCGAAGGAGCGCGAGGAGATTTTCCGGCCCGGCGATCCGAATCCGCTCGTGATCGATCATTCGTCCGGTGCGATCCGGCTCCTGCAGCGCATCCGCGACGAGGCGCACCGCGTGGCCAACGGCTATCACCAGCTGCTGATGAAGCAGCGGATGAACGAGAGCCTGCTCGACGATTGCCCGGGCGTGAGCGAGAACCGCAAGAAACTGCTCCTGCGCCATTTCGGGTCGATGGAACGGCTGCGCAACGCGAGCGTGGAGGAGATCACCGAGGTCGAGGGCATCGGGCCGAAGATGGCCGAGAACCTGGTGGAGTTCTTCACCAAGCTGCGGCGCCGCGGTCAGCCCGAGCCGGTCGATCCGGACAAGCTGCCGGATGAGGTCGTCGGCGCCGAAGTTGCTGTGGCCGACTTGCCCAACGGGCCGGTCGATGACTCAGAAGCGGGCGAGAATGCGCCCACCCTCACCGAGCCCGAACCGGGCACGATCCATTATCAACTGAAGCCGAGGCCGTAACAGACGGTTGTCATCCTGAGCTTGTCGAAGGATCAGACACAGTTCCAATGATCCCGCCGGCGTGAATTTTAACGAACGTACACGTTGATGGAATAAGAGGGATCGTGTCTGATCCTTCGACTTCGCTCAGGATGACGGGCTTCTAATTAGAAAATGCAAACGACCTGCACGCAACATCCTTGGACCGCGCCCGATGGCGCGACGTTTTCCTATTCGCTGTGGGATTCCGAAGATCAACCCGCGCGCGCCGTGATGATCGCCGTCCACGGCCTGAGCGGCGCGGCGATCGATTTTGAGCCATTGGGCCGTCGTCTGATTGACCACCATTTCATCACCTACGCGCCGGAACTGCGCGGCCAGGGCAATGATCCCCTGCCCGCGCGCCGAGGCGATTTGGACCGGATCGAAACGTGGTTCGTCGATCTGCGCGCCTTTATCGCCCAAGTGCGCGCGCAGCATCCCGGACTGCCGTTCTTCCTCTACGGCGAAAGCATGGGCGCGGCGATCCTCACCCGCTACCTCGCACAGGCGTCGGCGGCGGAGCAACCAGCCGGCCTCATCCTGGCGTCGCCCGTCGTTGCCTTGCAGCAGCGTCCGCCGCTTTGGATCAACCTGATTTTCCGCACGCTGCTGCTCGTGTGGCCGTCATTCCACATCGATGTGCGCAAGTTCGCCAAAAAGGGCGAGGCACCGAAGCTGGTCACGCGCGACGAGGCGTTTCGCGACTGGTTCAAGACCGCACCCCATAAACTGGAGGTGTTCACCGTCCGATTTTTCAAGTGCCTGCAAGACCTCATTGAGGGCTGCCTGGAAGCGGCGGAGAAGATTCGCATGCCCGTGCTCCTCGTCTACGCAGCGAACGACATCTTCATTCCGACCCATCTGGTGGAGCAGTTTTTCCAGCGTCTCGCCAGCACCGACAAGGAGCTGACGCTCTATCCGGAATCATATCATCTTCTGCTGCACGATCATGATCGCGAGCAGGTGCTGGAGCGCGTCACGACGTGGCTGGAGAAGCGGGCGCCCGGCCAGGCACCGTCGACAGCGATGAAGAAATAAGTGCGACGGTCACAGACCCTCGCTACAACTGCATTTTCGCATGCGTCTTCTCTTCATCAAGCCCAAGCACATCGGCGACACGCTGCTGCTCACGCCCACCTTGGTCGCCGCACGGCACGCTTATCCCGAGGCGGAAATCTGGGTGCTGGTACGGCGCGGCTGTGAATCGATCCTCGCTGGCTGCCCGGAAATCGACCGTGTGCTCTTGGTGGCGGCCGTGGACGCATGCGGACGCACCCTCCAGGATGCCGTATGCCAAGCCGCTACCCTCGCGCGATTGGCCTGCACCCGTTTCGATTACATTTTTGAGCTGGGCGACGGCCATCGCGCCCGGCTCTTCGCCCGCGCGGCGCGCACCAGTCATCGCTACTCGGTCAGGCCCGACTCGCCGCTGCGGGGCGGTGCGGCGCGCGCCTTCACGGGCGTCTCCACCTTTAACTGGGAAACCTGTCATCGCGTGGAAAAGGATTACCGATCCGTGGCCGAGTTCCTGCCGTTGCCTTCCGAGATTCCGCCGCTGCGCTTTGACCGCGCGCTGACCCGCGCGTGGCCAGCCGCCGCGGAGTTGCGTGATTTCGCGGTGATGCAGATCGGCACGCGACAGGCCTTCAACCGCTGGGGACTGGAAGACTGGCGTGCGGTCTGCGCTTATCTTCTTACCCGCGTGGATTCGGTGGTCATCGGCACCGGCACGGCACCCGATGAAATCGCCGAGGCCGAGGCGTTGCGCGAGGCATTTGGTTCGCGTGTCCTTTGCACCCGGGGCGAAGCCGATTGGTCGCAGATGGCCGACCTATATTACCGCGCGCGCCTGTACGTCGGGCCGGCCACGGCGGCGATGCACCTGGCCGCCGCGTGCGCATGTCCCATCGTCGTGCTTTTTGGCCGGACGATCGAGGAACACTGGCATCCGTGGCGGACCTCCTATCGCGCCGTGAATACGGTCGATACCTCCAGTATTTCCGATCCCGAGGATCGTTATCGTCTGATCAAGGCGAAGACTATGCGCGATACGTCGTCGACCAACGTGATCGCAGCTTGCGAGGCTTTGCTCAGCGCGCCGACAACGCTCCGCTAAAGTCGAACGCGTCGGCGGCGTTCGATCAAACCCAGCAGCAAGAGAATGCCCGACACCAACAGCGGCAGGGTGGCCGGCTCGGGAGCGTCGTCCACGTCGTTCACCTCCTGAAGATTGATCGCACTTAACATCACCGGGCTGTCGCCATCGGGCGAGAACGCCACCTCTTCGTCCGAACTCCCGGCGACAAAGGTATCCACGATCGAATAGGCCCCGCTGCCATTCCCTCCGAAAAAGAGGTCGCCGGACGGCGTGATGGTGTCAGACGTCGTGTCGGTGACCGTTTCCGAACCTGCCGTACCGGCTCCCGAAGTGAGCAATTGGAGCTCATACGTCACGCCTAAGGTCAATCCGCTGATATCGAGGAACGGGCCACGGGTGCCTGCCTCGCTGACGGAAACAACGCTGGTCAACGCCGTGGACATCTCCGAGTTCGACTCGTCATTTGTCGTACCACCTCGAAATCCGAAGGTGGTCAAATCCGAGCCCTGCGCTGCGCCGGAGAAGTCGACTCCGTTGACCGTCGCGGCCAAGCCGCTGAAATCGAATGCGAAAATGGTTGTGCCGGAATTCAAGATCTGGTCGTCACTCACCACCGCGCTGTCCACGTCGAATTCCTGCGCCTTGATCCCCGAGGTCATGAAAAGCAGGCCCAATAAAATCAGAGCCGCCGTGCGTTTCATAATTGAGTGATTGTTTCGGAGAGATGAAAATCGCCTCAAACCCTGCTTGTGACACAGGGGCATGTCAATTCCGTAATGAATGTTGATCCAGCGCGCCAAAACTCATTTCCCTAAGGCCGTCCGTTGTTCGACCCGATAAGAAGAATAAGACGGATGAAACACGCCTTACTTGTTGGCGTTTCCCGGTGTGTTCATTCGTCATGAACAGGATTTGCTGAACCGACTATTGCCTATCAGCGTCACGCCTTAACCGCTTTTTGATGAGCAGCATTGTCCTGAAAACCACAAATTCGAGCTCGGTCTCTTCAAAAAGAGGGCCTCGACCGCGTGGTTTTGCCAAGATCGCAGACGCCTTTTCAATCGGCGAGCGGCCTTCCGAAATCGAAGGCTTCGACAGCTCAAGAAATACGGGAGATGCCGGCTTTCCGGTGACGGCTCAACTTCTCACCGACGGCGGCGACAGCCGGATCGTTTGCGCACCCGGCGGACCGAACCGCTACGGCTGTTCCGCGCTCCCGGAGCCCGACGTGCTGGCCTACGGCTCGTCCACCGCCTCGACGATTTCGCCCGTCGGTTTCGCGGCTGCGGATACGCTTCGAAAAAGGTTGAAGCGTTTCGCGCCGTCCGAATCCGTATCCGTCACCTACGAACGTGAAGTCGACCGTGTGCGGCGCGAGTTAAAGGTGCTTTGCGGGCTGCAGGAGCTACCCGGCCTGGAAATTATCTTAGGAGCTTCCGGCACCGATCTTCATCTCTTCGCTTCCCAGCTCATGGTGGATACGAACGCGCATGCGCCTTTCATCGTCCGCGTCGAGGCGGCGGAAACGGGACGCGGCGTGCCGGACGCGCTCGCAGGCCGCCACTTTGGCGACTGCGCGCCGCTCGGCGATGCTGTCGTTCCGAACTTCCCGCTCGATTGCGGTCGCCCGATCGAGGTCCTCGAAGTGACCTGTCGCGCCAAGGACGGAAAACTTCGTCCCGCCGCCACGGTCGATGCCGAGGTGGAGGCCGCGGTGATTGAGGCCGTGAAAACGGGACGGCGTGTGCTACTCACGCTGGTCGACGTTTCCAAGACCGGCCTGCTGTCGCCGAGTCCGGCCTTGGTCGACGCGTTGCGAACTCGTTTCCCGAAACAGATCGATGTCCTGGTGGACGCGTGTCAGTTCCGGCTGGCGCCGTCGACCCTGCAGGCTTACCTGCAGCGCGATTTTCTCGTGGCGGTCACCGGTTCCAAGTTCATCACCGGACCGACTTTTTGCGGGGCGCTCCTCGTGCCCGAACGCGTGGCGCATCGACTGAAAACGCGCACGCTGCCCCGCGCGCTGCGCTCCTATTCGGCCCGTGCCGACTGGCCGCGCGGCTGGGCTGCGCGGACGACGCTCAAAGACGTGGCGAACATCGGCCTCCTGCTGCGCTGGGAAGCGGCGCTGGCGGAGTTGCGCGCCTTCCGTGAATTGCCCGAGACGGCGATCCGCGATTTCCTGATGACCTTTGCCCAAGCGGTCGAGCATCATCTCGCGCAATCTCCCGCGTTTGAATTCCTGCCGAGTCCCACGCTCGATCGCGGCCCGTTCGGCTCCGCGAAAAGCTGGGATCACCTCCCCACGATCTTTTCCTTCTTACTCGTCCGCCGGTCTTCCTCGGGCGGGGCCGTCTGGCTGAATCAGGACGAAACGAAAAAAGTCCACGAGCTTCTGCGCGACGATCTGGGCGGTTCTTCGGAAACTTCGTCGCACGCGCTTCTCTCCTCGCGCTGCCAACTGGGCCAGCCCGTGGCGTGTGGAACCCGCGATGGAATTCCTGTCAGCGCGCTGCGCCTTTGCGCCAGCACGCGGTTGATTGTCGACGCCGTTTCCCCGCAAGGTCGCGGCGCGAAGACCGTCATCGCCGAGGCACTTGCCGCGCTGGACAAGGCGGCGCTGCTGGCTTCCCGGCCGCTTACTTCGCTTTTTTGACTTTCCCGTACGGGGGCGAGGCTTCCTTGAGTTCGACGCGGGCGATCTCGTTATTGGGTCCCACGTGGACCACCTTCTGGGTCACCTTGGCGGCTTCCTGCCGGGTCAGTTCCTCGAGCGAGAGAATGATCACCTTGTCGCCCGGTTGGAAGAGACGCGCCGGACAGCCGTTGAGCTGGATTTCGCCGGGCGCGCCGGGAATGGCGTAAGTCTCCCAATGGACCGCGTTGGCAAGGCTGTTGATGTGGACGAGCTGGAACGGCAGGATGTCGGCCGCATCCATCAACTGACGGCCGATCGTGATGCTGCCTTCGTAGTCGAGCCGCGCCGCCGTGACCGTGACGCCGTGAAGCTTGCCCGTGCAAACGGTAATGGACATTGATTTAGTAATACGTTCAGGTGACCGGCTTGTCCATCGGCGGATTCACGCCGATGGCGAGGCGCGCCGACGCACCATCTCGCGCAAGGCGTCATGGATTCGCTGCGTGGGTGCCCGGCGGTAATCCCATTTCTCGCCCTTGTCGACGTGCGGCACGACCATGGTGGCGTTGGCCTCAAAGAGCAGCACGTCGCCGTCGCGATTGAGACTGAAATCGACGCCGGCATAATCGAGACCCAGCGCGTCCCGGACGTGTTCTAAGGCGCGCATCGCGCGTGGTCCGAGCACGCCGGGCATGTCTTCCAAAAAGGCCTGGTCCTCGGCCCGGTGCGCGGGGGAATTCTTCATCTCCGCGCTGAAGTAGTGGACCATCCAGTGGGGCGAAACGGCCTTGTGCAGCGGGTAGAGCTGGCCGTCGATGATCATGACGCGGAACTTGCGAATCTTGCTGTCATCGTCGCGGGCGTCGAGATACTGGATGGCCATCAGCTTCTGTCCGGGCAGCGAGGCTGCGGCGGAGGCGAGACCGTTCGCGTCCTCGATGCGGAGGAAGTGCGAGCCGCCGTGGAAGCCCGCCGCCCGCACCAAAAGCGGGAACGCGAGGCCCTGTTCCTCCAGCGCAGCGGCGGCACCGGGTCCTCCCAAGGTCTCACGCGACAGCACGGCGAATCGGGGCGTGACGACTCCATCCAACGTGCCCAGGAGGCGCGCGTTGTCGGCGCGGCCGGTGGTGCCGACCCGCGCAGGCCAGTTGAGGACTGGGCCGGTGGCCTGATCGAGAATGCGCTGCGCGGCGTCCAGCGATGTTCCGCAATGATCGGCATCGCCGACGATATTGAAGATCAGGTGATGCGGTGGCAAAGGCCGCGACGGATCGTAAAAATCGGTGATGATGCGCAGGACCACGAAGGTTTTTTTGTCGAGCAAGCGCGCGATCGGCGCGTTTCCCCCACAGGGCGAGGCCAGCAGGATGACGCGAATGAGGTCTTTCTGCTCGCGCGGGGGAAAGTTGAGGGAGGGATGCTTTCCGGCGCCCTTTTCCCAGTGTTCTCGCGCCGCAACATCTTCGCGCAAATAACGCAGCGTGTAGGCCAGGCCCAGGTGCGCCTCGTCGAGGTCCGGGGCGACGCGCAGGAGGTTTTCGTATTGGGAACGCGCTTCCTCCAGCTCGGCCGATTCGCGCAGATTGTCCGCGAGGTTGGCGCGTGCCTTCAGGTGGTCGGGCTTCAGCGCCACGATCTCCCGGCTGATCTTGAGCGCCGCGCCGTGATGGCCCGTCATATTGAAGAGGGCCGACAGGTTGTTGAGCGCGACGAAGTGGGTCGGTTCCTTCGCGAGGATGCCCAGGTAAATTTGCCGGGCCTCATCGTAGCGTTCCAACTCGATGAGCAGCCGCCCGCGTTCGATGTCGAGATCGACGTAGCCCGGCTCGCGCTGCAGACGTGCCTCGAATTTCCGCAGGGTGAATTCGCGGAGGACTTGCGATGGATAAACCGGCGTGGAACCGGGCGAGAAAAAGGACCGCGAGAAGAACATCGCGCGCACCGCGTCCGCAATGCGTTGCGTCGGGGCCCGGCGATAGGCCCAGATGTCGTCCTGATCGGGCGGGTTGATGTTCATCGTGGCGTTGGCCTCGAAGAGGAGAATCTCGCCCGAGAGGCCGAGGCTGAAATCGACGCCGACGTAGTCGAGCTTCAGCTCGTCCTGGATGCGCTGGAGCGCCTCCATCGCGCGCGGCCCGAGCACGCGCGGCATGTTCTCCACGAACTCCTGGTCCTCGGCGCGGTGCTCCGGGACGTCGGCCATGGCGGCGCTGAAGTAATGCACCTTCCACTCCGGCGACACCGCGGCATGCACCGGATACAGTTTTCCGTCGATCATCATCACGCGGTATTTGCGGATGCGGCCGTCGGCGCTGCGCGCATCCAGGAACTCGAGGACGGAAATGTTGTCGCTGGGAAGCTCGGTCAGCGCCACGCCCAGTTCCTGAGGCGATTCCACGCGGACGAAATGAAGTCCGGTGTGATAGCCGGGCGCGCGTAGGAGCAGCGGGAAGGAGAAACCCTGCTGGGCGAGCGTTTCACCGGCTTGCGGGTCTGCCAGGAGCTCGCGCGACAACGTGGCGATGCGGGGCGTGGTCACGCCGGGAATCTCGCCCAACCGGCGCGCGTTGGATTCGCGGTCCGTGGCGAGGACATGCGCGGGGGCGTTGATCACCCGTGCATCGCTGCCCGCAAGCAGCGCCGTGGCCGCCTCCAGCGAGACCCGGCACGCGTCGGCATCGCTGATGCAGTTGATCACCAATTGATGTGGAGGCAGCGCCAGACCGGGATCGTGAAAATCGGTGATGACCTGCAGCGTCAGAAAAACCTGGTCGTCGAGATACTTGCGGAAAGGCGCATTGCCCCACTCGGGCGGGACGAGCAGCACCACGGTGATGGGCAGCGTCTTGCCCTTGTACGGCAGCACGCTGTGGGCGCGCGTGGTAATGGGATAGCGCGGCGCCCTGATCTTGAGAGCCGCGTGATAGGCCTGCGCCGCCTCCCGCGACCGCCCTAGCGACGCCAGAAGATGCGAGCGCTCTACCTGAAGCTCGACCGCGTCGGGAACTTCCGCCAAGCGAGCCTCCACGCGCGCCAGCATGTCCTCCTGCAGAAGACGCGTGTGCGACAGCCCCTCGATTTCCGGAACGGCGTTCGATGGAGATGCGGCTTGGTTCAAAGCGATTTTGGAGTCGGCGGCCAAAAGTAGGACAACAGGGCATACGCATCCCCGCCAAGAAGACAAAGACGAAAATGCGCGAATCAGGTTACGAAAACATTAGGCAGCCCGTCGGCGCGCGCACTCCGCGCCCTTGATCTCGAAACACCCAGCCGACTCAGAAGTGCTTCAGCCGAGGCTTGATTCTGCATCCAATCGTCTGCGCACCAACCCGGCCAGTGCTACCAAGCCGACGACGAGCATCTCACTTACATTCGGTTCCGGAACAACATCGGCCATCAGACTTTCCGTGTTGCCGTTGGTCACGAAGCTAAAAGTGGCAGTCAGGCCAGATGCGAGATCGGTGGCGGTGAAATCGGACGCCGTAAAATTGGTATTGCCCGCGCCGAAGTTGATCAGGTCGTAATCCTGACCGGCCTCGCCCGTGCCGAGGAAATCGAAGACGAAGGCCGAGCCCCCAGCATTTGTGAAAGCTCCGCTCCCCAGATTCAATAGGCTGGAAATGTTGCTGGTGTCGCTGAGTTGAAATTGCATTTGGCCCGTCCCATCGCTGAGCCACGCCAGGCTGCTCGCCGTGAACGTGCCAATAGCGCCGAGTTCGCCGGGATGCAGCTGTCCATTTTGGGAGAGCGAAAGAGCGCCAACCGTCCCAGTGCCACTGAGCTTTCCAATGGCGGTTGGCAGGCCTGCGTCCACCACTTGTGCACCGGGGAGATTGCCGGAAATATCCAGAGAGGTTGCATCGGTAATGATATTACCGGAGAAAGTGGAAGAAGAGCCTGTGATCAACACATTTCCTGCACCTCCGATGGAAAGCATGCCGTTCCCGGTGATTTGCCCGCTAAGGGTTAGAGTGTCTCCCGCCCTCGCATCAATCCCGTTTTTTGCCTCGGAGCCGTTCTGGATAACCCCTGCGTTGATCGCGATGGGGCCCGAAAAAGTCACGGTGGCGCTGTCATCGATGTCCCCGCCCGTCATCGAAATAGGGTTGGCGACCGTCGTGTTGACCTCAACGCCAAGAACCACGTTGTTGGCGCTCATGGCGATGGGCGTGCTGGCGGACCCGATCGTTCCGGTGATCTCCGTCGTTCCCGCGGCAAGATCAAGGCTCGAAATATTCGACACGGTACCGCCCAGCTGAAATATGTCATTTGTCCCGAGCGAAGCCGCACCGAGGGTCAACATGTGGTCGTTGCCATTAATCGTTCCATTCAGGGTCAGCACGTTTCCCGCGATGCTGGCCAATGTTCCGTCGGCGTTGAGATTGATCGTGCCTGCCAGGCCACTGGTGAAGGCGGCTCCTGAATAAACCAAAGTGCCGCTCAGGTTGATGGTGCTGCCCGCCGCGACGCCTGGGGCGAAGGAGTTTTCATCGTCGATTTGAAGCGTGCCTTCATTAATGGTGGTCGTACCCGTGTACCCGGCCACCGCGAGTTCAAGGAAACCATTACCGTTTTTTGTCAGCCCATTGCTCCCGTCGACGACAAGGATTTTTGCATAGTCCGCCGATCCGTTACCGCCAACGTAGACGGCGCCTTCTGATCCTGTGGCGAATGCAATCGTGCCGTTGATTGTCGTGGGAGCCGAGGAGGTGCCGCCGTTGATGATCAACCCAGCGGTATGGGTGCCATCGCCCAGCGTGAGCGCGCCATTCACCGTGACGCCGCTGTCGACCTTGAGGGCATAAAGCGTGGTAGCCGTACCCACGCTATTGTTCGTGGAACTGGTCGCGTGGAAGACGGAAGCTGACGTCGTGCCGCTCGCGCCGCCGTTCGTAATCTGGGTGGCCGTAGAATAGGTAGCCCGCTCAAGACCGGCAGCCGGGTTAAACGTGAGAAAGTCGGCCGATGTGTCCGTTGCGGAATTAGCCGCAACGATGCTGGCGTCCACGATGCCATTGGTCATCGCGGGAGCACTCCCGAAGGTGACGTGAACCGGAGTGCCCGCCGTGGTACCGCTTGCATTCGGGATGATCACGAGTCCGCCGCCGGCAACTCGCGATAGACTGGAAAACTGGGTCGTCCCCGACGATCCCAGCGTTAGCGTGCCGCCCCCGGCCGACAGCGCGCCACTCTGGGTCAGGAAAGCGGATTGGACAGACAGGGTACCCGAAGCGTTCAAGGCGACCGTGCCGGTACCGAGGACGTTTGCAGTATTCGACACCGCGACCGTACCCTCGTCGATCTGTATTCCACCGGAATACGCGTTGAAGTTATTTGAGAAAGCCAGGGTTCCCGGCCCATCCGCGATCAAGGAACCCGATCCACTGAAAGCGCCCGAGAAAGTCGAAGTCTGGCCCGAGGCAACATTGATCGTGTTCGTCCCGGTCAGGGCGACGTTGGCCGTCGTTGTCACCCCTGTGAGGAAATCCAGCGCGCCTTGATTCAGCACCATGTCGCCCAAGAGCGAAACGTTGGTCAGGAAAGCCGTGCTGCCTCCGCTGACCGAAAGCGATGGATCCGCCGTGATGGGCTCGCCACTGAGCGAGAGGTTGGTGAGATAGAAATTGCCGCCACCGCTGAAGGCGAAGCCCCCGAAGATGGTATTGGAAATGGTGAGGAGGGCGCTTGGGTCGATGGTCAGGCTCTCGCCGGCAGACTTGGAAATCGTGCCGTACGAGGCGCTCAGATTGATGCTCTGGGGACTGTTGAAGAGGGAGGTAAAGGCGAACGTATCGGAACCCGTCGTGTCACTGGCGGCATTGCCCAGTGCCGCTCCCAGCGAACCGGAACTCGAGTCGCCATTGGTATTCGTCACGCTCTCCGTCCCCGCCCACGCCGAGGTGCGGGCGCCTATCACCAGCGCGAAGAGAAGAAGGGACCAGCGCATGGAGTTTGACTCGCGGAAATGTGACAGTAGGAAACTATGCATCAAGCTTAATCTAACCATTGCAACCTTTTCCGTGAACGGAGAGGCTGGGATGGGCGACAGCTCCTCGCCCTTTGGAATGGCCTTTGAGGAAGATGCGGCTTGGTTCATTTGGCAACCCTTCGCCGTCCCCCACACGGCCCCTTTGATCTCGAAACATCAATCCGATTCCGTTAGCGTGGTTTGCTTCCACTCGTCGAGACCATCAACCTTGCCGAGCGAGAGACTTACTCACCGACCCTATAGCTCAAATGGATAGAGCAGCGGTTTCCTAAACCGCGGATCCCGGTTCAATTCCGGGTGGGGTCACCACTTCGGCGCTTCCTTAGAAGCATTTTCCAGAGGAAAAGCCGCTTACTTTAGCCAGCCGAGAGGAAAATTGACCGAACATTCACTTTGCAGCTGGCCTTTGCGCGAACCAATCCGAAACGCAAAACCGGCCATTCCGCAGACAAACAGTTTCCAGATGACAGGTTCCGGAATATCTTCGATGGCAATCGAGGTAGGGCCGCTCAGGCCGGTGATAAATGCCGCATTCACCAAGGTTCCCGCCGTCGTATATTCCCCGATGGTTCCACCCAACCCGTCTTCATTGCCGTTGACTACAAATAGATCGGAGCCAGCCACCGCCAAACCCACAGGGTCAATCAACCCGCTGATCAACGACGTATTCACTGTTGCTCCTTCCAAAGTGTACTCACTAACGGTGCCGTAGAACGAACTGGTCACGAAAATATCATCTCCAGATATCGCTATCCCGGTTGAATTGAATGGCACCGCCAGGAGTGAAGCGTTCACAACACCCCCGGAAGTCGTGTACTCGCCAATGGTGCGATTAAGGCTATCCAAGGCAAAAATATCATTGCCCGAGATCGCGATGGCATTGAATCCAAGAGTAGCATTGACTAGCGAGGTGTTCACCGGCGTCCCCGCGGTCGTGTATTCCTGTATGTTGTGACTGCCTCCAAAAGCCGTGGTGATGAAAAGATTCGACCCTGAAACCGCCATGCCGGTTGGCACGTAGATCGAAGAGATGAGGGCCGAATTCACTGTCGCGCCAGATGTCGTATATTCGCCCACCGTGTAACTGGACGCATTGGCAATGAATAGATCGGGTCCGTCGAGCAAAAGACTGAAGGGGTTAGTTAGACCGGGAATCAAGGACGCATCGAGCAAACTCCCTGAACCGGAGTATTCCGCCACACCCGTATTGAGACCCTCGCTCGAGACGAAAACCTGCGCATTCCCAAGGCTGACTGAAAAACAGACCAGCGCGCCCGTGATCAACGCCATTCGACAGGGATAGGAACAAGAGAGCCGCATGATGAAAGAGAACCTATGTCCGGGAAAGAGACGGCATCAATTCGATTTGGTAACAAAATTACGACCGTGAATGTCAATACCGCTTCATCGTCGGATCGACCTGCACAGCCCAGGCGTCGATGCCGCCGGTGAGGTTGTACACGTCCTTGTAACCGTGGGCTTGGAGGAAACCCTGGGCGCGTGCGGAGCGCATCCCGTGATGGCAATAGAGGACGATCTTCTCCGCGGGATCGAGTTCACCGGTAGCCAACTGCTGGAACTGCGAGAGCGGGATCAACTCGGCGCCCTCGATCTTCACCGTGTTCCATTCGTCCTGCTCGCGCACATCGATGAGGCGGAATGTCTCGCCCCGGTCCTGCATCGCCTTCACTTCCTGCGGAGTCACGTTCATCGCGTGATCCTGTCCGGCGCGGCGGCGCGAGGCAAGTTCCCTCGCCGCCCTTGCGCCCGCCTGAGTGGGTGCCATCATAATGTAACAAAGCCCCGCTTGCTGGCCTGTGCCGGTCAAGGCTACATGTCGGGTGGTTGCCGATTGTGGCGGCCCTCCCTTATGCAACACAAAATTCTGGTGGTGGACGACGAGTCCGACGTCAACGACATGCTGGTGCTTAACCTGCGCGCGGCAGGCTTTCAGGTCATTGCCGTGGCCGACGGCGCCGCCGCGCTGACCAAGGCCCGCAGCGACCTGCCGAGCCTGATCCTTCTCGACCTGATGCTGCCGGAGATGTCGGGGCTCGAGGTTTGCAAGGTGCTCAAGAGCGAACCGGCCACGCGCCACATCCCGGTCATCATGCTCACCTCCAAGGCCGAGGAAGTGGACAAGATCGTGGGCCTGGAACTGGGCGCGGACGATTACGTGACCAAGCCGTTCAGCCCGCGCGAATTGATCCTGCGCGTCAATCGCTCGCTGCGCCGCGGCAAGGAGAAGACACCGACGGTGGAGAAAATGACCATCGGCGACATCGTGCTCGACCACGCGCGGCACGAGGTGCTGGTGAAGGGCGAACCGGTGGAACTGACCGCGACCGAGTTCAAGCTGCTGGCGCTGTTGATGGATCGCCGCGGACGCGTGCAGGGCCGCGACCGACTGCTCAACGACGTCTGGGGTTACGAGAGCATCATCGACACGCGCACGGTGGACACCCATGTGCGGCGCCTGCGCGAGAAGCTGGGCGACACGGCCTCGTACATCGAGACGGTGCGCGGGGTCGGCTACCGAATCAGCGAAGCGACGCCGGCGTAGGGCCGAACTGATTTTGACGGAATTACCAAATTCAGACGAAATTAACGGAATTCTAATTTGGGGAGTTTTGACCAAATTACCAAATTACTAAATTTCCTAATTCTGGAGGATCGATCGTTAATTTCAGAATAAAGTCAGGGTCGAAAGATCCCATGCTCTTCCCCTTCGGGAATTTAGTAATTTGGTAATTTGGTCAAACCAGCGCGGTCTCCCTCGCACGGCATTCAAATTAGGGCGAGGCAAATAGTCCGCAAATCGCTCGCGCCATCCAAGGCCGTGTGCTACTCGTGAGGGAATGTCGACCGACACGCTGCCGGAAGAGGCCAAGACGAACGTCCTGCGCAACTTTCATCCCCGGAGCAAACGCAAGATTCTCTGCGTCTTCCCGCGCTACAGTTACAGCTTCGGCACCTTCAACCACGCGTTCCCGCTCATGGGCGATGTGAAGGGCTTCATGCCGCCGCAGGGCATCCTGCTCGTCGTCGAGATGGTCCCGAAGGAATGGGAAGTCATCTTCGTCGACGAGAACATCGAGCGCGCCACGGAAGAACAGTTCGAGTGGGCCGACGCCGTTTTCGTCTCCGGCATGCATATCCAGCGCGCGCGCATCCATGACATCACGCGTCGCGCGCATGATGCGGGCAAAGTCGTCGCGCTCGGCGGCCCATCGGTCTCCTCCGCGCCCGATTATTATCCCGACGTCGACCTGCTCCATTGCGGCGAACTGGGCGACGGCACGCTGCGCCTCTTCCAGCATCTGGACGAGACGGTGGAACGGCCGGAAGAGCAGATCGTCTATCGCACGATCGAAAAGCTGCCGATGGCCGAGTTCCCCACCCCGGCCTACAAGCGGATCGACCTGCGCAAGTACCTGCTCGGCTCGATCCAGTTTTCCAGCGGCTGCCCGTTCACCTGCGAGTTCTGCGACATCCCCTCCCTCTACGGTCGCAACCCCCGCCTGAAATCGCCGCAGCAGGTCATCAGCGAATTGGACGAACTGGCCGACGGTGGCTGCGTCTCAGTCTACTTCGTCGACGATAATTTCATCGGCAATCCCAAGGCCACGGCGGAGCTGATGCCACACCTGATCGAATGGCAGAAGCGGCGCGACTGCCAGGTGCGCCTTTCCTGCGAGGCGACGCTGAACATGGCATCGCACACCAAGATCCTCGAGCAGATGCGCGAGGCCTTTTTCACCAACATCTTCTTCGGCATCGAGACGCCCGAGCCTGCCGCGCTCAAGGCGATGAAGAAGGGCCAGAACCTGCGCGCGCCCATCCTGGAATCGGTCAAGGCCTTCAACAGTTACGGCATCGAGGCGGCGTCGGGCATCATCATGGGGCTCGATACCGACACGCCGGATACGCCGCAGGCGATCATGGATTTCGCGGAGGTCTCCAACATCCCGATCATGACGGTGAACATTCTCTACGCGCTGCCGAACACGGCGCTCTACACGCGCCTGCAGAAGGACAACCGCGTGCTCATGGGCGCGGAGGCCGATGACCGCGACTCGAACATCGTCTTCCTCCAGCCCTACGAGAACGTCGTGCGCAACTGGCAGAAGGTGATCGGCGATGTCTTCAGTCCGGAGAAGCTCTACGCCCGCTACGCCTACAACGCGATCCACACCTACCCGAACCGCATCAAGCCGAAGAACCCGATGAAGCAGGCGACCTTCGACAACCTGCGCCGCGCCGTGGCCATCTTCGGCCGCATTATCTGGCGCGTGGGCATCCGCAGCGATTACCGCCGGCTCTTCTGGAAAATGGCGTGGACCGAGCTCAAGCAGGGCAACGTCGAGACGATGTTCCAGGTCGCGATGGTCGCGCACCATCTCATCACCTACGCCCGCGAATGCACCGAGGGCAAGATGCAGTCGTCCAACTACTCGGTCCGCCAGGTTGAGAAAGACCGCGAGAACCGCGAACTGGCCGCGGCGTAACGATCAGGGCGATCCGGGAATGCTGCTGGCGTTGAGCATCCGCACAATCGCCGACGCGTTCAGATCGGGATTGGTGAGCGGATCAAGCGAGCGCATCGACTCGATATGGTGCAGCCGCGCCTGACGCTCCAGCGCTGCCATTTTCGCCTTCTGCTGGGGCGACAGGCAGGAAGCGCCTTCCGGCACGTCGTGCAAACGACCGAACGCCGGTCGACCACCAGCGCGTTGCAGGACGGGCAGCGCAGCGGCAAATCCATGGGCTCACCGTAGCATGCGGTGCGTTCAGCGGCGATCCGATTAGGATTCGAGCACCTGTGCTCGCGGATGTACCGGGGGCAAGATGTACTCGTCGAACTACTCACTCCGTCAGCTTGAGAAAGACCGCGAACCAGTCGCGGCCCGAACCTCAAACCCGGGGTTAATAGTGCGTCCTAAAAGTTCCTTTGTATTGCGCCTTCGCGCCATGGTCAAAGGCGTTGACCTTATTCACCTGATTACGCGTCATCACCATTCCTTCCGGCAGAGGCTGCCGGCACGTCGTGCAGGAGGGTGAGCGCCGGTCAACAACCTGCGCCTGGCAACTAGGGCACCGAAGTGGGCCGTCCATGGCAGGAAGTTAGCATCCGCTCGATTTAAGTGTCAATACTGTTTTTTCGTTGTTAGCCACAAACCACTAAGGGCCTCTCGACAACTAGCGCATTACTGGACGGCGCAGCGACGAGGCAAATCCACGCACATCCTTCGACAAGCTCAGGATGTAGGTTCAGGGCATCTCATGGATTTTCAGCGTTCGTCGTCTGAATTTCCTGAGGCGAAGCCCCGTTGCCCGTCGCGACTGGCTGGGTGACTCCATGAAAATCGATGTTCTTCAGGGTAATGGATTTGGTCGTCGCACCCTCCGCGGAAAGAAAAGCTGAAGCGGCAGGATTTCCCTGGGAATTTTGCACGGTCACAGCTTGGGAATCGAGAACGAGAAGGGAGGCCGCCGCGACTGGAGTTCCTGCAGTACCACTTACGTTGAGTCCGTCGAGGATCACGTCGCTGGCTTGATTGAGAAAGACGGCGGCGCGCGCATCGGGCGCGAGGATGTTGAACTCCACATCCTTCAACTGAAGATGATGGACGTGGCGCGCGTAGAGCGCCGAAGCGGGAACAATCCCGAAGGTAGTCTTGTGATCGGTCCAATAACCGTCCTTGTCCGGGTCAATCTGGTCCATGTCGGCAATATTGCGACGGGCCGCCTGTGGTTCCGTTCCGCCGCCGGGAAAAGTTATCTGCACATGATCCAGCGTGATGTTCTCGATGTCGGTGCCGGGATAGCCCTGAAAAAACATCACGCTGTTCCCATCCGGACTCACAGCCGAGCCAATGAAGGTCGTAGCCTTGATGTTGCTGAAAGTCAGGTCGTGGATATGCCCGACGGGCATCTGCGGACGCCTGTCGGTCACCGCTCCGACCTCGTAGAAGGTGCCGAGGAAAATCAGAATCGGGCAGGTAACATGATCCATCTGAATATCGGTGAAAAGGCAGTTGCTGATTGTTCCACCTTCATACATTCCGATTTTAACGCCGCCCAAATTGCATTGGCTAAATTGACAGTGCGAGGCGGTGACGTTCTGAATATCGCCATAGGAAAGAGGCCCCAGGCGGATGGCCGCGCAGCTCGATTGCATGGTGCAGTTCGTAATGGTGATGTCGCGGCAAATTTGATTGTGACTCGACAGAATGGCAATGCTGTCGTCGCCCGTAACAAAATGACAGCCGGTCACCTGGGCATTTTCACAGCTTTCAAAGTCGACTCCGTCCTGATGTTTGTTTGGCACATCGAGGTTGGTCAGAACGATATTTTTGGAACGCGCAAAGTGCATGCACCAGGAAGACGACCCGTAGAGCTTGAGCGAATCGAGCCGGATATTTTCACAGCCATCGAAGCGAATCAGCATGGGCCGGGCGGTGACATCGCGACCGATTGCGCCGGCAGCAGGTACCGGCTTTTGTTCTCCGGAAAAGCCGCCGTTGATCGCCCCGGATCCGGTCAGCGTGATGTTCTTGGCGTCCTTCGCGTAAATCAGGCATTTATCCAGGTCCTCGGGATAATAGGGGGAGATGCCCGTGTCCGATCCATACTGATCGAGATGGGTCGTGCCCACGATTTCAGCCTGGGCCCGGATGTTCAGGGTAACGTTGCTTTTCAGGTATACGGTTCCGATGAGATAGCTTCCGGCGGGAAAATCCACAATTCCTCCCCCCTTATTGGAACAATCGTCGATCGCGTTTTGAATCGGCAAGGTATCCAAGGTTATCCCATCACCCTTGGCGCCCTCGTCACGAACATTCCACGTCAGGGTGGAAACATCGGCGCTTGCGAGCAAATGCGTTCCCTCCCAGAGGATTAGAAGTAGGGTCAGATAGGGGACACAGCTAAACCGGGATTTCCTATTCGTGTTCACGTTTTACGACTCCGGCTCGATCTTGATCGTGTGAGTGATCGGCACGACGAGGTCGGCGGCCTTCTTGAAGAGCGCGTCGTGCTGGGCCATGCCGGCCGCGATGATCTTGGCAAAGGAGTCGGACGTCCCCGGCGCGAAGTTCAGCTCCCAGTCCGCGGCGCTGTGCATGAACATCTTGCTCAGCAGCGTTTCCTGGGCTTCCTGCAGGCGCACCGCTTCGTTGACCTTGCTGAACTGGTCGACGAATGGGTTGGCCAGGAATTCCGCTGCGAGGTTGATGCCCTTGGCGAGCTGCGCCGCCGTGAATTCCTTCGTCGTCGCGCCCCACGTGACCTTGGCCTTGGACGCCGTCAGGCCCGGGACGACGAGCATGTAGCGGTTGAGATCGTCGTTGAACGGGAAGACCGTGGTGATCGCGGCGGTGGTCTCCGGGTCCTTCGAATCCAGCGTGCCGTTGAAGCAAAAGGGATAGCGGGTGCTCGTCACCGTCACCGTGCCGCCCTGGCAGGACACGATCTGCTGGCCCGGCGAGCCAGTGGCCTGGTTGAGGCCGCCCTGCACGGTGATCGTGCCGATGTTCCCGTCGCAACCCAGCGCCTTGAGGAACGCATAGGCCATGACGAGATGACCGTTCAGCCGGGGATGCACGCCATCGGGACCGGCGAAGTTGTAGTCGTCGCCGAACTTCGCCTTCGCCTTCTGCATCACGTCGAGCGTGGTGCCGTAGACATCGGCGTAAACGACGCCTTCCTTGGCGGCGATGTCCTTGTCGATGTCGGCGAGCGCGCCGAGCGTCTTGTTGTAGACGGCGGCGTCACCCGCGGGGCGGGACGCGTACAGCTTCGAGTCGACGCATTTCGATGAGCCGAGCACGATCACGCGCACGCCGTGCGCCTTCATCGACTCCACGATGCCGGTCTGCGCCTTGCGGTAGGTGTCCGCGATGGCATCGGTCAGCGCCGTGTAATGGCCGTCGTTCATGCCGTAGCAGGTGGTCATCACCGTCGGCTTGAAGGGATAAACGTCGGTGCCGAGCCGCGCGAGAAGGCTGGGCGCTTGTTCACCGCTCCAGCCGAACTGGACGATGCTTTGGCCCTCCGTCGGCTGGCACATCAGGAGGTAGTCCTCCATGAAGGCGCAATAGAGATGCTGCTCGGTGATCGAGTCGCCCCCGATGCCCACGACATCGTTGGGCTGGACGAGGAAATCCGCGCGCAGCGGACAGGCGAGGATCAGCGGAAGGAGCAGAAGAGCGAGCGGTGTTTTCATGAGGTGCTTCTCTCAAACCCCGGCCGACGCGCTTAGTTTCAGGGACACACGATCGTACGGCGCGCGACTTCTTCCATCGCGGCGCCGCGGGCCCATGTGTCCGCGCGGAGGATCTGGTCGAGATGCGGATGCTCGACGTTCTGGTGCGCCTGCATGACCGCCTCCACCGTTTCCCAGATGGCGGGGAAGAGAATCTTACCCTCGAGGAATGCGGGCACGGCGATCTCGTTCGCGGCGTTGAGCACGGCCGGGAGCGTGCCGCCCTTCGTCCCCGCCTCGCGCGCTAGGCGCAACGCGGGAAAGCGCACCGGGTCCGGCGCCTCGAAGTGCAGCGAGCCGAGATGCGCGAGGTCGAGCGGCTTGAGCCGGTTGGGCAGCCGGTCGGGATAAGTCACGGCGTACTGGATCGGAAAGCACATGTCGGAATGGCTGAGCTGCGCGAGTTGCGAGCCGTCGACGAACTCGACCAGCGAGTGAACGATGCTCTGCGGATGCACCACGACGTCGACCTGCTCCATCGGCACGCCGAAAAGCCAGCGCGCCTCGATCATCTCCAGCCCCTTGTTGAAAAGCGTGGCCGAGTCGATCGTGATCTTGCGGCCCATGTTCCATGTCGGATGCTTGAGCGCCTGCGCGGGCGTGACCTTGACCAATTCGGACGCCGGCGTCTGGCGGAACGGGCCGCCGGACGCGGTGAGGATCAACCGGCGGATATGCCGCGACGGCTCGCCGACCAGACACTGGAATATCGCGTTGTGCTCGCTGTCGACCGGCAGGATCGGGACGTTGTGCTTCGCGGCCTCGCGCGTCACTTCCTCGCCTGCCATGACGAGGATCTCCTTGCTCGCGACGGCCAGCGCCTTGTTCGCGCGGATCGCCGCAAGCGCGGGCGCGAGGCCCGCCGTGCCGACGATGGAGACGAGCACCATGTCGGCCTCAGCCATCGTGGCAAGCTCGATCAGGCCCTCCGCGCCGCCGTAACAGGCCGTGCCCGAGGGCAGCTGGCCGCGAATCGAATCCAGTTCCGTCGTATCATAAAGCGCGACGGCGCGAGGCTTGAATTCCTGGGCCTGCGCGAGCAGCGCCTTGGCCGAGCGGCCCGCGGCAAGACCGACGATTTCCATCCGGTCGGGCAGATCACGCGCGACCTTGAGTGCGCTTTCGCCGATGGAACCAGTCGAGCCAAGGATGACAACACGTTTGCGGGAACTCATGACAGTAGGGAAAGCGTAATTAATTGACGGTCTGGAAAACGATCTGGGGCTTGAACGAATCGGCGGGATCGGCATCGGAACGCATCGGCAGCGTGACCGACTGCGTCTCCGTCGCGCCGGCGTCGAGGTCCGGGAAATCGAGCCACTGGGTGACGTTCGCCATCGGATCGCCGCCGGGTTGGACCGGAATTTCATCCGGGCCCGGGGCGGTCTTGCTGTTGGTATTGCCGACGTAAGGCTGGATGCGCACCTGGATGCCGGTTGCCTTTTTCTGGCCGAAATTCTGGATGGTCACATCGACCGTGAACGACATGCTGCCGGGCGTGACCTTCGGCACGTAATGGGTCAGTCGCACGTCCGCCTGCGGCGCGGCGGGGAGCGGCGTGCCGGGCGTGGGCAGCGGGAGCCACTCCTTGGGCGGCGCCGGTGCCGGCGGCGGGGGAGCCAGGATTCCCGAGATCATCCACTTCGCCGCCAGCAGGATGATCACGGCCCAAAAGCCCACGATGAGCCAGCGCGTCGGTGTCATCCCGGTTTTTACCGCAGGCGCGGGATGCGGGCAAGCCTTGCGCCCACCCGATGCCACGGGCAAGTTGCTGGGCTGCCTATGTCGGCCCCCGAGAAATTATTTGCCCGCTGGATGAGCCAGCGCGACCTGAAGGCGCTGAGCCGAGCGGACGGTCCGCTCGCGCTTGGGCATCTTCCCGGTCCGGCGCAGGCGTTCGTCCTCGCGGCCCTGGCGCGCGAGGCGCCGAAGCGCACCTTCCTCGCGCTGGCACCCAGCGTGAAGGCGCAGGACGAGCTGGCCAACGATCTCGAGGGCTGGGCGGCACCGCACGTTTTCCTGCCGCAGGGCGACCTCGCCGTCGCGGGTGAAGCGCTTTCCGATCCCGAGACGGCGGCGGAACGGCTCGCCGCGTTGCACCAACTCGGCGGCGGATTCGCGGGCATCGTGCTGGCCACCGCGCGCACGGCCGGGCAGGCGCTCCCCTCGCCGAAAAAACTGGCGGGCCATCGACTGGCTTTCGTCAAGAACACGCGCCTCGATCGCGACGAGCTGCTCGTGCGCCTGGAAAAAGCGGGCTACGTCCGCGAAGCCCAGGTGCAGGGGCGCGGCCAGTTCAGCGTGCGGGGCGCGGTCATCGACATTTTTTCGTGGGACGCGCGCCGTCCGCTCCGCACCGAGTGGGAGGACGACGAGCTGATTTCGCTGCGCGAGTTCGACGTCGATGCGCAGCGTTCCGTCCAGACGCTGAAGACGGCGGAGATCACGCTGGCCGGCCCCGGCGTGGCCGAGGAAGGCGGCGCGACCCTGCGCGACCATCTCCCACGCGGCTTCGTCGAGGTGAACCTCGGCGACGAGGACGAGGAAACGCCAGTGCGCCCCGGTGATGCGCTGGCCTTCTTCGCCCACGACTTCCTGCATGCCCCGCGCGGCGATTTTATCCTGCAGGAAAATCGGCGCGACCTTTTCCTCGATCATGTGCGGGATTGGCTCGGCGAGAAGTGGGAAGTCGCGATTTTCTGCAACAACGAGGGCGAGCAAAAGCGGCTGGAGGAACTCCTGCGCGAGGCGCAACTGCCGCTCGAGGCAGTCACATTTTGGCAGCGGCCCCTGCTGCGCGGCTTCGTCTGGCCGGCGGGCAAGCTGGTCGTGCTCAGCGACGCGGAAATCTTCGGCCGCTACCAGACGATGCGCTCGTTGCGCAAACAGGAACGGCTCATCGGCCTGCGCAGCCAGCACCAGGCGCTCGACTTCACCGAGATCGCGGACGGCGATTACGTCGTCCACATCCATCACGGCATTGCTCTCTATAAAGGCGTGACCACGCTGCCCGGCTCGGGCGAAGGCGCGCCCGCTGCCGAGGTTCTGGTGCTGGAGTTCGCCGAGCAGAGCAAGCTTTACGTCCCAGTCGAGCAATCGTACCTCGTCACGAAATACGTCGGCGTGGGCAAGCGCCATCCCGCGCTCGACGTGCTCGGCGGCTCGCGCTGGGAGCGGGCCAAGGTCTCCGCGCAAAAAGCGGTCATGGATTACGCGGCGCAATTGCTGGGCGTGCAGGCCGAGCGTGATTCGCTGCCCGGCCACGCCTTCGCTCCCGATACGCCGTGGCAGACCGAGTTCGAGGAGGCCTTCATCTACGAGGAGACCGAGGACCAGATGCGTTCCATCCTCGAGACCAAGCGCGACATGGAGGGCACGCGGCCAATGGACCGCCTGATCTGCGGCGATGTCGGCTTCGGCAAGACGGAGGTGGCGATCCGTGCTGTCTTCAAGGCGGTGCAGGACGGCAGGCAGGCGGCGTTCCTCGTGCCGACGACGATCCTCGCGGAACAGCACTGGAAGAACCTGCGCGAGCGTTTTGCCGCCTACCCGATCCGCGTCGATTGCCTCAGCCGCCTGCAATCGGCCAAGGGCCAGCGCGGCACGATCGAGGGCCTGCGCGACGGTTCGGTCGATGTCGTCATCGGCACGCACCGGCTGCTCTCGCAGGACGTGAAGTTCAAGAACCTGGGCCTGGTGGTTGTCGATGAGGAACAGCGCTTCGGCGTGCGGCAGAAGGAGAAATTCAAGCAGCTCTTCCGGCTCGTCGACGTCCTCACGCTTTCGGCCACGCCGATCCCGCGGACGCTTTATCTCTCCCTCACCGGCGCGCGGGACATGAGCACGATCGAGACGGCGCCCCCGAATCGCCATCCGGTCGAGACCGTCGTCGCGCCCTACGACGAGCGGACAATCCGCGACGCCATCGTGCGCGAGCTTGATCGCAACGGGCAGGTCTACTTCCTGCACAACCGCATCCACTCGATCCAGAATGTCGCCGACCGCGTGAAGCAACTCGTGCCGCAGGCGCGCGTGGATATCGGCCACGGCCAGATGGAGGCCGACCAGCTCGAGGATGTCATGAGCCGCTTCGTCGCGGGCCAGACCGACGTGCTGATCTCTACCACGATCATCGAGAGCGGCCTCGACATCCCTAACGCCAACACGATCATCATCGACCGCGCGGACCGCTTCGGCCTCGCCGATCTCTACCAGTTGCGCGGGCGCGTCGGTCGCGGCCAGCACCAGGCCTACGCGTATCTCTTCCTGCCGCGCCATCTCATGACCGTCGGCGACGCGCGCAAACGCGTGTCCGCCATCCGCCAGTACTCGCAGCTCGGCGCGGGCTTCAAGATCGCCATGCGCGATCTCGAGATCCGCGGCGCGGGCAACCTGCTCGGCACCGCGCAGAGCGGCCACATCACCGCCGTCGGCTTCGATCTCTACTGCCAGCTGCTCAAGACGGCCGTGGCGCGGATGAAGGGCCAGAAGACCACGCGCCTGATCGAGACCAAGCTGCAACTCGACTTCCTTGTCTGGCAGGAAAACGACACCGACGAAGCCGCCGGCAAATACGGAGCGTTCCTGCCCCGCGCCTATCTCGCCGAAAGCCGCTGGCGGATGGACGGTTACCGCCGCATCGCCGAGGCCCACGACGAGGAGGACCTGAAGAAGCTCCGGGCCGACTGGCGCGACAAGTACGGCCCGTGGCCACCCGCGGTCGAGCGGCTGCTGCTGGCCACGCAGGTACGCATCGCCGCCGCCCAGGCGCGGATTTCCCTGGTGGAAACGCAGGGCGAGAAGCTCATGCTCCGCCAAGGCCAGGATTACATCATGGTCAGCGGGAGGTTTCCCCGCTTGACCGCTTCCGACCCGATTTCTAAGCTCGCCGAAATTATTTCATGGGTTGCCTCTTTGCAAAAGTTGCCCGCGTCGGGCGGCTTTACCACTACCGCGTTGTCGTAACGCTCATCCTCGGGACGAGCGCGCTCTCGTTCTGCCCCGGCCCGGCGCGAGGCCAGTTGCTGGTCGACGGCATCGCCGCCGTGGTCAACGACAAGGTCATCACCTTCCAGCAGATCAAGCAGCAGGTGGCGGAGACGGAGAAGCTCCTCAGCCAGAACCTGCAGGGCGCGGAGCTGCAGGAGCGGGTCAAGGAAGCGCAGCTCAACGTGCTCAAGTCTCTCATCGACCGCGAGCTCATCATCCAGGATTTTAAGAAGGCGGGCGGCCTGATCCCCGACACGTTCGTCAACGAACGCGTCAACGACGAGATCCGCGAGCGTTACGGCGGGGACCGCATGGTCTTCATCAAGACCCTCTACGAGCGGGGCGAGACCATGGCCAAGTTCCGCGACGACATCGCGGACAACGCCATCGTCCAGTACATGCGCACGCGAAACGTCTCGCAGACCGTCCTCGTCTCGCCCTACCAGATCGAGCAGTACTACCAGCAGAACCTGCGACTCTTCCAGCAGGACGAGCAGATCAAGGTCAGCACCATTGTGCTGCGCAAATCGGAATTTCCCTCCACCAAGACGGTGAACGGCCAGCAGGTCTCCTACGATCCGCAGGAAGAAATCGCCAAGGAAATCCTCTACAAACTCGACACGGGCGCCGAGTTCGCCGACCTCGCCAAGTCTTATTCCGAGGCGCCCAACAAGGACGACGGCGGCGCGCTCGGCTGGGTGACCCAGACCGGCAAGCTGGCCATCCGGTCCGATCTCTGGCCCTACATCGCGAAGCTGCAACCCGGCCAGCACACCGACGTGATCTCCACTTCCGACGGCTGGTACTACATCGTCGAGGTCGAGGACCGCACGAAATCCTCCGTCACGCCGATCGACGACGTGCGCAAGCAGATCGAGGAGACGATCATCTCGCAGCAGACGCTGGAGCGCCAGCAGGAGTGGTTCGACAGCCTCCGCGCCAAGGCCTACATCAAGATGTTCCTGTAGGAACAGGGAAGTTCTGCCTCCGGAACTTCACGGACCAGCTTATTATGCCTGCGACTCCGCTCCGCATCGCCATCACGCTCGGCGATCCGGCCGGCATCGGGCCGGAGATCGTGGCGAAGACGCTGCGCGATCCGCGCTTGCCGAAGGGCTTTCGCTTTGAGGTGATCGGCTCGGCCAAGGGCATCCGTCCTGGAAAATGCACGCAGCGCTCGGCGAAAATCGCCCTCGCGGCCTTGCGTACCGCCGCGAAGGGCTGCCTCGACGGCACCTACGCGGCGATGGTCACCGGCCCTGTGAACAAGGAAGCGATCGACGCCCTCGCGCCCGGCTTCGTGGGCCAGACCGAGTTCCTCGCCCGCGCCTGCGATCGTCCGGACGACGATGCCGTGATGACACTGACCGACCCGAAACTGACCGTGGCGCTGTGCACCGCGCATTGCTCGCTGCGCGATGCGCTCCGGCGCCTCACGGCCAGGCGCATCGTCTATGTCACGCGCACCGTCCACGCCTTTCTGCGCGCCTCGGGCCACGTTCATCCGCGACTGGCCCTCGCGGCGATCAATCCGCATGCGGGCGAGAACGGCCTCTTCGGTAACGAGGAAAAGCGGCTCATCGCGCCTGCGGTTGAGTTGCTCGCGCGCGAAAACATCATCGTCACGGTCGCGCCCGCCGACACGCTCTTCTACCAGGCCGCGCGCCGGAAGGCTTTCGACGCGGTCGTCTGCGCCTACCACGACCAGGGGCTTATCCCCTTTAAGCTGCTCGCCTTCGACATCGGCGTGAACCTCACGCTCGGGTTGCCGATCATCCGCACGTCGCCCGATCACGGCACGGCGCTGGACCTCGCCGGACGCGGCACGGCCAGTCACGCCAGCATGTTGGCCGCCGTGCGGCTCGCCTGCCGGCTGGCGCGCGCGCAAAACCTAGCTAGAACCAAAACATGAAGATCGGACTCATCACGCTCGCAGACCCCGTTATCACGCCCCCGGACAAGTACGTCCCGGAAATCGAAAAGGCGATCTCGCGCATTTTTGAGGAACGTTCCGATTACATCCGCGTGCTCGTGCATGACCGCGCCGAACTGCAGATCGCGCTGCTGCGCCTGTGCGACGAGGAGAAGTGCCCTCTCGTCGTCACCACGGGCGGCACGGGGCCGGCTCCGCGCGACGTCGCGCCAGAGGTCACGCTCGCCATCCTTGACCGCGAACTGCCCGGCTTCGGCGAGGCCATCCGGCATCACTCCTTCCAGCGCGGCCCCATCGCACTACTCTCGCGCGCCGTCGCGGGCGTGCGTGGTGGAAGCCTCGTCATGAACCTGCCCTCGCGGCCCAAGCCGGTGCTCGGCTGCCTCAAGCTGCTGCGCGAAGCCATGATCGAATGCATGGAACAGATCTCCGGCGTCCGCCACCAGCTTCACGTCGACGAAATCGAAATCCCGCTGGAAAAGTGGATGCCGTTCCTGAAGCGCTTCCGCATCAAGCCCGATCCGCGGTGGGATTGAGGGAGCGGCGGATTTATTGACCAAATTACTAAGTTACTAAATGGGAAAGAGGCTCGGATGGGCAGTGCCTCCATCAGCTTTCCCCATTTGGAATTTAGTAATTTGGTCTAATTCCCCCCTACCAACTCACCGGCACCTTCTCGCGCCGCTGCGTCTTCTTGCTGTAATAGAAGAGACACCCGTATTCTGCGCCGAACTCGTGTACCAGCCGCGTCGCCTTGACGTCATAGCAGCAATACTGGGCGATCTTCCCGAGCTGGCCTTCCTTAAACCACTTCAGCGCCTCCAGGCCGTCAGCCGTCTTACCGCAGCCGAGCGTCTGCTCGCTGATGGCGTCGAGCCCGATCCGCGCGCCCACCACTTTTTCCACATCGCGCATCAGGTCGAGCACCGGAACCTGGCTCAGGTCGAAAACGGAATAGGCGCCCAGCACCTCGAAATCGAAGTCGATCACGTTGTAGCCGATCACCCGGTCAGCGCGCTGCAGCTCCTGCAGCAACGCATCGACTTCGTTCTCGCGGTAAATCTCGTAGGTGCCGCGCTGCGTGCTGTAGGTCACGCCCAGCGACATCTTCATTGCACGCTTGTTGTGCCAGCCGCCGACTTCCGCCGCGCTCTTCTGCGTTTCGAGATCGAAGTAGACCAGGTTGGGCATGCGAAAACGTGATCATGCCGCGACGAGCTGAGGTGACAAGTCCGCGTGCGCCTTCGTGCACCTCGGCCGGTAGCCGTCGACCTCCGGGCGACGGAGTGAGATGTTGCCCATGGCCTGCACTTTTAAATCTCGAAGATGATCAACTAGCCTCGAAAGCGCTCCGGCAAAAACTCCGTCGCCCGGAGGTCGACGGCTACCCACGGAGGCCTCCTCCTATTCGCTTCTTCCCACGGAGGCGTCGCGACACGCGCACTAATTCTTTTGCGCATTCCGCGCGGGCGAGTAAAAGAAAGGCTTCCCGATTCATCCGGGAATCTCCTGCTCCTCATTCCATGAAAGTTTCCGATCTCCGCGGCATTCTCGCCTACATCCCGGGCTTCCGCGAAAAGACCTTCGTCATCGCGCTGGATGGCGCAATCATCGCCGACGACAATTTCCCCAATCTGCTGGTCGACCTCGCCGTGTTGCGGTCACTCAACATCCGGCTTGTGCTCGTGCACGGTGCGGGCCACCAGCTGCGCGAACTTTCCGAGCGCTCGGGCGTTCCCGTCAGCAACACCGACGGCACCGGCATCACCGACGAGGAGACGCTCAAGATCGCCCTCACCGCCGCGAACCGGCTCACGCACGAGATTCTCGAGGGCCTCGCCTCCAACGATCTGCGGGCCTGCTACACCAACGCCATCATCGCGCATCCGTTCGGCATCGTCGGCGGCGTTGACCGGCTCTACACGGGCCGGGTCGAGCGCGTCGACACCGAGTTTCTCAACATGCTCCTGGAAAAGGGAGTGATCCCGGTCATCGCGCCGCTCGGCTTCGATGGCGAGGGTCATACCTTCCGCGTCAATTCGGATGGCGTCGCCATGGAAGTGGCCGAGGCGCTCAAGGCCGCCAAGCTCATCTACGTGACCGAGGACGCCAGCTTCACGCGTGACGACGAGCCGCTCACCCAGATCTCCGTTAGCGAGGCCGAGGAATTCTTCAAGAAGCACAAGGCGCAGATTCCCGCGCATCTCATCTCCAAGATGGACCACAGCATCCGCGCCTGCCGCAATGGCGTCAGCCGCGTGCACGTGCTCGACGGCCGGGTCGACGAGGCGCTGCTGACCGAAATCTTCTCCAGCGAAGGCATCGGCACGATGATCTACGCCAACGAATACCAGGCCGTCCGGCGCGCGCTGAAGAAGGACGTGCAGGCCATTCGCAACCTCATCAAGGAGTCGGTCGAGCAGGAGGAAATCATCAAGCGCAGCCGCGCGGACATTACGCAGCATCTCAGCGACTACTACGTCTTCCAGATCGACGGCAAGGTCGTCGGCTGCGTCGCGCTTCACATCCAGCACGGCGGCGAACTGGCCGAATTGGCGTGCCTTTCGGTTAGCGACGCCAATGAAAACATGGGTATCGGCCAGAAACTCATGCTCTTCGCCGAGGACGCTGCGCGGCAAAAGGGCGTGAAGAAGATCTTCCTGCTCTCGACCCGCGCCTTCAACTACTTCCAACAAAAGGGGGGTTATAAGGAAGGCTCCCCCAATGACTTACCTATCGCCCGGCGTGAAAAGTACGAGCTCAGCGGGCGCAATTCCAAGGTCCTGATCAAGACCTTGGGAGTGCCTGATCTTCATATAACGAAAACCGCGAGCATTTAATTCACCTTTTACTCTTGCAAAATTCAGCACATCTGGCGCAATAGCACCGCCTTATGGCTAATTTAACGAAACGCGACTTGGTTGTTCGCATCAGCAACGAGACCGGAATGGTGCAGCAGGACGTGCTGAATGTCATCCAGCGGACGCTCGATCATCTCACCGAAAGCCTCGCAGCGGGGCAGGCGGTGGAGTTGCGCAACTTCGGCGTTTTCGAGGTGAAGCTGCGCAAGGCGCGCGTTGGTCGCAACCCGAACCGCCCCGAGCATGACGTGCCGATTCCCCCGCGCGCCGTGGTCAAGTTCAAGGCCGGCAAGGAAATGAAGGCGCAGGTCATGAAGCTCTCGCAGACCATCTCCGACAGCGAGAAGCCCGCCGCGCCCAGCGACGGCAGGCCCGCGGCTTAAGTTACGAGCCTCCCGTCCTCCTGAGGTTGCGCCTGCGGCGCTCTGCAAGAATGAACCATGATTAATTGCGCTTGCGCGCAGGCAGTGTCGAAGGATCAGTTCCGTCCGCAGTCTTGCACGATCTCGTGCTTCGTCCGACTCTAGGACCAACCCGCCGCTCAAAAATCGCGGCAGTGTCTCAAGTTGGCATCTACTTGCTAACCGGCTTCACGAAGGCTGAAAAAGATCCGGCAAAGAGCGGCAGCGTAAAGATGAGAATTAAATTGCTCGCCGAGGGAGAGAGGAACTGGCGCAGAACGAAAATCAGCACCAACCCGAATGCAAATGTCGTCAGTACGAGTAGCAACGGATAACTGTATTTTTTCATTTCCTCCCGCCACGATAGTCGCTTGCACCAATCAGTCACCTCAAACTGACAATACCGAACGCGCGACGTTGCGTTTCCGTCCTTCATCCTTCTAACTTCCTCCTTCTACCTTTTTATCCTCCCATGGCCCTCTCCGGTTTCCGCGACTTCTATCCCGACGACTGCGCCGCGCGCAACGCGATCTTCGCCATCTGGCGCGACGTGGCGCGCCGCTACGGCTTCGTCGAGTATGACGGCCCTCCGCTTGAGCCGCTCGATCTCTTCACGAAGAAGTCGGGTCAAGAAATCGTCGGCCAGCTCTACAACTTCAAGGACAAGGGCGACCGCGAAGTCGCGCTGCGACCCGAGATGACCCCCACGCTCGCGCGCCTCGTCACCGCGCGGCACAAGGATTTCAAGAAGCCGCTCAAGTGGTTTTCCATCCCGCAGGTCTATCGCTACGAGCGCCCGCAAAAGGGCCGCGGGCGCGAGCACTATCAGTTCAACTGCGACATCATCGGTGAGGCCGGGCTCGAGGCCGACGTCGAACTCATTGCGCTCGTCATCGACACGCTGCGCGCCTTCGGCCTGACCGAGAAGGACTTCGTGGTGCGCCTGAGCGACCGCCAGTTCTGGACCGACTTCATGAACGCCAAGGGCGTGCCCGAGGACCAGCGTTACGCCTTCATCCAGGCCATCGACAAGAGCGAGCGCGAGCCGCGCGAGAAGACCACCGAGAAGCTCGGCCCCCTCGCCTCCGAGGTCTTCGCCATCCTCGACGACGCAACCAGCGCAAGAAGCGAACGCCTCGACACGGTCGAAACCGGCCTGCGCTATCGCGGCCTGCAGGATTTCGTGAAGCGCGACTACACCGTCGTCCGCGGCCTCGCTTATTATACCGGCGTCGTCTTCGAGGTCTTCGACCGCAGTGGCGAGTTCCGCGCCATCGCCGGCGGCGGCCGCTACGACAACCTGCTCAAGAACCTCGGCGACGTCGACCTGCCCGCCCTCGGTTTCGGCATGGGGGACATGGTGCTGGCCGATCTGCTGGCGGAGAAGGGGCTTTCACCCCGCGTGAAAAACGGCACAGGCATCTACCTCGTCATCGCCGACGAGGCCTTTCGCCCGCAGGCCATGGGCGTCCTGCGCCAACTGCGCGACGCGGGCCGGGCGGTCGATTACTCTCTCGTCCCCGCCAAGGTCGGCAAACAGTTCCAGGCCGCCGAGGAACGAGGCTGCGCCTTCGCCGTGCTGGTCGATGCGCAGGTCGCCAATGGCATCGTCCAGGTCAAGAACCTCGCCACACGCGAGCAGGTTGAAGCCAATCTCTCCGACCTCGACAACGCGCTGCGTCAGGTCACGGCACCCTAGGTCTCACGGAAATTCCACGAAAAGAAGCTCCGTCATCCTGAGCTTGTCGAAGGATCAGACACGTCTTCAAAGTAACGTTGGGTGCGTGAATATTACGTCTACATCCTGACGAACAGCGCGGGAGTCCTTTACGTGGGAATGACCAGCGATCTGGAGGGGCGTTTCTGGCAGCACATCGAAGAGCGAATGCCGAGTTTTGTGACTCGGTACAATCTGGATCGCCTGATTTTCTATGAGAGCTATCCCACCGCTCGAGACGCCATTGCCCGCGAGAAACAAATTAAAGGTTGGCGGCGTGAGAAGAAGGCGGCCCTCATTCACACCATGAACCCTAGTTGGCGGAATCTCGCGGGTCGGATCCAGTAGCTATCTGCGAAAGCGTGTCTGATCCTTCGACAAGTTCAGGATGACGGAGCCTCTTTGAGAGGCTTTGATTGTGCGTAGCCTCCAAAAATCCTGTTAATCCCGTCAATCCTGTCTAAAAATTCCCCTCCCCGTCCACCCGGCTTTTCCTCTACCTTCTCCCTTCCCATGTCCGCCAATCCCTACCGCTCCCACACCTGCAACGACCTGCGCGCCACCCACGCGGGCCAGACCGTGCGGCTGGCCGGCTGGATCCATAACAAGCGCGATCTCGGCGGCGTCCTCTTCATCGACCTGCGCGACCATTACGGCATCACGCAGATCGTCGTCCCGCCCACCGCCGCGTTCCAGAACGACGTCGCGCATCTGCCCAAGGAAACCGTCATCAGCGTCGAGGGCGCGGTGCGTCCGCGGCCGGAAGGCACGGTCAACCCGAACATCGCCACCGGCGAAGTGGAACTCGACGTCGCCGGATACGACAAGCTCGGCTCCTGCGCGTCGCTGCCGATGAACGTCTTCCCCGAGGACCACACGCCCGAGGAAACACGGCTCAAGTACCGCTTCCTCGACCTGCGCCGCAGCAAGCTGCACCAGACCATCATGCTCCGCGCGAAGGTCATCTCCAGCATCCGCCGGCGCATGACCGACAACGGCTTCCAGGAATTCCAGACGCCGATCCTCACCTCCTCCTCGCCCGAGGGCGCGCGCGACTTCCTCGTGCCGTCGCGGCTTTATCCCGGCGAATTCTACGCGTTGCCGCAGGCGCCCCAGCAGTTCAAGCAGCTGCTCATGGTCAGCGGCTTCGACCGCTATTTCCAGATCGCGCCCTGCTTCCGCGACGAGGACGGCCGCGCCGACCGCACCCCCGGCGAGTTCTACCAGCTCGACGTGGAGATGAGCTTCGTCACGCAGGACGACGTTTTCGCCGCGATCGAGGCGCTCATGGTCCCGCTCTTCCGCGAGTTCCAGCCGGGCTCTCCGATCAACGAAACGGCGGGCGCGTTCCAGCGCATCACCTACCGCGATTCCATGCTGCGCTTCGGCACCGACAAGCCGGATATGCGCATTCCGTTTGAGATCAGCGACCTCACGCCGCTTTTCGCCAAGAGCGAGTTCAAGGCGTTCGCTGGCAAGACCGTGCGCGCGTTCGCCGTCCCGCAGGCATTCGACCAGCCGCGCTCGTGGTTCGATAATTTGCAGGAGGAAGCGAAGAAACTCGGCGCCCCGGGATTGGCGTATGTGAAGCTCGATTTCGAAAATACGACGGCCACAGAGGCAAAGATTGCCACTCGTTTAATTGCTACCGGGCCTATTTCTAGATTTTTGAATCTAGATATCTTCCAGGACTTTATTGATCGCGGTCTTGTGACTGATCTTCAGAAAACCGTCATCTTCTTCTCCGCCGACCACGACGAAACCAAGGCCGCCAAGGTCCTCGGACGCATGCGCGAGATCATCGCCGAGCAGCTCAACGTCATCGAAAAGAACGTCTTCAAGTTCGCGTGGATCGTCGATTACCCGATGTACGAACTCACCGACGAGAAGAAGGTCGAATTCTCGCACAACCCGTTCTCCATGCCGCAGGGCGGGCTCGATGCGCTGGAAAAGCAGGACCCGCTCACCATCTTCGCCTACCAGTACGATCTCGTCTGCAACGGCTACGAAATCGCCTCCGGCGCGATCCGCAACCACGTGCCTGAGATCATGTACAAGGCCTTCGCCCTCGCCGGTCACGGCAAGGAAGTCGTCGACACCGAATTCGCCGGCATGATCAATGCGTTCAAGTACGGCGCCCCGCCCCACGGCGGCATCGCGCCCGGCATCGACCGCATCGTCATGCTGCTCGCTAACGAGTCGAACATCCGCGAGGTCATCGCCTTCCCCATGGCGCAAAACGGCCGTGACCTGCTCATGAACGCGCCGTCACCGGTCAGCGACAAGCAGCTCCGCGACGTGCATCTCCTCATCAAGAAGCCCGTTCCGAAGGTGTAAAACCCTGGCGCTCGCCACCGTCACTGATTTTTGACGGAATGACGACTGACCACGGAATTAACGAAAGGGTGAGTACCCTCATCGCAAACAATTCCGTTAATTCCGTCCGCCTTCCGTAATTCCGTCAATCGATTGACGGCATACGCCTTGCTTTTCAGGGAACCTTCCCCAGCCTCTCACCGTTTATGCGCCGTACCAAAATCATCGCCACCCTCGGACCCGCCACCTGGAGCCCCGCCGCACTCGAGCGGCTCATCAACATGGGCGTGAACGTCTTTCGCTTCAACATGTCGCATGCGAACCACGACAAGGTGCGCGAGGTTGCCAGGCTCATCCGCGAGACTTCCACGCGGCTCAATAAGGAGGTCGCGCTGCTGCTCGACACGCAGGGCCCGGCCATCCGCACCGGCGACGTTGCCAAGGCCTACGACCTGCAGATCGGCGACTGGGTCAGCTTCACGGTGAAGGGACAGAAGGGCACCGTGCAGATTTCCGTCGATTGCAATTACCCGCAGCTCGTCGACGACATCGAGGTGGGCCGGATCGTCATCGTCGACAACGGCAACCTGCGCATGCGCGCGATCGAGAAGCGCGGCCCGAACGAACTCGTCTGCGAGGTGCTCACCGCCGGACCGCTCGGCAGCCGCCGCCACATCAACCTGCCCGGCGTGAAGGTAAACCTGCCCGCGCTGACCGAGAAGGATTACCAGGACATCGAGATCGCCTTCGAATGCGGCATGGATTTCATCGCCATGTCGTTCGTGCGCGAGGCCGCCGACGTGCTGCTGCTGCGCTCCAAGATTCGCGAGCGCAACAGCGAGATCCGCATCATCGCGAAGATCGAGGACCAGCTCGCGGTGCAAAATCTCGAGGAAATCATCGCCGTGGCCGACGGCATCATGGTCGCGCGCGGCGATCTCGGCATCGAGGTGCCCTACGAGGAACTGCCCATCATCCAGCGCCGCGCGGTCAATCTCTGCCTCGCCGCGGTCAAGCCGGTCATCGTCGCGACGCACCTGCTCGAAAGCATGATCACCAATCCGTCGCCCACCCGCGCGGAGATCACCGACATCGCCAACGCCGTCTTCGAGCACGCCGACGCCATCATGCTTTCCGGCGAGACGACCACGGGCAAATATCCCTTCGAGTGCGTCGAGATCATGGACCGCATCGCGGGCCGGATCGAGCAGGGCAAGACCGTCGGCGAATTCGTCAACCCGGTGCCGCTCAAGAGCGCGCACCAGCGCATCAACGGCGCCGCCGTTTACCTCGCCAACGAGGGCAAGGCCGCTGGCATCTGCGTCTTCACCCATTCGGGAAAAACGGCGCGCCACATCGCGGGCCTGCGCCCGCAGAACGCCCCCGTCTTCGCCTTCACGCCGGACCTCGGCGTCTGCCGCGAACTCTCGCTCCACTTCGGCGTGGTGGCACACGTCATCGGCGCCAGCACCGACGTCAACGAGGTGCTCGTGCAGATGCAGGCCAAGCTGCTTGAAGGCAACCATGTCCAGCCCGGCGACTCCATCGTCATCGTCTCCGATCTCGTCGTGGGCAAGGAAACGCTTCACGCCATTCACGTGCATGTGATTAAGTAGAGGCTGTCCGAAAAGTCGGGATGGGACAGATTGAAAGGATTTTTGTCCCGGGGCAAGAAGCCGAGCGAGAAGCATAGCCTCTGCGCTACGTGACGAGCGAGCGACGCCGCCCCGGGGTAAAAAGACTTCAAGATGGCCTGCCCTGACTTTTCGGATAGCCTCTTGGGCATGCCCCCCGTCTTCGCCGGAAAATCCGCGCTCGTCACCGGCGCGTCCTCCGGCCTCGGCGAGGAATTCGCGCGACAGCTCGCCGATCGCAACATCGAGCATCTCATCCTCATCGCGCGCCGACGGGACCGCCTGGAAATCCTGCGCGGCGAATTGTCCGCCCAGGTGCCGCGCATTGACCTCCACGCCGTCGACCTCTCCGATGCGAACGCGGTCACTCAGCTCATCGAGGAACTCGACATCGCGCCGTTTCCGCCCGACATCCTGATCAACAACGCGGGCCTGGGCGACCTGGGCAACTTCGAGACGTGTACGCCGGAAAAAATCGAGGCGATGCTCGCGGTCAACATCGTCGCACTCACACGGCTGACCCGCTGGGCCGTCCCCGGCATGGTCGCGCGGAAGAGCGGCTGGATCTGCAACGTCGGTTCCTCCGCCGGCATTTTGCCGCTGCCGACCTTCGCCGTCTACGCCGCGACCAAGGCCTACGTGAACAGTTTTTCCGAGGCGCTGCGCCTCGAGTTGCGCGCCGCGGGCATCAAGGTCCTTGCCCTCTGCCCGGGACCAGTCGAGACCGAGTTCGGCCAGGTCGCCTCGCGCCCGGATGGGAAACGCAAGTTCTCCGCGCCCGCCGCGCTCGCTGTTTCGAAGGAGGATGTCGTCCGGCAAACGCTCGACGCCTTGGCGCGCGGCAGCGGCCGTCTCATTCCCGGCCTCGCCGTGCGCATTCCGATGCTGCTCGCCGAAAGCACGCCGCGCTTCTTCATGCGCCTCTTCTTCACCGCCCTTAGCGGCCGTTTCCGGCCCGACAACACATGAGCCTGCCGCGCCTCGCCATTCTCGGCTCCGGCCAGGGCACCAACTTCGTCGCGCTACAAGAGGCAATCCTCGCCCGGCAAATCGATGCGCAGATTGTACTCGTTGCGAGCGACAAACCCGATGCGCCCATCCTCGCGCGCGCGACCGCCTTCGGCCTCCCGACCGCCGCGCTGCTGCCCTCGCCGTTCAAGACCAAGCTCTCGCCCGAGGGCGAACTGGCGCTGGTCGACCTCCTCCAAAAACACGGCGCGGAGTGGGTCATCCTCGCCGGTTACATGCGCGTGGTGAAGGAGCCGCTGCTGCGCGCGTTTCCCAATCGCGTCATCAATATCCACCCCTCGCTGCTGCCGGCCTTCAAGGGCCTGCGCGCGTGGGAACAAGCCCTCGCGGCGGACGTCAGCGAAAGCGGCTGCACCGTGCATTTCGTGAACGAGGAAGTCGACGGCGGCGCGATCATTGCGCAGGAGCGCGTGCCCATCCTGCCCGGCGATACGCCCGAGTCGCTGCACGCCCGCATCCAGGTCGCCGAGCACCGGCTGTTTCCCGCCGCGCTGCAGCAACTGTTCAATCCGAATTCAAACACGGAAACATGAAGCCGATGAAGAACATGAAATCAGAAAGAATCGGTTCATGTCCTTCCTTCCCTTCATGGCTTCATGTTAAATTTCCGCTGCCTACTTTGAGGATGAAGCCCGCGCCATTTCCGATTAACTTCCTGCCCGAGCGATGTGGCCCAGTATCCTAACCCGCACGACGGTCGCCGCGACGACTGAGGCGCCCTCCCGCACGCTCTTCTGCTGGCTCGTCGGCGCGTTCCTGCTCACGTTGCTGCCGCACGTCACGCAGCTTCCCGGCTGGCTGATCTTTTCCATTCTCGTGGCGATGGTCGTGCGCTGCATCGCGGAATGGAGGCACTGGCCGCTGCCCACCACCACCTCGACCGGCGTCGTCGCGGCCTGCCTCCTCGGCGGCGTCTATCTCCAATACAACACGATCCTCGGCCATGAGGCGGGCACGCCTTTCATGGCCGGGCTGCTCGCGATCAAGTTTTACGAAATCCGCGGCCCGCGCGACGTCACGTTGATTATTTTCGCGAGCTTCTTCGTCGTCATGAGCGCGCTGCTTTTCTCGCAAGCCATCGAGCTCTTCGTCTATTGCCTCATCATGATGTGGCTGCTCACCGGCATCCTCCTGCGCACCTACATGGGCGACCGCAGCGGGCATCGGCTGCTGCGCATCCTCCGCAATTGCTCGCTCATCTTCGTGCAGGCGCTGCCGCTCGCCGCGCTGCTGTTCTTTTTCTTTCCCCGCTACGCCGGTCGCTTCCAGCTCTCGTTCAACGATGCCGTCACCGGCATAAGCGATCATGTTTCGCCCGGCAGCATCGCCCAACTCGCTGACGACGACTCGCCTGCGTTGCGCGTCCGGTTCCTCGGCGATTTGATTCCCACGCCCGACACGATGTATTGGCGCGCCATCGTTCTCTGGCATTTTGACGGCCAGACCTGGACGCGCGGACAGCCTACCAGGCCCAACGAAACGATCCTCGCCGACCTGCCCGAAACCCAGCCGGCGCCTGTGAGCCATAACGACGAAATCCAGCAGGAAATCATCATCTGGCCGCAGAACCAGCGCTGGATTCCGGCACTGGACCGCGCCATCAGCTCGGCCGAGGACTCCGATTTTCCGCACTGGTCGCATGCGCTCACGGGGGATGTTCTGGTTCCTCGCAATGATCAGCCAATCGATTACAAACGAAAGTACCTCGTCACTTCCAGCCCGGTCACGGAACCCGATCCCTCACCGCAACTGGCTTCCGTGGAGGAAAGAGAGAAAAGCGAAGCGCTCCAACTCCCGGACCATGTCGATCCGCGCGTGCAGGCGCTGGCCGACCAGCTTTTCGCTCCCGATCACGAAACCGCCGCCTACGTCCGCGCCGTCCTCCACTATTTCCGCACGCAAAATTTCGAGCTGACCACGCAACCCGGTGCCCTGGGCAAGGACCCGGTGGCGGAGTTTCTTTTCCAGACCAAGAGGGGATTTTGCGAGCATTACGCCTCGGCTTTCGGCCTCCTGATGCGGCTGGAGCACGTTCCCGCGCGCATGATCGTCGGTTATCGCGGCGGCGATTTCGATCCCTACGGATCGTTCTACATGGTCAGCCAGTCCAATGCTCACGCGTGGGATGAAGTCTGGATCGCCTCCACGCATCGCTGGGTGCGGGTCGATCCCACCGCTTTCATCACCAACGGGACCAGCACCGCCCTCGCCGCGAATGCCGGCATGTCCGAGGACGACGACCTCTCGCTCAGCCTCGGCAATCACCGCTTCACGGTCCTCTCCGGCGCCTCGCTGCCCATGTGGATGCGCCACGGCCTGCGCGATCTGCAGATGCGCCGGGAGGAGATCGAGGCGCAGTGGGACGACTGGGTCTTCTCCTACGATCCCGGCACGCAGGACCGGCTCGCGCAGGCGCTCGGCCTCGGACGCCGCGCGTGGATGGTGATGCTCGCCGGCTGCATCCTCATCGCCGGACTTGGCGGCACGGGGGTTGCGTGGTGGCTCGCGCGGAAAAGAAAACTCCCGCCCGTGGAAGCTTTTTACGCACGCTTCTGCCGACGCATGGCCCAGCGCGGCGCGCCGCGCGAAACGTGGGAAGGCCCCCGTGCCTACAGCAAACGCCTGGCCGGGAGATTTCCCGAGCAGCAGGAACCGATCGACGAGGCCGGGTGGATCGTCGCGGAATATCGCTACGGCAGTGGGGAAGAAAAATCACCCGCCGAGCTGAACAAGCTGCTCGAAGCGGCATCGGAGCGGGAGCGTGAATGAAGCGAAGCGCCAGGCCGCGCTTGACCACCACGTTGCCACGCTGCGTCGCTGCCGGCGCTGCCCGAAGATGCTCAAGCCGGTGGTCAGCGGCGGACCCGTGCTCAGCCGCGTGATGCTCGTCGGCCAGGCGCCCGGCGACAAGGAGCCGGTCCTCGGCCGGCCCTTCGCGTGGACGGCGGGCAAGAAACTCTTCCGCTGGTTCGGCGACCATGCCGGGGTGGACGAGACGACCTTTCGCTCGCGCGTCTACATGGCCGCGGTCTGCCGTTGCTTTCCCGGCAAGCGGCCCATCGGCGGCGACCGCGTCCCCGACAACGACGAAATCCTCAACTGCTCGTTCTGGATGAAAGCCGAGTTCGAACTGCTCGAGCCGCAGCTCATCATCGCGGTGGGCAAGCTCGCCATCCTGCAGTTCATGCCGTGCGAGCGGCTCGACACGGTGATCGGGACCATGATACGCATGACCCGCTCCGGCCAGACCTTCGACGTCGTGCCGCTGCCGCATCCGTCAGGCGCGTCGCCGTGGCCGTACCAGGAACCCGGCCGCACGTTGCTTCCCCGCGCCATGAAACTGATCGCGGCGCATCCCGCCTGGCGGGAGAGCGTGCTGAAGTAGCCGGCGCTCCGCGCGGGACGTCTACTTCTCCGGCACATCCGGCATCCGCTCGCCATACTTCAACATGAGCGGCACGAGCTTCCGGGCATGCCAGTAGCGCGGCACGAACGTGCGCGGCGACGACAGGCAGCGGAAAAACCAGCCCAGCTTCCACCGGTCCGCCCACATCGGAATGCGCACCTGCGCGCCGCTGAGGAAACCAATGGCCGCCCCGATGCAATGGATCGCCGGCGCATAATCGAGATGCGCCTGCAGGTACGCCCCAAGCCGCTCCTGCACGCCGCCGCCCACCGCGATCACAATATGCTTCGGCCGCCGCGCCCGCAGCAGCGTCAACAGCTCGGGGTCGCTCACCGCGCCCTTGCCATACATCGGTGCGAGGTAACAGGCGTCGCGTGTCACGCGATCGCCGCGTTGCTCGAGCCAGCGCAACGTTTTTTCCAGCGCCTCCTCGTGCGGCATGATCCAGAACGACGCGCCGGGCGCGCGAAAATCCGGCTCCTCCACGAGCAGCTTGATGTATTCGAGCCCGGATACGCGCCGGATGGGGTCACGCTTGATAAAATTCCAGACCAGCACCATCAGCCCGCTGTCGCTGATCGCCAGTTTCGCATCGAGCAGCGCCTGACGAAGAACCAGGTCGTCCACCATATACAGCAGCACGGGCGCCGAGGGCACGACCACCAGCCCACCGCGCATCCCGAGTGCGACCGACTCTTCCGGCGTGCCGACAAAAATACGCAGGCCGAGAATCGTTCGATAATCGTCTTCGGGCATGAGCGAAGACTATTTCTTCTCGAAGGCCGCGTCGAACGCAACTGCGCTCGGGGCGAAATCAAGTTTCCGCACAAATGCCGCGGATTCGACCGCGCCGTGCTCGCGGTCCATGCCGATGTCTTCCCATTCGACCGAGAGCGGCCCCTGATAATTCGCCTGGTTGAGCGCGCGGATGATCTCCTCGAACTTCACGCAGCCGCGGCCCAGCGAGCGGAATTCCCAGAAGCGCCGCGCGTCGCCGAACTTGGTGTGGCCGCCGAACACGCCCGCCTCGGTCGGCTGCGACGACCAGTAAACGTCCTTCATATGGACATGATAAATGCGGTCGGCGAACTTGCGGATGAACGCCACATAATCGACGCCTTGATAGCCCAGATGCGACGGATCGTAATTGAAGCCGAACTCGGGACGGCGGCCGAGCGCCGCCAGTGCCCGCTCCGCGCTGACGATGTCGAACGCGATTTCGGTCGGATGCACTTCCAATGCGAACTTCACGCCACACTTCTTGAACTCGTCGAGGATCAGATTCCAGCGTGCCGCGAAATCCGCAAAACCATCCTCGATCTGCGCGTCGCTCACCGGCGGAAAGCTGTAGAGGAAGGGCCAGATTTTCGAGCCAGTGAAACCGTTGACCACCTTCACGCCCAGATTCTTCGCCGCCTGCGCGGTCAGCATCATTTCCTCCGCGGCGCGCTTTTGCACCTCGGCCGGCTTGCCGTCGCCCCAGACATGCGCGGGCAGGATTGATTGGTGCCGCGCATCGATCGGATCGCACACCGCCTGCCCCGCGAGATGATTTGAAATCGCCCACGTCTTCAGGCCGTGCTTCGCCAGGATCGCATGCCGGTCATCGCAGTAAGCCTTGTCCTTCGCCGCCTGGACCACATTGAAATGGTCGCCCCAGCAGGCGAGCTCCAGCCCGTCATAGCCAAAGGCCTTCGCCTTCTGCGCCATGACCTCCAGCGTGAGATCAGCCCATTGGCCGGTGAACAAGGTGAGCGGTCGTGCCATGATTTTTTCCCCAATTAAACTTTGACCCAGCGGCGCGACTTCGACGATTTCTCCACCGCCGCCAGCACCTTCTGGTTTTGCAGGCCATCCACGAATGTCGGCTGGACGGACCGGCCCTTCACCACTGCGGTGATGAAATCAAACACGGTATGCACGAACGTGTGTTCGTAGCCGAGGATGTGTCCCGGCGGCCACCACGCGCCCGCATAAGGATGCACGCTCTCCGTGACGATGATGTCGCGGTAGCCCATGCGGTCCGCCGGATCGGCGTTGTTATAATACTTGAGCCGGTTCATGTCCTCGAAATCGAAGACCAGCGAGCCCTTGCTTCCGTTGACCTCGATCTGAATGTGATTCTTCCGGCCCAGCGCAAACCGGCTCGCCTCCAGGCAGGCCAGCGCGCCATTTTTGAATTTGCCCAACGTAATGACCGCGTCGTCGACCGTTACCCGACCGCGCTTTTTCCCTTTCGTCCCCTCGATCGGCCGCTCCTTGATGAACGTCTCGAGATGGCCGCACACCTCGCTCAATTCGCCCACGAGGAAGCGGCCCAAATCAATGATGTGCGCGTTGATGTCGCCATGCGCGCCGCTGCCGGCCACCTTGCCCTGCAACCGCCAGACCAGCGGAAATTCCGGGTCGACGATCCAGTCCTGCAAATAACGCGCGCGGTAGTGGAAGATGCGCCCCAGGTCACCCGCCGCGATCATCTTCCGCGCCTGCGCGATGGCCGGGATGCGCCGGTAATTATGGCAGACCATGTGGACCACGCCGGCCTTCTTGACTGCGGCCAGCATCGCTGCCGCCTCGCGCACGTCCATGGCCAGAGGCTTTTCGCACAGGATCGCCTTGCCTGCCTGCGCCGCCGCGATGGCGATCTCGGCATGCGTGTCGTTGGCCGTGTTGATGTCGACGATATCAATCTCGGGATCGGCCACCACGTCCTGCCAGCGCGTCACCGCCTTCTTCCAGCCGAGCTGCTTCGCCGCGGCCCTGACCTTCGCCCGGTCGCGCCCGCAGATCGTGTGCAACACCGGCACCGCCGCCACGGGAAAGAACTTATCCACCTGACGCCAGGCATTCGAATGGGCCCGACCCATGAACTTGTAACCGATCATGCCGACGTTAAGCGTTTTCACAGGAAGAAGTGCGTCCCCAACAAAAGGGCGAAAGAGCGCTTAATAGATCAGCGCCGTGGCCAAGATACAATCGAATTGTAATCACAGCCCGGCAAAGAAAAACCCGGCTGCATGACCTACAGCCGGGTTTAGCGAAGGAACTCGATTTTTTACCGGGGGACGGTGCCGTTATTGAAGGTGTTACCGCTGTTCGGCGTGCCAGGCAGACTGGTTCCCGGCGCAGTCGGGGTCGGACTAGTTGGACTGGTGGGGCCGGTCGGGTTCGTTGGGTTACCGTTGACCCCGTTTGCCGTCGGATTGCCGTTCGCACCGTTGGCGGTGGGATTGTTCGGGCTGATCGGCTGGCTGGGCCCGGTTGGCATCACCGGCCCACCCGGCGTAATCGGATTCGGTGAATTGGGCGAACTGATCGAAGGTGAGGTCGCTGTCGGGGTTCCGGGTGCCGTCGGGGTCTCGATGCCTGATGCCCCGCCGGTCGGACTGGCCGGCGCGCCTCCGGGCACTGCCGCGCCGGCAGCCTGCGCATTCAACAAATTCGTGGAAATGATAATGGCGAAAAGGAAACCTGTTAATTTCTTCATAACTAAACGTCGTTTGAAATTTGATTGACGCTATAGGGCATCTCCACGAATGCTGCGTCAGGTACAGATGCCGTTAATTGAACGGAACCTCCGCAGATTTTTCCGCCCATGAAGAGTTCCGCCAAAAACGCCGAAACCCCCACCCGTCATCGCGTCATCATCATCGACGACCATCCGCTGCTGCGGCGAGGCATGGTCGCTCTGCTTTCCGACCAGGCTGACCTCCACGTTTGCGGCGAAGCACAGGACGCCAAGGGCGCGCTCCAAGCCATGCGCGACCTCATTCCCGACGTCGCGCTCGTCGACATCAACCTGCCGGGCGCCAACGGCCTCGAGTTGATCAAGCTCATGCTCGCCGAGCAACCCAAGCTGCGCATCCTCGTCGTTTCGATGCACGACGAATCGCTCTACGCCCTGCGCTCGCTCCGCGCCGGCGCAAAAGGCTATCTCATGAAGGCCGAGGCGCTCGACCAGATGGTCAACGCCGTGCGCCGCGTCGCCCAGGGCGACATCTACGTCACGCCGCGCTTCAGTGAACGGCTCGTCTTCAAGGCCATCCAGTCGCTCGAGGGTGGACTCGGCTCGCCCGTCGATCGCCTCTCCGACCGCGAGCTCGAGGTGCTGCGCCTGCTCGGCAAGGGACTCGGCACCCGCGACATCGCCCACAATCTGCATCTCAGCGTGAAGACCATCGAAACGCACCGCGCCCACATCAAGGAGAAGCTCGACTTCAAGGAAGCGGCGGAAATGGTGCGCTTCGCCATCGACTGGGTCGTCCACGAAGAGAGCTTGGCTGAGTAGTTCAGTTGGTAGCCGTCGACCTCCGGGCGACGGAGTCGGAATGACCGCGCCGGCCTTCCATCGTGCTCAGGGGACGTTCCCATAAGCCGCCCTGTTCCAATCATCGCCGTCTTACTATCCGCCTCCGCACCCAAGTTAAAATTGACGCTTCCTCGCGCGCCTTGGATATTGTCCCCTCGGTAGCTCCTCCCATGCACGCGCCCTCGCCCGCCCCTATTGCCAGCCCGGCCCGTGCGCCGCGTTATCGTTGGGCTTTGCATCGCTATGCCTGCTTCTGCGCCGGTTCCATCCTGTTCCTCATCTGCCTCGGCGGCCTCGTCACCAGCCATGAGGCGGGGATGTCGGTGCCCGACTGGCCCACGACGTACGGCTACAACATGTTCTTCTTTCCGTGGCAGGACTGGGTCGGCGGCATCTTCTTCGAGCACTCGCACCGCCTCGTCGCCTTCGGCGTCTCGACGCTCGCCGCCATCCTGGCCGTCGCGCTCTGCTTTCAGGAACGCATCTGGCTGCGCTGGATGGGCGTGGTCGTTCCTATCTTTTTCGTCCTGGAAGCGACCCTCGGCGGCCTCCGCGTCGTGCTGAGCGAGGACATGCTCGGCATTTTTCATGGCTGCCTCGCCCAGCTTCTTTTCCTTTCCGTCTCGCTCATCGCGCTCTTCACCTCGCGCTGGTGGATCGAGACCGCGCCCAAGATCGTCCCGCCCCAATGGACCGGCCGCGTCGCCGCGATCACCGTCCTGATCTTCGCCCAGCTCGTCGTCGGCGCCACCATGCGGCACGAGCATGCCGGCCTTTCCATCCCCGACTTCCCCCTCGCCTACCATCAAGTCTGGCCGAAGGTGGACGCGCAATCGGTCGCGGCCTATAACCGCGTGCGCCTTGCGCACCACGAGATGCCCACCACGCCGCTCTACATCCTCATGCAGATGGTCCACCGCGTCGGCGCCGTGCTCATCACCTGCTGCATCCTCGCGGCCACGGCCGCCATGTGGCTCGCGCGCGGCTCCGCGCCGGAACTGCGCCAATGGAGCGCCGTCTGGGTCACGCTCGTCTGCCTGCAAATCGCCCTCGGTGCCTTCACCATCTGGAGCAACAAGGCCGCCGACATCGCCACGACCCACGTCGCCTGCGGCGCCCTCACGCTCATGACCGGCGCGCTGCTGACCGCGATGAGCGCCCGTCTGCGGAGGGCCGCATGAACTCGCGCGTCGCCCCCGCCAATCCGCTCGACCCGATCGATCCGGTGCTCGATCCGCCGCCCAGCGCCTCCATCGTGCAGGGCACGCTCGCGTCCGATCTTTCCCAGCTCGCCAAGACGCGTCTCACCGCGCTGGTCGTGGTCACCACTCTCGCCGGCTATTTGCTCGCCAGCCGCGGCTCGCTCGACTGGATGCGCCTCTTCCACACGCTGCTCGGCACCACGCTTGTGGCGATCTGCTCCTCCATTCTCAACCAGGCATTCGAACGCGATACCGATGCCCTCATGCGCCGCACCGAGCTGCGCCCGCTCGTCACGCGCCGCCTGCCGCTTCGCGCCACGGTCAGCAGCGGTCTGCTGCTCGGCACCATCGGCCTCGTTGAGCTCGCCGTCTTCGTCAACAGCATCACCACGGTGCTGACCGCCCTCACGCTGGCCGTTTACGTCCTTGCCTACACACCGCTCAAGCGACTCACCGCGCTCAATACGCTGGTCGGCGCGATTCCCGGTGCGCTGCCGCCGCTCATCGGCGCCACGGCCGCCCGTGGCCACTTCAATGCCGAGGGCTGGTGCCTCTTCGCCATCCTCGCCGCCTGGCAGCTGCCTCATTTCTATGCCATCGCCTGGCTTTACCGCGACGACTACCGCGCCGCCGGCCTGCGCATGGTCTCGGTCGCCGATGCCTCCGGCCGCAAGACCGCCTGGCATGCGCTTATCTCCGCGCTGATTCTTTTCCCGGTCAGCCTGCTTCCCGTGTGGGCCGGTTTCGCGAGCTTCTTCTACGGTGCCTGCGCCGTCATCCTATCGGCCCTGTTTGTCCGGGCCGGCATCCGCTTTGTGCAACGACCCGAACGCCCCCAGGCCCGCGCGCTCTTTCTTTTTTCCATCATCTATCTTCCTGTTCTCCTCGCCATGCTGGCGCTGGATATTCCCGTGCGCCACTGGCTGGGGCGGTAAGAAGGTAGAAAGGTAAAAGGAAAAAGTTAAGCGGCTGCGGCCCCTCGGACTTTTTACTTTTACCTTTTCACTTTCACCTTGGCCGCCCGGGCACGTCGGCTGCTTCCGAAGCCTTGCCGTCCGAAATCCCCAGCGCCACAATTTCCCATGACCACCGTCCCTCCTTCGTCATCGCAAACGGGCGCGCCCGCGCACGCCGGCCTCCATGCCTGGGTCAGCGACATGGCGCAGCTCTGCGAGCCTGACCAGATCGTCTGGTGCGACGGCAGCGAGGACGAAAAGGAACGGCTCACGCAACAGGCGGTCGACGCCGGCGTGCTCATCAAGCTCAATCAGGAGAAACTCCCCGGCTGCTACCTGCATCGCTCCAATCCCAACGACGTCGCGCGCGTTGAGGACTGCACCTTCATCTGCACGCGCACGCCCGAGGCGGCCGGCCCGACCAACCACTGGATGAAGCCCGCGGAGATGTACGAGAAGCTCTACGGCATGTGCCGCGGCGCGATGAAAGGCCGCACGATGTACGTGGTCCCCTATCTGATGGGCCTGCCCGGCTCGCCGCTGGCCAAGGTCGGCGTCGAGCTGACCGATTCCATCTACGTCGTGCTCAGCATGCGCGTCATGACCCGCATGGGGCAGATCGCATGGGACCAGCTCGGCACCGACGGCCGCTTCACCAAGGGCCTGCACAGCATGCTCGACGTGAATCCCGAGCGCCGCTTCATCGCCCACTTCCCGCAGGACAATACGATCATTTCCGTGGGCTCCAACTACGGCGGCAACGTGCTGCTGGGGAAGAAGTGCCTCGCGTTGCGGCTCGGTTCCTACCTTGGCCGCATCGAGCATTGGATGGCCGAGCACATGCTGATCCTCGGCGTCGAGTCGCCCGCCGGTGAAAAGACCTACATCGCCGCGGCGTTCCCCAGCGCCTGCGGCAAGACGAACTTCGCGATGCTCATCCCGCCGAAGCGTTTCGAGGGCTGGAAGATCACCACCATCGGCGACGACATCGCGTGGATGCGCCCTGGGCCCGAGGGCCGGCTCTACGCGATCAACCCCGAGGCGGGCTATTTCGGCGTCGTGCCCGGCACGAATTTGAAATCGAATCCGAACGCGATGGTCTCGATGTCGCGCGACACGATCTACACGAACGTCGCGCTCCTGCCCGACGGCGATGTCTGGTGGGAGGGCAAGGACGGCGAGCCGCCGGCCGAGTGCATCGATTGGCAGGGCCGTCCGTGGACGCCCGCGTCGAAGGACAAGGCGGCGCATCCCAACAGCCGTTTCGCCGCGCCGATGCAGAACAATCCCGCGCTCGCGCCCGAGGCCTACGACCCCAACGGTGTGCCGATCAGCGCCCTTATTTTCGGTGGCCGACGCGCGACGACCATGCCACTCGTCTACCAGGCCTTCAACTGGATCCACGGCGTCTACGTCGGCGCAACCATGGGGTCAGAAACCACCGCCGCCGCCGCCGGCGCGGTCGGCCAGGTGCGGCGCGACCCGATGGCGATGCTGCCGTTCTGTGGCTACAACATGGGCGATTATTTCCGGCACTGGCTGCGCATGCGCAAGCTGATGAAACGTCCGCCGAAGGTTTTTCACGTGAACTGGTTTCGCAAGAACGCCGAGGGAAAATTCCTCTGGCCCGGCTACGGCGAGAACATGCGCGTGCTGAAATGGATCGTCGACCGGTGCCGTGGCCGCGTCGCCGCCTACGAGACGCCGGTCGGCTGGATGCCGGAACCCGAGGACATCGACACCACCGGACTCACCGATTACGACCCCGCGAACCTCGCCGAGGCGCTCTCGCTCAACGTCGACGAATGGAAGCGCGAGGTGCTGATGCAGGACGAGATTTTCTTCCAGCTCTACTCGGACCTGCCCAAGGAAATGATCTTCCAGCGCGAGCTGCTGATCTCGCGGTTGTAGCGGCGGTGACCCTCGCTGAGTTTCCCAAGGTAGGCGCTTTGCGCCAACCTTGGGTTATAGGATTTCAACCCCTTTGGGGTTGTTGCTCTTCATCCAACTCCTCGACGTCGACGACCGATTCACTGGCGGCACGCACCAATTCAATCGGAGCGAAGGGCCCTTCCTGCGTGACATCGATCTGCCGCAGGCGGATCAACTCGAGCACGGCAAGGAAGGTCACGACGATCTCGGTGCGGCTGGCGCCGCCCACGAACAGTTCCTCGAAAACGATGCGCTGCCGCTGCGCCATCTGCTGCTGGATGAGCTGGATCTTGTCGCTGACCGTGAAGCGGTCCTCAAAGATGTCGCGCAGGTCCTCGCGCTGGTTGGCTCGGGCGAGAATTTTCTGGAAGACGGCGAGCAGATCGAAGAGCCCGACCTTGTCGAACGCCAGCGCGCCCTCGCCCGTCTCCGGCTTGAGCGCCGCACCGCGCCGATGGACATTTTCCTCGCGCGCGAGGCACTGCGACAACTCGAAGGCCGCGTCCTTGTACTTCTTGTACTCGACGAGCTGGCGCACCAGCTCCCAGCGGGGATCGTCCTCCTCCGCCTCTTCCTCGGGCGGACGTTGGTCGTGCGGCAACAGCACGCGGCTCTTGATGTAGACCAGCGTGGCGGCGACAACGAGATATTCACCCGCGAGTTCGAGATCGAGCATCTTGATCAACTGCAGGTATTCGAGGTAACGCTTCGTGATCTGCTCAATGGGAATGTCGTAGATGTCGAGCTCGTCCTTCTTGATCAGATAAAGCAGCAGGTCGAGCGGGCCCTCGAAGACCGGCAGCTTGACGTGGGTGAGGTTCCGCGAGTCGAGCGCGGCGCTTTCTTCAGTTTCCATGTCCAAGTCCGGTGGCCGCGCGCGCTTTTTCCAGCACCGGCAGCGCGAGGGCGCGGGCACGCTGGGCACCGTCGCGCAGGATGGTTTCGACTTCGTCCGGCTGCGATTGGTAATGGCGGTATTTTTCCTGGAAGGGCGCGAGGAAATCTTTCGTCACCGCCGCGAGTTCCTTTTTCAAATCGCCATAGCCGCAGCCGCCCGCGCGCATCTTCGCCGTGAAAGCCTCGTGCTGCTCGCGCGTCCCGATGGTCTGCATCAACTGGGCGAGGATCGAGCCCTCGACCGGCTTGGGATCGGCCACGGGTGTCGAGTCGGTGGGAATGCCCATGATTTTTTTCTCCAGCGCCTTGGCTTCGCCGAAAAGCTCGAGCGTGTTGCCGTAGGATTTCGACATCTTGCGCCCGTCGATGCCCGGCACGATGGCGGTCGTCTCGCGGATGAGCGGCTCGGGAATCTTGAAGACGGGGCCGAAGCGGTCGTTGAACTTTTGCGCGATATCGCGCGCGATTTCCAAGTGCTGCTTCTGGTCCTTGCCGACCGGCACGGCGTCGGCGTGGTAGAGCAGGATGTCGGCGGCCATGAGCACCGGATAGGCGAAGAGGCCGTGCGTCATCTCGGCGCCTTGCGCGACCTTGTCCTTGTAACTGTGCGCGCGCTCCAGCAGGCCGAGCGGCGTGACGACCGAGAGCAGCCACGCGAGTTCATGCACCTGTGGGACATCGCTCTGGCGAAAAAGAATCGTGCGCACGGGATCGAGCCCGCAGGCGAGGAAGCCCGCCGCGACGTCGAAGGTGTAGCGGCGCAGCAGGTCGGGCTTGTTGACCGAGGTGAGCGCGTGGTAGTCCGCGATGAAATAGACCGCCTGTCCCTGGCCTTGCAGTTCGATCGCGGGCTGCATGGCGCCGAAATAGTTGCCGAGGTGCAGCGCGCCGGAGGGCTGGATGCCGGAGAGGAAAATCTTCATGACGAGCAAACGACGTTAGCAAAACCGCGCACGAAAGGAAGCGCGGCTACTCTTCCCGCGGCAACCGGGGCAGCTTGACCGTCGGGGCCATCGTGCGCTCCAGCCGAGCCGCGGCCGCGGCATCGACTTCCTGCAGCGATTGCTGGTCGTGCTCATGGCAGAGCTCCATGAGAAAGCGGGCGGTCGATTGGTGGACGGTGCGTTCGGGGAAAAGGGTTTCGTGGTGGAAGTAGAAGAACAGGCTGGGATCGTGATGCTGGCGGGTCATCAATTCGGCCAGGCCCTGCGTTTGCGTGACGTGGGTGATTTCGCCCTGCTGCAAATAGATGTAGGGGCACGGCTCGGCTCCCGTTTCGAGCACGAGCAGCCCGGTCTGTTTTTCCTGGCTGAGGAACTGGACGAGGGTGAGCAGCGAAATTTCGTTGAGGCCGCCGAAAAACTTGATGCGGCGGTCGAGCATGCGCGCGGCCTTGGGCATGATGACCTTCGCGTCGCGCAGGTGGTTAGGGATGCGATCGGTGAGGAAAAGTTCGTAGCTGACGATCTGGATTTTCGCGCCGGGGGAGATGACCTGGCGTGCGATCCCCTCGCCGTTGACGAAGGTGCCGTGGGTGCTGGCGAGGTCGATGAGGGTGAACTTGCCGTCGGAATATTTCAGGACGGCGTGCTCGCGGCTGACCTTGTGATCGTCGAACACGATGTCGTTCGTGTCGTGCCGTCCGATGTTCAGCGCGGAATTGGGGGAGAGCTGGTAGATGACCGCGTCGTCCCGAATGAGATAGGCGGAAGCCGCGTCTGTGATTTTATCCGCCATGACAGGAGAAGTATTCTCCTATGCGCGGGTGGGTCAAGGGCAACGCGCGGACCGGGTCGCGCCTTAATTCGTCGCCACGTCCTCGCGAACGCCCTGCACCTGCAGGAGCCGGGCGGCGCCGCGATACGTTTCCACCTGGCCGCGCACGATGACGATGCTGTCGAGCCACTTTTTGGCCGCGAGATCGAACGAGGCAGGATAGATGCAGCGGAGGTCGGGCTGGCTGCCACCATCGATGCGACGCAGGTCGAAGCGGCGCAGGTCGAGGTCGATGGAGCGGACGCGCCCGCTCAGCTCGACAACTTCGTCACCCAGCACGGGTTTCTCGAGCCAGGTGCGAATCTGTGAACGCGTCTCCGGCGTAAGCGTGCGCCACGGACGATCAGGCAGCGCGCGACCGCCGATGGCGACCGACGAGACGCCCCGCCGTCCCGAAGGCGCGAGTTGGCCCACCGCGCTGAGCGCCGCGTCGCGCAGCTTGGGATCGGCGAGATCGCGGCAGATGTGGGCGTAGGCGTCGGCTTCCTCGATATGATCGGTCACCTTGCCGAGGAGCGAAAGGGCCTCGCGCGAGGCGGAGAAAAGCGGATCGCCGCGAAGCTCGATCATGCCTGCGGGCGGCGCGGGCACGGCGAAGCCGAGGTAGAGGCTGCCGAACGCGAACGAACAGAGACCGAGGTCGATCTCGCGCGGGAGCTCGACCGATTCGTCGAGCGAGCTAACCAGCGTCTTGATCATCGTGCCGACCTGCTTGCGCACGTCGCCCATGATGGAACTGACGAGCGAAAGGCGCGGGCGGTCGGTCTGCAGGCCTTCGCCGTTGAGATGGAGGAGCAGGTCGGCGGTGTCGAGCGCGTGTGCGACGGGGATATCCTTCGCGTAAATTTCGTCCAGCAACCGATAATAGGGCGCACAGGCCTGCTCCAGCCGCTCGGGCGTCGCGCCCGCATCGGCGGCAAGTCGCTGCATCGCGGCGATCTGCTGGTGCAGGAGATGCGCCTTGTACTGGAGCACGCCGGCCCAGTTGGCATTGGTTGGCTCATTCATAACGGGATGCGGACGATGCCTTTCTTCGCCCCCTCCTTGAGTCCGCGTGGTGCGGCGTCCTGCGGCCGCAGATATTGGAAGATGGAAGAAGCGGCGAAAATCGCTGATGCCGCCGGGAAAACCCTCACACCAGAAATGAAGGTGGACCGAGAAGCGGTCGAAAATCTTGTCGATGCCCTCGGCAAAAAACGGCTCCATGGCGACGAACGCGTCGGGCCCATAGTTGGCGCGGGTCTGGAGGATGACGTCAATGTCCTCGGGAAAAATCTTGTCGGTGATGAAGCCGCCATCGATGTAGGCGTAGGAAAACTGGTCCATCCCGCGCGCCCACTCGAGAAAGGCCTGCAGGTTCTTCCACAGTAATTCCCGCTGCGGATTGGTGACGATGCGCTCGTGCAGGTCCTCGAGGCGGCAATCGTGCACCCCCTCCGGCAGCAGCCCGTGATAATTAAACTTGGGCAGCGGCATCTTGGAATCATCGGGCGCCGGGCTGCCGACCTAAAAACTCTTTTGCCAAATGGCGATAACTTTGCGCGCCGATGCCTGTCGGATCGTAGGCGACGATGGGCTGGCCGAAGCTGGGCGCCTCGCCAAGCCGGACGGAACGCGGGATGATCGTCTCGAAAACCTTGTCGCCGAGCACGCCGCGGACGTCGCCGACGACCTGCTGGCTGAGGTTGGTGCGCGCGTCGTACATCGTGAGCACGATCCCCTCAAGCGCGAGCTGGGCGTTGCCGGTGGCGACCTTGATCTTCTCGATCATGCGGAGGATTTTCGCGAGGCCGTCCATGGCGAGGAATTCGCACTGTAACGGAATGAGCACCGAATCGGCCGCGGCCAGCGCATTGGTCATGAGGATGCCGAGCGAAGGTGGGCAATCGAGCAGGATGAAGCCGTCGCGCGGATGCGTGGCGAGAAAGCGCGCCAGGAGCATCCCGAGGCGGCGCAGCTGGTTCTCCTGCCCGGCAAGCTCGATCTCACAACCGGCGAGGTCCTCCTCCGCCGTGATGATGGAAAGCCGTTCCCACCCGGTGGGTTGAATCAGCTCAGGGAGCGGGTCGCCCTCGTTCCCATCGAGCAGGGCGCCGTAGAGGCTGCGGCCCTCCGTCGCTTCAAGCCCCAGCGCGCTGCTGGCGTTGGCCTGCGGATCGAGGTCGATGAGCAAAACCTCCTGGCCCGCTTCGGCCAGGCACGCGGCGAGATTCACCGCTGTGGTCGTCTTGCCAACGCCGCCCTTCTGGTTGGCCACGGCCACGATTTTCGCGCTCATGGTTGATGCGGACCACGCGAGAAAAAGGCGGACATAGAATCGCGAGCGTAACGAAACTTTTTCCTCGAATCGAGAGGCAAAAACATGACTCATTTATTTCGAGCCAATTACAGCTATGCAAACAGATTCGATAACCTTGACACTTGCGCCGTCCAGTTTTCTACTACGCTTGGCGAATTCCGTTTTTCCAACCATTCGCCAGTTCAAGTTGCTATGATTCAGGTTGAAAATTTTTCCAAGACCTACGCCGGGTTTCGCGCGGTGCAGGGCATCAGTTTTCACGTCAAGGCCGGTGAGATCGTCGGGTTTCTCGGACCGAACGGCGCGGGCAAAAGCACGACCATGCGCGTGCTGGCCGGCTATCTGCCGCCGACCGACGGCCGCATCAGCATCGCCGGATTCGACGTGGTGACCGACTCGCTGGAGGTGCGCAAGCGCATCGGCTACATGCCGGAGAACGTGCCGCTTTACACCGACATGCGCGTGACCGAGTTCCTCCGCTTCCGCGCCGAGCTCAAGAAAGTCCCGCGCCGCAAGATCCGCGAGCGCGTCGATATCGTGCTGGAGCGGTGCAGTCTCAAGGACGTGCAGAACAAGATCATCGGCACGCTCTCCAAGGGCTACCGGCAGCGTGTCGGGCTGGCCGACGCCATGGTGAACGATCCCTCCTTGCTGATCCTCGACGAGCCGACCATCGGCCTCGACCCGAACCAGATTCGCGCGGTGCGCGACCTGATCAAGGACCTCGGCAAGGACCACACGATCCTGCTTTCCACGCACATTCTTTCCGAGGTTGAGCTGACCTGCAACCGCGTGCTCGTGATCAATCACGGCAAGATCGAGGCGTCCGACACGCCGGCCAACCTGACCAAGCTGGTGCGCGGCGGCGGTTCCGTTCTGCTCGAGGTGAAGGCGCCGGCCGACCAGGTCATCGCCAAGATCGAGGCGCTGCCGCAGATCGAGGACGTCGAGGTCACGATGCCGGGCGACAATGGCTGGACGACGGCCAAGGTCTTCGGCAAGCCGGGCGTCGACATCCGCGAGGACATCTTCGATGTGGTGCGCCAGAACAACTGGCCGCTGCGCGAACTCGCGCGCGTCAAGGCCACGCTGGAAGAAGCCTTCGTGGAACTGACCCAGGAATAGCCGCGCAACGCCTTCTCTATAGACGAAAATTTATGGCTTGGTGGACTCTCTATAAACGCGAACTCAGCAGTTATTTTCATTCCGGCGTCGCCTACGTGGTCCTTTTCGGAAGTGCGGCCGCGCAAAGCATCCAGTTCATCATCATCACGGGCCTCGTGGCACAAAACCACTTTACCCAGAGCAGCGTGATGCAGATTTTCTTCACCTGGCCCCTGTTCTGGCTGCTGCTGCTCATCCAAATTCCGCTTATCACCATGCGTGTCTTCAGCGAGGAGCTGAAACTCGGTACACTGGAAATGCTCATGACGGCGCCGGTACGAGACTGGGACGTCGTGCTGGCCAAGTTCTTCGGCGCGCTCAGCTTTTTCATCGTGCTCTGGATCCCGATCGCGCTGGACCTGACCGCTCTCCAGCTTTTCTCCAGCCCGCCGCCGCCGCTGATCTGGAGCCAGATCGGCCTGACTGCGCTGACCATCCTGCTCGTCGGCGCGCTCTACATCTCCATCGGTGTTTTCACCTCGTCGCTAACCAAGAACCAGATTGTCTCGGCGGTACTTTGTTTCGCCATGCTGATGGTGCCCCTCGGTTTTTCCTTCTTTCGTTATGTGGAGAACCTCAACGCAACCATACTGGATTGGATTTCATACGTTTCCACGCCGGAACACCTCCAGAATGCGGGACAAGGCATCTTCGACAGCCGTCCGATCGTCTATTATATCACCGCTTCCGTGTTGATGCTTTACCTGACCAAGACTGTCCTGGAAGGCCGGCGGCTGAAGAGCTGATTTGCCATGAAAAACGAACCGACTTCCGCCCGGGCTTCCCGTCGCTCCGCGGGACGGCAAAGCGCCGTCAACCTGGCCTTGGTGATCGTCATCCTGATCGCCATCAATTGGGTGGGCTTCCGCCACTACACCCACAAGGACCTTTCCTCGGCGCAGTTCTATGCCCTCTCGGCCAAGACTGATGACGTGCTCAAGACGCTCAAAGCGCCCCTGCACGTTTCGACGCTGCTGATCAACAAGGACCAAGCCAACTACTGGGACCAGACCGAGGCGCTGCTTGAAGAATATCAGCGGGTGGGCGGCAAGAACGTCACTTTGGAGAAGGTCGATCCGGTCTATGACCGCGCGCGTGCCGTCGCGTTGCAGGACCAGCTTCACTTCACCGGCACGGACAACATCATCATCTTCCAGTACAAGGACCAGAGCCGGATTGTGAAGCTGGACGACCTGCTCGACTCCAACCCGATGACGGGACAGGTCGGCGGCTACAAGGGCGAACAGGAATTTACCGGCGCGATCATCGGCCTCGAGGAAGGAAAGACCTCCAAGGTCTACTTCACCGTCGGGCATGGCGAGCATTCGGTCCAGGATGCGAACGCCCCGACGGGTTACGGCGCGGTCGGCGCGTTGCTGAAGAGTGAAAACATCACCGCGGCCGATCTTCCCCTCGCCCAGGCCGGCACCGTTCCGGCCGATGCCGACGCGGTCGTCATCGCGGGCCCCACCGTGGCCTTCAGCCCGGACGAAGTGGCGGCGATCGACAACTACCTGGCCGCGAACGGCAAGTTGATGGTTCTCCTCGATCCGTTCTCGCCTCTCGGCCTTGATGATGTCCTCAAGAAGTACAACGTGGATTTCGACAACGATCTCGTTCTCTACCGCGTCATGACCAGCACGGGCGGCCAGGTCACCTATCCACTGGCTCTCATCTACCAGACCGGCTTTGGCCAGCATCCGATTACCGCCAAGTTCCCCGCAGCCGGTTATTACCTGCAGCTGGTCAACGCGCGTTCCGTCCACATCGCGACCGACAATTCCCCGAGCCCGAAAGCGCAGGCGCTCCTTACCACCGGTCCCGAGGCCTGGGGCTGGGTCGACACGGGCAAGCTGACGCCGGAGGACCTGATGACGGTCAAGACGCGGATCTTTAATCCCGCCACCGACCTGCGCGGCCCGCTCGCCGTCTCGGCGGTTTACGACGGCGGCACCGTCACGGACCCGACAACCAAGGCGCCGATCAACGGAACGCGACTCGTCGTCGTCGGCTGCTCGCATTTCCTGGAAAACGACGCGGCCGAGCAAGTCGGCTCGAACTTTTTCCTGAACTCACTCGACTGGCTGGTGAAGACGAACGCGGTGCTGGACATCGCGCCCAAGCAGCCGCAGCAGTACGGCGTCTCGCTCTCGCCCATGCAGGAGCGCACGGTGGTCTGGACGGCGCTCTTCTTCGTACCGGGCTTCTGCCTCGCGCTCGGCATCTTCACCTGGCTCTCGCGCCGGAAGTAACATGTTCCGCGGACGCTCTACCCTCATCTACCTGGTCGTAGCGCTCGGTCTCGTGTGCTACGTGACCTTCATCGACAAGAAAATCCCCGGCACCGACGAGGCCGCCACCGCCGACGCGCAACTCTTCAAGTTCGACCAGGAGGCCGTCACCGGCCTGGAAATCGGCAACGTCCATGGCTCGTTCGTCTTCCAAAAAAAGAACGATCACTGGGAAATCACCTCGCCGGTCCACACGCTGGCGGATGACGCGACCGTCGCCGAGGTGATCGGCCAGATCGCGGATTCCCAGCCGCAGCGCACCATTCCGCTCGACGGCACTGATGCAGCCAATGAAAAGAACCTCAAGGAGTGGGGCCTCGATCCCGCCGCCGAACGCGCCCTGATTCATCTCAAGGACCGGTCGCTGGAACTGATGATCGGCCGCAAGGTCGCGATCAACGACAGCGTTTATGCCCGCACCTCCGGCCGGCACGCGCCGGTGCGTGTCGTCCCGGATGCGGTCAAGATCGCGCTGGAAAAAACGCTCTCGGATTTCCGCAGCCGCAATGTCTTCGACTTCGCCGCGGACCGCGTCACCCGCATCGCCACGCGCGTGGCGAACACGGCCACCACGCCCGCGCAGGAGTGCGAGGCCGACCTGAAGGACGGCAAGTGGATGCTGCAAAAGCCGCTCGTCGCCCGCGCTTCCGCCAGTGACGTTGCCAACCTGCTCAACAAGGTCCTCGGCCTGCGCGTGACCACGTTCGTCACCGATGATCCGGGCAATCTCGCACAGTATGGACTGACCTCGCCCGCGGCGACGCTCTCGGCCGCGGTCGGCACAGACGATGAAAGCGTGCTGCAAATCGGCTCGCCTGTCCCCGGCAAACCGGACCAGGTCTATGCGCAGCGGCTCAAGTCCAACGCCATCGTCACGCTCGAGCAGAGCTCGGTCGACCAGATCATCAACGGGCTGCCCGACGTGCGCGACCGCCATGTGCTGCCGTTTGATTCCGGCACGGCTGCGGCCGTCAGCTTCAATCTCAATCTCGACGGCACGAAAACCGTGCAGGCCAACCTGAAGAAGGAAAAAGGCATCTGGCAGGTCGTCGGCGACGCCGCCGGCACCGCCGATGTCTGCAAGGTCACCGATTTGCTCACGCGCCTGCAGCAGCTGGAGACCACGCCTGTCCTCAAGGATTCCGCGCCCGACCTGAAGCCCTTCGGGCTCGACAAGCCGGTCGGTAAAATCACGATCACCACGCCCGACAGCAAAACGCCGCTGACACTGAGCATCGGCAAGACCGAGAACAATCTCGTCTACGTCCGCAACTCCATCGAGCCCTTCATCTACACCGTCGCCGCGAACACGTTCGATTTCCTCGGCGACAATCTCTCGTACCGCGACAAACGCGCCATCGACCTGGTCCTCTCCAAGGTGAAGTCCATGACCGTCACCGTACAGGGCGAGCCCTCGCTGACGCTGGACCGCAGCCCGGGCGGAACGTGGTCGGCGGAAAACGCGAAGAACCGCATGGTGGATACGACGAGGGCGGACACGCAGGCCAGCCTGCTGTGCCAGTTGCAGGCGCAGACGTGGCTTGGCGCGCCCACGCCGGCCGACGGTCTCGACAAGCCGGTGCTGACCATCGCGCTGCAGACGGATTTACCCACCGCGACGGTGCTGAAGATCGGGGCGCCTTTGCCGGATGGCAGCCACGCGGCCCAGATCCTAGGCTCACCCAACGCCTTTGAATTGGCCGATGCGGATTACGGTCTGCTCAACGCCAGCTCGCTGCAGATGATTCCCGCCGCGCTTAATGCGACCAACGCCGCGCCGGCCAATGCAGTTCCCTCGACCAACACGCCGACGGCCACGAACAGCGCAACCGCCAACGCTCCCGCTCCTGAGAAGCATAAGCACAAGAAGAAGCATTCGGAGGAGTAGTCCTTGGTAGCCGGCGCTGTCCCTAGCGCCGGAGCGAGCAACGCGAGCGGCACGGAAAGACGAGGCATCCTGTCCATTGGAGAGAGAATTTCGCTCGTGCGACTGCATTCCGGCCGCTGCTGCGGCCTCCGGCTAGGGACAGCGCCGGCTACCGCTTTAGGGCGCTTCGCGCCGGAATCTCTGCGACGGTCATAGACCGCCGCTACATTAAGAGCTTCACTGCCCGCGGCGCGGACCGGCTTTCTTGGGCAACCGGCGCTTCGCTTTCTCCACCGGCCGTGCCTGCTCGCGCACCTCGCGGCCGCGCATGACGAAACGCAGCGGACAGCCGCGCAGATCGAATGCCTCGCGCAGCTGCAAATCAAGATACCGCTCGTAGGCCGGCGTCAGTAGGGCCGGGCTGTTTACGAAAAGCTGCAGCGTCGGGATCTGGCGATGATCTTCCTTCGGCGTCTGCTGCGCCGCGTAGAGCACCTTGAACCGCCGTCCGCGCACCAGCGGCGGCGCGTATCGCTCCATCGCCTTTTGGATCACCCGATTGAGCGGCCCGGTTTGAAAACGATAGAGCCGGTTCTTTGCGATCATGCCGGCCATTTTCAGCATGCCGTCGATACGCTCGCTCGTTTTCGCGCTCAGGAACACCACCGGCGCGTAGGACAGGAAGAAGAGATCACGCTGTACCTGGTCGTAATATTCGCGCTCGCGCGTCTTGCTCGCGTCGCCCTGCTCGCGCGCCAAATCCCATTTGTTCACGGCGATGATGCAGGGCGCGTGCGCGTCCTGGATCAGGCCGGCGATCTTCTTGTCCTGCATTGAGACGCCGGTCGAGGCATCCACGACGAGGATGCAAACATCCGCGCGGTTGATCGCGTGGGCCGTGCGGCCGGTCATCGCGCGCTCGAGCTGATCCTCGACCCGGCGCTCCTGCCGCATGCCGGCGGTATCGACGAGCAGGTACGGCTTGTCACGCCAGGTGTAGGCAATGTCGACCGCGTCGCGCGTGGTGCCGGGAATGGGACTGACAATGGCGCGCGGCTCGGAAACGAGCGCGTTGACGAGCGACGACTTGCCGACGTTGGGCCGGCCGACAATGGCGAGACGCGTCGGGCGCTCCGGCGCGCTGGTCGTCTCCTCCGGCTTCGGCCATTTCGCGCTGATTGCCTCGCGGAGCTCGCCCAGTCCGCGCCGATGCGCCGCGGAGACCGGAAATACACCGGCGAAGCCGAGTCGGCCGAACTCGGCATCCATGCTGTCCTGCTTGTCGCTGTCCATCTTGTTCGCGGCAACGTAAACCGGCGCGTGGCTTTTGCGCAGCTGCCGCGCCACGATCTGGTCGAGCGGCGTGAGACCCTCGCGGGCGTCGACCACGAAGATGATCGCCGTGGCGGCGGCCAGCGCGAGGTCAACCTCATGCGCGATCGCGTCCTGGAAACCCGCCTTGTCCTCCACGCCGATGCCGCCGGTGTCGATCAGCGTCAATTTGCGGCCGTCCCACCGCGCGGAGGCGACCATCCGGTCGCGCGTCGTGCCGGGCCGATCGAAGACAAGCGACACCTCGCGCCCGACGAGCGCGTTGAAGAGCGCGGATTTTCCGACGTTGGGCCGGCCAACGATGGCGACAGTAGGTTCCATATTTTATCGTCCCGCGACAGGTTGAGTGTGGCCGCTTTCCTTGAGCAATTCGAGGCCGCGTTGAATATACACGGCCGTGCAGATCACGGCGAAAAATGCGCCCAGCGCGCAAAGGCGCGTGATCCACGGCCCGGCCTGAAACAGCACGGCAGCAATGGCGAGAAAGACAAAGAACGTGCTCAGCTTCCCGCTCCAATGCGGCTTGATCTCGATGTGGGCCCGAAAATGGCGCAGCACGAAATAGCCGAGCAACAACAGCGCATCGCGGCTCAGGATGATGACCGTGAACCAGAGGGGAAAGTAGCGCGGCGGGACGAGTCCAAACGTGATGAGCACGGCGAGCAGCAGCAGCTTGTCGGCAATCGGGTCGAGCAGCGCCCCCAGTGCGCTACGCTGGTTCCAGTGCCGCGCCAGATAACCGTCGAGCGCGTCGGAAAGCGACGCGACGATGAAGACCGCGATGGCCGCGTAGCGCCAGTTCTCCACCGCGTGACCGGCCTGCGCGGTATCGCCGTACGCGACCATGAGCCCGATGAAAATCGGAATGAGCACGATGCGAAAGATCGTGATGCGGGTGGCCCAGGTCATGGCGCCGACACCTTGCGGGCAAGCCCCAGAAAACAACAGAAAAAACATTGCGGCCTCGCAAGTCCGGTATATGCTTTGCCCTCCAAGATTATGGCTGACGTCGCAAACCGCTATCCCGAAAACCTGCCCGGCAAGTACTACGTCGATAACCAGTGCATCGACTGCGACCTGTGCCGCGAAACGGCGCCGAGCAACTTCGGCCGCAACGACGACGGTGGGTATTCCTACGTCTTCAAGCAGCCGACTTCCGAAGACGAAGAGAAGCTTTGCAAGGAAGCGATGGAAGGTTGCCCGGTCGAGGCGATCGGCGATAACGGCGGTTAAACGTCCGTGAGGTGCAAGCGCGCCTGATTTCCTTTTCTTTCCCGCGACGCTATCGCGGGATTCGTCAGTTTTCAGCGCGGTTCCATCCGCGCACTTCGCCAGCTTTCGAATAAGCTGGCCTGCCGACGACGCTTCCCTTTTAGAAGCGCCTAATGATTGTGCGGCGCGGGAGACTTGGACGGCGGCGTGCCGG